>Ga0307373_10003192_pt1 | contig 28752 bp, 30 predicted proteins | sample OX2MG_FD_202534 | JGI IMG/M metagenome (GOLD analysis project Ga0307373, IMG submission 202534) | Soil microbial communities from Risofladan, Vaasa, Finland - OX-2 | ecosystem: Environmental > Terrestrial > Soil > Coastal area > Acid sulfate soil | place: Finland: Risofladan, Vaasa | collected... | reverse complement strand
CGCGGCCTCGAGGACCTCGCGAAACACGATGACAGCGACCGCAAGCATGGACAGGTTAATTCCCAGATTGCAAATGCGAGGCGTTCGCAACACATAACATATAGCGCCGGTCCGCTGATGGCGCAAGCCGCCACATTGTTGCCGACCTGCGGCCAAATACAGGCAGGGCAATATGCCGCACGGCCCAATCCTGTCCTGTCCGGCCTGCTTACCGACACCGCGCACTCAAGGCAGCAGTCTAATAAACTGTCCAAATTATGAGATCAGCGGAGACCGTTGGATGACCGCACGCCCTCGCCCCACGCCGATGACCGATGCGGACGCCGTTCTGGCGGTGAATCTCGAATTTTATCGAGCATTCAGCCGCGGCGATTACGCAGGCATGGATGCGGTCTGGGCGCGCCGCGCCGCCGTTCTCTGCCTGCATCCTGGCTGGACCGCCGTGGAGGGTCGCGAGGCGGTCATGGAAAGCTGGCAGCGCGTGCTCGGCGATCCGCACTTCCGCATCACGTGCCACGACGAGCACGTCCATCTTTATGGCGACGTCGCCATCGTGCTATGCGAAGAAGAACTTTCCGGCGGCGTTCTGGCCGCAACCAATGTTTTCATCCGTGAGGACGGTGCCTGGCGCATGATTCACCACCAAGCAAGCGCGATTATTCCGACCTATCACACCGGCACGCCGGCGCAGCTGCACTGATAAAATAAAAATGCGAGCGCATCGTATTGCGGCCATACCGGGTGACGGTATCGGCAAGGAAGTGATTGCTGCCGGGCTCGATGTGCTGAATGTGCTTGAGCAGCGCGAGCAGAGCTTCAAGCTCACGGTCGAGCAGTTTCCGTGGGGATCGGATTTCTTCCGCCACACCGGCCATCTGATGCCGGCGGACGGTGTCGCGACGCTCAAGCGATTCGATGCGATTTTTTTCGGCGCCGTCGGTGATCCGGCAATTCCCGACCACGTGACGCTTTGGGGATTGCGACTGCCGATCTGCCAAGGTCTCGATCAATACGCCAATCTACGGCCGGCGCGGATTCTGCCGGGTATCGTGCCACCGTTGCGCGATTGCGCGCCGGGCGATCTTGATTGGCTGATCCTGCGCGAGAACAGCGAAGGCGAATATTCCGGCAGCGGCGGTCGGGTCCACCAGGGCCTGCCCGAGGAAGTCGCCACCGAGGTCGCGATCTTCACCCGGACCGGCGTGAGCCGCATCATGCGGTATGCTTTCGAACTCGCACGCAAGCGGCCGCGCAAACACCTGACGGTTGTCACCAAATCGAACGCGCAGCGCCATGCGATGGTGATGTGGGATGAGATCGCCGCCGAGGTCGCCCGTGATTACGTCGACGTGACCTGGGACAAAACCCTGGTCGACGCTATGACGACGCGCATGGTGCTGAAGCCAAAGAGCATCGATGTCGTCGTCGCATCCAACCTGCACGCCGACATCCTGACCGATCTGGCGGCTGCGCTCGCGGGCTCACTCGGCATTGCGCCGACGGCAAACCTCAACCCGGAGCGCAAGTATCCGTCGATGTTCGAGCCGATCCACGGCTCTGCCTTTGACATCGTCGGCAAGGGTATCGCCAATCCGATCGCCACGTTCTGGACCGCCGCGCTGATGCTCGATCACCTCGGCGAAGCCGCGGCCGCATCGCGGTTGATGGCTGCCATTGAACGCGTGACCGCAGACAAGGCCAACCACACACCCGATCTTGGCGGCCGGGCGACCACCCGTCAGGTCACCGACGCGGTGAAGCAAGCAATCGTCAGCGCGAATGTGTGACGGCGCGCCGGATCGCGCCGGTGAGCGTCGAGAGCTCATCGGACGTGATCGTGTAGGCCGGCGTCAGATAGATCACGCGACCGAACGGTCGGATCCAGACGCCATCCGCGACGAACCGCTCGCGTAGCGCGGCGATATTATCGGCACGGTCGAGCTCAACCACGCCGATCGCGCCTTTCACGCGGACGTCCACGACTCCCGGCGCATTGCGACATGGCGCGAGGTCCTCATCAAGCTGTCGGCGGATCGTCTCGACCTGCTCCAACCGCGGCTCGCTGTCGAACAAATCGAGCGAGGCATTGGCGGCGGCGCAGGCGAGTGCGTTGCCCATGAAAGTCGGCCCGTGCATCAGCGCGGCCTGCGGATCGTCGGAAAGAAAGCCCTCGTAGACTTTGCGCCGAGCGACCGTGGCCGCCAGTGGCAGTGTGCCGCCCGTGAGCGCCTTCGACAGCGTCATGATATCCGGCACGATGCCAGACTCTTCCATCGCGAACATGCGTCCGGTCCGACCGAAACCGGTGAAGATCTCGTCGAAGATCAGCAGGATGCCATGGCGGTCAGCTAGCCGGCGCAACCGGCGCAGAACTTCAGGCGGATGGAACGCCATGCCGCCGGCACCCTGGACCAGTGGCTCGACGATGATGCCAGCGAGCTCGCCGCCGTGATCCGCGAGAAATTCGTCGAATGCCTCTTCGCCGGTGGCATCGTGAGGTAGCTCGCGCAGGAAATGGCGCTGCGCGAGCCCGGCAAAGCGGCCGTGCATACCTGTCTGGCCGTCACTGACCGCCATCGCGCCAAAAGTGTCGCCGTGATAGCCGTGCGCGAAATAGACAAACCGGTTGCGATTGGCCTGGCCGCAATTGAGAAAGAACTGCGCCGCCATCTTCAGCGCGATCTCGACGGCGACCGAGCCCGAATCCGAGAAAAACACATGGTCGAGATCGCCCGGCAGGCGAGCGGCAAGTCGGCTCGCCAGCCGCACCACCGGCTCGTGGACCAGGCCCGCCATCATCACGTGCGGCAGGACTTCGAGCTGCCGCGCGACGGCGTCGCGGATATGCGGATGGTTGTAGCCGTGGCAGACCGTCCACCACGACGCGATGCCGTCGATCAGCACACGACCATCGGCAAGATAAATCCGGCAGCCTTCGGTCCGGACCACCGGCAAGGGCGCCGGCGCCGTCTGCATCTGCGCGTAGGGCAGCCAAAGGTGATCGAGGTCCGCAAGCGGCGCGGATTGCAGCCGCGCGTCGCTGCGGCTCACGATGCCATCGGCGACAGGCCGAGCCGATCCATCATATCGCGGTCGGCATCGCGCGCCGGATTGGGCGTCGTCAGCAACCGCGGTCCGCAGAAGATCGAATTCGCACCGGCGAGAAAGCACAGTGCCTGGAGCGCCTCGCTCATCCCTTCCCGGCCGGCCGACAGTCGCACCACCGACTTCGGCATGCAGACACGCGCAACCGCAATCGTGCGCACGAATTCGAGCTCGTCCAGCGATCCGGCATCGGCAAGGGGCGTTCCGGCGACCTTGACCAGCTGGTTGATCGGAACGCTCTCCGGATGTTCCGCCAGATTCGCCAGCGCCGCGATCATGCCGACCCGGTGTTCGCGATTCTCGCCCATGCCAACGATGCCGCCGCAACACACCTTCATACCGGCTGAGCGAACGCGATCGAGGGTATCGAGACGGTCCTGATACGCGCGCGTCGTGATGATCGCGCCGTAGTACTCCGGCGCGGTGTCGAGATTGTGGTTGTAGTAGTCGAGGCCCGCCGTCTTCAGCCGCTGCGCTTGGTCGGCGGTCAGCATGCCGAGCGTGGCGCAGGTCTCGAGCCCGAGCGCCTTGACGCCCGACACCATGGCGCAGACCGCGTCGAGATCGCGATCCTTGGGCTCGCGCCAAGCAGCGCCCATGCAGAACCGCTGCGCACCCTGGCTCTTCGCCGTACGCGCTTCGGCGAGCACGGCATCGACTTCCATCAGCTTGTCGGCGCCGATGCTCGTTTCGTAATGCGCGCTCTGCGGACAATAGGCGCAGTCCTCCGGACAGCCCCCGGTCTTGATCGACAGCAACGTCGAAAGCTGGACCTGATTGGGCGCGAAATAGCGGCGGTGGAGCGTCTGCGCATGAAACATGAGGTCGCCGAACGGCAGGTCGTAGAGCGCAGCGATTTCGGTGCGCGTCCAGTCATGTCGGATGTCGCGTGGTTCGGCGTCTTTCGGCATAAATCTCCCTTGCGGCCTTGCTTTCACGCGATGCCGGGTTAAGGCTACAAGGACCCACCGTCAAGCGAAAGCCCCGTGACCGCGCTCGATCATTTTGCCGCCCAGAAGCTTCGAGATCTCGAGGCGCGACAGCTGCGCCGCAGACTGATCGACAGCACGCGCACGGATGGCATCCATGTGCTGCGTAATGGTCGGCGCCTCGTGTCGTTCTCGTGCAACGACTACCTCAACCTGTCGCACCATCCGAAAGTCAAAGCGGCGGCGGCGGCGGCGCTCGAGCGCTATGGCACGGGTGCAGGCGCGTCGCGCCTGGTTACCGGCAATCACCCGCTCTTCGCCGAACTGGAATCGCGGCTGGCGCAAATCAAGGGAACCGAGGCCGCATGCGTCTTCGGCTCGGGCTATCTCGCCAATGCCGGCATCATTCCGGCGTTGATCGGTCGCGACGATCTCGTGCTGCTCGACGAGCTGTCACATGCCTGCCTGTGGGCGGGCGCGCGGCTCGCACGCGCCAACGTGCTCGCCTTCCGGCACAACGACGTGGCGCACGCTGCGGCGCTGCTCGCCGAGTTCCGCCCGCAGCATGCCAACGCCATGATCGGCACCGACGGCGTGTTCTCGATGGACGGCGACCTGGCGCCGCTGCCCGCCCTGGCCGCGCTTGCGACCCGCACCGACGCCTGGCTGATCGTCGATGACGCGCATGGCTTGGGCGTCGTCGGCGATGGACGCGGCTCGCGCTTCGCGCATGGAGACGTGCCGGATGTTCCGCTGCAGATGGGAACGCTGTCCAAGGCAGCCGGCGGCTATGGCGGCTATCTTTGCGCCTCGCGTGCGGTCGTCGATTTGATCGAGAACCGCGCTCGCAGCTTCATCTATTCCACCGGCCTGCCGCCGGCGACGGTTGCGGCCGCGTCTGCCGCGCTCGACATCATCGCGAGCGATCGCGACCTGGTCGCGAAACCATTGCGCAACGCTTGCCGTTTCACCGCGGCAGCCGGCCTGCCCGAGGCGCAGAGCGCGATCGTACCCGTGGTGCTCGGCACGGCGGACCGGGCGCTGGCCGCGTCCCGCCATCTCGAAGACGAAGGCTTTCTGGTCGTCGCCATCCGGCCGCCGACGGTGCCCGACGGCACGGCGCGGCTGCGCGTCGCATTCACCGCCGGTCACGCGGAGGGAGAAATCGATCGACTGGCGGCGCTGATCCGCGAACGCGTGCTGGCATGACTGCGATCTTCGTCACGGGGACCGGCACAGATGTCGGCAAGACCTTCGTTGCTTGCGGATTGGTTACGGAGTTCCGGCGCCGCGGACACCCTGTAGCGGCGTTCAAGCCGCTCGCGAGCGGTTTCGATCCAGCGCGGCCGGAAACGAGCGATCCGGGCGCGTTGCTGACGGCGCTAGGCAATCGGATTTCACCGGCGGCGCTCGACTGCATCGCACCGTGGCGTTACGCCGCCGCATTGGCTCCCGACATGGCGGCAAAGGCCGAAGGCAAATGCGTCGATTTCGACGCCGTGGTTGCGTTCTCACGCGCCGCCCTGGGCGCTGCGGAGATGGTCGTCATCGAAGGCGTCGGCGGTGCGATGTCGCCCATCGCCGCGCGTCATACCGTGCTCGACTGGATCGCCGGGCTTCAACTGCCGGCGCTGCTCGTTACCGGTACGTATCTGGGTGCCCAGACCCATGCGCTCACGGCTCTCGCCGCGTTGCAGGCCCGCGGCGTAAAGGTTCTCGCGATGGTTGCGAGCGAGACGCCGGGCTCTACCGTGAGCTTGGCCGAGACGACACGATCGCTCACCCGCTTTGCGGCTCCGGTGCCGGTGGTGTCGATCCCGCGGCTCGCGCCTGGTGCGCCGCACGCGGCCTTTACCGCCCTCGCCGACCTCTTTTGTTGCGATGCAGCGCATGTTAGATGAAGGCGGGAGAAACATAAAATGCGCGTGGTCATCGTCGGTCAGCAGGCCTTCGGCAAAGCCGTGCTCGATGCGTTCGCCGGTCGCGGCGATCAGGTGGTTGCTGTCTTCAGCCCGCCGGAGCAGCCGGGCAATAAGGTCGATCCGCTCAAGGCGGCGGCTATCGAACACCAGATTCCGGTCTTCCACTTCCAGAACTACGGCACGTCGGAGGCGTTGGAGACGTTGCGCGATCTCAAGGCCGATATAGGCCTGCTCGCCTTCGTCACCCAGTTCCTGCCGCAGGCTTTCGTGCGCTTGCCGAAGCACGGCATGCTGCTGTTCCATCCGTCGCTGCTGCCGCTGCACCGCGGACCTTCAGCGATCAACTGGGCAGTGATCAACGGCGAGAAGCGCACCGGACTGACGGTCCTCCGGCCCTCCGACGGGCTCGACGAAGGCGCGATCATCCTGCAGCGCGAAGTCGAGATCGGTCCCGACGACACCGTGGGCACGCTCTATTTCGATAAGATATTCCACATGGGCGTGGCGGCGATGATCGAGACGGCGCAGGCGGTGGCGGAAGGCCGCGCGCACGAGCATCCACAAGACGAAAGCCTCGCAACTTACGAAGGCTGGGTGCGCGAGCGGGAAGCGCGCGTCAACTGGTCGAGCTCGATCGACCGCATCTATGACCTTATCCGCGGCTGCGATCCGTCGCCCGGCGCTTGGACCACCTATCGCGGCCAGAAGCTTCAGCTCTTCGACGCGCGCAAGCGCGCGGCCGCGACTTTCGGCGCGGTACGGGGCTTGAAGGCCGGCCAAGTGGTCGCATCGACGCCGGAGGGCTTCAGCATCTATGCCCAGGGCGGCTTCATCGAGGTCAAGCGCTGCCGGCTCGGCGAGGGCAAGAAAATCGCCGCCGGCGAAGCCGGCCTCGAAGCTGGCGTCCTGCTGGGCGAGTGACGCTCGCGCGGACACGAGCCGCTTGCTAGACTTCCGGCATGCCGAACGGACTTGATCTCGCCTGGCCCAACGAGGGCGTGACGCGCGTTCCGTATCAGCTCTATACGCGCGAGGACGTCTATGCCGAGGAGCGCGCCCGGCTCTTCATGGGCGCGACGTGGAACTATCTCTGCCTCGAAGCGGAGATTCCCAAGCCCGGCGACTGGCGCTCGACCTTCGTCGGCGACGTGCCCATCGTCGTCGCGCGCGACACCGACGGCAGCATCAACGCCTTCGAGAACCGCTGTGCGCATCGCGGCGCGCTCATCTGCCACAAGCAATCGGGCAACGGCGCGCGGGTGAGTTGTGTCTATCACGGCTGGACCTACGATCTGAAAGGCAACCTGACCGCGGTCACCTTCCAGCGCGGCATCAACGGCAAGGGCGGCATGCCGCCCGATTTCAAGCTCGCCGACCACAAGCGGCGGACACTGCGCATTGCCAGCTACGCCGGACTCGTCTTCGGTACCTTCGCGAGCACGACGCCACCGCTCGAAAACTTCCTTGGTCCGGAGATCGCGGCGCGCCTTAACCGCGTGCTCCCGCCGGGCAAGACCGTCGAAGTGCTCGGCTACAACAGCCAGATCCTGCCGAGCAACTGGAAGCTCTACGCCGAGAACGTGAAAGACCCCTATCACGCCAGCCTGCTGCACCTGTTCTTCACCACATTCCGGCTCAACCGGCTGTCGGCCGAGGGTGGCATCATCATCGACGATTCCGGCGCCAATCATGTGAGCTATTCCAAGGCCGCGACCGACCGCGTCAGCGCCGATTACGACAAGGCCGATCTGCGCGTCAAAAGCGGCCGCTTCCGGCTCAACGATCCATCGATCATCCAGGGCCGCGATGAATTCGGCGACGGCATCACGCTGCAAATCCTGGCGCTGTTCCCCTGCTTCATCTCGCAGCAAATCCAGAACAGCCTCTGCGTGCGCCAGCTCGTGCCGCGCGGCCTCAGCGAGACCGAGCTGCTGTGGACCTATTACGGCTTTACCGACGACGATGCCGAGCTGCGCGAGCTGCGCCTCAAGCAGGCGAACCTCGTCGGCCCCGGCGGCTATATCTCGATGGAGGACGGCGCGGTCGGCGGCTTCGTCCAGCGCGGCATCGCCGGCGCCGGCCGCGACAGCGAAGTGGTCGAGATGGGCGGACGCGAGTGGCGCTCGCAGGAAACGCGCGCGACCGAATCGCCGCTACGCGGCTTCTGGAAGACCTATCGCGAGCACATGCAGCTCTGAGCCGCGGTCATGACGGAGCTTGCACCCCCTCACCCTTCCCTCTCCCCCTCAAGGGGGAGAGGGTTGCTTTGGGTTGGCGAGCGGTGCGACGAGCCTTACCCAAAGCTGGGTGAGGGGATGTTTCGCTGAGCTACATGGACGAGATCGCGATCCAATTCGCCATCGAGCGGCTGCTGGCGCGCTATGTCGCCTGCATCGACGACGACCGGCTCGAGGAATGGCCTGCCTTCTTCGCCGAGCGCTGCCGCTACCAAATCATCTCGAACGAGAATCACAGCCGCAACCTGCCGATCGGCGTGTTCGTTGCAACCTCGCAGGGCATGCTCAAGGACCGCGTCTCCGCGCTGCGCGAGGCCAACATCTACGAGGCGCAGCGTTATCGCCATCTCGTCTCGTCGACGCTGATTCTCGAGAACACCGGCGGCGTCGTGCGCGCGCAGTCGAACTATCACGTCGTCCGCATCACGCAGGATGGCGCGACGTCGCTGTTCAGCACCGGCCGCTATCTCGACCGCATCAACCTCACGGGCGCGACGCCGGTGTTCGAGGAGAAGCTGGTGATCTTCGACAGTCGCCGGATCGACACACTGCTGGCGATCCCGCTCTAAGCCGCCCGCGATGTGTTGGCGGAACCCGCGCGGAGCCCTATTATTCTGGGCGTGAACGAATAAGCCGCAAGCGCGGATCGCACGACGCGAGCGGCACGATGGGGGAGGGACGACCGATGAAGCTGCACACGATCCTTTGGCGCGCCGCGTTGACCGCCGCGCTCGCGCTGCTGCCGCTGGCGAGCGCCGCCGCGGCAGCAGCGGCACCGGCGAACGCGATCAAGATCGGCCTGCTCGCGCCTCTCTCCGGCCCGTTCGCCGATTTCGGCGACCAGTTCGTCAAGGGCGTCGAGCTCTTCATGCAGGAACACGGCGACACCGTTGCCGGCAGGAAGATCGTCGTGTTGAAGCGCGACGCCAACGGCGTCGACCCGGCGCAAACCAAGCGCCAGGCACAGGCGCTGCTGACGCGCGACCACGTTCAGTTCCTCGCCGGTTTCGGCCTGACGCCGGATGCACTGGCGGTGGCGTCGCTTGGCACCGAGGCCAAGGTGCCGATGGTCATCATGAACGCGGCGACGGGATTCATCACGAAGAAGTCGCCCTATTTCGTGCGCTTCTCCTTCACATTGGCGCAGATCGTGACGCCGCTGGCCGATTGGGCGGCGAAGAACGGCATCAAGAACGTCTATGTCGCGGTGTCGGATTATGCGCCCGGATATGAAGCCGAAAAGGCGTTCGACCAGGCGTTCACCGCGGCCGGCGGCCACGTCGTCGGCTCTGTCCACATTCCCCTGCGCAATCCCGAGTTCGCGCCCTACGTCCAGCACATCAAGGACGTGAAACCGCAGGCGGTGTTCCTGTTCCTGCCGAGCGGCCAGCAGCCGACCAATTTCGTCCGCGAGTTCATCCAGTTCGGTCTGCGTAAAGCCGGCGTCAAGCTGCTGGGCGGGACGGAGGTCATCGACGATACGGCACTCGGCATGCTCGGCGACGACGCGCTCGGCGCGATCTCGACCCAGGTCTATTCCTACGCGCATCCGAGCGCGCTCAACCGCAAATACATCAGCGGCTGGACGAAGCGCTTCGGCGCGCATCCGCAGCCTGATTTTATGTCGGTCGCCGCCTATGACGGCATGCACGCGATCTACGACGTGATCGTGCAGTTGCACGGCAACATCGACGGCGACAAGGCGATGGCCGTGTTCAAGACGTTGAAATTCGACAGCCCGCGCGGACCCATCGAAGTCGACCCGGCGACGCGCGAGATGATCGAGAACGTCTATATCCGGCGCGTGGCGCGCGTGAACGGCGCGCTGGTGAACAAGGAGATCGTCACCTTCCCGGCAGTGAAGGCGCCGGGACCCTGACGGAACTGTCTTGTGGCAGGGCAGAAAGCAGTGGGCCGATAATGCAGCGTCGAATTACCAACTGGAATGAATTCTCTGAAACCATACGTCGTAATGCTTTCGACGATTGGATTTATCGAGGGGTCTGCCGCATAGAACACACAACGCTAATTCCAAAAATCGGGAGGTCCACTGCTCGTGCGCTAGATAAAGAAGGCATGCGCCTAAGTTATGATCCAGTCGATGAGAGAGATCTGCTCGAGCAATTTAAACGACGAGCACCAGCGTTATCCGAATATCGGAACTTAACTGATTTGGAATGGCTCGCCGTCGCACAACATCACGGCATGCCTACTCGCCTGCTCGACTGGACAGAGAGTCCACTCGTCGCCGCATATTTTGCGACCGACCCAATGCCGGGTATTGGAGGGCCAGCCTATATCATTGCCATAAAGGGACTTCGACATGTTCCCGATGAAGATTTCCCAGTGGATACTCAGGACGTATGCCTGTTTCAGCCACCACACTTAAGTCCAAGAATCCCGGCGCAAAATTGCGTTTTCACCTATCACCCAACGCCGAGCGAAAAGCCAAAGCTCGCTTCCTCGGTAGAGATGGAACGATGGGAAATAGCGCGAGAAGCCTGCGGGGAATTATCGTTTATGCTTGATCGATGCGGAATAAATGCAACATCGATGTTCCCAGACCTAGATGGTTTGGCGCGCTACCTTGAATGGCGTTACAAATGGTTCGCTAGGCCATGGTAAGTCGCGCTTCAACTTAGTTACGCGGCTAAAATTCGTACGATCCTTTAATAGCCGTTCCTCGCCTCACGCCGTCTGCGTCTCCTGGTGCCAGACCAGCAGGCGCCGGCGGACGATCTCCATCACCTTGACCAACACCATGCCGACGATCGCGATTGCGACGATGTAGGCGAACACGCCCGGCGAATCGGCGAAGCGCATATCGGTCATGATCGAGCCGCCCATGCCCTCGCCGCCCATCTGCATCTCGCAGACGATGTCGACGATGAGCGCGATCGGCAGCGCCACTTGAAGGCCGGTGAAGACCTGCGGCAGCGCCGCCGGCAGCGCGATCTCCCACAGGAAGCGATGGCGGCTGACGCCCAGGCTCATCGCCGACCAGGTCGTGTACTTGTCGATGTTCTGCGTGCCGGCCCAGGCCTCGACGATCACCGGAAAGATCGACGAGAACGCCACCATCAGCACCTTCGACGTGTCGAAAACGCCGAACCACAGCATGAAGATCGGCAGGAAGGCGACCTTCGGCATCGGCAATCCCACCGAAACCAGCGGGTCGAAGAACCACCGCACCAGCGGAATGCGTGCGATCGACACGCCGAGCGCGACGCCGCCCACCGCCGCCAGCGCGAAGCCAATGAAGGTGCGGATCAGCGTCAGCAGGATGCCGTAGAGCAGGTCGCCCGAGATCAGGTCGTGCCACAGGCGCTCCGCCACCACCGGCACCGACGGCAGCAGGAATTCCGAGAACACGTGCGACATCGCGGTGAGCTGCCACGCCGCGAAAAACACAACGCCCGAGCCCACGCGCAGCGCAGTGAGCATGGTCTCGCGGCGATCGATCTCGCTCACTCGCGCCATCGGAGCATCCGCTGCATCAGAAGGAGATAGAGCCGGTCGGCGAGAAAGCCGAAGGCCGACACCGTCAGCACGCCGGCGAACATCGCGTCGTAGACGCCGCCGTCGCCGAGGAACGAGATGAGATAGCCCAAGCCGTGCTGGCCGACGAGGAACTCCGCCGCCACCATCAGGATGAACGAGATGGCGAGCGCGTTGCGGATGCCGGCCATGATCTCGGGCAAGGCGCCGGGAATCACCACCTCCCACAGCACGCGGCGGCGCGACGCGCCGAGGCCGAGCGCCGACCAGATTAGCGTCTGGTCGACGCCGCGCGCGCCGTTGTAGGAGCTCAACACCACCGGCAGCAGGCAGCCGGAAAAGATCGACGCGATCTTGGAGCCGATGCCGAGGCCGAACCACAGGATCATCACCGGAATCAGCGCCGATTTCGGCATCGGATAGAGGCTCTTCATCAGCGGACTGACCAGGGCGTCGACCGGCGCATACCACGCCATCAGCACGCCGGCGCCGATACCGACGACGATGCTGAGCCCGAGGCCGATGACGATCTCCCACATCGAAGAGACGCCGTTGCTGACGAGGCTGCCATCCGTCAACAGGCCCCACCACGCCGTGGCCACCGCGCTCAACGGCGGCAGTGCGTCGGGACTGATCAGACCGATCGTGGGCGCGATCTGCCACGCCGCGCAGACCAGAATCAGCGGCAGCCAGCGGACGACCGCCGCCGCCAGCCGCGCGAACACCGGACGCGCGCCGGCGCGCGGCGTAACGGTGTCGAGCGCGGCTGCGTCGCTCATTCGTGCGTGCCCTGGGCGCGGATCGCCTCGTCGCGCACCAGTTTCCACAGATGGTCGACCTTCGCGGCGAATTCCTGCGTCTGCAGCAGCTCCTCGCCGCGCGCGTTGCTCTGGAGCTTGGTATCGACGATCTCCATGATGCGGCCCGGCCGCGCCGACATCACCGCGACGCGATCGGCGAGATAGACCGCCTCGCGCACGTCGTGCGTCACGAACACGACGGTCTTGGGTGCGCGCCGCATGATCGCCAGCAGCTCCTCATGCATCAGGGCGCGGGTCTGCGCGTCGAGCGCGCCGAACGGCTCGTCCATCAGCAGGATTTCGGGCTCGACCGCGAGCGTCCGCGCAATCGCGACGCGCTGCCGCATGCCACCCGAGAGCTGCGACGGATAGCTGTGCTCGAAACCCTTGAGGTGGACCAGCTCGATGAATTCCTGCGCCCGCTTCTCGCGCTCGGCCCTCGGCATGCCCTGCTTTTCGAGGCCGTAGAGGATGTTCTGGCGCACCGTCTTCCACGGAAAGAGCGCGAAATGCTGGAAGACGATACCGCGGTCGGGGCTCGGCCCGTTGACCGGCTTGCCGCCCACCGTAATCTGGCCGTCCTCGACCGGAATGAAACCGCCGAGAAGATAGAGCAGCGTGCTCTTGCCGCAGCCCGAAGGGCCGAGCAGCGCCACGAACTCGCGGTCCTGCACTTCGAGCGAGACGCCTTCGAGCGCCAGGAGCGCCTTTCCGCGCGGTGGCCGGTAGGTGTGACGAACCTCGCGGAACGAGATCCCTGCCATGGTCAAACCGGTTCTCTCAGTGCACGCGCTTCGCCGCGTCGGTCACGAGCGAAACGTCCGCGTATTTCTTGACGTCGATCGCGATCTTGAGAAAGCCGAGATCTTTCTGCGTGTTGAGGTTGTTCTGCAGCGCCTGCAGGTTCGGCATCGCGTTTGGATTGCGATAGTAGTCCTTGTGCGTAAACAGCCAGCCGGAATACTCCGACGGCGGCTTCTTGGTGAAGTCGGCGACGATCTTGATCGCCTGCTCTCGGTTCTTCGGATCGTAAAACCAGTGCAGCGCACGAATCCAATCCTCGAAGAAATCGACCAGCGCGGCGCGATGTGCGGCGATATAAGGCGCGCGACCGACCAGCAACGTCGTCTGCGCCGGTCCCATCGCCTGGCCGACGGTGAACAGAGTCTTGAGGTTCGACTGCCGATGGGCCTCGATCGAGAACGGCATGATCATGGTGGCGAGGTCGACCTTTTTCTCCTCGATCGACGCCAGCATGTTCGGGAACTGCACCTCGACCACCTGGTAGTCGCGATTGGCGACGAGGCCGTGGGTCAGCAGGTATTTCTTCGACGCGATGTCGACGGCGCCGCCGATCGCGTTGGTGGCGACGATCTTGCCCTTCAGGTCCTCAGGCTTGTTGATGCCGCCGTCGGTGCGGACCATGTACTCGTTGGTGTAATAGCCGGGAATGCCGTCCTGATAGAGGTCGGCGACTGCGCGGATGTCATCGAGATGCGCGTTCTGGATCGCCAGGCCGAACGAGGAGAACGCCAGCGAGGCGAAACTCAAATCACCGCTCGCGAGGCCGGTTATCTGCGGCGTGCTGCCGCGGAAATGCGTCAGCTCGACGGTATAAGTCTTGCCGTAATGCTTCAGGATCGCCGGATTGCTGAACAGCACCGCGGTCAGCTGCCCGGGAATCACCGCCCAGGAAATCTTGATCGTCAGCGGCTCCGCCGCGCGCGCTGGCGTCAGCCACGCGAAAAACACGGCAGCCAGGATCAATGCCACTGCCCGATTCTTACGCATATTTTATCTCCTCCCGAGCACCGCTCACGCGACGCCCGCAGGACTTTTGCGGTCCCATGTGCCGGATGTCAACCCAATCTCGAACATGTTCAGGCGCTGGACAGGAACACGACGGAGCGGGCAGGATCGCCGGCCGCGATCGATCGGAGACTGTGGAACGATGCGTGAATTCGACCTCGGCCGGGCAGTACCGCGAACCGAAGACCTGCAGCTGCTGCGCGGGCGCGGACGATACACCGACGATATAGCGCTCCCGCGCGTGACGTATCTTTATGTCCTACGCTCGCCGCATGCCGCCGCCCGCATCGCGCGCATCGATACTGCTGCGGCGCAGGACGCGCCGGGCGTGGTCGCCGTTCTCACCGGCCGGGACGCCGCGGCCGACAAGCTCGGCACGCTGCGTGGCCGCATCACGCGCAAGCGGGCCGACGGCAGCCCCAACTTCCAGCCGCCCTATCGCATCCTGGCGCTCGATCGCGTGCATCACGTCGGCGATCCGGTCGCGGCGATCGTCGCCGAGACGCTCGCCCAGGCCAAGGACGCCGCCGAACTGATCGACATCAATTACGACATCCGGCCGGCGGTCACCGATACCGCCGCGACGCTGGCGCCAGACGCGCCGCGCGTCTGGGACGAGGTTCCGGACAACGTCTGCTTCGTCGAGCACGTCGGCAACGAGGGCAAGGTGAAAGAGGCTTTCGCCCGTGCGAGTCATGTGGTGCGGCAGCGTTTCGTCATCAGCCGCGTCACCGCCTCGCCGATGGAAGGCCGCGCCGCGCTCGGTTTCTACGACACGCGCGAGGAGCGCTACACGCTCTACGCCGGACTCCAGGCGCCGCACCTGATGCGCAACGAGCTTGCGGATCATATCTTCAACCTCCCGGCGAACCGCTTCCGGTTGATCTCGCCTGATGTCGGCGGCGGCTTTGGCATGAAAGGCAGTGCGTTTCCCGAATATGCCCTGGTGCTATGGGCGGCGAAGAAGGTCGGCCGGCCGGTGAAATGGTTCGCCGAGCGCAGCGAGTCCTTCGTCGGCGATCACCATGCGCGCGACAACGTCTCCGAGGTCGCGCTTGCGCTCGACGCCAACGGCAAGTTCCTCGCCCTCGACGTCGAGACCGTGGCCAATATCGGCGCCTACATCGCATCGAACGGGCTGCACGTGCCGGTCGGCAATCTCGGCGGCCTTGCCGGTCCCTACACCACGCCAGCGATCCACGTGAAGGTGACCGGCGTGTTCTCGAACACTGCCGCCACCTGTCCCTATCGCGGCGCCGGCCGGCCCGAGGCGTCGTACTGCATCGAGCGCATTATCGACGTGGCCGCCGCCGAGCTGAAGATGGACCGCGTCGAGCTCCGGCGCCGCAATCTGATCGCGCCGTCCGCCATGCCGTTCAAGACCGGTCTGGTCTTCACCTACGACAGCGGCGAGTTCGAGCACGTCATGGACAAGGTGCTCGCGCTCGGCGACTGGACGGGCGTTGCGGCACGCAAGGCGGACGCCAAGCGCCGCGGCAAGCTCTACGGCGCCGGCGTCGCGTCGGTGATCGAGGTCGCCGGCGGTCCCGCCGCCGCGCCCTTCGAGGAGGCGATGGAGGTCCGCTTCGACGCCACCGGCGGCGCCACCCTCCTGCTCGGCTCGCACAACCACGGCCAGGGCCACGAGACCGCGTTCCGGCAGCTGGCCTATCATTTTCTCGGCCTCGAGCCCGAGCAGGTGACGCTGATCTACGGCGACACCGACAAGGTCTTCCACGGCCGCGGCACGTTCGGTTCGCGCTCGCTGTCGGTTGGCGGCGGCGCGCTCAGGCTCGCCGCCGATCGCGTCATCGAGAAGGGCAAGAAGGTCGCCGGCCACCTGCTCGAAGCCGCGATCGCCGACATCGAGTTCGCCGACGGCAAGTTCACCGTGGCGGGCACCGACAAGGCGATCGACCTGATCTCGGTGGCCAAGGCGTCTTTCAGCCTGGCGAAGATGCCGCCCGACATCGAGATCGGCCTCGATGCGAATGCGGTCTTCCGGCCGCCGGCCGGCACCTTCCCCAACGGCTGCCACATCTGCGAGGTCGAGATCGATCCCGACACTGGCGTCGCCAGCATTGTGCGCTACGCCGTGGTCGACGACGTCGGCCGCATCGTCAATCCGCTGCTGCTCGAAGGCCAGATCCACGGCGGCGTCGCCCAAGGCGCGGGCCAGGCGCTGTGCGAAGCCATGGTCTACGACCGCGACAGCGGCCAGCTGGTCTCGGGCTCATTCATGGATTACTGCATGCCGCGCGCGACCGACTTCTGTCCGATCGCGGTCGGCGAGCACGCCGTGCCGACGAAGAGCAATCCCCTCGGCATCAAGGGTGCCGGCGAGGCCGGCTGCGTCGGCGCGCTTCCCGCGGTGATGAACGCCATCAACGACGCGCTCTTACCGCTCGGCATCCGGCATTTTGAGATGCCGGCCACGCCCGAGCGGCTGTGGCGCGCGATCCAAGCGGCGAGAGGTGGCTGATAGGATAGGAACTGTTACAATTACTTCATCGGATGTACGTATTGCGGCAGCCAAACAATGGATCAAGCTGAAGCAAAGAAGATCGCACTCGGCGCCCAGCGTCTCATTAACGCCTATGGCGCGGTGATGGAAAAGTATCCGATCGGATATGTAGATGCATCAGTTTTGCCGGCAGACAAAGATACATTGAAGTTTGCAATAAAGGTTATGTGGAAGCTTTCAGATGAAAATTTTCGCAGCCTATTAGGAGGTGGTTTTGTTGGACTTTATCGCTTCCAAAATGGTGTCGGGCCAGAGCCTATAACATCATTGCCAAAAAATATGAATGTCGCTGAATTGAAAAAGTCCCCGGAGGCCATGAAAGCTGTGATGGCAGCTACCCAACAGTTTCTTGACTGGTCGGAGCGCACCAAATCAGAAATGGATAGTTTGGTCTCCGAATTTCAGGCCTTTGAAAAAAGTCGAAAAGGCGAACTAAAATAGCGTAGACGTGATTCGCGCTTAATTACGGTTTCTGCCCGGCGGCTTGGCGCCCGGCGACTTGGTGAGGTTCTTGGCCGGCTCTTCACGGCTCATCTCCTTGTCCTTGCGCCGGACGCCATCTGGCTCATGCGCGCGGCATCATTTGGTAACGTGCTCGCGGTACCAGCGATAGGCGTCGGCGAGACCTTCCTTCAGGCGGATACGCGGCCGCCAGCCGAGCGCGTCGAGCTTGCCAGTATCGAGCAGCTTGCGCGGCGCGCCGTCGGGCTTCGACGCATCGAAGCGGAATGCGCCCTTGTAGCCGACGACCTCGGCAATCGACTGGGCGAGCTCGGCGACGGTCAAGTCCTCGCCCCAGCCGACATTGACGTGGCTCTCGTCGGAATAGCGCTCGATCAGGAACACCATCGCGTCGGCCAGGTCGTCGACATGGAGGAATTCGCGGCGCGGCTTGCCGCTGCCCCAGATCTCGACGCTCGGCGCATTCTTCCGCTTGGCGCCATCGATTTTCATGATCAGCGCCGGAATGACGTGACTGCCTTCGAGGTCGTAGCGATCGCCCGGTCCGTAGAGATTGGTCGGCTGGGCCGAGATGAAATCGCAATGCCACTGGCGGCGATAGGCGGCGCACAGCTTGAGGCCGGCGATCTTGGCGACGGCATACCACTGGTTCGTCGGCTCGAGCGGCCCGGACAGTAACTCCGCTTCGATCATGGGCTGCTTGGCGAGACGCGGATAGATGCACGACGAGCCGAGATAGAGGAGTTTCTTGACACCGGCCTGACGCGCCGCCTCGATCATGTTCCCGGCAATCATCAAGTTGTCGTAGAGGAACTCCGCTGGCCGCGTCGAATTGGCGAGGATGCCGCCGACCGTTGCCGCGGTAACGAACACCGCGTCGGGCTCGAGCTTTCGCATCAACGCCTCGACCTCGTCCTGGCGGCGCATGTCGGCTTCGCCGCGTCCGGCGCTCAGGATGGTACAACCGGCACTGCCCAGGCGGCGCACCACGGCGCTGCCGACCATGCCGCGATGGCCGGCCACCAGGACGCGCTGGCCCGCCAGCGGAAAAATCACCGGCGCCGCCGGAACGGTTTTGGGCTCGCGCATCAGCCGACGCCGGTCGAGGCGGCGCCGCGCGCCGGACTGTCGTAGCCGGCACGGTGCAGCGTTTTCTCCTGCTGTGCCAGACCGAGATCGTTCTTCACCATCAGCTTGATCAGCGTCTTGAAGTCCATCTTCGGCCGCCAGCCAAGCAGCTTGCGCGCCTTCGCGGCGTCGCCTTGAAGGGCATCGACTTCCGTGGGCCGCAGATAGCGTGCGTCGAGCTCGACGTGCTTCTTCCAGTCGAGGCCGAGCTCGCCGAAGGCAATCTCGACCAGCTCGCGCACGGTGTGCGATTCGCCGGTGGCGACGACATAATCGTCGGCCTTGTCCTGCTGCAGCATCAGCCACATCGCCTCGACGTAGTCGCCGGCAAAGCCCCAGTCGCGCCGCGCTTCGAGATTGCCGAGGAAGAGCTTGTCCTGAAGACCTTCCTTGATGCGACCGGCGGCGCGCGTCACCTTGCGCGTGACGAAGGTCTCGCCGCGGCGCGGGCTCTCGTGGTTGAACAGGATGCCGTTGCAGATGAACAGGTTGTAGGCCTCGCGATAGTTGACCGCGTACCAGTGCGCCGCGACCTTGCTCGCGGCATAGGGGCTGCGCGGCTCGAACGGCGTTTTCTCGTTCTGCGGCGGCTTGGCGCCGCCGAACATTTCCGATGAGCCCGCCTGATAGAAGCGCACCGCGCGGCCGGTGTGCACGACATGGTCGCGCAGCGCCTCGAGCACCCGCAGCGTGCCGAGCGCATCGATATCCGCGGTGTATTCCGGCACTTCGAACGACACCTTGACGTGGCTCTGGGCGCCCAGGTTGTAGATCTCGTCGGGCTGCACCTTCTCCAGAATGCGGCGGAGCGCCGTGCCGTCCGACAGGTCGCCGTAATGCAGGGTCAGGTTCGCGCCCTTGACGTGGGGGTCGTGATAGAGGTGATCGATGCGGTCGGTGTTGAAGAGGCTCGCCCGGCGCAGCATGCCGTCGACCGCATAGCCCTTCCCCAGCAGGAATTCTGTCAGATAGGCCCCGTCCTGGCCGGTGATGCCGGTGATCAACGCGCGCTTAACCATGGCCTGCTACGGTCCTCCTGCGGGTCGCGATCCTATTACAATGCCGGGATTTCTGCGACCTGCGTATGACGGATTAAGCCTTGAGGAATCAAGGCGAATCGGGGCATTTTTTATGCAAGGATCGTAACGATGAGCGAAGCCACCGCCCGCAAGATCGAGCCGCAGACCCTGCCGTTGCGGGCTCCGGAGCTGACGGTCGTGATTCCGACCCTCAACGAGCGCGAGAACATCGCGCCGCTGCTCGAGCGCCTCGACCTGACGCTCGCCGGCACGCGCTGGGAAGTGGTCTTCGTGGACGACGACTCCACCGACGGCACGCCCGAGCTGGTGCGCGAGATCGGCCGCGCCGACGCGCGTGTCCGCTGCCTCCATCGCATCGGCCGCCGCGGCCTGTCGACCGCCTGCATCGAAGGCATCCTCGCCTCGGCTTCGCCGTTCGTCGCGGTGATGGACGCCGACTTGCAGCACGACGAAGCCCTGCTGCCGGGCATGCTCAACACGCTGCGCCATGAGCCCTGCGACATCGTCGTCGGCTCGCGCTACGTCACCGGCGGCGGCGTCGGCGAATGGAACAAGACCCGCGCCAGCATGAGCGGCTTTGCCACACAGCTGTCGCGCCTCATCTGCAAGACCGAGATCGCCGATCCGATGAGCGGCTTCTTCATGCTGCGTCGCGACGTCTTCGAGACCGCGGTGCGCGACCTGTCGGGCCAGGGCTTCAAGCTCCTGCTCGACTTGCTGGCGTCGCTACCGACGCCGCCGCGCCTCAAGGAGTTGCCGTATCAGTTCCGCAATCGGCGCTACGGCGAGAGCAAGCTCGATACGATGGTGACGTGGGAATTCGGCATGCTGCTGGCCGACAAGCTGGTCGGCCATATCGTGCCGGTGCGCTTTGCGCTCTTCGCGCTGATCGGCGCGCTCGGCGTCGTCGTCGATCTGATCGTGCTGTGGGCCGCGATCGGCGTCGGCACCGGCTTCATCGCCGCCCAGGCCGTCGCCACGGTGGTGGCGATGACTTCGAATTTCTTCCTGAACAACATCTTCACCTACCGCGATCAGCGGCTCAAGGGCTGGCGGCTGTGGCGCGGCCTGTTTTCGTTCTACGTCATCTGCGCGCTCGGCGCCGTCGCCAATGTGGGCTTCGCCGCCTTCGTCTTCGCTGGCGATGCGCGTTGGCTCGCGGGCTTTTCGGGGATTCCGTGGCTCGCCAGCCTCGCCGGCGTCGTCGTCGGCTCGGTCTGGAACTACGCCGTCTCCTCGGTCTTCACCTGGAAGGGCAAGTAGCGCGCGGCGCGCCTACTGCCGGCGCTGCGGCCGTAACAGATACCGGTCGCCCGCCATCTTCTCGAACATGACGTCGATCATCGGATGATTGATCGGCCCGTTGTCGCCGTCCGGCTGCAGGTTCTGCTCCGAGACATAGGCCTCGTACGGCCCGCCTTGGGCGTTTTGCGCCAGCAAGTGATAGAACGGCTGATCCTTCGACGGCCGGCGATCGGCCGGGATCGACTGGTACCATTCCTCGGAATTGTTGAAGATGGGATCGACGTCGTAGATCACGCCGCGGAACGGATAGAGCCGGTGACGCACGATCTGGCCGACCGAGAACTTGGCTTGCCGAAAGATCAACTGGCCGCTGCAACCCATGAGGCCCCCGCCGGCACGCCGTTGTCACACGTTTGAAACCTTAGGGTGATTCCGCCGTCACGCTCAAGCGCGAATGCGCGAATGCGCGAATGCGTCGAGTCCCGCGAGAAATCAGCGCTGCCCCTGATAGCGCCGCGCCAGGCGCAGCAGCTCGAGGTCACAGGTCTGCTTGGCGATCTCCTCGAGATCCTCGAAATAGGTGCGCAGGCCCGCCGGACTCACGCGGCCGATCAACCAACCGATGAACTGCTCCGGCGTCTTGACCCAGGTCGGCAGCGGATCGAGTCCGTGACCGATCGGCAGCACCGCGCGCAGGATGCGCCAGCGGCGACGCCGCAACTGCTCGTCGACTGGATCGAGGTCGGCTTCGAGCACCCACCCCGGGCGACTTTGCGCGCCACCGCCACGTCCCGCCATTGCGACTCAACCCCACCGTCGTTCGGCGCTTGGTTCGTGTCTGCGCCGCGTTAAGATTACCGAAAGGTAATGTTAATATAGCCGAGAGGATTACTATTGCAAGTGCAAAAGTACTGCAGTCGAGACGAAATATTGGACTGTCTTGCCCAAATAGTTAACGTGACAATGTCAAGTTGAGCGCGGATCGTTAATCTTTCGTCGGCCGGCTTGCCGTTCGGCCACGAGCCGCGTCAACCGCGCCGACGCCGTGCTCGCTATGGCGGCTAGATTTCCGCCACTTCGCGGATGCCGGGAACGGTCTGGAGCGCGGCAGCGAGCCGCGGCGTCACCTTGAAGCCGCCGGGCAGCGCGATCTCGACCTCGCGGCCTGCGTCCAAGGGCACGACGATGCTCACCCGCCCGCGTCCGCCGCTTTCGGCAGCGACCGCGCGCCGCACGCCCGACAACGCTTCCTCGCGCTCGACCACCAGGCGCAATCCGGCCGCGGCGCCCGCCGCAACCTTGTCGAGCGCCTCGATGCGCTGCGCCGTCAGGCGGAACGTATCGCCCTCGGTCCGCACGTCGACGGTGAGCAGTAGCGGCTGACCGGAATCGAGCAGCGCGCGGCTGTCGCGCAGCACCTCGGAGAACGCCACCGCCTCGAACATGCCGCTCATGTCGGAGACCTGGAGAAAGGCGAAGCGGTTGCCGCGCGCGGAGGTGCGCTCCTTGCTGCCGATGACGACGCCGGCGAGTTTGACGCGCGTCTCGGCGCCGGCCGGCCGCCGCGCCAGGTCGGCAAAGCGCAGCACGCCGAGCCGCGCTAGGCTCTTGCCGTAGGGATTGAGCGGATGGCTCGACAGGTAGAAGCCGATGGCCTCGAACTCCTTCTGCAGCCGCTCGGCCAGCGGCCAGTCGGTGGCCGCGGGCAGCGATGGCATGGCCGCCGGCCCGGCATCACCGCCGAACAGATTGACCTGTTGGCTGGCGCGCTCGCTGGCCGCCGCGTTGGCGTGGCGCAGCAGCAGCTCGATTGCGGCGAAGGCCTGCGCCCGGTTGGGAGCGATGGCATCGAAGGCGCCCGCCTTCACCAGGCTCTCGAACTGGCGCTTATTGAAGCTCTTGGGGTCGATGCGGGCGGCGAAGTCGAGCAGGTCGTTGAACGGCCCGCGCGACGCGCGCTCGGCGATGACCTGCTGCATGGCCACCGACCCCACGCCCTTGATCGCGGCGAGCGCATAACGGATCGCCCCGTCCTCGCCCGCCGCCTCGACCGCGAAGCCGACATCGGAGCGGTTGATGTCGGGCGGCAGCAGCTTGATGCCAAGCCGGTCGCATTCCTGGCGGAAGACATTGAGCTTGTCGGTATTGCCGAGATCGAGCGTCATCGACGCGGCCATGAACTCGACCGGATAATTCGCCTTGAGATAGGCGGTCTGGTAGGCGACCAGCGCATAGGCGGCGGCATGCGACTTGTTGAAGCCGTAGCCGGCGAACTTCGCCACCTGCTCGAAGATGTGCTCGGCGAGGCGGTCGCCGACGCCGTGCGCCTTGGCGCCATCGATGAACTGCTTGCGCTGCGCCTCCATCTCGCTCTTGATCTTCTTGCCCATAGCGCGGCGCAGCAGGTCGGCGCTGCCGAGCGAATAACCCGACAGCACCTTGGCGATCTCCATCACCTGTTCCTGGTAGATGATGATGCCCTGCGTCTCCTCGAGGATCGGCTCGAGGTCGGGGTGCATGTATTCCGCTCGCTCGTTGCCGTGTTTCACGGCGATGTAGCGCGGAATGTTTTCCATCGGACCGGGACGATAGAGCGCGTTCACGGCGACGATGTCCTCGAAGCGGTCGGGATCGAGCTTGCGCAGCACATCGCGCATGCCGGCGCCTTCGAGCTGGAACACGCCGACGGTGTCGCCGTGCGCCAGAAGGCGATAGGTTTTGCTGTCGTCGAGCGGCAGGTTGCTCAAGTCCAGCGACACGCCGCGAGCCGCGAGCAGATCGCGCGCCTTGGCCAGCACCGTCAATGTCTTGAGGCCGAGAAAGTCGAACTTCACCAGGCCGGCCGCCTCGACGTACTTCATGCTGAATTGCGTCACCGGCATCGACGAGCGCGGATCGCGATAGAGCGGCACCAGCTCGTCCAACCGCCGGTCCCCGATGACGACGCCTGCCGCATGGGTCGACGCGTGGCGGTACAGGCCTTCGAGCTGGAGCGCGATCTCGATGAGGCGCGCGACCTGCGGATCCTCGTCGCGCATCTGCGCCAGCATCGGCTCGCCGTCGATCGCCTGCTGCAAGGTCACCGGCGCCGCCGGATTGTTCGGCACCATCTTGCAGATGCGATCGACCTGGCCATAGGGCATGCCGAGCACGCGGCCGACATCGCGCAGCACTGCGCGCGCCTGGAGCTTGCCGAAGGTGATGATCTGCGCCACGCGGTCGGCGCCGTAGCGCTCCTGCACGTGGCGGATGACCTCGTCGCGCCGGTCCTGGCAGAAATCGATGTCGAAATCCGGCATCGACACGCGCTCGGGATTGAGGAAGCGCTCGAACAGCAGGCCGAGGCGCAGCGGATCGAGGTCGGTGATGGTCAGCGACCAGGCGACCAGCGAGCCGGCGCCCGAGCCGCGGCCCGGACCGACCGGAATGCCCTGCGCCTTGGCCCATTGGATGAACTCGGCGACGATCAGGAAATAGCCGGCGAAGCCCATCTTGACGATGACGTCGAGCTCGTAATCGAGCCGCTCGCGATAGGGCGCCGCGGCGCCTTCGCGCTGCGCCGGACTTACGCCCGGATCTAGCACCTGGGCGAGCCGCCGCTCGAGACCGGCGGCGGCCGCCTCGCGCAGCTCCGTTGCCTCGTCGCGGCCCGATGCGCTCTTGAACGGCGGCAGGATCGGCTGGCGCGGCTCGGGCATGAAGGCGCAGCGCCGCGCGATCGCCAGCGTGTTGTCGCAGGCCTCGGGCACGTCGGCAAAGGCGATGCGCATCTCGTTCGCCGATTTGAAATAGTGCTCGGGCGTCAGGCGTTTACGACTGCCGTCGGCGATCGTCGTGCCCTGGGCGATGCACAGCAGCACGTCGTGCGCCTCGTAGTCGTCGCGCTCGGCGAAATGGACATCGTTGGTGGCGACAAGGGGCAGATTGTGCGTCAGCGCCAGCTTGATCAGCGCCGCGTCGATGCGCTCTTCGGCAGCGATGTTATGGCGCTGCAGCTCGATATAGAGCCGGCCGGGAAACAGGCTGGCGAGCCGCATCAGCATGGCCTCGGCCGCCGGTGCCTGACCTTCGCCCATCAGGCGACCGACCGGCCCCTTGGGCCCACCGGCGAGGCAGAGCAGGCCGGAGGTCTGGCCATCGAACGCAGCAAGATCGAGCTGGGGCGCCTCGCCTGGCGGGCTTTCGAGGTGCGACTTGCTGACCAGCGCGAGCAGGTTGCGATAGCCTGCCTCGCTCTGTGCCAGCAGCACGACCGCGTCGGGTGGCTGTGCCGGGCCGATGCGCGCCACGCGATTGCCGCCATCGCCTTCCACGCGGCGGATGCCGAGTTCGCAGCCAATGATCGGCTGTACGCCGGCCTCGCTTGCCGCCATGGCGAATTCGAGCGCGCCGAAGAGGTTGCCCGAATCGGCGATGGCCACCGCCGGCATGGCATGACGGCGGCACAGCGCGACCAGATCCTTGACCTTGATGGCGCCCGCCGACAGCGAATAGGCCGAATGGACCCGCAGGTGGACGAAATCGGCATGCGCCATGGCGTCAGCTTGGCATAACGCGTGCGGTGGTCAAAGTCCGCCTGCACATTTATCCCGGCGTTTCATTGGCATCACGGGAGCAAATCTCGTTGTGGCTTTCGTCATGGCCGGGCTTGACCCGGCCATCCACGTCTTGAAGGCGTGGATGCCCTGCCCAAGGCCGGGCATGACAAGCGTCATTCGGTGCTCACTTCTGGAGTCGGCAGTGCCGACTCGGAAATTGGGTTCGTTTTGCAAATTTTAATTTTCTCGCCGCCCTCCTCCGCCGCCTCGATACCTGCGACCGCGACCGCAATCGGCGGCGGCACTACCTCGCCACGCCTTCGTGCCTGACGGCGTTCGAGTTGCATCTCCGCCCGGCGCAGCGCGCGATCGATCATCGACTCATGGCGCGATAACGGCGCCAGATCGCTAAGCACGAGGGCGCACGCCAAGCCAAAATCGCGCGCCTCCCACTCCTTGCGGTAGCGATCGGCCGCCCGCTTGAACACCGCGGCTTCGACACGGCCGGCGCGCCGTAGGCGCCAAGCGCACAGGACGATGCGCTCGACCAGCACCTCCTCGACGGAGTCAGCCGGTTGCAACGCGGCGCGTAGCTCGGCTTCAAAGGCCGCGAAATCATCGCCCGCCTCGTCGAACAGCACAACCTGCTCGGCCGTCAAGCCGTGCCGCAAGGCATTGCCGCTAGCGACTGCCTTGCCCTCGGCCGTCTTGGGTCCGCTGCTGTTGGCGGCATTCCGCCGGTTTGCCGCCATTTGGGCCTTGCTAGTCATGCTCTGCCTCTGTCCTGCGTGTACGTTCATGAACGCTTTCTACGTTATATACGCGTACACACCGGCGCTGTCAAGGGACGGCAGTTCGCTTGAGCTTGTCCATATATGGCGCTATATATGGCCGTATATGGAGGTTCATATGGTTGATCCTGTCACGGTCGTTTCGCCGAGAGATCGTTGGTCCTTGATCACCGTCTTACGGAACGAGGAAGCGGAAGCGTGGTCGCTGGCGCTGGGCCGATGGGATGGCAAAGCCCGATTGGCAATTCGCTGGAACTGGAAGGACGACCCGGGCGACAAGGGCAATCCGGTGTCTCACGGGATGCCGACTTGGTTCATCGTTCCAGAGGATCTGTACGAAACCCTTTTGCGCGAAGTGCCGGAAGACAAGCAACGGCTCGCCTGCGACGTGCTCGGAATCGCTTACGAGAACTCAGCCGCCTTTGTCGCCGACGCGCGTCGGCAATCGCTCGCCGTCGCACGAAGCCCACATGCCAAGGAGGACCAGGAGTTCATTGATGCGGTCTCCGACTGGAGCGGCGGTTGAAGAGAGGCGAAATCTGGACCGTCGCGAGTGGCCCAAACTACGCCGGCAAACCTCGACCGTCCGTGATCATCCAAAACGACCGCTTTGACTCATTGGAATCGATCACGATTTGCGGATTCACGACCGACCCCACGGACGCTCCGCTCTTTCGCGTCCTAATCGAACCGAGCAGCGAGAACGGGCTACGGGCGCCCGCGCGACTGATGGTGGACAAGATTGCGACCGTCTCGAAAACGAAAGTCGGCGTCCGGATCGGCATGCTGGCGCCTGAAGACATGAGTCGGCTGAACCGAGCAATTGTTCGCTTTCTCGGCATCGGCAGCGCGATGGTTTGAACCTTACGAGCCAAACCCGTCGCGCCGCGTTGATTTTTCCTGGGCTCGGTCACTGAGCGCCCTCTTCGCCAACACACCCGCCAAGTAGCCGCTCGGTAGCAGCGTAAGGCCGATGATGGCGCCGGTGAGATCAAGGTAATGGCCGGCGCTGTGCGCCTGGCCCCACCCCATTCCCGGCAGCCAGTGAAACGCCTCGGCGACGTGGGTGAGCACGACGATGACGAGGCCGGTCGCGCCGACGAGCTGCACGAACGCGCTCACGCTTCGGCGACGCGCGAGCCGCATCAGTGAAGCGCAGAACACCGCGGCCACCGCGATCGCGATGCCGAGAAGGATAGCGGCGTGCGCGCTCATGCCCGTCTCTCTCCGTCGCCCCAACAGCCGGGACGCGACGCGAGGTCCGCCGGGGCCTCACCCGACCAGAGGCTTATCCGCGGAGCCATCCTACCGCCGGAAAGGCGCACCGAGCGACTGGACGAACCCATGCGCGGCATACGACCCTCGGCGCAGGCTCACAAGGGATGGAACCGATCGATGCTCTACCTCATCGTCCAAGGCGACCGAGCCGAAACCGCGGCCGAAATCCGCGAGGCCAAGACCGGCGAGCATCTGGCGTATCTTGCCAAGCACCAGGACATCCTCGTGCTGGGCGGCGCGCTGCTCACCGACGATTCCGGCAAGCGGGTCGGCAGCGTCGCGCTCATCAATGTGCCCAACCGCGCCGCGGCCGACGCCTTCGTCGCGAACGAACCGTTCCGGCAAGCGGGGCTCTACGAAAGCATCCTGATTTCGCGCATGCGCAAGGGGCAATGGTATCCGGACAACGCGCCCAAGACGCCGGAAGGCGACTAGAGCGGATGCGATTGAATTGAATCACGGCAATTACTCATCGTCATTCCCGTGAAGGCGGGAATCCAGGGGCTCTGGACCCCCGCTTGTGCGGGGGTGACGAACGGCGCGCGTCAGCCTCGTTGCATCCCGCTCTAGCTTGACCGCGCCGAATGCGTGGTGCCACGCCAGCTTGCGCCGCTCAACCGCTCGGATCCATCCGGCTGCCCTGGGCGGCGGCGACCCGCTGGACGAAACGGCACGGCCCATACGATGCTTGGCGGCCGTTCACAACGAATCGAGCCGCAATGCTGTTCATCGTCTATGCCGAGGACAACAAGGCGACCTCGGCCGCCATCCGCCAGGCGAAGACGCCCGACCACATCGCCTATTTCGACCGGCGCAAGCGGGCGATCGTGCTGGCGGGCGGGCTGCTGACCGACAACGCCAGCCAGCGCATCGGCAGTGTCACGATCCTCAACGTCAAGAATCGCGCCGCGGCCGAGGCATTCGTCGCCGCCGAGCCTTTCTTCAAGGCCGGCCTCTACCGCGCAGTCAAGATCAGCCGCATGCGCAAGGGCCAGTGGTATCCCGACAACGCGCCGAAGACGCCGGAGGGCGACTAGCTTGACCGCGCCGGATGCGTGGTGCCGCGCCGGCGGATCGCCGCGGCGGTTTCGAGCCAGGCGCGCGACTGGCCGAGATCGCCGGTCGCGATGTAGCTCGCCGCGCGCTGGTCGGCGATGATCCCGGCGCTGCGTCCGTAGGCCTCGATGGTCTCGCGCGCCAGCCGGTCGACCGCGGTCTCACGTTCCATGCTCGCCCCCCGATGCCGGCCGCGTCAGGGCGCCAAGCCGATGATGGTCATCGAGCGCTCGCCCTCGTCGAACGAGACCTCGTAGACCAGGCGTTGCCCGACCGTGAGCGTCTTCATTCCGGCGCGCTCGACAGCCGAGATATGGACGAAGATCGCCGTGCCGCCGTCTTCGGGTTTGATGAAGCCATACCGCTTCTGGGTGCTGAACGATGTCACGG
>Ga0307373_10003191_pt1 | contig 28764 bp, 21 predicted proteins | sample OX2MG_FD_202534 | JGI IMG/M metagenome (GOLD analysis project Ga0307373, IMG submission 202534) | Soil microbial communities from Risofladan, Vaasa, Finland - OX-2 | ecosystem: Environmental > Terrestrial > Soil > Coastal area > Acid sulfate soil | place: Finland: Risofladan, Vaasa | collected... | reverse complement strand
TGAGGGCAAGGAAAAGTCGCCGCTGTCCATGCCCCCATTGTGGCAGCACGGGTAAGCATTGCCTAAGAGCGGCGTTTTTTTCGGAACGTGCGGGATGAAGCTCTCAGAGGGGTTGCAATCGCCTTGGGGCGGAGCTACTTTGAATCCAGACGCGGAACCGAGCCGCAAAGAGCGAGGCCACCGAGGTGTGAGGCCGCGCCACCCGTGAGGAACGGCCTTTGGGCCGAACCGAGGAAGGGCCTTCGGGCTTGACCAAAATGGGTTCCTCAAGCGGCCCGGGACCGCGTCGCTTTATTTCTCGGCCCGTCCAGGTCGCGAGGCGCGGCTACACTGGATGGGCAGTAGTAGTACATCCTCGGGGACGACAGGCTTCGACGTGGTCGGCTCGTGAGGGTGGTGGCGAGTCGAGGTCCCGGGCGGCCTCGTAAAACACCCGGGAAAAACATAAGTGCGGACTCTCACGAGTACGCCCTCGCTGCCTAGCAAACACTAGGTGAGTGAGGTCTCGGGCCCCGCTTGCCTGCGGCGGGGAAGGCCGGGATCAGAAAGCAGGCTCACCCGGTGCGGTCCGCCTTTGCCAAGCTAGGGAAATCTAAGAAGGCTGGTCCCCCACAACCCCGCCGGCGAGGCGAGTAGGGGATGAGATCAGAGCGCCGGCTACGCTCGTAGAAGCCACTCTTACGCGATCGCGGACGCGGGTTCGATTCCCGCCGTCTCCACTTTTTCTGACGTTGCGCAAACTTGAGCGCAGCGCACGGTCGACGTATCGACACCTACGGCGAGCAGCGACCTACGACGCCTCCTCGACGCCGGGCTGATCAGTCAGCAGGGCAGGGGGCCCGCCACACGCTACGTCGCAAGCGGGCACCTGGTTCGCGATGTGCGCGGCCACCTCGATGGACGTTTACGATCCGGTACCCGGCGACCGTCTCCGCAGCCGCTAGGAGCCAGCAATGAGCAATGAATGGGAATGACGATGCCCGAGCCGCAGAAGGTCGCGAACATCACCGGCGCCTCGCAGAACCCAGCGACCGTAGCTGGGTCGCCGGTGGCCCAGCCCGTACTCACCCCGTTGACGGCCAGCGCCGTGATCCTCGTCCTGACGATCGACGACGGCGGTGAGCCGGTGGTCCACGACCTGCTCGCCGACCTGTCCGGATTGGCCCGGGCGGTCGCCTTTCGTTCCCCTGAGGGTGGGCTCGCCGTCGTGGCAGGTGTGGGATCGGGGGCGTGGGATCGCCTCTTCGCCGGCCCTCGGCCGGCCGAGCTACACCCGTTCCGGACCCTCGACGGTTCTCGGCACCGGGCTGTGGCCACCCCGGGAGATCTCTTGTTCCACATCCGGGCCGCGACGATGGACCTGTGCTGGGAGCTGGCCTCCCTTCTCGTCGGCCGGTTGGCCGGCTCCGCCACGGTGCTCGACGAGGTCCACGGCTTCAAGTACTTCGACGAGCGGGATCTGCTCGGCTTTGTCGACGGGACCGAGAATCCGACCGGGCCAGCGGCGCTGGCGGCGGTGAGCATCGGGACCGAGGACCCGGCGTTCGCCGGCGGGAGCTACGTCATCGTCCAGAAGTATCTGCATGACATGGCCGCTTGGGATGCCCTGACGGTCGAGGAGCAGGAGCGGGTGATCGGGCGGGCCAAGCTCTCCAACGTCGAGATGGATGACGACATCAAGCCCTCCAACTCGCATGTGGCGCTGAACACCATCGTCGAGCCGGATGGTACCCAGCGTCAGATCCTGCGAGAGAACATGCCCTTCGGGTCCTTGGGCGCCGGGGAGTTCGGCACGTACTTCATCGGGTACGCCGCGACCCCTTCAGTCACTGAGTTGATGCTCCAGCGCATGTTCCTAGGGGACCCGCCCGGCAACTATGACCGGATCCTCGACTTCTCCACCGCGGCGACCGGCAACCTGTTCTTCGTACCCGCCGCGGACTTCCTCGACGACCCTCCCCCGTTGCCGGGTCGGCCAAAGGCGATCATGCACTTGCCTTGTCGGTGAATCGCTGCCGAGCTGCTTGTCGTGATACCCCGAGAGCCAGGGCGATGTGGTTCCAGGACCCGGCCGATGGAAGGTATGTAGCACATCAATTACGATGTGTTTTATCGATGTATTGATACAATACATCATTAGTGATTGACATGTGCTGATCAATTAGCTATGCTCTACATCAGATTAGATGTATTCTCCCCGTAAAGACAATTGACACATCGGAACTGATGTACCTAGATGAGCTCATGACAGATGCCGCCGTCCTCGCCGAGCTCGGCCGCAGGCTGGCACGCCACCGCCTCGAGCGCAACTGGACCCAGGCCGAGCTGGCCGCCGAGGCGGGGGTCGGTCAGGCGACCGTGCAGCGTGCGGAGCGGGGCGAGTCCGTGCAGATGACCTCGATGATCAAGTTGCTCCGGACGCTCGGGCTGCTCGGCGGACTCGACCTCGCTATACCCGAGTCGATCGACCTCCCGATCGCCCGGCTGGAGCGCGAGCAGCGCGGGGTCCGGCGGCGCGCCAGCGGTCGTTCCCGGGATCGCGGCCGGGCACATCCGGCCAGCGAGTCCGATGAGCGGCCGTGGGCGTGGGGTGATGAGCCGGGCACGACGGGCCCGGCCAGATGACCGTCGCGGCGGTGACGCTCTGGGGGTCTCGTATCGCGGCGGTCTCGATCGACGAGGGGGCGCGCTACGCGACGTTCCAGTACGACCCTGCGTTCGTCCGCAGCGGCATCGAGATCGCACCCGTTCAGATGCCGCTGCGCACGCAGCCGTACAGCTTCCCTGGCCTGCCGGAGGACGCGTTCAGTGGTCTCCCTGGGCTGCTGGCCGACTCCCTACCGGACCGCTGGGGGACGGCGCTCGTCAACGCCTGGCTGGCTTCGCAGGGACGTGATCAGTCGAGCTTCGACGTCGTGCAGCGGCTCTGCTATGTCGGCACCCGCGGCGTCGGCGCGTTGGAGTTCCAGCCGGCCCGCGAGCCATCAGCTCCCGCCGGCGCAGACCTGCAGGTCGACGCGCTCGTGCGTCTCGCGAGCGAGGTGCTCGCGCAGCGGGCGGAGTTCGTGGCCGAGCTGAACGAGAACCCTGATGAGGAGGCGATGAAGGCGATCCTTGCTATCGGCAGCTCCGCCGGTGGTGCCCGCCCGAAGGCATTCATCGCTTATAACGACGCCACCGGTCAGGTGCGCTCGGGACAGATCGTGCTCGGCGAGGGCTTTCGGCATTGGCTGTTGAAGTTCGACGGAGTCGCGCGCTCCGGCGACCACGGGCTCACTGACCCGGAGGGTTGGGGCGCGGTTGAGTACGCGTACTCGAAGATGGCCCGGGCGGCTGGAATCGAGATGGCGGAGTGCCGGCTGTTGGAGGAGCACGGCCGCCGGCACTTCATGACCAGGCGCTTCGACCGGCCCGACGGGGGTGGCAAGCTGCACATGCAGACGGTTGGGGCACTCGAGCACTCAAGCTACAACGAGCCGGGCACCTACAGCTATGAGCAGGTCCTGTTGTTGATCCGTCGGCTGGGGCTCGGGACGCCCGTCGTCGAGCAGCAGTTTCGGCGCATGGTCTTCAACGTCGTCGCGCGCAATCAGGACGATCACGTCAAGAACATCGCGTTCCTGATGGACCGCCAGGGCGCGTGGTCGCTGGCCCCCGCCTACGACATGATCTGGGCCTGGAAGCCCGGCAATCCCTGGCTCGACTCCCACCAGATGTCGATCAACGGCAAGCGCGACCGGTTCACCGTCGCCGACCTGCGCGCGACCGCCGCGGTGGCGGGCCTGCCGCGCGGCCGTGCCGAGGCGATCCTCGCGGAAGTCGGGGAGATCGTCGCGGGCTGGCGGGTGATCGCCGAGGAGGTCGGAGTCGACGAGCGGATGGCCGAGGAGATCACGCGCTCGCACCGCCTCACGCTGCCGGTGAGCTGAGCCGTTGGCCACGCTTTTGCAGGGTTGCGCAACGTACGGTCCTCTCCACTGGCAGCCGGGGTGGTTCGGTGAAAGAGGCCGTGATCTATTGTCTGCAGCGACGCTGGCCCGAGTGGTGCTAACTCTGACAGGAATAGTGCTAATCGCTGGGCCTTTTAGCATGACAACTAAGGTCGCCGCAGCCGCGGTACGTGGCCGCGGCGGTACGGCAGGCAAGCCAGCCGATAGCCATGACCCTGTACGCACTCGGCGGCGCCTGGGCGAACTCCTCGCAAGCCGTCTAGTCGAGGGTGATCGCGCGCATCACATGCTCGTCCGGCAGCTTCTCGAGAATCGCGTGCAGGCGCTTGACCTCGCCGGCCTGCTCGCGTCCCAGATCGCGGTAGAGCGAGCGTAGCGCCGTGTGCGTGATCTTCATCTGACGCGAGCTGAGCGTTACGGTGAGGATGCCGTGCTCGTCTGGTTGGCCGTCGAGCTGCGCGAGCACCTCCCGGGCTAGGCCGCGAATCTGCTGCTCGTGAGCCTCGTCGGAGATCAGCAGTTTGAGCGCCGTCGCCGCGACGCCGGTCTCGCTGGCCTCGAGCAGCAGGTGAAAGGGGGGCTCGGGGTCTGTCTGTGCCATTACGCTCGGCCCGGCGCCAGTGCCGTAGCCGGTGGCAGTCTACCTGCGAGCGCGCGCGGCCGGTCCTATGAGCCCAGGTACGCTGCCGCCGGTGGCCATCTCCCCCTACCTGCATCGTTTGCGAGAGCTCGTTGGTCACGAGTTACTGGTCCTTCCCTCGGTGGCTGTTCTCCCCTGGGATGAGGACGGACGGCTGCTTTTGGTCCGTGAGACCGAGACCGGCCTATGGCAGACGATCGGTGGCGCCATCGAGCCCGATGAGTCGCCCTCAGAAGCCGCTGTGCGCGAGGCGGCCGAGGAGGCCAGCGTCGGGATACAGATCGATGGCATACGGGCGGTGACAGGTGGACCGCGGTTTCGCCTGACCTATCCGAACGGTGACCGCGTCAGCTACGTCTCGACGGTCTTTGACGCCCACGTGCTGCACGGCGAGCCTCGCCCCGACGGCGACGAGACCATCGAAGTCAGCTGGTTCTCGGTGGACGGCTTGGCACAGATTCCGCTATCAGACTTTACGGTTGCACTGTTCGAGGCAGCTCGCGTCGGCTAGGCCGGTCTTCCAGGAGAGCTCGAGCGCCGTGAGCCATATCCAGGGAAGGACGCCCATGCCGTGGCGGCGATCGTGACCCGCAAGGCGAGACGATCCGAAGCGCCCACTGCGGCCGTCGCCTCGTCAGTGTGAGTGGTCTCGGCGCACTGTTCCCCATGACTGCCATGTGATGCGCAGAATGATGAGCGCGATCCCCAGGCCGATCAGCGGATCGGCGACCGGGGCTCCAAGTGCCATGACGACCGCGGAAGCGATTACTGCGAGGCTCACGTAGGCGTCGGCGCGAGCGTGGTGCCCGTCGGCAATCAGCGCGGGGCTGTCGAGCCTTCGCCCTGCGCTCAGCCGTATACGAGCCGCGATGAAGTTGCCCGCATAACCGACGGCCCCGGCGAGCGCGAGCACGAGTAGATGACCGGGCGTGGATGGGTGGATCAGTCGCCCCACAGCCTCGAGGCCAGCCACACACGCGCTGATGAAGATCGCGGCCACGACCGCGAGGCCGGCGCGGCGCTCGGCCACTTGAGAGTGCAGAGCAAACGCTATCCCCAACGGCACGGCGGTCAAAGCGTCACCGTAGTTGTGGATCAGGTCGGCCAGCAGGGCGATACTGCCGCTGGCGATGAACACGGCGGTCTGAGCAGCGGCCGTGAACCCCAGGACTGCGAGCGAAAGCGAGACGGCACGGATGCCCTGCCGAGAGCGCTTGATGCTCTCGTCGATGAGCCCGTGCGAGTGGCCGTGCTCAACACTGTGCGCGTGGTCGTGGCGCGAATCATCGTGCTCACACGTCGCTGGCGCCGAGCGGCGCAGGCCCAGCCGGAGATGACGATGGGGCCCTGTGTGCGAGTGGCTGTGGACACGCCTGCCGTGCCGGTGAGCCTGCGCGTCAACAATCGCAGGACTCATTCGCTCAGGCTGGCTTGGCTAATCGTCTTGTGCATTACAAGCACGGATAATGCACCGCCGGCGCGCAGTATGCACCCGAGCGCCGTCCCGTGCCTGTCATGGAGCTACTTGCTCGGCAAGGCCGCCGACTGACGCCTCGCCCCACGGCATGTCTTTCGAGCGCCTCGATAGAGTCTGCCCATGCTCGCCACGATCCGCTTCTACGATGTGGTGCTCTGGGTCCACATTACCGCCGTGGTGACGGCGTTCGGAGCTCTGTTCGCCTATCCGGTGTTCCTTGCCGTAAATGCGAAGGCGCCACTCGCCCAGAGGGCGAGCTTCCACCGGCTGCAGATAGCGTTCAGCAAGCGCATCACCGGACCGGCGATCGGCGTCGTGCTGCTTGCGGGTATTTACCTCGCCAGCGACGCGCACCTCTGGTCGAAGGTATGGGTGATCGTGCCGTTCATCATGCTCCTGGTGATCGCTGGGCTAGGGGCCACCGTCCTGCGCCGGGGCGAGGAACGCCTCGCCGGGACCTCGCAGGCGGGAGACGAAGCCGGCTACGCGGCCACCCTGTCTACCGTGACGAGCTGGACGCTTGTGACGATCGCGCTGATCGTGATCACGATCTTCTTCATGACCGCCAAGCCATTCGCGTAGGGGATCGTTAACGAACCCCAGGCGAGCGCGCCAGCAGCGCGGCGGCCACGCCCTGGATCGTTTCCTCGCCATAGCTCATCGAGGGGTCGCCGGTGGTGAGGACCGCGATCGTGATCCTCACGCCTGGACGCTCCAGGCGGGCGGCCTCGTTGAACAGCCCCTCTGAGGGAAGCGCTCCCGTCTTGAAGAAGACCTGCCAAGGATGCGGCCCGCCCCGGGCGACCGGTGGGATGCCCCAGCTCTGGGAGGGCTCGATGCCCGACAACAGCCAGCGGGCATAGCCGTAGAAGCGGGGCGGGATGAGCCGGTCAAGTGCGAGTAAGAAGCGCGCCTGATCTGGGGCTGAGGTTTGCGTGTAGGCCCACCAGCCGGCGCCGGGCGCGTAGGCCGTCATGCCCGATTCTCGCGCTACGTGCGCGAGCGCCGCGTTGCCGACGATCGCGAGCACGGCCGAGGCGGCTTCGTTGTCTGAGATGTGGATCATCGGATACAGCAACGAGGTGTCGGATGGGCTCAGGTCGCGGTGGTGGGCCTTGAGCATCTGCAGGTAGGCGACGAGCATCATCACCTTCACGATGCTGGCGGTCTGGAAACGCTCATACAGCCGTATGCCGTGTAGACGTCCCCGGCTGTCCACCACGGCGAATGAGGTTCTGCCTGCGCGTGTATCGAGAAAGCGCACGGCTGCCGCGATCGCATTGGCCGATGGGTACGCGGGCGCCGGGGTACCCCGGGCTTTGGGCTGATGCTCGAACTCTCGTGCGCTCGCGGGTCCGGCGGCCGCGAGCAGGAGGATCGCCGCGAGCGTCGTTGCCAGTGCGCGCGCGAGAGTGCGCTGGCTGGTCATTTCGGCTGCACCGTGACGAGCATGGCGCTGCTTGGCTGAACATCCAGCGTGAGCACACCGGCTCGGTTGGGGCTGCTCTGCAGATGTGCCGGCTCGTGCCAGGAGCCGTCGCCTGCGACGGCTGCACCCCCCAAACGGACGCCTGTTCTAGCGTCGGGCGCGGACGCTGTCAGCGGCAGGACCGTGGCGCCTTGAAAGCCGCGTCCTACGTGCAACTTGATGGTGACGGGCAGCGCTGAAGGAGGGTCGTCGTCGACGATCACGATGTGGAGCTTGCGCTGAGGGCTCAGGAGTGCGATGACGTCGACGTTAGCCGCAGCCGGGGAGGCGGTGAGGTGCAGTGGGCGATCACCGATGAGCTCTTTGCTCAGCAGCAGGGCGTACCACTCGGGCTGAGCACGCAGGGCACCCGCCGCCAGGCGCCTGGGCGAGGTGGCGCAGACGGGTGAGTAGCCGTTGCAGTTGGCGGGGTTGCCCTGAAAGTTGATACCGCTGAGCCCAGCGGTCATTGCGTGAGCGGTGTAGTCGACCGCCCACAACGCCGAGGCGAATGTGTTGCTGATGCCGGCTGTGCCGCCGCAGGAGACAGTGTTCGTCTCATCCATGCGGAACGGCGTCGCGGTTGCGTGCGCCACCGTCAGGAAGCGAGCCAGCGACTGCGCCTCGTTTTCGCGGGTGGTCCTGCTCAGCAGCGCTTCAATCGTGGGCGGGGGGATCGTGTTGCAGCGCAGCGGATAGTGGTGGCCGGTCAACAGCGCCGGATGCTGCCTGCGTGTCTCCGCCGGGCCCCAGCGCTGGAAGGCCCGCGAGCCGGATACGCCGGGGCCGGCCAGGGGGATGCCCGGTGCTCTGCTGGCGATCGCCCGGCGGTAGGCGCTCACCTGGGTCTGGTAGGTGGACGGCGTCCAGGGCGCCGCGCGCAGGTTGTGACGGGCGTAGGAGTCGGGCTCGTTACCCACCTCGATTCCTGCCAGCCACGGTCCGAGCGTCCGCTTGGCGGCCGCCGCCTCACGGGATGCCACGTGCGGGTCGTAGTGGACGAGGTTGATCGTCAGCAGCACTCGCCAGCCGCTGCGGGCGGCGAGCCTTCGGAGCCTGCGCAGATCGCTGACGTCCAGCACGGCGCCCGCCCATGCGGGCCTCGGTGTGCGGCGATCCGTCCAGGCGACCCGTGTGTCGGCCGAGGCGCCGCCGAAGCGCAGCACACCGCCGCCCAGTGAGCGCAGCATGCTGACGAAGTTTCCGCTGCTCCGGTAACGAGCGATCTGGGGCAGGCTGGAGAGCTCGAAGGAGAGCCCGAGGAATTCGCGTGGGACCGGTGGTCCGGGGTGGAGGCGGTCGATCGAGACGGATACTGGGTCGGGCGCGGGCGGCGGTGAGCCGGCGACCTCGATCCACTCGACGCGGTGTCCGCAGAGCGAGCGCCACCGGGCAGCAGGAGTGACGTGCAGCGTTGCCTCCTCGCGGGTGCCCGCGGGGGTGAGGAAGATGGCGTCGAGGATCGCCGAGCCGCCGTCGCCGGGGGCCAGCGGACTAGAGTGAGCGCGGGTGATGCTCAGGCGGTGGCGCCCGGCGGAGAGATGGACGGGCAGTGGCGCCATGGTGTCGGGGTCGGAGGCGACGCCGGTGAGCTGGGCGCTGATCTGAGCGAGCGGATGGCCGTCGACGCTGACGTGCACCGCCGGCATGATCTCTCCCTGGAGCCACAGCTCCCACTCCCCGGCGCGCGGGAGGGCGAACGTGCTCTCCAGATGGCCTGACCGTGCCATCAGGAGCCCCAGTCGCGTGTTCGCCCAGCCGGGGTGCAGGGCGCTCGCTACGCCGGTGTGCACGAGCTCTGGGGGACTGGCGCTAACCAGCTGTGAGTTGTGCGATTTGGCCAGTTGCGCGAGGCCCCGTACACGCGAGCATGTGATTCCCAGCCCGCCCGTCCGCGTGCCCGCAGGCGCGAGATGGGCGAGCGCGGCCGGCGTGTTGGGGTGACGACCCCAGACCTGGTAGTAGGTGCCCTGCCACAGCAGTGAGTAGGCGGACGGCGGCCGGACGGCGGCGGGGTTGCGGCGGGTGACGATCAGCGGGTAGGGGAGCAGTGCGGTGGGCGCGATCCGGTCGAGGTCGACCGGCAGGCCGTGGGGCAGCACAATCGCGGGGGGCGGGATCATGAAGTCCGGGCCGCCGACGTCGAGGTCGCGCAGCGAGTACAGCGCGTATTCGTCGTAGTCGGTGAACAGGGCCGGTCCCCGCCCGGCGAAGCGGGAGCCGATCTGGGACAGCTCCTGATAACGCGCGGTGGGCGCGAGGTTGGAGGCGTGGTACTGCATCGCGTCGGACGCGGCGACGGAGCCTACGAGCGTGAGCGCCAGCAGCAGCGCCGCCGGCCGGAGTACCGGCGGCAGTGTGGTGCGAGCTTGCAGTGCGGCGACGCCGGCCCATGCCAGCAGGAGGATCACCGGCGAGGTGAGCATCAGGGTCTTGCCGGTGGCCCAGGTCGTCCCGTAGGTGGTCAGCGCAAGGGCCACGGCGATCGTCAGCGCGATCCAGCCGGCCAGCGCGTAGCGCCGCGTGTAGAGCAGATAGAGGGCGCCGAGCACGGCTGCGAGGAGCGCGACGGCGGCGAGTACGTAGGAGAGCTCGAGCAGGCCGCCTGTGGGGACGTGCTTGTAGCTACCCACCAGCCACGTCCCGAGGATCTGCACGGTTCGGAGCGGTTTTTGCAGGTTGCCCGGGTTGGTGGTCGTTGCGATGCTCTGCGCCACCTTCAGTGACCCTGAAACGCCGGTCCATGTATTGAGTGCGGCGATTAGACCTATAACCCCACCGACTGCGATCAGCAGGAGGGGCTGGCGTGCGCTCTGACGGCTCGCCGTGATCTGGCCGATAACGATCACGGCGAGCACGAGCACCGCGGTGAGCACCCAGGCGCCGAACGCCACCCCGAGCGCGGAGACGCCGGCGCCGGCCACGAGCGCGAACGGCGCGACGCCGGGCGCAGAGCCTCCCAGCCAGCGCGAGTGCGCGGTGACGAGCGCGCCGAGCGTGAGGATCATCGCCAGGGCGGTGATCTCCTTGACCGATGCGATCAGCTCGTAGCCGTAGACGAGAGCGGGCAGCGTGATGCTCAGCGCGGCCAGCGCGGCGAGTGCGCCGTGCAGCCCGACGTGGCGCGCGAGCACCCAGGCCGGGCCGGCGGCGATGGCGAGCATGAATGCGTTGAACGGCTGGAAGGCCCAGATCAGAGGAACACCAGAGAGCAAGGCGCTGCCCCCAAACAGGGTGTCGGCGCCTGAGGGATAGCTGGCGTTGTAGTAGGAGTTGATGTACTGGCCGTAGGAGTTGCGCAGGTCCAGGTGAGAGTAATCCTGGCCGTGATGGATCAGGAAGCCGGCTCCCAGCATGTGGAAGGCCGAGTCGGTGAGGACACCGTATGAGGAGAACGAGGGACGGCCGGCGAACAGGACGGGGGCCAGGGCGGCGAGGAAGGCGAGAACCGGTACGGCCAGTTGCCAGGCGCATCGCCGCCATCGCTGCGCGAACGTCCTTACTCGCTGCCATCCGAGCGCGAAGCCCGCAGCGGCCAGTAAAGCCAGCAGGTAGGGCGTCGCCTGAGCCGCGAACACGGAGTAGGTCGTGAGCTGAGAGACGGCGATCAGCGTCGCCGCGCCGACGGCCGGCAGCAGCATTGCGTCAAGGAAGCGGCCGCTCAAGCGGTCAACGAGCAGCCCGGCGCCGACGCAGAGCAACGCGAGCAGGCACGGGTAGAGCAGCGTGGCTTGGAACCCTAGATCGCTCACGTGGGCAGGGCGAAGGGTACCGTGGGGCCCGCGCGCCGTACTGACGGGCGCGGCCCATGGAGAGATCCGAGACGTTCCTCAGAGCTGACTAGCGCATGCGCGGGTCGACGAAGACGTCGTCGATCGCCGAAGCTCCGCTGAGATCAGTGAAGCGGAGCGCCATCTGCGCGGTCCCGCCCAACAAAAGGCCGGCCACGGCGGCACCTGTCGGCATCGCAGGCGTTGGCTGCCAGCCGCTGGCAGGCGTGATGCTTCCGACGGGGACGGATACGAGTCCGATCGGCGTCTGGTAGACCACCTGGACGAGGACCTTGGACGCAGCCCCGGAGCTGCGGGCGAAGAACCGGAACGTCTTGTAGCTCGCATCCACGCAGGTGAACGGTGACTGCACAGACGCGCCCGCCGCCAGGCCCAGCGATGAGGAGCCGACCGCGCCGGTCACCCCGAAGGACTCGCTCCCCGCGACCTTGCTCGCGCCTTGACTGAGGGTCCAGCCCGACAGTGAGCCCTCGAAGGAGCCGCCGGTCACGAGCTCGTAGGAGCTCGAGTCTCCCCATGTGAGGAACGGCTGGCTCAGCGCAGGCGTGGGGCATGTGGTGCTTGCCGGCGCGGCCTGTGCTGAGGCGGCGGGCAGAGCGATGACTGTGAGGCCAGCGAGCACGCTGGAGAGGCACAGCGGCAAGCTTGGCCGCGGTGCCCAGCGCGGCACCCTGCCGGATCTGGGACGAGACGAATATGAGAACACAAGCAGCCTCCGTGCGTTTCCTGGCGGCTGAGCTATCTCGTGTTCGAGACCCCTGGCTTTGCGTCCCCACCTCGCGGTGAGTTTGCCTTTTTCAGTCTTGGTTGCAGATCAGATCGGCAAGCATGAAGAACAGGCGACCTCGAGGGAAGGGGTGTGGACAGGTGTTGTAGCGACCAGGCGATCGAGCCCACAATTGTTCCAGTGGTAGGAATTACTCGCTGCGCAACAGGGCGGATAGCTTCCATTGCTCTACTTTCGGGGCTGGAGTGACGATAGGCGTGGAGGGTATGTCTGCTCACGGCTACACGGAATCCGAGCGCGCCCGCGCGTCATTCGCCGCCCGCGCGCAGCGGATGCTCGCCGACGAGCGCCGGGAGGAGCTCCTCGTCGGCGCCGGTTTCATCGTCGTTGCGCTCGCCCTTGCTGTGATCGGCGGCGTCGAGAAGAGCTTTTCGCTGCCGATCGCCGCGCTGTATGTGCTTGGCATCGCGGTGGCTGGTCATGTGCGGTTCGATATCGGCAGGGGCAGGGGCTTCACGGTGCCGACACAGGCCGTGTTCGTGCCGATGCTGTTCGCCGTGCCGGTCTCGCTCGTGCCGCTCCTGGTGGCGCTGGCACTGGCACTCGGGATGGTGCCGCTGATCCTCAGCGGGCAGGAGTCGCCCAGCCGGCTCTTGATGGTGCCCGGCAACTGCTGGTTCGCGTTGGGGCCCGCGGTCGTATTGCTACTCGCACACGATCGTTATCCGAACGGGCACTGGGGCATCCTGCTGCTTGCGCTGGGCGCGCAGTTCGTCTGTGACTTCGCCGCAAACGCTGTGCGGGAGGGCCTGCTGCACGACATCACGCTGCGCGAGCTCGTTGCTGAGGTTCGCCAGGTCTATGCCATCGACCTAGCGCTGTCCCCGCTCGGGCTGGCCGTGGCGTTCGCCACGTCTCCGGTGCAGAGCCAATGGTCGGTGCTGTTGATCGCACCGCTGTTCGGGGTTCTGTGGCAGTTCTCCAAGGAGCGCCGTGCCCGCTTGGAGCAGCTGGTCGAGCTCAACGACGCATACCAGGGGACTGCGCTGCTGCTCGGCGATGTGATCGAGGCTGATGACACCTACACCGGCGAGCACTGCAAGGGCGTGGTGCGCCTAGCGCTCGATGTCGCCGGGCAGCTGGGGCTGAATGCCGATGAACGGCGTAACGTCGAGTTCGCCGCCCTGCTGCACGACGTCGGCAAGATCGCGGTGCCGAAGGAGATCATCAACAAGCCCGGAAAGCTCGACGAGCGCGAGTGGGCGATCATCAAGACGCACACGCTCGAAGGCCAGAAGATGCTCGAGCGGGTCGGTGGCTTCATGCGCGAGGTCGGCGAGATCGTCCGCTCCTCGCACGAGCGCTGGGACGGCGAGGGCTATCCCGATGGTCTCAGCGGTGAGGACATCCCGCTGGAGGCTCGCATCGTCTCGGCCTGCGACGCGTTCAACGCGATGACCACGACCCGCTCTTACCGCCAGGCGATGCCTTTCCGGGCCGCCGTCGCCGAGCTGACCGGCAACGCGGGCGGCCAGTTCGACCCACAGGTTGTGCAGGCTCTCGTGCGGGTGATTGACCAACCCACCGGGGCCTCCGCTTCAGCGGCCATCCAAGAGCGCACCTGATTCTCCCGGCCCGCACGGAGGCGCCGGCGGCGAGCGGCGCTCAGTCCTCGCGCGGGATGTAGGGCGCGAGCTCGCGCCGGGCGATCGACAGCTTGTGGACCTCGTCGGGGCCGTCCGCGAGGCGAAGCGTGCGCAGGTGCGCGTATGCCGTGGCGAGGCCGAAGTCCTGCGAGACGCCGCCGCCGCCGTGCACCTGGATCGCGCGGTCGAGCACCTTCAGCGCGACGTTCGGCGCGGCGACCTTGATCGCCGCGATCTCGGTGCGCGCGTGGCGGTTTCCGACGGTGTCCATCAGCCAGGCGGCCTTCAGCGTCAGCAGCCGCGCCATCTCGATCTCGATTCGCGACTCGGCGATCCAGTCGAGCACGTTCCCGCGCGTCGCGATCGGCTGGCCGAATGTGACGCGCGAGACGGCGCGCTCGCACATCGCCTCGAGCGCGCGCTCGGCGGCGCCGATCGCGCGCATGCAGTGGTGGATCCGGCCCGGTCCGAGGCGGGCCTGAGCGATCATGAAGCCGTCGCCCTCGCCGGCGATCAAGTTGCTCGCGGGCACGCGCACGTCGTTGAAGTCGACTTCGGCGTGGCCCTCGTGATCTGTGTAGCCGAACACGGTCAGGTTGCGCATCACGGTCACGCCCGGTGTGTCTATGGGCACCAGGATCTGGCTCTGCTGTTTGTAGGTCGGCCCGTCCGGATCGGTCTTGCCCATCACGATCATGATCCGGCAGTGCGGGTGTAGCGCGTTCGAGGTCCACCACTTGCGCCCGTTGAGCACGTAGTCCTCGCCGTCACGCTCGATTCGCAGCTGGATGTTTCTCGCGTCCGAGCTCGCGACCTCGGGCTCGGTCATCGCAAACGCCGAGCGGATCTCGCCGTCCAACAGCGGGCGCAGCCACCGCTCCTTCTGCTCAGGCGTGCCGAACTGGTGCAGCACCTCCATGTTGCCTGTGTCGGGAGCCGAGCAGTTACACGCCTCCGAGGCGATGTGCGAGCGGCCGAGCATCTCGGCCAGCGGCGCATAGTCGCTGTTGGACAGTCCCGCCCCGTACTCCTCGTCGGGCAGGAACATGTTCCACAGCCCGGCCTCACGCGCGCGGGACTTGAGCTCCTCCATGACGGCAGGCTGATGGTGGGGGTCGCCGGAGTCGCGCAGCTGTTGCGCGTAGGTCTCCTCGGCCGGGTGGATGTGATCGTCCAGGAACGCGCTCAGGCGTTCTTTGAACTCGGTACAGCGTTTGCTCGGCTCGAAGTCCATCGGTTCTCCTCGGTTGCGGCAATGGGCTGGGTTAGGATCATCGCCGATGAGCGATCGAGGTGCGAGCTACCGCGAGGCCGGCGTGGACTACGACGCGCTCGACGCGGGCAAGCGTATGGCGATGGCCAAGGCGCTGTCGACCTCGCCGTTGCTCGCCGCCCACGGCGCCCGCGCGCTCGATGCCTCCAGAGGCGAGCCTGCGTTCGTGTTCGAGCTCGACGGGCGTTCGTTCGCGTTCGTCGTCGAGGGTCTCGGCACGAAGTCGATCATCGCGCGCCAGGTGCTCGAACGCCACGGGATCAATCGTTTCGCCGATGTCGCCTACGACACGGTCGCGGCGATCCTCAACGACCTCTGCTGCGTCGGGGCGCTGCCGCTCGTCGTCAACGCCTACTTCGCGACCGGCGCATCTGAGTGGTACGCGGACGCCGCGCGCTCGGAGGCGCTGCTGGAGGGGTGGCGCCGCGCGTGCGCCGACGCCGGCTGCGCGTGGGGCGGGGGCGAGTCGCCGTCGCTGCCGGGACTGCTCGATCCGCGCGACATCGAGCTGGCGGGAGCCGCAGTCGGCGTGCTGCCGGCGGGTCGCGCGCCGATCCTCGGCGAGCAGCTTGCGCCAGGCGATGAGATCGTGCTCGTCGCCTCCAGCGGCCTGCACGCCAACGGTGCCTCGCTGGCGCGGCTGATCGCCGAGCGCCTGCCCGGCGGCTACGCCACCGAGCTGTCCGACGGGACGAGCTTCGGCGAGCCGCTGCTCGCGCCGTCGCTGATATATGTGCCGCTGATCGCCGCTGCCCTGGAGGCGCAGTTGCCGGTCAGCTACCTCAGTCACATCACCGGCCACGGCCTGCTCAAGCTGATGCGTCCCGCGCGCGAGCTGACCTACCGGATCGAGCGGCTGCCGCCGGTCCCGGCGGTGCTCGCGTTCCTCGTGGAGCAGGCCGGCCTGGAGCCGCACGCGGCCTATTCGACGTTCAACATGGGCGCCGGCTTCGCGCTCTACTGCGCCCCCGGCGTGGGCGAGCGGCTCCTCGAGCTAGCGGGCGGCCTAGGGCTGCGGGCTATGCTCGCTGGGCACGTGGAGGAGGGACCGCGACAGGTGATCCTCGAGCCGGTCGGGGTGCGCTTCGCTGGCAATGAGCTGGAGCTGTCCTAGCTCCAGGCGTTCGCTCCGTGTCGCCCGTTCAGCCCAAACATAATCCTCTGGTTGAGCCTGAGAATTCGGGGAGGTGGGAGCATTTGGACCAGGATGGCCTGGGTTTGGCTGGCCGCACAGCCAGGCAGAGGGGCGCTTGCCCTGCAAGCCATTGCCCGCCCGCGCCTTCGGGCTTGAAGCGACCAGCCACGACGGATATGGTTGCGCCAGAGATCGCCACTGTTCTCTGGCGGGGTAAGCCGGAGATCTCGAGTCGCCGGACCGGCATGGTTCCGGAGCTACCCGGATCGAGGCGGATCTGTCCATCAAAATAGAGGAGAGAGAGTGATGCGCAGAATTTCCACCTGTCTGGCCGTGCTCGGCCTTGCCGCCCTTGGCCTGTCGGCCTCAGCGTCAGCGGCGCCGACGATCACGCTGAAAGCAAAGGCCGTGCCGATTCCCGGCTTCCCGCACACGGGCAACATCCTTGGCGCCGGTGCCGCGCTCCAGGCCGAATACACAATCTCGGGTACCGAATACGGTGGCTTCCCGCCGCCGCTGACCGGGGTCAAGTTCTTCGGGCCGGCAAGCGCGAAACTGCACCCGCAGGGATTTGCCACCTGCGCAGAAAACGTGCTCAAGGAAAAGGGACCCGCGTCATGCCCGGCCAAATCGAAGGCTGGACCGGCGGGCGAAGCGAGCGGTGTCGTGAGCTTCGGCACCGAACGTGTGGAAGAGACGGTGTCGGTGCTGCCGTTCTTTGCTCCCGGCGGCAACCTGGAGTTCTACGTGCAGGGCACCTCGCCCGTCTCGATCGAAATCATTTCCAAAGGCAAGGTCGTCAACTCCTCCCCGCCGTTTGGCCCGACGGTCGAAGCTGAAGTGCCGATCATCGAATCGGTGCCCGGAGCGCTCGACGCGTCGGCCAAAGTAATCAAGGTGAGGGTCGGCGCCGCGTACAAGAAGGGCAAGAAAACCTTCTACTACATCACGGTGCCGAAGAAGTGCCCGAAGGGCGGCTTCCCGCTGAAGACGATCATGAGCTTCCTCGGTGGCGCTACCGCGGAAGCCTCGTACAAGGCGCCGTGCCCCAAGAAGTAGCCGGGCAGGCGGCGGGCTGATGTCCGAAAGGACGTGAGCCCGGCCGAAGCGCAAGCTAGACGGGCGGCCCCATCGATACGATGGGGCCGCCCTTCGCGTAGTTGAACCGCAAGGAAGGATCGGGTTGAGGACGCAGACTGTCGGGTGGAGGAAAGGCGCGGCTGCAATCGCAGGCGCCCTCTGCGTGGCTGCGCTGGTGGCGGTCGTGCTGCTCGCTACCTCGGCGGGCGGCTCGAACGGCTCCTACACCGTGCGCGCGATCTTCGATGACGCCGGCAACATCATCTCGGGTGAGAACGTGAAGATCGACGGCGTGAAGGTTGGGACCGTGGGGTCTGTCGTTCCCACGCCGCAGGCACAGGCGGCGGTCGTGATGAACATCGAAACCCCTGGTTTTCAGGACTTTCTCGCCGACGCGAGCTGCACGATCGAACCGGAGGCGCTGATCGGCGAGAAGTTCGTCAATTGCCTGCCGACCCAACCCCGCCCCGCGGGTACGCAGCCGCCGCCGGCGCTTCAGAAGATCCCATCCGGGCAGGAAGGCGCAGGGGAGTACCTGCTTCCAGTCAAGAACACCTCGAGCCCCGTGGACGTCGACCTGCTGCAAGACATCCAGCGCCGGCCCGAGGCTGAACGTTTTACGATCATCATCAACGAGCTCGGCGCGGGCCTGGCGGGCCGGGGGAGCGATCTGAGGGCCATCATCCACCGCGCCGACCCGGCGCTGCGCGAACTCGACAAGGTGCTTGCGATCTTTGCCGGCGAGAACAAGATCCTGGCGAAACTCGCGGTCGACTCAGACAGGGCGCTCCAGCCGTTCGCCGCCGTCCGCAATCGCGTCGCTGACTTCATCGTGCAGAGCAACACCGTCGCGCGCGCCACCGCCCAGCAGCGCGGCGCGCTCGCCCGTAACTTCGCTGACTTCCCGGCGTTCCTGCGCGAGCTCGGACCGGCGATGGAACGCATCGCCCAGTTCGCCGGCCAGACGACCCCGACGTTTGCCAACCTCGAGGTGGCGGCGCCCGGGATCAACAACGCCTTCACTCACCTGAAGGCGTTCTCGAACAGCTCCAGCACGTTCTTCAAGAGTCTCGGCGGCACCGCAAAGACCTCTGGGCCCGCGATCGCCGCCACCCAGCCGCTGCTCGCACGACTGAAGTCGCTGGGCGGCGCTGCCAAGCCGTTTGCAGGCAACCTCTCTGAACTGCTCTCCAGCCTGCGCTCCACCGGTGGGCTGGAGCGCCTGCTGGATGCGCTCTTCCTGAGTGGTGGCGGTCTGAACGGGTACGACTCGCTCGGTCACTTCCTGCGCGCCGAGATCATCGCCAAGAACTGCGTCGGCTACAAGGTGGTTCCCCAGAACGGGTGCAGCGCCAACTTCGTCAAAGCGGAAGGCGCCGCCACCCCCGCGAAAACCGCCAGCAACCACACGAGCCTCGTGATGGACCGCACGCTCGCGGTCCTGCAAGGCGCGACCCCAGCCCAGGCGATTGCAAAATATCCGGGCTCTGTGCCGACGCTCGGAGAAGGCGCTGGCGCGCTCTCGGGCCTGGGTCCCGAAGGCGGGGCCACGTCCACCACGAAACCCGTGGGTGGGGCGAGCGGCGCCACCACCTACTACACGCCCTCAGCCGAAAGCTCCTCCGGCGCGAGTGGGATGCTGCTCAACTACCTGCTGGGCAACTGATCGACAGACGATGACCAAGCAACCGATCATCCGCCCCGCGATCCGCCCGCTGCTCGTAGCTCTGGCCGCGCTCGCGCTTGCCGCGCCGGCGGTGGCGCCCGCCGCCGAACAGAGCGTAACGACGCCGGCGAGCCCACCAGCCGAAACGACATCCACTCCCGTACCCGCAGCGCCTACGGCGCCGGCTCCTACGAGCACGACCGAAGCTCCTCCCACGCCCTCCTCGGGTGTGGGAGCGGAAGCGCCGGCACCGCAGGTGCAGGCCCAGCACGCGCAGGGCAGCACAGCTGGCGGCTCGCCCACGGCTTCCCATGCGCACCTCAAAGCTCAAACGCCCGCTGGCAGCGGGCAGCCCGAACCCAACGGAGGATCCTCCCCAGCCACCGGTCGAGCGTTACGCCCCGCACCGGCACCATCGGCTCTGACGCCGCCGCTGCCGCTCACGTTCGGATCGCCGATCTCGGGCGTGCCCGGCTTCTACATCGAAAGCTTCCGGATTCCCCCGTTCCTGCTGCCGATCTTCCAGGCCGCCGGCAGCGCTTATGGGATCCCGTGGCAGGTGCTGGCGGCGATCAACGAGGTCGAGACCGACTATGGCCGCGACCTCAGCGTCTCCAGCGCAGGCGCCGAGGGCTGGATGCAGTTCCTGCCCTCCTCATGGGAAACCTACGGCGTCGACGCCAACGGCGATGGCTTCAAGGATCCCTATAACCCGGCCGACGCGATCTTCGCTGCCGCGAGGTACTTGAAGGCGGCCGGCGGTGATACGGATATTCGCGGCGCTGTGTACTCGTATAACCACTCGCAGGCATACGTCGCCTCGGTACTGCTGCGCGCGCAGCTGCTCGGCGGCACACCGCCCAACCTGCTCGGAGCGATCACCGGATTGACCCAGGCGCGCTTCCCGGTGCACGCGCCGTCGCACTTCTCAGACGGCTTTCAGACGGTGATGGAAACCCCGCCCGCCCCCACCCCGCCCGCCGGAGCGCCGAAGGCAATTGTCGGGACCACGATCTACTCCCAGCAGGGCGCGCCCGTGATTGCGGTAGGAGACGGGCAGATCCTCGGATTTGGCCACACGCGCTCGCTGGGGCGGTACGTATCGCTGCGCGACTCCTTCGGCAACACCTACACCTATGCCGAGCTCGGCAGCGTGGCGAAGCTGTACCCGGTGCTGGTGCCACACGCCCATGCTGGCGCCAGCGCGCAGGCCCAGCAGGCGGGCCCCTCGGGCGAACCGGCTCCGCTGGCCCCCGCCAGCGCGGGCACGCAATCCCGCGCGCCGCTATCTGAAGGCGCCGCTGGCACTGGCCTTCAGCTGGGAGTGGGCAGCGGCCTGGAAGTGCCCGCGGCGGGGGCGGCCCCGGCGTCTGATGCACCACCGGCTGTGGGGGCGGGCGGGGTTCCAATCCTGCATGCTCCGGCGCCGCGGGTGATCCACCTGGCCTCTGAGGACGTTTACCTGCACCCCCTGATTGCCGGTGCTCAGGTCCTCGCGGGGACCGTCCTTGGTCACGTCGGGCCTGCCACGAGCACCCAGGGATCGCTCAGCGCCCCCGGGCCGCACATGCTCTTCCAGATCCGCCCGGCCGGCGCGGGAGCGCCGCTGATCGATCCGAAGCCGGTCCTCGACGGCTGGGTGGCGCTCGAAAACACCTCGATCTTCAGGGCGAAAGGCGCGAACCCGTTCCCGCGCAATGCGCCCGCGGCCGGACAGGTGCTGTTGGAGTCCAAGCAGCAGCTCTCCCAGCAAGTGCTGGGCGACACTGGCATTCACCTCTCCGCGTGCGGGCGCCATGACGTCCAGACCGGACAGGTAGGCCGCCGCGTGCTGGCGATGCTCGAGTTCTTGTCGGTCTCGGCTCTGCGGCCGGCCGTATCCTCGCTTCAGTGCAGCCGCGGGAGCGGAGCCACTGCCGCCAACGCCGCTGAGAGCACCGCCGGTGACACGGTCGAGATCACGGCCGTCAACGGCATGGCGATCGCCGACAGATCCGATCCCGCCCGCCCGAGCTCGATCGCAGAAGTCACGATCCGCAAGCTGCTGGGCCTCCAGGGCACGATGAAGCCGAGCCAGATCGCGGGCCCGGTGAGCTATCCGGGTGCTCCCAGCACGCCCGCGGCGCGCAGGCGCGGCGACAGCATCCACGTCGCCTTCGCGCCGTTGGAAGGGGAACCCCGCCCGGGTGGGAGAGGTCCCAATCCCAAGGGCAAGGCCCGGTCTGCTGGCATCTTCAGCGCGGCGATCACGCCGGGCCAGTGGGTCCAGCTGATCGCGCGATTGGGTGAGATCCCCAACCCGAAGGTGGGCAGCGGGCCCTCGGCGGCGGCGGTCCCCGACCACCCAGGCGCGCCCAGAGCCGCTACGCCCCCGCCTGGCAGGGAAGGAAAGTAAGCCAGTGGCAACGGCCAGCCCACCCCGACCGCCTGAGGACTCGCCGCCACCGGGCGAGGACTCGCTGCCGGCCGGGCGCGTGCGCTCCTCTTCGCCGGGCTTCACGCGGCCGCTTGCCATGGGCTCGCTTGCGGTGGTTGTGCTGCTCGTCGCTTACCTGATCTTCTCCGGTGGGGGTGCGACCCGCTACAAGCTGCTGTTCAACGAAGCCAACCAGCTCGTGCGGGGCGACCAGGTCCAGGTCGGTGGCGTGCCGGTGGGCAGCATCAAGAACATCGTTCTGACGCATGACTTCAAGGCACTGGTCACGATCGAGGTCAACTCGTCGCTGACGCCGCTGCACGAAGGCACCACGGCCCAGGTGCGGGTGCCGTCGCTGACCAGCGTGGCCAACCGCTATATCGCGCTGACGCCCGGTCCCAACATGGTCAACGGTCACCCAAACCGCGCGCTGCCGGCCGGGGCGACGCTGCCGGTGACCGTCACCAAAGGAGTGGTGGATCTCGACCAGCTATTCAACATCTTCAATCCACAGACGCGCAAGGCGCTGGCGCAGGTGCTCCAGGGCTCGGCTGAACAGTACGCCGGCGCGGGGCACGACTTCAGCCTGTCGGTCAAATACTTCAGCCCGTCGCTGGCCGCCAACGACCATCTCTTCGCCGAGCTCTCCAAAGACCAGGCGACGCTGACGAGCTTCCTCGTGGAATCCGCCAAGGCGACCACCACAATCGGCGCGCGCGCCCCAGCGCTGAGCAGCCTGATCGAAAACGCGAACACGACCTTCAGTGCGGTGGGCGCACACCAGTCGAGCCTGGCCCAGAGCTTGCGCCAGCTCCCCAGCACCCTGCGCCACGGCAGCCGTACGTTTGCGGACCTGCCGTCCACGCTCGGCGCGCTCAAACAGCTAGTTGACGTGTCCAAGCCGGACCAGAAGCGGCTTCCTCTGCTCTTCTCCCGCCTGCACTCGCTGCTGGTGCCAGCTACGCCGGCCGTGCGCGACTTCAGCCTGGCGTTCAACCGGCCCGGGCCCAGCAATGACCTCACCGATGCATTCCGCATTCTGCCGGCGCTCGCGCAAGCGCTCTCGACCAGCTCCCCGGATGGCGTCACCGCTCTGAAGGAATCGGTGCCGATTACCGCCGTGTTCGGTCCCTACAGCCCCGACCTGCAGGGCTTCTTCCGCGACTTCGGCGAGGCCAGCGCCTACTACGACGCCAACGGCCACTACGCGCGGGCCGTCCCCGTGTTCGACGACTTCTCGCTCGGCGCGAACAACACCCTTACGCCCGTGACCCCCCAGCAGGGCCTGGAAGGCTTGAAGACCGGTCAGCTACGCCGTTGCCCGGGCGCGGGAACCCAGCCGGCGGCCGATGGTTCATCGCCTTTCGTGGATGGCGGGCTGATCAATTGCGACCCCTCCCAGACACCATGAACCGGCGCAGGCGCAGCTCCCTGGCAGGCAGCCCGCTGCTGATCGGCGCGCTCACGACGCTGATCGTGGCGGTCGCCGTGTTCCTGTCCTACAACGCCAACAACGGGCTGCCGTTCGTCCCGACGTACAACCTGAAAATCGCACTGCCCGAAACCTCGGGCCTGCAACCGACCAACCAGGTGCGGATCGCGGGTTCGCGCGTGGGCGTCATCAGCTCACTGAAGCCGGAACAGGACAAGAGGACGGGGCGCATCACCGCGATCGCCGATCTGAAGCTCGAAAAGAGCGTCGAGCCGTTGCCGGCCGATACCAAAGCGATCGTGCTGTCGGTGTCGGCGATCGGGTTGAAGTACCTGGAACTGGAAAAGGGCAAATCCTCACAGACACTGAAGGCGGGGGCGACGATTCCCGCCTCACAGACGCGCGAACCGGTGGACATCGTCCAGCTGTTCAACATGTTTGACAAGAAGACGCGGACCGCGATTCAGCACAACACGATCGACTTCGGCGACGGTCTCGCCGCACGCGGGCTGGGGCTGAACGACACGATCGCGACGCTGCGCCCGCTGGTCACCAACGCGATCCCGGCGTTGCACAACCTCGCCGCGCCGAAGACGGGGCTGCGCGAGCTGTGGATCGCGCTCGACCGGGCCGCCTCTCAGACCGCCCCCGTGGCCCAGGCCAACGCGAACGTCTTCAGCGAGCTCGACACGTTCTTCACGGCCTGGGCGGGTGCCGCTCCTTCGCTCGAACGCACGATCGAAGGTGGCCCCGCGGCGCTCGAACAGGCAACCCGATCGTTCCCGCACGAGGCGCCGTTCATGGAAAAGAGCGCCGAGTTCATGCGCCTGCTGCGCCCGAGCGCGATCGCGCTGCGCACCGCCGCCCAGCCGCTCGGTCACGCGTTTGCAGAAGGCGCCGTCAACCTCAAGGCCGCCACCGCGCTGAACACAAGCCTGGCTCAGGCCTCACAGGCATTCCAGGCCTTCGCCCAGAATCCAATCGTCACGCTCGGTCTGGAAGACCTGACCCAGACCACGCGGCTTGGCAACCCGCTGTTCGCGGGGCTCGCACCCGAGCAGGCCACCTGCAACTACCTGACGCTGACATTCCGCAACGTGGCGAGCCTGTTCTCCGAGAACGTTGGGGTCGGTACGCTGGCCCGCGCCCTGCCAGTGCTCTCGCCGGACGGAGTCAACGCCGAGGGCTTCCCCGCCTCGGCGCCCGCCAGCGGCCCCTCGATCGATCACGAACCGGGCGTCCTTGGCAAACCCGGCGAACTCGGTCCGGCGATCAACGACAACCACCTGCACTACAACCCTTACCCGAACGTCGCCGGGCCCGGCCAGCCGAAGGTGTGTGAAGCGGGCAACGAGACCTACGCGCAGGGCCAGACCGTGATCGGCCACGCGCCGGGCAGCGGTAGCACCACCGAAGCGACCACTCGCGAACAGAACCTGTTCGGGAACCCCTACGCGAGCGCCCAGCTGAAGGACCTGGGAGTCGAAAGCGCTGCTGAAAAGGCGGCTAAGGAAAAGGCGGCAAAGAGCAAGGCGAAAAGGAAAGCTAAGACCAAGGCGAAGGGAAAGCGGAAATGAGCCGCCTGCGCCTGCGCCGCCGCCGCCGCGATGAACTGTCGGTCGTCGAGATGCAGCGGTACAACCCGCTGCGCGTCGGGATCGTGTTCCTCGTGATCCTCGTGATCGCCGTGTACTTCGGCTTCACCAAGAGCATCCCGTTCAAACACCCCTACAAACTGAAGGCGGTCTTCGCGACAGGCGTGAACATTCGCCCCAAGGCGCCGGTACGCATCGCCGGTGTGGATGTCGGCAAGGTCACCTCGCTCGTGCGCCGGGGTGATACGGGTCTCGTGAGCATGGAAATCGAATCGAAGGGCCTGCCGATCCACGCAGACGCCACGGTGAAGATCCGCCCGCGAATCTTCCTGGAGGGCAACTGGTTTGTCGAACTGCAGCCCGGCAGCCCCTCGGCGAAGACGATCTCCTCGGGCTACACGCTCCCGATCACGCAGACCTCTGACCCGGTGCAGCTCGACCAGGTCCTGGACGCGCTGAACACCGACACGCGCGCCAACCTGCAGGACTTCTTGGCCGGCTACGGTGACGCGCTGACGCGCAAGCCGACACCCGCCGAAGACGCCGAACAGGACCCCGAGGTGCGTGGCCTGAATGCAGCGCAGGCGCTGAACAAGTCCTACCATCGCGGCCCTGCGGCCCTGCGCGGCTCAGCGATTGTCAGCCAGGCGGTCACGGGCTCAGAAGTTCACGACCTCTCCAAACTCGTCACGAGCATCGGCAAAGTGTCGGCGGCGCTGAACGTGCACGAGCAGGAGCTCGGCGAACTGATCGGCAACTTCAACACCTTCTTTCACAACTTCGCGGTCCAGGCCTCGAGCCTCTCCACCACGGTGACGCTGCTGCCGGGCACGCTGCACAACGCCAACAGCGCGTTTACCTCACTCGACGCAGCGCTTCCGCCGGTGCGGACGTTTGCTTTGGATCTCATTCCTGGAACCAAGCTGCTGCCCTCGACGATCTCAGCAGCGCTGCCGTGGATCGAACAGGTCAAGGCCTCAGTTGCGCCTTCAGAGCTCGGCGGCGTGGCCACGGGGCTGGTCGCGGCGGCACCGTCGTTCGCCCGCCTGTTCGGTGAACAGCCCGCGTTCTTCAAACAGACCGATGCTTTCAGCAAGTGCCTGACGAAAGTGTTCTATCCGGCCGGCAACACGAAGCTCCAGGACGGGCCGAACACCTCGGGCGCCGAAGTTTATAGGGAATTCTTTTACACCTTGACGGGCCTGGCGGGCCTCGGCCAGAGCTTCGACGGCAACGGTGTGATGAACCGCTTCCTGGTCGGTGGCGGCGGCGACACGTTCCGCTCGGCCCCGGTCGGGATCACCGGCTCGAGCGCGAAAGGCCTGCGCCTGGTAGCCCGCTCGCCGCTTCAGCCGCTGGGCACGCGTCCCGCCATCCCCACGGAAGAGCCTTCCTATAAGCCGCTCGTGCCCTGCTACACCCAGGCGGTACCGAACTTCAACGGCCCCCTGTCTCAAGGCCCAGCTGACGGGAGCGGGGGATGACCCCGACTACTGAGCCCCACGAGGGCGGGCTGGGTGTTCGCGACCAGATTCGCCGCTACCGCACGGCGTTCATCGCGGTCGTCTCGATGATCTTGATCGCGGCGTTCGTGGGCGGCTACATCCTCTCGCACGAGAATCTCAAGCTGCCGAGCTGGGTACCGGTACTGGGGAAAAGCTACTTCACGCTGAAGGCTGACTTCCAGACCGCTCAGGCGGTCACGCCCGGCCAGGGCCAGGCGGTCACGATCGCGGGTGCGAAGATCGGCGAAATCGCGAGCGTGAACCTGCAGAACGGGGTCGCGACGGTCACCATGAACCTGACCCCGAAATACGCGCAGGGACGCATCTATCACGACGCGACGCTGCTGCTGCGCCCGAAGACCCAGCTGAAGGACATGACGGTCGAGGTCAACCCGGGGACGCCCGCGAGCGGGTCGCTTCCAAGCGGCGCGAGCATCCCGCTGTCGCAGACCGCTCCGGACGCCAACTTCGACGAATTCCTCGCGACACTGGACACGGAAACGCGGGCCTACCTGCAGGAGCTGCTGGCCGGCGCGGGCATTGGGCTGAAGAACAACGGGAAACCGCTGTCGGCGGCGCTCAAGCGCTTTGACCCGACAGCGCGCTACCTGCAAGAGATCGCCTCACAGCTCGAAATTCGCCACGCGAACATCGCCCGCGCGATACACAACTTCCGGCTGCTGGTGGAAGCGGTGGGCGGCAAGGACAAACAGCTAGCGGAGTTCGTCGATTCATCCAACGCGGTGTTCAAGACCTTCGCGGAAGAGGAACGCAGCGTGCAGAGCACACTGCACCTCTTGCCCGGCGCGCTGCGAAAGACCAAACAGGGCCTGGGCAAGCTCGCCACCGCCGCGCGCGTACTCGGCCCCACGCTCAAAGAGCTGCAGCCGTTCGCGCGCTCGCTCGCCTCGGGCGAGGAAGCCTCGCGGGCGCTCTTTGAACAGACCACGCCGGTCTTCAAGAACCAGGTCAGGCCGTTCGCGCGCCAGATCCTGCCCGTCGTCAACGAGCTGGCGCCCAGCACCAAGGAACTGAGCGCGGCGTTCCCGAAGCTGGCAAGCAGCTTCTCGGTGCTGAACGAACTCTTCAACGAGTTCGCCTATAACCCCGGCTCCAGCAAGGGCGGGTTCCTTTTCTACCTCGCTTGGGCCAACCACGACTTCAACAGCTCGATAAGCGCTGCGGATGCGCACGGCCCGCTCGGCCATGTCCTGGCGTACTTCAACTGCAACGTCGTGCCGATCCTGAAAGGGGCTGGGGAAGTCAACCCCACGGTCAGGCTATTGCTCGGCCTGCTGAACCCGCCGGCCGGGGCGGCCTGTGCCGCGGGCGCGAGTGGGAAAGCGGCGAGTGCGAGGGGCAGCTCGGCGAGCGCGAGCGGCCTGCTCGGGGGGCTGGGCGGCGATGTGTTCGGCCAGCAGGGCCATGGCGCTCCAGCACCGGCGAGCAGCACCGGGAGGGGTGGCTGAGCGATGCAGAAGCGCGCGCCCACGCTGGGCAACATCTTGGTGATCGTGCTGTTCGCACTGAGCTGCTTCGGCCTGCTGCTGTACCTGTGGGAGTCCTTTGGCGGTTCGATCCCGCTCAAGCCGAAGGGCTACCGCATGACCGTGGCCTTTCCGCATACGCTCGCGCTCGCCGAACAGTCGGACGTGCGCATCGCAGGTGTCAATGTCGGTCACGTGATCACGCTGAAGCTCGGCAAGGACGGCCGCACCCACGCCACGCTCGAACTCTCGAGCCAGTACGCGCCGGTGCGCTCGGATATGCACGCGATCGCGCGCCAGAAGACGCTGCTGGGGGAGACCTACGTGCAGCTGATTCCTCAGGGCAACGGCCACGAAGGCCCGTTCCTCCCAGACGGGGGCCAGCTGCCCGACAGTCAGGTCGAACCGTCGGTGACGCTCGACGGCGTCCTGTCCGCGCTTGACGCAAAGACTCGCCACGCCTTTCAGGTGTGGCAGCAGTCCGTGGCGGAAGGGATCAGCGGGCACGGGGAAGAAATCAATGCCGACTTCGCCACGCTCGACCCGTTCGTCGAACACACCAACAAGCTCGTGACCATCCTCGCCTCCCAGGAAGGGGCGGTGACCGCTGTGGTGCACAACACCGGCGTGGTCTTCAACGCGCTGGCCAGCCGCGACCATCAGCTCGAAGGGCTGATCTCGAGCAGCGAGCGCACCTTCCACGCGGCCGCCGAAGAGAGCCAGGCGTGGGCCGATGCCTTCCGCGCGCTGCCCGCCTTTGAGAAGGGCTCGCGCGTCGCCCTGAAAGAACTCGACAAGTTCGCCAACGACGCCAACCCGTGGCTCGACCAGTTCCGTGCGTCTGAGATACAGCTCGCGGGGCTGACGGCGCAAGCGAAGACATTTGCGCCCGCCTTCGACAGCTTCCTGACCGGCGTGGGGCCGCTGACGAAGGCAGCGAAGGCAGGCCTGCCCACAGTCGCCAAGCAGCTCAACCTGTTCGTGCCGCTGCTTGAAAACTTCAGGCCGGTGCTTCACAACTTCGACCCATTCCTGCAGTACGCGGGTGAATACCTGCCAGAGGTGCAGGCGTTCTTCGCCAACTTCACAGCCTCCACCGGGGCCCACGACACCAACTCCAACGACTCAACGGCAGGGGTCCAGCAGCACTACCTGCGCACGATGCAGGCGCTCGCCCCGCAGGGGCTGGCGGTCTACTCCAAACGAATCGGCACCGACCGGGCGAACCCGTACTACAAGCCCGGTGCCTTCAGCGGCCTGGGCAGCGGGCTGCCGGTGTTCAGCAGCTCCTCGTGCGCGAACTCGGCGCCGTCGGTGAGCGGGCCGCCCAACGCGACGGTGTCGCAGCCCATCATCGAACAGCTGATCGAACTGCACGTCGCGAATGCGCCGGAAAGCCCCAATGCGGTCCCGGCCCCTGCCTGCCTGCAGCAGAGTCCCTTCACTTTCAACGGGCAGAGCGGCCAGTTCCCGCAC
>Ga0307373_10003188_pt1 | contig 28781 bp, 29 predicted proteins | sample OX2MG_FD_202534 | JGI IMG/M metagenome (GOLD analysis project Ga0307373, IMG submission 202534) | Soil microbial communities from Risofladan, Vaasa, Finland - OX-2 | ecosystem: Environmental > Terrestrial > Soil > Coastal area > Acid sulfate soil | place: Finland: Risofladan, Vaasa | collected... | reverse complement strand
GGCTGCCATGTCCGAAATTCAACCAACTCCCTGGACATTTCGCGAATCGCGAGGTCAGGGGCCTGCAGCGCCCAGATCGAACAGCTGAATGGTTGCACCGGGGGAGGGGCGCCATCGAGGAGGAACGAAGCCACCCCGGTGTAGAAGAGCGGGCGAGGACCGCAGTACGGCGATCGGGGTTGGCGGTGACCACCACTGCGAGCTCGAGGCGCGGGTCAGCGGCAATGAACGGCGCATGGAAAAGGGAGCCGCCCATGCCGTATCCGACGAGGGCGACCCGCAACGTCGTCAACGCGTGGTCGTGCCGCGTTGGCGGGCCACTTCGAAGGCGGCCACCGCACCGGCCACACCCACGTTCAGTGACGGCAACGAACCGTGTTGGGGGATGGAGACCACGGCGTCACAGCGGCGCCGCACCAACGGGGCCAGCCCCTTCTCCTCGCTCCCGACGACGAGGGCGATCGGGCCGTCGCCGAGTGGGAGGTCGTAGAGCGACTGCGGTGACTCCCCGGCCAGCCCGACCGACCACACTCCGAGCTCGGTCATCTGCAAGAGGGCGGCCGGTATGCCGCCGACCACGGCGAACCGGAGGTGCTCGATGGCGCCGGCCGCCGTCTTGGCCACCGTCGGCGAGAGCCGGGCCGAGCGGTGCCGCGGCAGGACGACGCCGTTCACGCCGGCACACTCGGCGCTGCGCAGCAGAGCGCCGAGGTTCCGCGGATCCGTGATGCCCGCCGCCACGAGCAAGAAGGGCTGCACGCCTGCCCGGCTCGGCGCGCACAGCTCCTCCAGCGGCACGGGCTCAACGGGGCGGGCGAGGGCGAGGACACCCTGTGGCGCCTCGGTCCGGGCCTGCGCATCGAGCCGATGACGGGGCACGGTCTCGACCGGGACGCGCAGCCGCGATGCCAGCTCCTCGATCCGGTCGAGCTGCGGGGAGGGATCCTGGTCCTCGGCCAGCAGGATCTGACGGACAGTGCGCCGCCCGACGGAGAGGAGTTCGAGCACGGCTTGTCGCCCCTCGACCTGATCGCCTCCGAGCTCGCTCGGCTCTCTCTGGTCGGGCCGATGCGGACGGGCACGTCGGGCGCTGTCGCCCCCGGCCCGGGCCCCAGCGCCTCGGCCTGCGCCGCTACGGCCCCCGGCGGCACCACCCCGCGCACCGGCACCCCCGCGCCCGCCGCCGCTGCCCCCACTCCCCGGGCGCCGGGGCGCACCCCGCGGCGGGGTCACAGCTGCTCCAGCAGCACGATGGCTATGCAGGCAATGCCCTCGGCCCGGCCCAGAGCGCCGAGGCCCTCGGCCCGGGTGGCCTTGACCGAGACCGGAGCGCCGAGGACCGCAGAGAGCCTGTCGATCATGGCCTGGGTGTACGGAGCCAGGCGAGGTGCGTCCGCCACCACCGTGCAGTCCGCGTTGACGCACCCATAGCCCTGTTCACGCGCCATGCGGACCACCTCGGTCAGCAGTCCGACGCTGTTCGCACCTTCCCAGACCGGGTCGGTGTCGGGGAAGTGCCGGCCGAGGTCACCGAGACCGACCGCACCCAGCACCGCATCGGAGAGCGCGTGGCACACGGCGTCGGCGTCGCTGTGGCCGCCCAGGCCTCGAGCTCCCTCAATGACCACGCCGCCCAGCACCAGGGGACGGTGGGGATCCTCGGAGAATCGGTGGATGTCGATGCCTTGCCCGATTCGCACGCTCAACCTCTCAAGAGACGTTCGGCCGTGCCCAGGTCGGCGGGAGTGGTGATCTTCAGGTTGCGCGGATCGCCGGGGACGACCCGCACGGTAGCGCCGAGCGCCTCGACCAGTGCGGCATCATCGGTGGCTTCTCCCCCTTCGGCGTGAGCCCGCCGGAGCAACGCCGCACCGAACGCCTGCGGGGTTTGCACCGCCACCAGGGAGGAGCGATCGAGCGTCTGGGTGACGGTGTGGGTGCCGTCCACCATCTTGATGGTGTCGCTGACGGGCACCCCGGGAATGGCGCCGCCCGCCTCGCCCGACGAAACCGCGGCGATCACGGCACGGAACAGCGCACCGGAAGCCAGGGGGCGGGCGGCGTCGTGCACGACGATCACGTCGGCGTCGTGGGGCACGGCCGCCAAGCCGAGGCGCACCGATTCGGCCCGTGTCGCCCCACCTTCGACCACCACATCGGCCCCGTGCGCCACATCGGCCGCAGCATCTCGAGGAAGGACCAGCACGACACCTGCCGCCGAAGGGCGGCATGCCGCGACGGCCCACTCGACCACGGGGCGTTCGGCCAGGAGGGCGAACTGCTTCATCTGGCCGAAGCGCTGACCGGAACCGCCCGCCACCACGACCGCCCACACCGTCGCCACGGCGGCGCCGTTAGGTCAGCGCGTCGTTCAGACGCTCTTCGGCCGTCTCTTCGTCCACATTGAGGGCGAAGGTCAGCTCGGACACCAGGATCTGCCGGGCCCGTTGCAGCATGCGTTTCTCGCCGGCCGAAAGGCCCTTGTCCTTGTCCCTGATGGAGAGGTTGCGCACAACTTCGGCCACTTGATAGATGTCACCGGACCGCAGCTTCTCGGAGTGGTTCTTGTATCGCCGCGACCAGTTGGTCGGCATGCGAGCTTCCTTCTTGCGCAGCACGGCGAAGACCTCTTCGACTTCTTCGTCGTTGATGACCTCGCGCAGACCGACGCCTTCGGTGTTGTCGGCGGGCACGTTGAGGATCAGATCGCCGTACGCCAAACGGAGCACGAGGTACTCGCGCTTCTCCCCGAAGGCGACTTTGGTCTCCCGCTTTTCGATGACTGCTGCCCCATGATGGGGGTAAACGACTTTGTCTCCGACCTTGAACACGGATCTCCCTTGCACGGACACGGCGCCGGGCCAGCGACGATTTCAGAGGTGCCGCACCGGTCCCGAGAGGTCAATCGGCCGGACGGCAGCTCACTATTTTACCAGATTCACGCACTATTCGTAGCGCTCGAAGATGCTCGCCTCGACCATGCGTGCCAACCCGTCGCGGATCAGACGCGCCGTGGCCGTGCCGATGCCCTCGACGGACTCCAGCTCGGATGCGCTGGCGGACATGATCTCGGGCAGGGTGCCGAAGCGCTCCACCAGCCGTTCGATCAGGACGGGGGGAAGCTGGGGCAAGCGGTGCAGGAGGCGATAGCCCCGGGGGGCCATCTCGGCGTGCAGCTGGTCATCGGGCGCGGGCAGGCCCAGAATGGCGACCACCTGGGGCAGATCCATGAGGGCGTCGGCCGAGAGCGTCCGCAGGCGGGCCTGCGCCAATGGACCGGCGTAATCGCGCAGGACCAGGGAGACGACATCGCTGACCCCGGCACTGAGCTCCACCGCCTGCAGCTGGACCAGGCGCCCGTCGGAGCCAAGCTCGACAAGATGCCCGTCGATCTCCTCCGCGATGCGGCGCACCATCTCCCCGGGTTGCAACACCGCCACCACGTCGCGCACCGAGACGGTGTCCTCCATCTCGAGTCGCGACAACGACGTGAGGGCATCGTCGAAGCGCATCCGGAAGCGCTGCTGGGTGGACAGGGCCTGGCTGGATCGGTCGATGAGCCAACCCGAGGATTGACTCGTGTGCTTCAGGCCGTTGCGGTACACCGCGATGGTGGCCATCGCCTCGGAGACGGCGATGACCGGCACGTCGATGGAGCGGGCCACCCGCTCGGCGGTGCGGTGGCGCGTGCCGGTCTCTGTGGTGGCGATGCTGGCTTTCGGGACGAGGTGCACGTTGGCCCGGGCGATCCGCGAGGCGTCGGCCGCCAGAATGATGGCGCCGTCCATCTTCGCCAGCTCGGAGAGGCGCTGGGGGCTGTACTCGGCATCGAGCAGGAAACCCCCGGTGCAGACCGAGAGCACAGCCGGATCGTCACCCACGATGATGAGCGCCCCGTGCTTGGCCTGGAGTATGCGGTCGAGTCCTTCGCGAAGGCCGGTGCCGGGTGCGACAAGCGCGAGTGCGTCGTTCAGCGGCTGGCTGCCACGGTCGACCACACGGGAATCGTACTGGTCAGGGCCTCGTCGAGCGTACGCACGCGGTGTAGCACCATGCCCGGCGGGACGCCGTCGCTCGGCGTGGATGCCGGCACGACCGCCCGGGTGAAGCCCGCCCGCCACGCCTCGGCCAGGCGGCGCTCGACCCCGGGCACCATGCGGACTTCGCCGGCCAGTCCCAACTCCCCGAACACCACGAACTCCGGTGGCACCACCATCTCCTCGGCGGCGGAGGCCACGGCGAGCGCCACGCCCAGGTCGACCGCCGGCTCGACGACGCTGATGCCGCCGACCGCGGCCACGAAGACCTCGGCCGGCCCGACGACGACATCGGTCCGGCGACTCAGCACGGCCAGCAACAGGGTGACCCGCGCCGCGTCTATGCCCAGGGTTCTCGGGCGCGTCCCCTCCGCGCCGGGACCGAGAAGGGCCTGCACCTCTAGCAGCAGCGGGCGACGGCCCTGCAGCACGGGGACGACAACGCTGCCGGGGACGCCGGCCATGCGATCCCCCAGCAACATGGGGCCGGGGTCGGGCACGGCCCGGAGGCCGTCCTCGCGCATTTCGAAGATCCCCACCTCGCCGGCCGGCCCGAAGCGGTGCTTCACCGCGGTGAGCACACGCAGGGAATGGTGCCGGTCGCCGTCGAAGGACAGGACGGAGTCGACCAGGTGCTCCACGGCCCGTGGGCCGGCCAGGTCGCCGTCCTTGGTCACATGGCCCACCAAGACGATCGGCACCCCGCTCGTCTTGGCCAGCCTGGTCAGGCGGTCCACACACGCTCTCACCTGAGCCAGGCTCCCGGCTGAGCCCGGGAGCCTGTCGTCGGAGATGGTCTGGATCGAGTCGACGACCACCAGGGCAGGCTGGTGATGGACGATGGCCTCCTCAATGGCCACGACATCGTTCCCGGCCAAAGCCAGAAGGTTCTCGGGCACCGCCCCGATCCGGGCGGCGCGCCCGCTGACCTGGGTCAACGACTCCTCGGCCGAGGCCAACAGCACCTCGACACCGGTGCTGGCCACCGACGCCAGCACCTGGAACAGCAGCGTGGACTTGCCCACGCCGGGAGGCCCGAAGACCAACGTCACCGAACCGGCCACGAAACCCCCGGCCAACACCCGGTCGACCTCGACGACACCGGTCGGCATGGGGAGGGCCTCGGAGCCCTCCACCTGGCGCAGGGGCACGGCGACTTTGGAGAGGGCCGACTCGGCCCCCTGTCGCGTCGCCGATGCCATCAACGTGTTCCATTGTCCACAGTGCGGGCAGCGTCCCACCCATTGGGGCGCTACGCCCTCACATGCCGTGCAGAGGTAGATCTCGATTCGTCGGGCCATGTGGGCACCCTAGGGACACGGTGTGACAGCCAGCATCGACCCATGGAAGCGGAGCTCTCGAGAGAAACCGAAGGGAGGCGGGCCGACGAGATCGGCCCGCTGTCCCTACAGTCGAAGGGGCTTACTCCCCTTCGACACCTGCACCGGCCAGCTCCATGGGCGGAGGCTGAATGCCCTCGATGGCCCGGAAGCTGAGCTGTGGTCCCTCACCGTCGATGGGGGAGTCCTCCACGTCGACGACAATCGTCTCGCCCACCCGGAACTCCTTCCACAAGATGCGCTCGGACAAGGGATCCTCGACCAACTGCTGGATGGCCCGGCGCAGTGGCCGTGCCCCGAGCTGGGGGTCGTAGCCCTTCTCGGCCAGGAACGTGCGTGCGGCCGGAGTGAGCTCGAGGCCGATGCCCTGATCCGACAGCTGCGTGATCGTCCGCGCCATGAGGAGATCGACGATCTCGGTGACCTCCGCCAGCGAGAGCTCGTGGAAGACGATGACTTCGTCGATACGGTTGAGGAACTCGGGACGGAAGTGCGACTTGAGCGCCTCGTTGACCTTGGCCTTCATGCGCTCGTGGGTCACTGCTTCCGAGTTCTGGGCGAACCCGATGGCGGTCTTGCGCAGATCGGACGTACCGAGGTTGGAGGTCATGATCAGCACCGTGTTCTTGAAGTCCACCGAGCGCCCCTGGGCGTCGGTCAGTCGGCCGTCCTCGAGGATCTGCAGCAACGTGTTGAACACGTCGGGGTGCGCCTTCTCGACCTCGTCGAAGAGGACCACGGAGAACGGCTTGCGCCGCACCGCTTCGGTCAGCTGACCGCCCTCTTCATACCCGACGTAGCCCGGAGGCGAGCCCACCAGTCGGCTGACGGTGTGCTTCTCCATGTACTCGCTCATGTCGAGTTGGATCAGCGCGTCCTCGTCGTCGAAGAGGAACTCGGCCAGCGTCTTCGCCAACTCGGTCTTCCCGACGCCCGTGGGGCCGAGGAAGATGAACGAGCCACTCGGGCGCTTGGGGTCCTTGAGGCCGGCGCGCGTGCGCCGGATGGCCCGCGAGAGCGCCTTGAGCGCCTCCTCCTGGCCGACGACCCGCTTGTGCAGTTCGTCCTCCATGCGAAGCAGCTTGGCCGTCTCCTCTTCGGTGAGGCGGTAGACCGGAATGCCGGTCCAGGCGGCCAGCACCTCGGCGATGACTTCCTCGTCCACCACATCGAAGAGGTCCACGCCATCGGCCCGCAGTTCGGCGTCCTGCGCCTCCTTGCGATCGAGGCGCTCCTTCTCCTGCTCGGCCAACTTCTTGGCCTGCTCGAAGGCGCCCTTCTCGATAGCCGCTTCCTTGTCGGCGCGCAGCCTCATGATCTCCTCGTCCAGCTTCTTGGTGCTGGTGGGAGTGGACATCCGGCGAATGCGCAACCGGCTTCCGGCCTCGTCGATGAGGTCGATCGCCTTGTCCGGGAGGAACCGGTCGGCGAGGTAGCGGTCGGCCAGGTTGGCCGCGGCCACCAAGGCCTGGTCGGTGATGCTCACCGCGTGGTGCGACTCATAGCGATCGCGCAGGCCCTTCAAGATGTCGATGGTCAACGCGACCGACGGCTGCTCCACCTTCACCGGTTGGAAACGGCGCTCGAGAGCGGCGTCCTTCTCCAGGTGCTTGCGGTACTCGTCGATGGTGGTTGCGCCAACTGTCTGCAGCTCGCCGCGTGCCAACATCGGCTTCAAGATAGAGGCGGCATCAATCGCCCCTTCGGCCGCGCCGGCACCGACCAGCGTGTGGATCTCGTCGATGAACAGCACGATGTCGCCGCGCGTGCGGATCTCCTTGAGCACCTTCTTCAAGCGCTCTTCGAAGTCACCGCGGTAACGGCTGCCGGCGACCAACGCACCGAGGTCGAGTGTGTAGAGCTGCTTTCCCGTCAGAGTCTCGGGAACCTCGTTGGCCACGATGCGCTGCGCCAGGCCTTCGACGATGGCCGTCTTGCCCACGCCGGGCTCGCCGATCAACACCGGGTTGTTCTTGGTCCGCCGCGAGAGGACCTGCATGACCCGCTCGATCTCCTTCTCACGGCCGATGACCGGATCGAGCTTGCCGTCGCGCGCCAGCTGCGTGAGATTACGACCGAACTGGTCGAGCACAGGAGAGCCCGACGGGTTGTCGCCCGACGCCGCACCTTGGCTTGCACCGACCGGGTCCTTGCCCTGGTTGCCGGACATGAGCTGGATGACCTGCTGACGCACCCGTCCCAAATCCGCGCCCAGGCTGACGAGGACGGTGGCGGCCACGCCTTCGCCCTCGCGCACCAGACCGAGCAGCATGTGCTCCGTTCCGATGTAGCTGTGACCCAATTGCAGAGCTTCGCGGAGCGAGAGCTCCAGGACTTTCTTGGCGCGCGGCGTGAACGGAGGAGAGCCGCTCGGGGCGGTACCGGCCATGCCGATCGTCTCCTCGACCTTTTCCCGCACGGCCTCGAGGGAGATCCCAAGGGACTCCAGAGCCTTGGCGGCAACGCCTTCGCCCTCGTGGATGAGCCCGAGCAGGATGTGCTCGGTACCTATAAAGCTGTGGTTCAGGAGACGCGCTTCTTCCTGAGCCAACACCAACACCCTCCGTGCCCGGTCGGTGAAGCGTTCGAACACCCTGACCGCCTCTCTCTCTAACTCGTACTTCAGTGTACCTGCGAGCCCCTGTCCAATCGGCGGCAGGTCATATGTTGGGATCATATTGGGATCGCATTGGGGACCAAGCTGAGACCCACCCCGGACGGCGTGCCCGTCCGACGTCTGTCACACCTATTCGGCTGTCGCCTATCGTCACAGGGAATGAATGCGTCGGAGGCCCTCGATTTGCCCCTCCTGGAAGAGGGCCTGTTGCGCGTTGAACCCCTGCTCAACGCCAACGTGGTGACCGGCGACAGCTTCCTCGATTCGGTGACCACACATCTCATCGCCGCAGGTGGCAAACGCCTTCGGCCCTTGCTGGCGCTGGCCGCGGCCACCGGTGGGGAGCGGGAGGCGACCCACGACGACCTCATGGGCGCCGTGGCGGTCGAACTCGTCCACCTGGCCTCGCTTTATCACGATGACGTGCTGGACGAGGCCACGATCCGCCGCAACGTGGAAAGTGTCAACAGCCGTTTCGGAAATCTGGTCGCCATTGTGGCCGGTGACTATCTCCTGGCCCGATCGGCCGCCATCGCAGCGAGCCTGGGCACCGAGGTCGCCGCCCTCCTCGCCGAAACGCTCGCCAAGCTCTGTCAAGGGCAGGTCGCCGAGGTCCGTTCCGCCTTTCAGATCACCCGCAGCCGAGAGGACTACATCAGGGCCATCACCGGCAAGACGGCCGCGCTGACATCCACGTCATGCCGCATCGGCGCGCTCACCGGAGGACGTCCGACGGCAGAGGTCGACGCGCTGACCGAGTACGGCCACTGTTTCGGCATGGTGTTCCAGATCCGCGACGACATCCTCGACATCACGGCCACGGCCGGCGAGCTGCTCAAGCCGGCGGGACAGGATCTCGCAGAGGGGATCTACAACCTGCCGACGCTGGTGGCGCTGGCCGACCCCGATTCGGGCCCCGATCTCCGCGCGCTCCTCGGGCAACCGTTGGGCCAACCCGAGCGCGAGAAGGCCTGCGCCATAGTGGCCGCGTCGTCGGGCATCGGCGTCGCGGTCAACGAAGCCCGCACCTATGTCGAACGGGCTCGGGACGCCACCTCGGGTGTCAGCAACCACGCCCTCCAGGAGGGCCTGACCCAGCTGGCCACGGAGCTCCTCAGCGACCTGCCGGGCTAGACATCCCGACCGGGGACGAGCTCAAGAAGTGCTCGTCGCGCTCCCGCACTTGGCGGCGATCTTGGCCAGCAGGGTGTTGCCCTTGGCCTCCAACTTCTGCACTCGGGCCATCCGGGTGGAGATCCTGGTCGCCACCTTCGTGTGGCCGGCGGCAGTTGCCTTCGCGGCGCGGGCCTGCGCCTCGGGCAACCAGACTGCGGCCTTGGCCTCTCGGGCTTGAATCCTCGTCGCCACCTTCTCCGCCTTGGCGCATCGCGTAGCATGCGTCCCCGGCGTCACAGCCGGCGTCGGTGTCGCCCCTGTTGCTGGTGTCGTCGCGGCGGGGACCGACGCACCGGCTGCTCCTGCCGTTCCGACGACTCCGGCCACGCCGAAGATCAGCGAGCCCGACGCTGCGGCCACTGCGATGAGTTTGCGCATGATGAACAACTCCTCAACTCCCGTTACGTTCGTAACGTCTCTTCCCAAGCCCCGGTGTGGAACTGGCACTCCATCACTCTGCGGTTCAAATATGAGGAAGCTGTGAGGAGAATGTCAGGGCTTACCTCTCATTACCGCTCAGGTCATTACCGCTCAGGGCGCACGGCCTCCGGTCGCAGGGTCGGGAACGCGATCACCTCGCGAATATTGGTGACGTCCCCCAGCAACATCAGCAAACGGTCGACGCCCAGGCCGAATCCCGAAGTGGGGGGCAGCCCGTACTCGAGCGCCCGTAGATACTCCTCATCGACATCGGCGGCCTCTTCGTCACCTGCGGCGTGCCGAGCCGCCTGCTCCGTGAAGCGCGCCCGCTGATCGTCGGGATCGATGAGCTCGCTGAACCCGTTGCCGAGCTCCCGCCCCGCCACGACCGGCTCGTAGCGCTCGACCAGGTCCGGACCATCACGATGGCGCCGGGCCAGGGGTGAGACTTCAGCCGGGTAGTCGATCACGAAGACGGGACCCCAGAGCTCGGCCTCCGTCGTCTTCTCGTAGATCTCCAAGAGAATCTTCCCCGGCCCCCAGTCATCGGCCACGGCGATGCCGACCTCAGTCGCCACCTTCTCCAATTCGTCCCGGGGAGTGCGCACGCTGAGCGAGAAACCGGTGGCTTCGGTGACCAGCTCCGCCAACGTGGCGCGCCGCCACGGGGGCGAAAGGTCGAGCTCGCGTCCTCCGTATGACAGCACGGTCGTCCCGAGGAGATCCTGGGCCACGCCGGCCACCAGCTCTTCGAAGACCACCATGGTGTCGTTGTAATCGGCGTAGGCCTGGTAGAGCTCGAGCGTGGTGAACTCCGGGTTGTGGCGCGGTGAGATGCCCTCGTTGCGGAAGCTGCGACCGATCTCGAACACCTTGTCGAACCCGCCCACGACCAGTCGCTTGAGATACAGCTCGGGTGCCACCCTGAGGTACAGGTCGATGTCCAACGTGTTGTGATGCGTGGTGAAGGGTCGGGCCGTTGCCCCTCCCGCGATCGGGTGGAGGATGGGCGTCTCGACCTCGACAAAACCCTGCGCCCACAGGCGCGTGCGCAGAGCCTGGACGACGTTGCTGCGCAACGTGAGCAACTGCCGTGACCGTTCGTTCGCCCATAGGTCGACCTCGCGCTGGCGATAGCGGGTCTCGACATCGGACACGCCGTGCCATTTGTCGCCGAAGTTGCGACGAGCCTGCGCCAGCAACTCCCAGTCGGCCACCTTGACCGACAGCTCACCCCGTCTCGTGCGCACGACTTCGCCGCGCGCACCGATCCAATCACCAAGGTTGAGGCGGATGAACTCGTCGAAGCGGGCCGTGACCGCGGCGAGGGCGAAGAGCTGGACGGAGCCGGACGCATCGCGCAGCTGGGCGAACGCGAGCTTTCCCTGTGGCCGCGAGAGCATCAGGCGACCTGCGACTGCGACCGTCTCGCCCGACTCCTCGCCGGGAACGAGGTGGGACCAGCTTTCGATCACCTGCACCGCATCGTGGGTGCGCGCGAAGCGGTACGGGATGTCATCTCCGCCGCTCCTCGCGGCGGAACCTGGGACGACCTCGCTCATCATGTGCCGTCCGTGACGTTGCGCTCGTAGACGATGCGCAGCCCGTGCAGTGTCAACCAGGGTTCCACATGCTCGATCGTCTCCGAATGTGGTGCGATCAGCGAACTGAGCCCGCCCGTGGCCACCACCGTGGACGGCCCGAGCACTTCCATGAAGCGCCGCGCCAACCCGTCGACCTGTGCTGCGAAGCCGTAAAGGGTGCCCGACTCGATCGACTCGACGGTTGAGCGTCCGATGACGTGACGGGGCTCGACCATCTCCACCCGGCGCAGGGCGGCAGCATGCTGGTAAAGGGCCTCGAGGCTGATCGCCACACCCGGAGTGATGGCGCCCCCGAGGTATTCGCCGGCCGCGCTGATGGCCTCCACCGTCGTGGCCGTCCCCATGTCGATGACCACGCACGGGCCGCCATAGAGGTCGTAGGCCCCCACCGCGTTGGCCACCCGGTCGGCACCGACCTCTTTGGGGTTGTCGTAGAGGATGGGCATGCCGCTCTTGGTCCCCGGGCCCAACACGACGCACGGCACCTGCTCGAACCAGCGACTCGCCATCTGCCGTAGCTCTCCGGTGACGTGAGGCACCGAGGAGCTCACGGCGATGCCGGTGACCGACGCCGCTATGTCCAGGCCCTCCAGATCGAGAAGTTGGGTGAGGAGGACGGCGTGCTCGTCGGGCGTACGCGTGGGGACGGTCGAAAGCCGCCAGTGATGCGTGAGGCCACGGGGCGCCGTGGGGTCGGTCTCGGTGCCGATCCCGACGCCGACGCTCTCCTCGGGCTCCGAGGCTGAATCGGCCTCGTTCAACGAGTACAGCCCTATCACCGTCTCGGTGTTCCCCACGTCGATTACCAACAGCACGGTCAGTCCCCCTCAGTGTGACGCCAGATGAGATCGAGCCCCAGGTCAACGACGGTGGCCGAGTGCGTCAGCGCACCGACCGATATCCGATCCGGCCCGACCGCGGCATAGTCACCAATCGACTCCAGCGTCACGCCTCCGGAGACCTCTGTCAAAATCGGCCCGGCCGACTCGGCGTGCGCCACCTTGATGGCGTGCGCCACGGTCGGTGGGTCCATGTTGTCGAAGAGGAGCGCGTCGGCCCCGGCCCGCGCCGCTTCGGCCACCTGATCCAAGCCGTCGCACTCGATCTGCACCAGCCGGCCGGGCCACATTGTGCGGGCCCGCGCCACGGCCTCGGTGATGGTGATGCCGGCCAGATGATTGTCCTTGACCAGCACCGCCTCGGACAGGCTGGACCGGTGGTTGACACCCCCGCCGGCTTGTACCGCCGCCTTCTCGAGGGCCCGTAGTCCGGGCGTGGTCTTGCGTGTATCGAGTACCTCCACGGCCGGGTTGCGAGCGTGGGCCGCCGCCACGTAGAGCGAGGTCAAGGTGGCGACGCCCGAGAGGTGCCCGAGGAAGTTGAGCGCGGTTCGTTCTGCGGTGAGGATCGGGCGCAACGACCCGGTCACCTCCATGATCGTCTGCCCTGGCACGAGCACGCTGCCGTCACCGATGTACCAGGTCAGAGGCAGGTCCGGGCTGAGCTGGCGAAAGGTCTCGGTGGCACAGGCCCGACCGGCAAGCACCCCGACCTGGCGCGCCCTCAGGGCAAAATGCGCCGTTGCCTCTTCGGGCACCAACGCGGTGGTGAGGTCGCCGTCCGCCAGCAGGTCCTCGGCCAGGGCGCGCGCCACCGCCTCGGTCACGACGGGGTCGGGCGCCGGGTCGTCGGAGGCTGGGTTGTCGGGGGCTGGGGGGGTCACTTCCCGTGCACCTGACGCACACGCCACGCCGGGTCCGTGTCGGGATAGTCGCTCCGGGAATGGGCGCCCCTGCTCTCGGTGCGGGTGCGCGCCGAGACGAGGAGCGCGTCAGCCAGTTGTAAGAGGTTGCCCAGCTCTCCAGCCGCCACCGACGACGTGCGGTCGCCGAGCGCGGTGGCCACTTCGGAGACGCCTCCGGCCGCACTCGCCAATGACGCGGCACTGCGCACGACACCCGCACCGCTCGTCATGGTCCGCTGCAACGAGTCCCGCAACTTGGCCACGTCGGACATCGGCCCCGCGGCAGCGAGCGGCCACTGGCGGGGTGGATCGGGGAGCACCCTGCACTCGATGCCATCGAGGGGGGCGCCGCCGAGCACGGCCCGTAGGGCACCACTCGGCTCGGGCGCATCGTGATCCGACGCAATGCGCTCGGCCAGGCGAGCTCCGAACACCATGCCTTCGAGCAGCGAGTTGGAGGCCAGGCGGTTGGCCCCGTGCACGCCGGTGCACGCCACCTCACCCACTGCCCACAAGCCGGGAACTGCCGTGGCCCCCCACAGGTCGGTGACCACGCCTCCGGAAAGGTGATGGGCCGCCGGGGCGATCGGGAGCCAATCGGACTCTGGATCGAGCCCGATGGAGGTCAACGAGGCCGCAATGGTGGGAAAGCGCTGCGGGAACCGCTCCAACCCGGTGGCGTCGAGCCACAGATGGTCGGTCCCTTGCTCGGCCATGCGGGCCGCCATGGCCCGGCTCACCACATCGCGCGGGGCCAGCTCGTCGACGAATTGTGCACCCGCGCCGTCGCGCAGCAACGCTCCGTGCCCCCGCAGTGCCTCCGAAAGGAGGGGGCGCGGCATGGCCGGATGGTGCAGCGCCGTCGGGTGGAACTGCACGAACTCCACATCGGCCGTCGGCACACCCGCCCGCAGAGCCATCGCCACCCCGTCCCCGGTCGATTCGGGGGGGTTGGTGGTGACCGAGAAAAGCTGGCCCGCACCACCGGTGGCCAACACCACGTGATCGGCCCGGACCTCGCGGGCCTGGCCCTCCGGAGGCAGCGCCGTCACCCCGACGCATCGCCCGCCTTCAATTATAAGGTCGAGGGCGAACCACCCTTCGAGGACCGCGCTCGCCGTGCGATAGGTGGCATCGACCAAGGCGCGCTCCACTTCGGCCCCCGTGGCCGCCCCACCGGCGTGGACCACTCGCGGGCGCGAGTGCCCGCCCTCGCGGGCCAGCGCCAAGAGCCCGGTGGCCTCCCGATCGAACTCCACGCCGAGCGTGATCAACTCATGCACCCGGGCCGGCCCTTCGTCGACGAGGATGCGGACCGCTTCCTCGTCACACAACCCGGCGCCGGCAGCCAGGGTGTCGGCGAGATGCAGATCGGTCGAGTCCTCGTCCCCCCCGAGCACCGCCGCCACGCCGCCCTGGGCCCACCGGGTGGCCGACTGGGAGAGCGCGCCCTTGGTCAAGACACCCAATGAGGGCGGCGACCCGCCATGGGGTGCCGGTCCGGCCAGACGTACCGCGGCCGAGAGGCCGGCCACTCCGCTGCCCAGCACCAGGACCTTGAACGGTCCCGGTCGGACCGGGGTGCTCACGCCGGTTCGGTCAGGTGGGGGTTGGCCCCGGTGACTGTTGCTCTGTGGATCTTCGACTTCATCATGCGGCGCAGCATGCAGTCAAGCGATCCGTTCCAGGTGGCGGGCCGGGACGGCCTGCGTCGACGCGACCTCGAGACCGGCACAGTTGTCGATGAGCCGGACCGGGCCGACCTCGGCCGCGATGAGGAGCCGCACCGACGCCGGGTCCTCGATGATCTCGCGCGCCACCAGGTCCTGGTGGCCCACCGCCACCGCGTAGTCCAGCCGGACGAGGGGCTCGCTCTCCACCACCTGACGCATGGCCTCGGCCAAGGTCGAGGAGTAGTGCACGCCCCCTTCGAGCAGTGCTCGCCCCGTCGCCAGAGCCCGGGAGAGGACCACTGCTGCCCGCCTTTCCTCGGGTGACAGGCGGACGTTGCGACTCGAGAGGGCCAAGCCGTCCCGCTCCCGCACGATCGGGCACCCGACCACTTCTACCGGGAGGGAGAGATCGGCCACCATCTGGCGCACGACCGCCAACTGCTGGAAGTCCTTCTCGCCGAAATAGGCCCGGCTGGGGCCGGCGATCGAGAACAGCTTGGCCACCACCGTGGCGACACCGTCGAAGTGGCCAGGCCGCGATGCCCCCTCCCACCCTTCGCTCACGCCCACCACCGACACCGTGGTCGCCACCGGAGCGGGCCAGTGCGGGTACATCTCGAGCACGGACGGCGCGAACACCAGGTCGACGCCGGCCTCGGTGCACGCCTCCACATCTCGATCCAGCGTGCGGGGATAGTGCGCGATGTCTTCGGGGTCGCCGAACTGCAACGGGTTGACAAAAATGGTGACCGCCACCACCTCGCACTCAGCCCGGGCCCGGGTCATCAGGGAGATGTGGCCGGCGTGCAGTGCGCCCATGGTGGGAACAAGACCGACGGTGCGGCCCGTGGCCCGGGCCTGCTGCAGCAGCTCGCGGCACTCGGCCACCGTCTCGACGACGCGCACGGCTCAGACCGCCGCGGGGGCGACGGGGACAGCCGCTTCGGCCAACTGCGTGGCCAAGGCGGCTCCAGCCTGGTAGCCCGGGCGCTCCCGGGCGGGGAGCGCATCGAGATGTCGGCTCAGCGTGTCCCAGTCGCCGCGCCTGGCCGGCCCCGTCAAAGCTTGACGTGGCCCGAGTGCTGCGACGTCGTCGACGGCCGCCCTCGTCAGCGGGAGGAATGCCTCAAGATCGAGCCCGGCCGCCGCGGCCACCCGCTCGACCTGGCCCAGGAGGGCGACCACGTGGTTCGCGGCGATACACGCCGCGGCGTGGTAGGTGGCACGGTCGGCATCCGCCACCTCTACCACCCGCCCGCCCAGGGACAACGCAATGCGGCGGGCCAGCGGATCACCGCTCACGGCGAAGGTCACACCCGAGGCCAAGCGGTTCGCCCCGACGACGGCGTTGGGGAGAGGGACCAGGGGGTGGAGGGCGGCACGGCGCGGGTGCGGCGCGAGCGCATCGAGCCCGAGTGACCCCGACAGGTGGATGACCGTGGTCTCCGGCCGGGGTGCCACCGACGCGGCGATGCGGGCCACCACGTCGTCGGGCGTGGCGATGACCAGGACATCGACCCCGAAGGAGGCGTCAGTGAGCTCGTCGTGACGACCGAGGAATCCGACGACGTCCCAGCCGAGCGCCGAAAGGGCGGCAGCCAGCGAGGTTCCGGCCCGCCCGGGGCCGATGATGCGGATGGATTGCACGAAACCTCCTTCGGCGTTCCAGCCCCTCTCGGGTGCCGTTCGCCTACAGACGATCGAACCAACTAACAGCTACAGACTACCCACGCAGGCGACCTTTCCACCAGCGGCCATCAGGCGCTCGGCCGGGACGAGCTCGGGCGCCAGATCGGACAAGGGTTGGAGTACGAAGCGGCGCTCCCACATGCGGGGATGGGGCACGACGAGGTCTGCTTCGTCCACCACGAGATCGCCCACCAAGAGGACATCTGCATCGAGCGTCCGGGGGCCGAAACGGACCGTGCGGACACGGTGCGCCGCCTCTTCCAACGCCTGGCAACGACGAAGCAACTGTCGGGGGGTGTCGGCCGTGTCCAACTCCACGACCAGGTTGAGGAATGCCCCCTGGTCTGCGGGCCCTCCCACCGGCTCCGTCTCGTAGAGCGGCGAGACGGCCTCGACGTCGCCCGCCGCCTCCAGCTGGGCCACCCCTTGGCGCAGCGCAGCCTCCCGATCGCCCAGGTTGGAGCCAAGCCCGATGAAGGCCCGCCGGCGGACATCCGCCCTCACGAGAAGCTCGGCATCCAGCGCTTCATGAACTGGTCGAACATCGGAAAGGTGAAGGCCAGCTCGTTGAAGCGGGGCGAGAAGCAGATCGCCTTCTTCATCAGGGCGTCCCGGACGGGGGCGACCTGGGTGGTCTTTTTGCTCAGGAGCGTCGCCACGTCGGCCGAGCGGACGATCCCGGGTCCCAACTCCGCCATGGCCCGCAGGTAGGCCCGCTCCGGCACCGTGGTCTTGGCCGCGCGGAATTGGAAGAACCCCTGGTCGAGCTCCATCATGGCCAGGGGGATGCTGCGCTCGACGTCGCTCGGGCGGATCACGTCCGAACCCTCCTCGGCCAGGTCCCAGGCCTGCTTGGCGAACTCTTGAATGAAGTAGGGATAGCCCTGGGTCACCTCGTAGAGCCGCGCCAGCGCGGCGCCCTTCCAGCTCACCCCTTCCCCCGCCGCCGGGGCCAGCACGGCGCTGGCGGCCTCGTCCGTAGCCAACGCCCCGATCGGGCGGAATCTGAACATGCGTTCGGCGTACGCCCTGGCCTCCTCGCTCACGGCCGGCAACGACGGCAGCCCGGCTCCCGCGAGGAGGAACGGGAGTCCCAACTCGCTCGTCCGGTGCAGGCCCCGAAGGAGGGCCTCGAGGGCCGGCGAGGGGAGGTGGTGCATTTCGTCAACGGTGAGAAAGACGCCCGCCTCGAGGGACCGGGCGGCTTCACCCACCTCCTCGAACAGCCCACCGAGGTCACCACCCAGGTCTCCCGAGTCCGCGACGCCCGCGACGACCTCCGACTCGTTCTGCAGGGAGGCAGCAGCCGGGTGGGCCTGGGCAAAGGCCTTGAGCACGCCGAGTGCCCGCCGGTTCGCACCCTTTGCCTTCTTCTTGCCACCCAATTTGACCAGTGCCTTGCGGGCCGCCACGGCGATCAGCAAGGGGAGCTGTTCGGCGTCGCGCACCTCGATGTGCTCGTAGATGAACCCGCGCTTGACCGCCACCCGCCCGAATTCGTGCAGGAGGACCGTCTTGCCGACGCCCCGAAGCCCGGTGATCAACTGACTCTTGCCACTCCGACCCATCAGGGCACGTTGCAGGGCCACGTCCATGTCGGCCAGCTCGCTGGATCGGCCCGCCAGCTCACTCGGCCTTGCGCCGGCACCTGGGCTGTACGGGTTGCGCACCTGGTCCATGAAGGCAATCTATATCGCTGTTAACGCCATATAGCGGATCCCCTATAGAGACCGCGCCACGCCGGAAGGGACCCCTGGCCTGCATGTCTCTGACGGATCGCGGCAATCCCTAACGAGAACGCAAGACCCGGACCCCGGTGGAGCCCACGTCGAGAGCCAAAGGTGGACGGAGCTTGCGCACCGTCACCTCCACCGCCTCCAGCCGGGAATCGGTGATCAACAGGGCGTCGGCCAAGCGGCCCGCCAGGGCCTCGAGGAGTCGGTACGAGCGCTGGCTCACCACATCGGCCGCGACCTGCGCCAGAGCGCCGTAATCGACCGTCTCGGTGAGGTTGTCGCTGCCCTGGGCCTCCGCCATGTCGACCCAGGCCACGATGTCGAGCGAGAAGGGCTGGGCCCGCTCCCGTTCCTCGGGCAGCACACCGTGCACACCCACGACCCGCAGGTCCCGGATCTCGATCCGGTCCCCTCCGGGACTCCCCTGGCTCATGCCTCGGCTGGGCGCCGCGGGGGACCTTCGAGGGTGGCCAGGAGTTCCCGTCCCGGCTCCCCCATGGCGTGCCCGCAGACGTGCTCGACCAGGGCGACCGCCTGCGGCTGGTTGTGCAGGCGCTTGGACCACACCAGGTAGCCCGCCACCACCCCCATGACCCGGTCACCCAGCTCGTCCTGGTGCACCAGCAGGCGCAGCCCCGCGGCCAAGGACGCGTCGATGTCCTGGAAGCATTCGGCCAGCACGGGGCGGGGGTCGCCCACCTTGGGCAGCGGATAGTGGGCCCAGGCCAACCCTTCGTCGTCGTAGGCGGCCAGATTGTGGGGAGAAGGCAGGAGCGAGATCACGCGGCCGAATCCCTGGTTGCGCAGCCAGATGATCTCTTCCCGCCGGCGGACCTTACGGTGATTGGGCGCATACCCACCCGGCCGCTCGCTGATGGCCAGGTGGTCCTTGATGACCCACGTGAAGTTCCGCGGCGGGATCCCGGCTGCCCACTTTCCCTTCATGCTGCTGGACCATACAACCGGGCAGCCTGCACCGTGACCGAAACGTCATGCACCCTGACCATGGACACCCCCGAGACCATGGCCACGGCGGCCGTCGCCAGCGAACCCTCCAGCCGATCCTCGACCCCGGCGGGCTCGTTATTGCCGGGTTCGGCGAGCAGGCCCAAGAAGCGCTTGCGGCTGGTGCCCACCAGGACCCCCGCACATCCGGTGGCCTGGGCGGATCGCACCAGCTGGGGCAGGTGATGGAGCAGCGAGAGGTTGTGCGCCATCGTCTTGCCGAACCCGATCCCGGGGTCGACCCAGACCTCCTTGACACCTGCCCGCAACGCCAGGCGGGCGCGCTCCAGCACGAATCCGTAGACCTCGTTGAGCACGTCGTCGTAGTGCGGCGCCATCTGCATGGTGGTCGGCGAGCCCTGCATGTGGACGGCGACCCACCCCACTGCACCCGAAGCAGCCACTTCGAACAATGAGGCCGAAACGTCGTTGACCACGCTGGCGCCCGCCTGGATCGCCGCCGCGGCCACCTCCGGCTTCACCGTGTCGATGGAGACGCGTACATGGTGCGAGAGGGCCTCGACCACGGGAAGGACACGGGCCAGCTCGGCCGACTCGGGAACGGGCTCGGCCCCCGGCCGGGTCGATTCTCCGCCGACGTCGATGATGTCGGCCCCTTGCGCCACCATGTCCATTCCATGCGCGATGGCCGCCTCAGCATCCAGGTAGCGCCCCCCGTCAGAGAAGGAGTCCGGCGTCACGTTGAGGATCCCCATGACGAGAGGCCGGTCCAAAGGAGGCGTGGGCACTCGGGCGGCCTAATGCCCGCGGATGAACTGCATGGCTTCGGCCCGGGTGGCCACGTCGGAGCGGAAGAGCCCACGAACCGACGAGGTGACCGTGACCGTGCCCGGCTTCTTCACCCCCCGCATGGACATGCACAGGTGCTCGGCCTCGATGACGACGAGCACACCACGCGGCGCCAGCACCTTGTCGATGGCATCGGCGATCTCGGTGGTCATGCGCTCTTGTACCTGGAGCCGCCGGGCGTAGCCGTCGACCAGGCGGGCCAGCTTCGACAGCCCGGTGATGCGGCCGTCCTCGGCCGGGATGTACGCCACGTGGGCCTTGCCCAGGAACGGCACGAGGTGGTGCTCACAGAGTGAGGCAAAAGGGATGTCGCGCACCATGACCATCTCGTCGTGCTCCGCGGCAAAGGTGACCTCGAGGTGCCGGGCCGGGTCATCGTGCAGGCCCGAGAACAGCTCTTCGTACATGGAGGCGACCCGCCGGGGCGTGTTGAGCAGGCCGTCGCGCCCGACGTCCTCACCGATGGCGCTCAGGATCTCGCTCACCGCTGCCTCTACCCGCTTTACGTCTACCGCCACAAGATCCTCCTCATCGGCTCGTTCTCACGTCGCCCCATCGCCTGATCCGACGTAGAGGTGGACCCCTGGCAGATTACGGTAACGCTCCGCCACATCGAGCCCGTAGCCCACAACGAACGACGCGGGGATCTGGAATCCGACATAGCGCAGGTCCAATTCCACCCGCTGCTCGCCCTCTTTGACCAGCAGCGCGCACACTTCGACACTCTTGGGCGACCGTGCGTTGAGGTAATGGCGCAGGTAGTTCAGCGTCAGCCCACTGTCGATGATGTCCTCGACGACCAGGACGTGGCGGCCGTCGAGCTCGGAGTCAAGATCCTTGACGATGCGCACCACTCCCGAGGTGCGGGTGGCGCTGCCGTAGGACGACACCGCCATGAAGTCGACGTCGACGGGCAGGGCGATGGCACGGCAAAGGTCGCTCATGAAGAGCATGGCGCCCTTCAAGACGGCCACTAGCAGCGGAGGGTCCTCGGCGTAGTCGGCCGTAATCTGCGCACCGAGCTCCGCCACCCGTGCCGCGAGGCGGAACTGATCGACGAGCACGGGCCCGACCTGCGGCTCGGCCCAACCCGGGACCGCGCCACCGTCCACTTCGGGGATCACGGGGGTGACACTATCTGAGCGCAACGCCTTCACCGAAAGCCGGCCGGCGCGCCGGCTCACCCGCCGGCCCCCCGAGATTTCCGTGGCCACCGCGGTCCCCGAGGCGACGGCCAGGATCCGCTCCACTTCGGCCAGCGACGGCGGGTAGCCCGGTCCGTCTTTGCCATCCCCACCCGCATCCTGCAGCCACTGGCGCACCGATCGACGGGCCAGAGGCACGGGCACGACTGCGAGCGCCTTTGCGTCTCGGGGGTCGGGAACCGCCTGGCGCGCCAGCGCGTTGAGCAGCGACACCTCGTCGCGCAGCACGCCGGCCTGGCGGGCCAGGAGGGGGACAGGGTCACGGCCCGCCACGTGGGCGCAGAGGGGCAGCAACTCATGGCGGACCCGGTTACGCAGGAAGATCGGGTCGTCGTTACTGGCATCGTGGACGGGCACGAGGCCCACGGCCGCGCAGACGTGGTGCGTCTCGTGACGCCGCAACCCCAGCAACGGATGGCGGTATCCGGGCTCCATGCCGGCCAACCCGTCTGCGCCCGAACCTCGCAGAAGATTGAGCAGGATCGTCTCGGCCTGATCATCCATGGTGTGGCCCGTGGCCACCGCATCGGGCAGCACCCCGAATCGGGCGGCGCGGGCACGCGCTTCGAGGTTTGGTCCAGCACCGAGCGACACCGTCTCCGCGATGAAATTCGCTCCGTAGAGGGTCGCGGCCTGTGCCACCACGGCCGCTTCGGCCGCGGATTCCTCCCGCAGCCCATGATCCACGTGGATCGCCGTGACCTCGCACCCCGCCGCGACGGCCAGGATCAGAAGCGCCAACGAATCGGCGCCACCCGACACGGCACAGCTCAGGGCTGAGCCGGGTGGGGGGAAGCTACATCGGGGCAGAAGTTCGGCGACCACGGGGGGCCAGCCGCCGGCCACGCCGCTCACGCCAGCGCGCCACCGGCCCGTGCCACCCATTCACCCGGACTACGGATTTCGGCCAACGTGGGCAGCCACTCGGGGCCGCGCCAGACCCGGCTCAACAACTCGGGCCCACCGGCCGCTTCCACCGATTCGACGAACACCTCGCCTTCGGCGTACTGGCGCATTTTGGCTTCGAGGCCCAAGAGGCGCGACATGAGCTTGGCCACGCCGCGGGTGTTGGTACGGCGTTCGTGGAGCACCCTGCTGAAACCGGCCGCTCCCGGCACTTCCGCCGCGCCGGCGCGGTCCATCGTCACGTCGCCGTGACCTTCGAGCAGGCTCATCATGCCGGAGATCTTCGAGAGCGCCAGTCGCTGCTCGGGGGTGGCCAGCACCCCCATGACGCCGGACTCCTCCAGCGGGTTACGACCGGCCCGCACCTCGACGTAGACGCGCCGGATCGCTTCGGCCAGGCCCGAGGGGTCGGCGTGCAAGGGCTCCAACAACTCACCCACCAAGCCGACGAAGTGATCGCGCAGCCAGGGCACGGCCGTGAACTGCATCCGGTGGGTGACCTCGTGCAGGGCCAGCCACAGGCGGAACTGGCTCGGGACGAATCCGTGCCGTTCCTCCATCGCCACCACGTTGGGTCCGACGTAATAGACCAGATCCTGGTCCTCTGGATTCTCATCCCGGATGAGCAGGTCGTACTGACCGAGGACCCTGGTGGACATGTACGCCAGCATCAGGCCGAGTTGGGTGCCGCTCATGACCCGGCCCGCCGCCACCGTGGACTTCCCGACCTTCTTGCCCAGGCGGTTCTCCTGGATGTTGGCCAGCGCCGGTCCGACCAAACGCTCCATGGAGCGCACGTTGGCTGCGGCCCACTCCATCCGATCGGTCACCTTGGCCCGGGCCAGGCCGTGCGCCGAGTGCAGGCCCGTCGCCTCGCTGACCAAGTGCTCGGCCCGTGCCGTCAGCTCGTCGAATTGCGACTGCAGGTCGGCCGATCGGTAGGTCGCCGGGGCGGGCTTGAGGGTGAGAGCGCCAGCTGCGACTCGTTGCGCCAGGTCCCAATCGACCATGCCGGGTTGTGCCGCGGACGCCTCGCGCTTCACGGATGCCTCAGTGCTCGCCGTCGTGCTGGCGACTTTCCTCATCGATCGCAGCCGCAATCCGGCGGATGAGGCTCTCGGGCACGTGGTCCCGGCAATGGTTGGCGATGACCAGCCGCAGTTCCGCCTCGAACTCCACCGCGCCGCCGCACGGGGCGCAGTACGTCAGGTGCTCGGCGATCCGTACCCGCCGCTCCTCCGTCAATTCACCATCGAGGAAGTGATAGAGCTGGTGGACGGCCTCGTCGCAGTTCATCGACTTTCCGAAGAGGGCGCTCGCTCCTCCGTCCATCTTCTCATCCTCAGTCATTCGCGCACCTCCTCATTCGATCGAACCACCCGACGTGCTTCCCACGAGGCCGCGCGCGGCCGCTGTGTCGAACAACGTCTTTTGGAGCGCCCTTCTTCCCCGATGGATCCGGCTCATGACCGTCCCGATGGGCACATCGGTGATCTCGGAGATCTCCTTGTAGCTGAAACCCTCCACATCGGCCAGTAGCACGGCCATGCGGAAGGCCTCGGGCAGCTCCTCCAAGGCCGTCTTCACCACGTCGTCGGTGAAGGTGTCGAGTGCCTCGTCCTCGGCGCTGCGCCCGGCCCGGATGCCTCCCGGAGCGGACATGCGCTTGTAGAGGTAGAGGTCTTCGACATCTTCCACATCGGTCACCTCGGGCCGGCGTTTGGCCGCCCGGTAACTGTTGATATAGGTGTTCGTCAGGATCCGGTACAACCAGGCGCGCAGATTGGTGCCCTCTTGGAACGAGTCGTAGGCCCGGTAGGCCTTGAGGTAGGTCTCCTGGACCAGATCCTCCGCATCCGCGGCGTTGCGGGTCATGCGCAGGGCCGCGGAGTAGAGGCCCGGCATGTGCTCCATCGCAACTTCGGTGAACCGGGCCTGATCAGCCATCGTCCCACCCTATCCACCCGGGGGTGGGCTGTCCGATCCCCTCCCTCACGTCGGGGATTCTTCCCCCGTCGGGTCTTCGGGGTCGGCATCCTCGAGGATCAACTTCGCCCAATTCTGTAGGAGGTTGAAGGGTGTGACCTGCTCCCGGGCGCCCGAGACCACCTCCACGTTCTGCGCATCCAGCGTTGCCGCGAGCGCCGCCATCTTCATCCCGACCTGGCCCAGGGCGATGGTCAGGAGCGTCCACGACTTCGCATCGGGCTTCGCCCCCAAGGCGGCCCGCAGCTCTTGCTGCAAGAGCTCGGGACTGTCGAGCCCGGCCGTCACGATGGCGATCGCCTGCAGCTGCGCCTCACGACCCTCCGGCGTCTCCGGGCGGTAGTGGACGAATGCCATGCCGCATCGTAAGCGGGCGGGCGTCCTCCCCCGTCGGTCCACCGCATCGGCCTAAGGTGCGATCGGTTTCCCGATGGAACGGCAGACACGGACGAAGGAGCACTGGTTGGTGACCAAGGCCCCGGACGACCTCGAGATCGACTTGATGAGCGGCGCCTTCTACGAGCGCGAACCGCATGACGCCTACGCCTGGATGCGGTCCCACGCTCCGGTGTACTACGACGAGCCCAACGACCTTTGGGGGGTGGCCAGCTATGCCGCCGTAAAGGTCGCCTCGCTCGATACGGAATCGTTCTCGAGTGCACAGGGCATCCGGCCCAAGTTGCCGCCACTGCCGATGATGATCGACTTCGACGCACCCGAGCACGTCCGCCGCCGCCGGCTCGTTTCTGAGGGCTTCACCCCCAAGCGGGTACGGGCTATGGAAGAGGACCTCACCGCCATGTGCGACGCGCTCATCGACAACATCTGCGAAGAGGGGAGCTGCGACCTGGTACGGGACATCGCCGCCCCACTGCCCATCATCGTCATCGGCAATTTGCTCGGCGTGGCGCCCGCCGACCGGGACACACTCTTGCGCTGGTCGGACGACATGCTCAAGGCACTGGGGTCCCCGGATCCCTCATTGATGGACGCCGCGGGCATGGCCTTCATCGAGTACTCCGAGTACATCCACCCTGTCTTCGACGATCGGCGGCGCCGGGGCGCCGTCGATGACCTCGTCGGCGTGCTGTGCCACGCCACCATCGACGGTGACGCGCTCGATGACGACTCACTCGTCTACGAGACGCTGCTCATCCTGATCGGGGGAGATGAGACAACCCGCCATGTGATCAGCGGTGGGATTGAGGAGCTTCTGGCCCATCCCGACCAGATGCGGCCGCTGGCCTCCGATCCAGGCCTCCTACCCGGCGCCGTCGAAGAGATGCTGCGCTGGGTTTCGCCCATCAAGAACATGGCGCGCGTTGCCACGCGAGATATCGAGTTGGATGGCACCCCCATCACCGCAGGCCAGGAGCTGATTTTGCTCTATCCGTCAGCCAACCGCGACGGCGCCGTCTTTGACCATCCCGACACCTTCGACATCAGGAGATCCCCCAACCCGCACCTGGCGTTCGGCTTCGGCGCCCACTTCTGCCTGGGCAACCAACTGGCCCGGCTGGAGCTCAAGGTCATGACCGAGCGCCTGTTGGCCCGGCTGCCCGACCTCCACCTCACCGTCGACCGTGCCGCGCTGCCACGGAGAGCCGCCAATTTCATCTCGGGGATCGAGGAGATGCCCGTTGCCTTCACGCCCCAGGCCCGCATCCACCGGTAGACCCTCCGAGGGACGCCGCGCATACCCCAGTTTTCGCGCATTTCTGCGCGCGGTATCCGCCACTTTGTCACACCCGATCACTACGGTCGTGTCCATGAGCCGCCCGAGGGTCTACGACGAACCACGCGTGGCGACGGCCATCCGACTTCCGACCTCTCTCCATGAGGAACTGCAGTCGGTCGCCTCCGAACGAGACGTCTCCGTCAACTTTCTCGTGACCCGGGCCGTGTCCACCTTCCTGGCCCAGCTCCCGTCCGCGGGAAGGGAGATGGAGCGCGACATGCCATCCAAGGGTTCTCAAAAAGGCAAGAAGCATCGCCGTGACCGTTGAACCCTTGCCGGGACCCGGAGGTGGACGGGTTCGCCGGGCCACGACAACCGCCCGATTCGGATCCTCGCGGCGCGAGAGCCACGACGCCACCGACTTCTACGACCGGTTCGTCGCACCCGAGCTCTCCGACGACTCGACGGTGGTGTCACCGAAGAAGGTGGACGTCATCTACAAGCAGGACGCGAGGGACATGCGCAAGGTCGAGTCGAATTCCGTGGCGCTCGTCGTCACGTCCCCGCCCTACTTTGCCGGCAAGGAGTACGAGCAGACACTCGGCCAGAATGGCGTTCCGGGCACGTACTTCGAATACCTCGACCTCCTGCACGACGTGTTCGGGGAATGCAAACGGGTGCTCGAACCCGGTGGACGCATCGCGGTCAACGTCGCCAATCTCGGTCGGAGGCCTTACCGTTCACTGGCTGGCGACGTCACCGAGATATTGCAGGACCTGGGACTTCTCCTGCGGGGCGAGGTCATCTGGTGGAAGGGCCGGGCAGCCGGCGGTTCGTGTGCCTGGGGAACCTTCCAGCGACCGAGCAACCCCGTCCTGAGGGACGTGACCGAACGGATCGTGATCGCCAGCAAAGGCCGCTTCGACCGTGCCCTCAAGCCCGACCAGCGCCTCGCCCGTGGATTGCCGTCGACCGGGACCATTTCCCGGGACGAGTTCCTCGAGGCCACAACCGATCTCTGGGAAATGCCGACGGAAAGCGCCACCCGGGTCGGGCACCCCGCCCCGTATCCGGTCGAGCTGCCCAAGCGCCTGACCGAGCTCTACACCTACGAGGACGATGTCGTCCTTGATCCATTCATGGGATCGGGCACGACCGCGATCGCCGCCCTCCGGACTCGTCGGCACTACATCGGCTTCGAGACCGATCGGTCGTATGTCACCCGCGCCAACCAGCGGATCGCCGAGGAGAAGAAGCAACTCCTGCGTCGCGAGGATCTCGCCGCTTCACCCTTCCGGGTGAGTCTTCCCGCCACTCGGTCCACGGACAAGGTCATCGAATTCCCCGCACACGCCGTTCAGGAAGGACGGCAAGCAAAGGACTTTGCGCGGCTGCTCTTGGAGAGTTGCGGGTTCGTCGACGTCCGCTCTGACGTAAGACTTCCCCGCCTCGGGATCGAGCTCAGCTTCCTCGCTCTCGACAAGACCAAGCGTGAATGGGCCTTCGACGTGTCGGGGGCCTTCTCGTCCAGCCGGGCCGGCCTCAAGCGAGCCGACACACTCTGGAAGACGCTCGGCAAGGCGGCCGTGCTTCACGAAGGACGCAAGGACCTTCCCCTCATCCTCCTCACCACGGATGCACCGGCCCGCGGCACCGCGGGCTTGGCCGCCCTCGAAGCCCTACGAGGTCCTGGACGGCAGGTCTTCGACCTCATCGAATTGCTCGAGACGAAGGACCATGAGCGCTTGCGCAAATACGCCCTGAAGGGCCGCCCCAAGTAATCGCCCTTTGGCGCCATACGACGACGAGGCGCGGTCTCCCGCTACATCTCCCGCTACGTGGGCGTCTGCGTGATGACGGTCGATCCCATGACGCCGCCATTGGCCTCGGTCGCAGTAATCGTGCAGGTGCCAGCGGTAACCGAGGCGGTATAGGTGCTCGTCACCTGACCATATGCGTTCGTACTGCCGGCCAGAGAGGTGATGCCACACGCTCCAGCGACGCTTGGCGTCGAGATCAACGTCACGGGGTCGTCAAAGGCTACGCCCGAACCTGTGATCACGGTCACAGTTAAGACGGAAGTACTCATGCCATCAGAGGGAAGGGTAGCTGGACTAGCGAACACCCGGACGACGGTCGGTGGAGGGGCGAAGTATCCGAAGGCGTCAACGACAATTCCAACTGGGGCTGCGCTGCTATTGAATATCTCCGTTGCTGCGCCGTTGAGCGGAGCAACGGCAAAGCTTTGGGAAAGACCATCTGAGGTGAAGTTGACATCTCCGACGACGGGTGGAGTGGACTCATTTGTAGGATAGATGGTCAGAAAGCCTGACGCAGGACCAGCCAGCACCGTAATATTTGCGGCGAGTGCAACGGCCAGCGTTGGTATGTCGTCGCTCAGAAAATTGAAACTCTCGCTGGAATCAGCCGAAATCGCCGAGCCGTTGATGCCAGCACGCGTATCGCTAAAACGCACTGGATCTAGGGGGGTGAAGGCGCTCCCCAGCTCACCGGAGCTGCCCGTGTAATAGCCGTAGAGATCGACGTCCACGTTCACGATGCCTGAGTGGTTGTAAAGATCAATCTGCCCATTCGCTCCAACGGGCACGATGACACGATTGCCGATCACTTGTCCTTTGCTGAATGTAACGTTGGCCGTCGTTGGCGGGACGGGCGGGGTGCTCAACTGAGCCGGGTAGACCGTGAGAAACCCGGAACCGGTCGAACCTGCCGCGGTTACATTCGCCACTACGGCACTCGCGTCGGCAGGAACTCCCGTAGTCCCTCCTGTCACTTGGACGGGTGTGGAACCACCTGGGCCGATATTCGCTCCCGATTGCGACGTGCCCAACAGTCGAGACGGATTGACCGGGTCGTACAAACCGCTCTGCAGGGGGCTGACGGTGTAATAGCCCTCGACATCAACGACGAGGTCGGTGCTCCCTGAGTGGTTGTAGACGGTGACACCACCCTGCGTACCTACTTCTACCGTGACCAAATTCGCCGATGTCTGACCCGCGATTACATTCGCATTGGCCACCAAGGGTCGCGTCGCGCCCTCCGGATAGACCGTCAGAAAGGTTGCAGCCGTTGGGTTGACAACAGTGACGTTGAGTACCGCGGCAGAAACGCCGTTAGCCGGCACAGTTCCCCCG
>Ga0307373_10003185_pt1 | contig 28801 bp, 29 predicted proteins | sample OX2MG_FD_202534 | JGI IMG/M metagenome (GOLD analysis project Ga0307373, IMG submission 202534) | Soil microbial communities from Risofladan, Vaasa, Finland - OX-2 | ecosystem: Environmental > Terrestrial > Soil > Coastal area > Acid sulfate soil | place: Finland: Risofladan, Vaasa | collected... | reverse complement strand
GTAACTGCCCAGTGTGTGGCATGGCGCTTGAACGAAGCGAGTTATCGCCAGCGGCTACGACTACCGAATGGGTGTGTCCCATGCACCCTGAAATCGTGCGCGATGCACCCGGCGAGTGCCCGATTTGCGGCATGGCCTTGGAGTCACAAAGCGTCACCGATGTAGAAGAAAATCCGGAACTCAAGGTGATGCGCCGACGGTTCTGGATTAGCGCGATTCTGTCAGTGCCGCTGCTGATTCTGGCGATGTCGAAATACATTCCCTTCCTGCCGTTACACGAATTCATCCCCGCGAAGGTCGGCAGCTGGGTGGAACTGGCGCTGGCAACACCGGTGGTTTTATGGGGCGGTTGGCCATTTTTTAAGCGTGGCTGGACGTCAGTTGTGACCTGGAAGCTCAACATGTTCACGCTGATCGGCCTGGGCGTCGGTGTGGCGTACTTCTACAGCCTGGTTGCCATTCTATTCCCGGACATATTTCCCGCTTCGTTCCATGAAGCGGGTGGGATGGTGGCGGTATATTTTGAGGCGGCAGCCGTGATTGTCACGCTGGTACTGTTGGGTCAGGTATTTGAACTGCGGGCACGCAGCGCCACCAATGTCGCGATCAAGGCATTGCTGGGTCTCGCACCCAAAACCGCGCGGCGGCTTAACCCCGATGGCACAGAGGAGGATGTTCCGCTGGATCGTGTTGGAGTGGGCGACCGGCTACGGGTGCGGCCCGGAGAGAAAGTCCCCGTGGACGGCCGCGTTCTCGAAGGTCTCTCCACAGTGGATGAGTCCATGATCACGGGCGAGCCGATCCCGGTCGAAAAGGCCGCGGGCGGCCGGGTGATCGGCGCCACGATTAACGGCACCGGATCACTCGTCATGCAGGCAGAACGTATTGGAGCGGACACGCTGCTCGCGCAGATTGTGACCATGGTGGCGGATGCGCAACGCTCACGGGCCCCGATCCAGAAGCTCGCTGACCAAGTGTCTGCCTACTTTGTTCCCGCAGTGGTGCTGGCCGCGTTGGCGAGTTTCATAGTCTGGGCATGGCTTGGGCCCGAACCGCGCTTCGCCTATGCAATCATCAATGCGGTGGCAGTTCTGATCATTGCCTGCCCGTGTGCACTCGGATTGGCGACACCCATGTCAATCATGGTAGCGACCGGAAAAGGCGCTGGTGTGGGAGTGCTGTTCAGGAATGCGGAAGCCATAGAAACCCTGCGCAAGGTCAATACACTGGTGGTCGACAAGACCGGCACGTTGACACTAGGCAAACCGCAGCTGCAGGCCGTGACACCATTAGCTGGGATCGGCGAGGCACAACTGCTCATGATCGCCGCCACACTGGAACGTGGCAGCGAACACCCGCTGGCGGCGGCGATTGTCGGTGGGGCGAATCAGCGTGGCATCGCTCTGGGTAAGGCGGACGATTTTCAAGCAGTCCCCGGCAAGGGCGTGAAAGCCCTCGTGGATGGTAAACGGGTGGCGTTGGGCAATCGGAGCTTGATGGAAACGCTCGGTATTGATTTCGGTGCCGCGAGTAAGCTCGCTGAGTCATCGCGCGCCGAAGGCCAGACCGTCATGTTCGTGGCTGTTGACGGGAAGCCCAGTGGCATTATTGGTGTTGCAGACCCGATCAAGGACTCCACCCCGGAAGCCATCAAAGCTCTGCACGAGGATGGCGTCGAAATCGTCATGCTCACCGGCGACAGCAAGACGACTGCCAAGGCGGTAGCGAAGAAACTGAATATCGACAAGCTTTACGCCGAGGTGCTGCCCGACCAGAAGGCGGACAAGGTCAAGGAATTACAGTGTCAGGGCCGGATCGTGGCCATGGCGGGGGACGGCATCAACGATGCACCAGCGCTAGCACAGGCACAAGTCGGCATCGCCATGGGGACCGGGACAGATGTGGCCATGGAAAGCGCCGGCGTGACACTTGTTAAAGGCGACTTGCGCGGGATCGCGCGTGCACGCCACTTGTCGCGCCTGACTATGCGGAACATCAAACAAAATCTGTTTTTCGCCTTTGCCTACAACGCGCTGGGTATACCCATCGCGGCGGGCGTGTTGTACCCGGTGTTTGGCATCCTGCTGAGCCCGATGATTGCGGCGGCAGCCATGAGTTTCAGCTCAGTATCCGTGGTCAGTAATGCATTGCGTCTCAGAAGGGCGCAGTTGTGAGCCAGAAATAGCCATGTGTCACCTGATTCTTCTCCTGCCGGTGATCGCATTGCCCGTGTTCTGGTTGCTGACCTTGGATATCGCACTACCGCTATATGTTTGTGTGCTGGCACTGAGTGCCTTCCTATACATAATGGTTATGAAGGTTATGAGGTCGCCCGCCATCACGGGCAAGAAGGGGCTGCTCCTAGCTCATGGCGATGTACGGCGAGTAGACGGTCATGCAGCAACGGCTTGGATCAACGGCGAACTCTGGTCGGCAGTTAGAGACGATCTCAGGCCTGGCGACACAGTTAAGGTGGTTTCTATTGACGGCCTTGTGCTAAATGTTTGTAAGATTACGCCTTCGGATATATGGTCGGAGGACGCAGACGAAACATATTCTTGTCATTGAGGAGGACATACTATGTGGAGTGGAGGTGGTTTTAGCATGGGAATGGGTGGAGGGTTCGGTATGATAATTGGCGTATTGTTTTGGGTCCTATTAATAGTCGCGGTTGTGGTAATTGTCATGGTGCTTGCGAAAAGATCTGGGTCCAGCAAGACGTTAGGATTTGGATCAAGTGAAACTGCACTCGATGTCCTTAAGAAGCGCTATGCGAACGGTGAGATCGGAAAACAAGAATTTGAAGAAAAGAAACGCGATCTTCAGGAGTAGATTCACTTCAAGCAATTACCAATAACTTAGCCCTTAACGTCTTGCCTGCAATCTTTGATATGCGGCTGCTGGCACCTACGTCATTTAAACCCAGTATCTAGGGCCAGTAGCGGAGGTTGACATAGCCCTCATTGAGGGCTACGCTATGCCATACCCCACCCCAGGTGGGGTGGGTATAACATAGTTCGATGGGAGATAAAGGCTATGAGCATCGCGTTACAAATTGTGGGAATGACGTGTGGCCATTGTGAGATGGCCGTTCGCAAGGAACTCGCTTCGGTTCCTGGTGTAACCCAAGTTCTTGAGGTTAGTAAGGACCGCGGCGAAGCTGTAATCGAGGGTAAGGCGCCCCCCCATGCCCTTATATCCGCTGTTGCTAAGGCGGGCTACGAAGCAAGGATTGTCGGATGAGTGCCAAGCACACCCACCATGGCCATTTGCATCTTGATGAAAAAGTCCGCAAGGATGCCCGTCGACGTTTGCTCTCTGTGAAAGGACATGTCGAAGGCATCCTCAAGATGCTGGAAAAGGAGGATGTCTACTGTATCGATGTCCTCAAGCAAACGCGAGCGATTGAGGGAGCCATGAGCAGGATCGGCGAGTTGGTGTTACGCAGTCATCTTAGGAACCATGTGGTGACGGCTGCAGAGCGCGGTGATTCGGATACGCTTGTCGAAGAACTAATGGAACATTTCAAGTATCGTCGCTGAGCATGTGGACGAACTCGAAAACGCGATTCAACGGCCATGGATGGGATTATCGGTCCTCCCATTTTGTCGTAAATATGCATCTCTTACACAGACCGTGATCATGAAAATGGTGAAATTGGATGTCGACTGAACAGTTGAGCCTCAGCATAGACGGGATGAACTGCGCCAGTTGCGTCGGTCGCATCGAGCACGCGTTCGGTAAACTCCCTGGCGTGGGGAAAAGCTCAGTGAATCTGGCGACCCATCGGGCGATCGTTGAATATAACCCGGCGAAGGTACAAATCAGTGACTTGCTCGAAGCGGTCAAAAAAGCCGGCTATTCACCGCATACCGAGGAAATGGAAATCGCGGTCCATGGAATGACCTGCGCGAGTTGTGTTGCGCGGGTCGAGAGAGCCATTGAACGGGTTCCCGGTGTTGCTTCGGTGAGCGTCAATCTGGCGACCGGACGAGCTCACGTGGGTTTCATGTCTAGCCAGGCTAGAATTGACCAAATAATCGCCGCAATCGAGGGCGCCGGCTATCAGGCGAAACCAATCGTCGAGCAATCTGGGTCCGTGGACACTGAACGGGCCGAGCGCGAGCGTGAAATCGGCGCACTGCGCCGCGATCTCATCTTTGCAGCGGTTTTCACCATCCCCTTGTTCGTTGTGGCGATCTTGCAAGACCTGCATCTGCCTGGCGTCACCCGATGGCTGCTGTCCCAGTTACCGGAACGGGGCTGGTGGACGGTCGAGTTTTTGCTTGCCTTACCTGTGCAGTTCTGGGCAGGAAGGCGCTTTTACAAGAGCGGGTGGGCGGAGCTTCGGCACCTTTCACCCGGGATGAACAGCCTAGTGATGTTGGGATCCAGCGCAGCTTTCTTCTACTCGACGCTGGCACTTCTGGTACCACAGATCTTTCCTGCCGGATCGGCGAACGCATACTTCGAGGCCGCCGGAGTCATCATCACCCTGATTCTTCTCGGGCGCCTTCTGGAGGCGGTAGCAAAAGGGCGCACCTCCGAGGCCATCAAGAAGCTAATGCGGTTGCAGGCCAAAAGCGCCAAAGTCTTGCGCGACGGGCGCGAGATCGAACTTCCGATTGATCAAATCGTGGTTGACGACCTAGTCCAGGTCCACCCCGGGGAAAGGATTGCTCTTGATGGCAAGGTGACCGAGGGCGCTTCATTCGTTGATGAATCGATGATCACGGGCGAGCCTATCCCGGTTAACAAGACTGTTGGCGCTAAGGTCGTCGGTGGCACTATCAACAAGACCGGTGCTTTACGTTTTGTGGTGACGAAGGTCGGCAAGGACACCGTCCTCAGTCACATCATCAAAATGGTCGAAGAAGCGCAGGGTAGCAAGCCCGCCATCCAGAGGCTGGCGGACCGGGTCGCTATGGTATTCGTGCCGGTCGTCATGGCCGTTTCCACAGTCACCTTCATCGTCTGGCTGGTAATAGGACCTGAGCCTGCGCTGAGTTTCGCCTTCGTCACAGCGGTTTCAGTACTGTTGATCGCTTGTCCCTGTGCGATGGGTTTGGCGACGCCGACAGCCATTATGGTTGGTACCGGAAAGGGTGCCGAGATGGGTGTCTTATTCCGCCGTGGTACGGCGTTGGAAACGCTGGCTAAGATCGACACCGTGGTAATGGACAAGACGGGTACGCTCACCCTGGGCCGTCCAGTTCTCACCGATTTCTTACGCTTGGACGCCGCCGGGAACATCGATGACGATGGCTTGCTCGCGATGATCGCCGCGGCCGAGGCGAAGAGCGAGCATCCGATTGCCCAAGCCATCGTTGATGCTGCAACCGGGAAGGGACTGGGGCTTCCAGATCTGGAGGAATTTCGTGCCGAGCCGGGGTACGGTATCGAAGCAAAGATCCCTGGCCTTACCCTTCATGTGGGCGCCGATCGGTACATGGCGAAACTGGGTATACCGATCGAGACCGCTGCCGCTCAGGCCGAGAAGCTGGCAAAGGCGGCCAAGACCCCAATTTACGTCGCTGTCGACGGTGTACTTGTCGCCGTGATTGCGGTTGCCGATCCGCTCAAGGACGGTTCCCGTGAGGCCATCAGCGCATTACACAGCCTTGGACTCATGGTGGCAATGCTGACTGGCGACAATCAGAGCACCGCTGAGGCCATTGCGCGTAACGTCGGCATCGACCGGGTTGTTGCCGAAGTGTTGCCCGACCAAAAGGCACAGGAAGTCGCACGATTGCAAGCTGAAGGGCGGAAAGTGGCGTTTGTCGGTGATGGCATCAATGACGCGCCAGCGCTTACGCAGGCCGATGTCGGCATCGCCATCGGAACGGGTACCGATATCGCAGTCGAAGCCGGCGATGTCATCCTTGTTTCTGGGGATCTCCGCGGCATCATCAACGCCATCGCACTATCCAGACGAACCCTTAGGACTATTCGCGGCAACTTTTTCTGGGCTTACGCCTATAACGTGACCCTGATTCCCCTTGCCGCCGGGGTGTTCTACCCGCTGCTCGGTATTCTCCTCAATCCGATGCTGGCTGCCGGTGCCATGAGCATTTCAAGTGTGTTCGTTGTAACTAATTCGCTGAGACTCCGGCGCTTCAAGCCCGCTCTCCAACAGGCAACGTGATATTTTTATGTGTATGACTAAGTATTTAAGATATAGACAACGAGTGAGTCCAGCGAGCGATTCCAAAACGGCACGCTCAATCATCAGTTGGAGGTCAATATGCAGTGGCTATTACGAATAGATTTAGCTAGCTATGCGGTAAAACCATGTATATTTGACCTAGATCAATTCATGGATGAAGGGTTCATAGTAAAAGTAGCTTCATTGCATAGATGGTCAAAGTCTGTACCGGGTCAACCTTGTTGAAAGACGTGTGAGTTTATTCATCGAGCATACCAAGTCATGATAAGCAGAATAATTCATTCCAAGCGCTACAGACTTCCTCTAGGAATGCTGTTAGCGATCGTGTTGGTGTTGGCCGGCCCGGAAGCTGCGTGGGGTCATGCGGCAATGTCTGTGGGCATGCAGATGCCCACGTGCAATATGGATATCGCCTGTCCTGACAACAATGCGACATCTTGTCTTCAAGGTCTTAGCGTCGCGGTACCGGCGGTACCGCCATTCAATGGTGATCTCCATCCCCAGTGGACAGCCTTGCCGGTACTGCCTGCCGCAGCCAGTTCGGTAACCGATTCGGATGCGGTAATCTTCACGGAACATACCAACCGCGCGGTCCCCTCCGGACCGCCGTTACATCTGCGTTTCTGTTCTTTCCTGAAATAGCGATTCCATAAGCATAGTTGGATGAACCCACCAGCGGTGGGCTGCTAATCCATGCTTGAGGAATCGTTACTTTCGTATGACAACGTGTTTTGAAGTATAGACAACGAGTGTGCCCAACGGGTGGTTCCGAAATGGCGCGCTCAACCATCAATTGGAGGTCAATATGCAATGGTTATATCAGAACTGGGTTTGGATCATATTATTTGCGATCGGATGCTTTGTCTTGATGCCACTCATGATGCATAGGCACGGAAAGCAAAGTGGTGATACCGGTAATGCGATGGGCGATGGCCACGGATTCGATGGTCACCGGCACGACAGCGACAACAGGGTGAACACTCAAACAGGAGCACGGGAAAATGCGCTCGATCCGGTAAGTAAACGCGAGTTGCCAGCCAACGCGACAATTTCGAGCGTATACCATGATCGCGCCTATTACTTTGAGTCTCGTGAAAACCGGAATGTATTTGAAAGCGATCCAGAAAAATACCTTGCGGGTTCTCCGGCGGCTGGCGAAATGCTTGGATCATCAGGTGCATCCACAAAACAGTCTCAACATCGCCATGGATGCTGCTGAGCGCACCGGCTAAAGGCACGGCATGCGGGGTTGATTAACATGTTATGGCTACTATGAAGGAGAGGAAATATGAAAACCACACTGAAAAATAAATCCAGACCAAGTTACATTGGATTGCTTATCGCACTTGTAATACTCATCATTGGTGCGTCTGCGGTTATGTTCCTGGCTTCCAATCAGGGACATGGACAGTCCGTAACAACCAGTGAACCAGCAATTCCGCGGGGCGCACCGATGCAGTCCTGGGATGAAAATGGTCACGATGGAAAATATCTTCTGCGGATCATCGAGGGTGATCCACCAATGTCAGCAACTGCGGTTTCTGGGGTAGTGGAGACCGACACGGACTGTAAAGCTGATGCTTACGGTCTCAGCCATTGTCACAACGAAATTGGATTGGCAGATGGCACACATATAACGGTCATCGATACCCATTTGATGAGTCGTTATCGCTGCCTGAAACCTGGAGAGTCGGTCTCGCTGACCAGGATCAATTCAACTTGGGTGGTAGCAACATTAACTTAAAAACGGTTTCACCTGGGATTCGTCTGGCCCGTTATCGAATCTTGGAGATGGAATTAAATTCATAAAACAACACCATGAAAGTTAAGACAGTGTTTGAGATTGATAAGGTTAAATTACGTGGCCTGAATAATAAGGCGACTGAACTTTGCATATGAGGAGATCGGTATGCGTAACTTATTAAAGCAGGGTATTGGGGGCTTCCTGGGTTTGGCAGCCCTGGTTTTGGTTCTGCTGATGGCAGGGTGCAACTCCGGTGATACCGGTGCAACCGGGGCGACTGGTCCCCAAGGTCCTCCAGGGCCTCCGGGAACCGGCAATACCACATCCCTGACCATAACCATCGACGACGTTCATACAGGTGGAACCTCGACGGTGGATTTCACCATCACCAACCAGGCGGGCTATGCCTATCCGGGTGTGCCAGTGAGCGCCCTGGAGGTCACGATCGCCAAGCTGATACCCGGTACTAACGGGGATACCGACCATTGGCAAAGCTATATAAACACTGTAAGACAGTCCGTGGCTGCCAATGCGCCGGAGCCTTCGGCAATCCAACCAGTGACTGATAGCGGCGGTACGCTGGTTGACCACGGTGATGGTACGTATACCTACACCTTCGGCACCAACATCTCGAACGTCACCCAGCCGCTCGCTGTCACCTATGACCCGTCACTAACGCATCGTGTGGCAATTGCAATTCGCTCCAGCAGTCTGCCGCCGGCCGATAACGGCGTCTATACCTGGCAGCCTTCGACGGGTGCGACAACGGGGATACCAATGGCCAGTATTGTCGAGACGGCTTCGTGTAATGCCTGTCATGACCAACTCTCAGCCCATGGCGGCCCGCGCAAAGATGTGCTCTTGTGTGAGACTTGCCACAATCCCGGCAACACCGACCCCAACACCGGCAATTCACTCGATTTCAGAGTCATGATTCACAAGATTCATGACGCGGTGAATTTGCCCAGCGTGCAAGCCGGTACGCCGTATATCATCTATGGCTTTAACAACAGCATTAATAATTTCTCAGATGTGGTATTTCCACAAGATGTGCGCGATTGTGAGGCGTGCCATAACGCGGCTAATCCGAATACACCGGACGCATCCAATCACTTCAAATATCCCAGTATCCAGGCCTGTGGCGCCTGCCATGACGATGTTGATTTTGCCGCCGGAATCCCCGGTGGGCATCCCGGCGGGGTGGAGACTGACAACAGTCAGTGCACTATTTGCCACGTTGAAGGCGGGATTGCCGGAGGCGTGGAGAACAGCCATACCATTGCCACTCAGGTGGCGGCACAGAATTTCCAATACAATATTCTCGGTATTACTCCAACAACACCAGGCTCGTATCCCGTGATCAAGTTTTCGGTCACCAATCCGCAAAATAACAACGCGCCCTACAATCTGGCGACAGATCCTGAGTTTACGGGATGTGGCGGCTCCTGCCGTCTTTACATCGACATCGCTTGGAATAATACGGATTACACCAACACGGATGCGACCGGAGCACAAGCTGGGAATCCAACAGCTCAAGTGGCCAGTTTCAATGCCCTGACAGCGACCGCCAACGGCGACGGCACCTATACCATCACGTCGCCGATTCAGATTCCGACCAATGCCACTGGGTCGGGCACCGTAGGGATCGAAGGTCATCCGGCGACGGATTCCACCACCCCGGGGACCTACAATGTGGCGGTACCAGTCACCAGTGTGACGCAGGCCTTTTCCATAACCGACCCGCTGCCGCTTCCGCGACGCGCAGATGTGGTATTGGCCAACTGCCAGAAATGCCACGGTCAGAACGATGGACTTGCTCTGCATGGCAGCAACCGCAACGATAATCTGACATTGTGCGAGATGTGCCATAACCCCAATGAAACCGATCTGACCATGCGACCGGTGGATCCGGATGCAACGCCCAACGGCGTGAATACCGCTGCCGTGGATGGTTTGGAACAGCGGCCCATTGATTTCAAATATATGATCCATGCCATCCATGGCGCTGCATACCGTGCCACTAATAACCCTGCTGATCCATTCGTTGTATATGCTTACGGCGACAACGCCACGGATTTCAGCGGCTTGCTGTATCCGGGTATCCTCAACGATTGCACCCAGTGCCATTCGTCCACCGGCTATACCCTGCCACTGCCGGGTGGGGTACTGGGTACTACCGTGGATACTCACGCGACCGTCAAGACCGCCAATCCATTCGGTACGAATAGTTTCTATGGCAACGTGGCCGATACGGTTGCCTATGACAGGATCACGCCCACGACAGCCGCCTGCTCGGCCTGCCATGACGACAGCTTGAGCATGACGCACATGCAGCAGAACGGCGCCTCGTTCTATATCACCCAGGCACTGATCGACAACCGCTCGACTACGGAGACCTGCGCCGTGTGCCATGGCTCGGGCGCCATCGCGGATGTCTCGGTAGTGCACCAAATCGGTGGAGGTAACTAACGCGATTGGCAGTGATTGCCCGAATCAATTCAACTTGGGTGGTAGCGACGTTATCCTGAAAAACGGCTTCGCCAAGTATTGATATGGCCAGTTATAGAGTTTTGGAGGAGGAACTAGAGGAGGAACTAGATGCGTAAACAGGAACGATGTCAGTGGTGATCGCGCTTGAAATTGATAATGACGGGTTACCGGTGACGCCTGAGACGGGAGGTGAGTTCGTGTGTCCCCTGAGTTGTAACAGGAGAGCCAAATTGTTCAAACCGGTTAGACATCAGCGGTTAATCTGTCACGCCATGCTGGATAGGCGGGAGGTCTTATATGAAGTGTTGCAAAATAACTGCATTTATTCATATCAACTGTCTTGAAGCCGTAGAAGAGGCCTTGAAAACGGCCAGAGTGGCTGAAGTGGTGGTTTCACAGGTGAAAGGTTATGGCGACTACAAGAATTTCTATACAAAGGACTGGACTTCAACGCAGGCAAGGATCGAATTGTTTGCCTCCCATGACGATGTAGACAGGATCGTGAGTGTCATCATGGGCGCGGCCCATACCGGTCTTGATACTGACGGCATCATCGCTGTATTACCGGTAGAGACCATCTACAGGATCAAGGATCGTGCACCCATGCAGTGCCTGTGAAAAAGCAGTGTGATGACGCCATTTTTTGTCAACGCACTTCCGGTTCTCGACCCACGGTAGCGCCTGATTGTTGAGTGGTATTTAGCATTTGTACGGTCAGAATCACAATCGTATGGTTTGGTAAATGTTGAGGAATATTTGAAATATGCAGCACGGGTTACTGAAAGTCTGTTTTTTGAGTCTGGCATTAACCGGCCTGCTGTTGGGCATGCCCGGAAGAATGCTGCAGGTGGATGCATCCACCATTGCTGTATGGCCTGTCTTACAGTCAGAGGTAACTCAATGCCCCTTCTACCAAAACATGACACAAGGAAGTGGCTTCCATCATCAAGGTGAAGGGCAGATGGGGGATGTGCCTTGTTATGCTTACGGCGGTTGTGCCGCATACGCCATGTCGCCCCCTCCATATCCAACTTTGTTTTTCCTACCCCGGAGCAGTCGACCGGTGAGTGCTCTTCAGAACAATGGTCGTCTGCTCATGGGTCCCGATCCGCGTCCACCTGATTTTTACTCCTAGTGTCATACGTAACTGAAACAACGAACGGATTGCCGATAAAGCAATTGCTGATTCGACATCCGCGGGCATCCCGGTTGCACTTCCGGGACCTTCATTCCAATGTCGAGAGGAGAATAATCATGTATAGGACTCTAAAAACTATCGCTGCCGCAGGCATTATTGCGGTTTTATCAGCCGGTTCACCGGCACTGTTCGCTGCCAACCAAAACGACAACGCCAAGGACCCGGGACCAGTGAGCCAGATGATGCAAGGCAATGGTCAAATGGTTGGCGGCATGGGCAAAATGAGCAACGCTGACATGATGTCCATGATGAATATGATGACTGAGATGAATCAGATGATGGGTAACTGTAACAAGATGATGCAGAACACGATGGATGAGCATCATAGGAACGACAGTAATCCCCACAAAGGCTGATTGATAAAACACGGGCACACCGACTGCTCGCACATGGGCAGTCGGTGATGTCTTGGTGGACAATTATTTGTTTGGGTCATTGATTAGGCCAAGATATCTTTGCATGACCCACAGAGGTGCAGTTTCAGCGAAATTATCCGGTGATTTTGAACCATACCAGTAATGATGCGACAATCTGAGCAAACTAGCTCTGCGTACTAGAGCCCACCATTTTGAGAATCTAATACTCGCCGGGTTACAAGGATTTAGATGACGATTGAGCAGCTAAGAAACTTTGACTGGTATCGGTGATACATTAATGTAGCTGGCGGATTTCTTGCGTCTGAATTAGGTGATCCATCTATGATTGAAATTGCCAATATTGGCTTGTTGGCAGCCTTTGTGGCTGGACTGATCTCTTTTTTATCACCTTGTGTATTACCGCTGGTACCGGCCTATGTTTCGTTTGTAACCGGCCGTTCCGTAGACGAGCTTACGCACACACCGTCAGCGCGTGTACCCGCACTCGGGCTGAGTATTATTTTCATTCTGGGGTTTTCCAGTGTTTTTATCGCCATGGGTGCCAGCGCCTCCTGGCTTGGAAGCCTGTTGATTGCACATCAACGACTCACAAATCTGGTTGGCGGCGCCATAATTATTCTGTTCGGTTTATTGATGACCGGGCTCGTCAGGCTTCCGTTACTGGTGCGTGAATATCGCATCACGACCCAGATCGCTGGCGGGAACCCGCTCAGCGCCTATCTCCTGGGTGTGGCTTTTGCCTTCGGCTGGACGCCCTGCATTGGACCCGTATTGGGCGCCATCCTGACCGTGGGAGCAAGCGGAGCCACAGGCAACGCTGTCATCCTGCTCGCGCTGTATGCGGCGGGATTAGCGCTGCCGTTTCTGTTGTCTACCATCTTTATCAGTACATTGGTGCAGCGCATTCGCAGGATCGGGCGTGCCGGTTTCTGGTTGTATCGTTTATCCGGCGTGGTAATGGTTGTTTTCGGGATTGCGATTATGACCGGTCAGATCGCGCGGTTCTCGTACTGGCTGCTCCAGGCATTCCCCGTACTTTCGAAACTGGGGTAGCCGCCTTCAAAAACGAACGGGCTAAGGGAGACTTGCATGTGATCGGGAATGCGCACGCCGCTTAAGTGCCTGACATTGCGGAACATCAAACAGAACCTGTTTTTTAGTCTTTGCCTATAGCTTAGTTTGCCTGTGAGCTTTGCTGTTTCGTCTGGGATGACGCGAATTTCACTTGCAGTTGACCTAGATCAAAATGGTGTTTTTCTGCTGGCATATAGTTATGCACTAGCAGAAGACGGGCGTGTGTAGGAAAATACCCATGATTCCTTTAGCTGAGCAAACCAAGCCATGATCGCCAGAATCATTCACTCCAAACGCTACAGACTCACTCTGGGAGTGCTGCTGTCGATCGTGTTGGTGCTGGCCGGCCTGGTGGCTGCGGCGGGGCATACGGCGATGTCTGCCCGCATGCAAATGCCCACGTGCAATGTGGGTATCGCCTGTCCTGACAACAATGCGACATCTTGTCTTCGAGGTCTTAGCGTCGCGGTACCGGCGGTAACGCCATTCAGCGGTGATCTCCATCCCCAATGGACAGCCTTGCCGGTACAGCCTGCCGTAGCCGGTTCGGTAACCGATTCGGATGCGGTAATCTTCACGGAACATACCAACCGCGCAGTCCCCTCCGGACCGCCATTACATCTGCGTTTCTGCGCTTTTCTGAAATAGCGATTCCATAAGCATATTTAAGAACAACCCACCAGCGGTGGGTGGCTCAATCATGCTTGAGGAATCGTTCCATGTGTGCATTTCGAAATTATTTGTATTGCCTGTTTGTGGTGTTGCTGGCATGCGCCCCGGCGTATGACGCATTGGCCGATAGCCCTGTACAGCTCTCTATGGCTGATGCCGTTCAACTGGCTGTGAACCGCGACAGCGTTCTGCAGCTGCTCACGGCTGAAAAGACCGGGATCATTGCGAGCTCAGTCGCTGCCGGCACGCTGCCTGACCCCAAACTGGCTGTTGGCCTGGTAAATCTACCGACCAACAGTTTCGCCGTAGGCCAACAGCCGATGACCATGCAGGTTGTCGGCCTGCAGCAGGACTTTCCTGCTGGGGATTCGCGCGCGCTCGCTAAGAAACGCGGCGGGCAACTGGCGGACTCGCAACAAGCGGCGATTGATGCCCGCCGTCTGGAGGTCGAACAGGCCGTGCGGCTCGCCTGGCTGAATGCATATTACGCTGCACACGCGATTGCGCTGGTCAGTGCCAGCGAATCCGCATTGGAGCAGAGCGTCGCCATCGCCCAGGCGGAATACGAGAACGGCAAAGGCACGCAACAGGCTTGGCTGCGGGCACGCCTGGCACTCGCGGATACCAAAGCCCGACAGATCGATTTCGAGGATGCAGAACGTACGGCGCATTCTGAACTGGTGCGCTGGCTGGGCGACGATGCAAACCGCGTGTTCGCCGACTCATTACCCAGCCTGCCAACGCCGCCATCTTATGCAGCACTGCTGGATCACTTGCCCGGTCATCCGCTGCTGCTGCGCGCCGATCAACAAATCGCCGCCGACCAAACCGGTGTCGAGCTAGCCAGGCAGACCTACAAACCCATGTGGGGTGTCAATTTGGCATACGGCCATCGTCCCGGTTTGGCTGCGCCTGGCCAGCCTTATACCGACATGGTGTCCGCCATGGTGACATTGAGCCTGCCGCTGTTCACGGATAATCGCCAGGACCAGACCGTGGTCAGCGCTCGATCCAACCTGCAAGCCAGCACCTATGCGCGTGACGACGACTTGCGCCTGCTCAAGCAGCGGCTGGATGACGACTGGGCACGTTGGCAACAACTCAAGGAGTTGAACGCCCTTTACGCACAAACCGTCTTGCCGGATGCCGCCGCCGATGTCACCTCCGGACTCAATGCCTACGGCAACGGCAACGGCGATTTCTTCGAAGTCATACGTGCGCAACTGGGCGATCTGGAAGCGCAGCTGCGTGCATTACGCATCCAAGTGGATACCGAAGTGCTCAAGGCGCAGTTCCTCTATCTGGCGGGAGAATCCTGATGAACAACGTACAGGTTGCTTTGATTCCCGATATTGCAGGGTCACCCGCATTGGCTATCACCAAAATCAGGGGCATTACACCATGAACAAACGTAAGTGGATTCTCATTACTGTTATCGCCGTGCTGCTGGCCGGCGGCAGCTACCTAATTGGTTACCACGGCGGTGCTGACAAAAAATCATCAGCCGGAGAAACTTCCGCTGTACGCAAGCCTTTGTATTGGGCCTCGCCGATGGATCCAAGCTACCACAGTGACAAACCCGGCAAGTCCCCCATGGGGATGGACCTGATCCCGGTGTATGCCAGCGACAGCAACTCGAAGGCGGCAGCCGACGTGCATATCTCGCCAGACGTCGTAAATGATCTCGGCGTGCGCACCGTTGGTGTCAAGCAGGGCACGCTGGCGCACGCGATTGAGGCAGTCGGATACGTCGGCTACGACGAAGACACCTTGACTGCAATCCACACCCGGGCTGATGGCTGGATCGAAAAACTTGCCGTCAATAGCGTGGGTGACCGCGTGCGCACTGGACAGTTGTTGTACGAGTTGTTCTCTCCGAAGCTCGCGACCGCAGAGCGTGAATATCTGATTGCATTGGCGAGCGGCGGCCAAGTGATGATTGCAGCGACCGCTGAACACTTGCGCTCACTTGGGTTTACCGATGAGCAGATCAAAACCCTGACGCGCACCCGCCAGGTGCATGACCGGGTCGCTCGCTACGCCAGCGGACCGGGTGTAGTGGTGGAACTCGGTGTACGTGAAGGCGCTTACGTGATGCCCATCACCTCGGTGATGAAACTGGCTGATCTCGGCAGCGTGTGGATCCTGGTCGATGCGGACGAAAGCGATGCGGCACTACTCGCCATCGGTCAGCGGGCGAGCGCTGAACTGGATGCGTTCCCGGGGCGCCACTGGGACGGCAAGGTGGACTACGTCTATCCGGATATCAACCCGGTGACCCGTACTGTGAAAGTACGCTTGCGCTTCGCCAATCCGGGTGAGCAACTGCGGCCCAATATGTACGCGCATGTATCTATCCAGGCGGCACCACACAACAACACCGTGTATATCCCGAGTGCGGCGCTTATCCAAACCGGACAGAGCCAGCGTGTTGTGCTTGCGCTCGGTAACGGCAATTTTGATATCTGTCCAGTGCAAGCCGGGTACGCATCCGGCGACCAGGTGGAAATCCTCAAAGGGTTGCAGACGGGCCAGCGCGTGGTGGTGTCGGCGCAGTTCATGCTCGATTCTGAGGCCAATCTCGATGCCGCGGCGCTGCGTCTGGGTGCAGGCAAGGCTGGTTGCAACCAGGCACCACCACCTACGAACAAAATGGAATTACCACAATCGCCTGCTAGCAGCGGCGCAAATCCCAAAGCTTCCACCGGTGACCACTCATGATCGCCGCGCTGATTCGCTGGTCGCTGAGAAACCGAGCACTGGTGTTGCTGGCGGTGGCTTTCGTGATTATCGGCGGACTCTACGCCCTGCAACACACGCCGGTGGATGCGATTCCCGATCTCTCCGACGTGCAGGTCATCATCAAGACACCATATCCAGGTCAGGCGCCACAAGTGGTGCAGGATCAGGTGACCTATCCATTGGAAACCGCCATGTTAGCCGTACCGGGCGCAACAGTGGTGCGCGGATACTCGTTCTTCGGTGATTCGTACATCTACATCATCTTCAAGGACGGCACCGATCTGTATTGGGCGCGTTCGCGGGTGTTGGAGTATCTCAACCAGGTTGCCGGCAGTCTGCCGCCGGATGCTCACCCGAGCCTTGGTCCGGATGCCACCGGCGTCGGCTGGGTGTACGAATATGCGCTGGTGGACAAGACCGGGCAGCACGATCTAGCACAACTTACGAGCTTACAGAACTGGTTCCTGAAGTACGAGTTGCAGACGGTGCCCGGCGTAGCGGAAGTCGCCACCGTCGGCGGCATGGTGCGTCAATACCAGGTGGTGGTAGACCCAGACAAATTGCGCGCTTATGGACTGACACTGTCACACGTGAGGATGGCAATCCAAAACGCCAATCATGAAACCGGCGGCGCCGTTGTGGAACTGGCTGAAGCCGAATATATGGTTCGCGCCAGCGGTTACATCAAAAGCATAAAGGATTTGTTGCAGGTGCCGCTTAAGGTCGGCGCGAACGGCATACCCGTACAACTTAAAGACGTGGCGGATGTACGGCTGGGGCCGCAGATTCGCCGTGGCGTGGCTGAGCTCGATGGCCAGGGCGAAGTCGTGGGCGGTGTGATCGTGATGCGCTACGGAGAAAATGCGCAAATGATCATTGATGGAGTCAAAGCCAAGCTTGCGATGCTGAAGGCTAGCTTGCCGCCAGGCGTCGAAATCGTCCCGACCTACGATCGTTCTGAGTTGATCAGCCGCGCGATCCACAACCTGCGTGAGAAGCTGTTTGAAGAGTTCGTGGTCGTTGCCCTGGTCTGCGGTCTGTTCCTGTTTCACTTCCGCTCCGCACTGGTGGCGATCATCAGTCTGCCGATCGGTATTCTGGTGGCTTTTATCGTGATGCGCTGGCAGGGATTGAACGCCAACATCATGTCGCTGGGCGGCATCGCCATCGCCATTGGTGCGATGGTGGACGGGGCCATCGTGATGGTCGAAAACCTGCACAAATACATGGAACGTGAGAACGTCACCAAAGAGAATCACTGGCAAATCGTCGCCACGGCCACGGCGGAGGTCGGACCCCCGCTGTTTTTTTCGCTGTTGATCATCACCATCAGCGTGGTGCCGGTCTTAAGCCTGCAGGCCCAAGCGGGGCGGCTGTTTTCGCCGCTGGCCTATACCTGGATCTACTCCATGGCCGCAGCGGCGGCCTTGGCGGTCACCCTGATTCCGATCCTGATGGGTTACTTCATCCGCGGTGGCGTCACCGCCGAACATCGCAATCCGGTAAACCGGTTACTACGAGCGCTCTATAAACCGGTGATCGATCGGGTTGTCCGGCATCCTTGGATGGTGCTTGCGGCTGGACTCATCATCGTCCTGGGAGGGATCTGGCCGGCCATGCATCTCGGTACTGAATTCATGCCGCCGCTCGATGAAGGCGACCTGATGTTCATGCCATCGGCCCGGCCGGGTATCTCGGCGGACAAAGCGCGCCAGGTATTGCAGCAGACCGATAAGCTGATCATGACCGTACCGGAGGTCGAATCCGCATTCGGCAAGATGGGGCGCGCGCAGACGGCAACCGATCCGGCCCCGCTATCCATGATGGAAACCATCATCCAGTTCAAGCCGCAATCAGCGTGGCCTGCCGGTGTCACGCCGACGGACGTCCGGCGCGAATTGGAACAGCGGGTGCAATTGCCCGGCCTGACCAATGCCTGGGTGATGCCGATCAAGACGCGTATCGACATGCTGTCGACCGGCATCAAAACTCCGGTGGGCATCAAAGTCTCGGGACCGAACCTGGCAGTGATTCAGACGCTCGGCCAGGAGCTGGAATCAATCCTGCCGGGTGTGCGCGGAACCGCTTCGGTCTATTCAGAGCGCGTCGCCGGCGGGCGGTACATCCAGATCGACATTGATCGTGATAAAGCTGCACGCCTGGGCCTGAATATCAGCGACGTTCAGGACGTGGTGCGCACCGCCATCGGTGGCATGAACGTCACGGAGACGGTCGAAGGACTTGAACGCTATCCCGTCAATGTCCGCTATCCACGCGACTGGCGCGATTCACTCGCGCGCCTCCGGCAGTTGCCCATGGTCACACCCGGCGGCAGCCAAATTGAGCTCGGTGATGTTGCCAATGTGTATATCGAGGATGGACCGCCGATGATCAAGAGTGAGGGTGCACGGCTTACCGGTTGGACGTATGTGGATATTCAGGATCGTGATGTGGGCTCGTACGTCGATGCCGCACAGAAGATGGTCGCCGCGAAACTTAAATTACCGGCGGGCTATGCATTGACCTGGTCTGGTCAATATGAATACATGCAGCGCGCCAAGAAAAACCTGGTGCTTGTCGTACCACTGACACTGGTGTTGATCGCGTTGTTGGTATTTACAGCATTTCGCAGCGTCGGGCAGATGCTGATTATCATGGCCACGTTGCCGATGGCACTGACGGGCGGGCTGTGGCTACTGTATTGGCTGGGTTACAACCTGTCCGTCGCCGGTGCGGTCGGCTTTATAGCCCTCGCTGGCGTGACCGTCGAGATCGGCATCGTCATGGTCGTGTATCTGAACCAATCGGTCGGCGCTTACCTTGAACAACACCGGAACGCAAACAGCGCTCCGACCCTAACCGGCGTGCGCGATGCGGTGCGTGACGGTGCGCTGTTGCGCCTGCGACCCATCTGCATGACAGCGACCGCGATTATCGTCGGCCTGCTGCCTGTGATGTTTGGAGGAGGCACGGGCTCCGAAGTGATGCGCCGCATCGCGGCACCGATGGTCGGCGGCATGCTCAGCGCCTTGTTGCTGACCATGGTGGTGCTGCCGGCAGTGTATCTGCTGTGGCAGCAACGTCAATTGGTTGCCCGTCATCCGGAGAATGCGGATGACGATATATAAGACAACCAGGTGCGAGCTTTGTATGCGGATTGAGTCAAGTAGTGCCTGCCTGCATCAGGCAGTGAAGAAGCATCAAGGATGAAGGAGACGACTTTGAAGTTGATGGTTTCAAAAGATAGAGCGGATGATGCTGTCCAGATAGCCGGTGCGGGCCCAGCAGGGCTCGCCGCCGCCATCACCCTGGCGCGTGCCGGCCGGCATGCGATCGTGCACGAAGCGCACCCGCAGGTCGGTTACCGCTTCGGGTCGGATTTGCAGGGTTTGGAAAATTGGAGCACTGCTCAGGATAGCTTGGAATGGCTTAAGTGCCTGGGGCTTACGACGGACTTCGCTGCGGTGCCCTGTCGGCGCGGCATCGGTTTTGATGCCTGGGGTGAACGCTACGACATCGCCGGGAAGAAGCCGATTTTTTATCTGCTGGAGCGGGGGCCTGGGCCTAAGACTTTGGACACAGCCTTACTTGTGCAGGCGCGCGCATTGGGCGTGGATGTGCGTTTTAACAGTCGCCTTAATCAGGTTGAGGGTTTAGCGATCCTCGCCATCGGACCCAGAGTGGCGGATGCCATCGCCGTTGGCTATCACTTCGAGTGTGATTTTGACGATGGCTTCTGGATCATTTATGACGATGACATCGCCCCCAAAGGCTACGCCTACCTTTTGGTCATGAATGGCCGCGGTACGGTCAAGAGCTGCATGTTCACTGGCTTCAAGCATGAACAGCAGTATGTGCAACGCACCGTTGAGGCCTTTCAGCGCCTGGTAGGGTTGCAGATGAAAAATCCCCAACCTCACGGTGGCGTCGGCAACCTCCGCATCCCTGAACGTGCTATCACCGGCGGCCACCCAGTGGTGGGCGAGCAGGCGGGATTTCAGGATTTCCTGTGGGGATTCGGCATGCGTTTCGCGATGTTATCCGGTGTCCTGGCGGCACGCAGTCTGCTGGCAGGAGTGGACTACGACACGCTGTGGCGGCGTGAGCTGGGTCCACAGCTCTGGAATGGTCAAGTCAACCGGGCAATTTTCACCGTCCTTGGAAACCGTGGTTACCGTTGGGTTATGCGCCGCAGCCAGACGAATCGCTGGGATGCCCAGAAAATTCTTCGCGCTTTGTATTGTCCATTTCCCATAAAACGGCTGCTGCTGCCTTGGGCACGCCGCCAGCAACGCACGCGACGCAAGGACGTGAGCTGCAATCACGCAGATTGCGCCTGCGTGTGGTGTCGCCACGGCGAACATAATGGGGCAGAAACGTCTTGCAGCCCTGCGCATGCTCTTGGAAACATCGATGCATAACGTTGTCATGAATCAGCTGGAGAGGATAGTCATTCCTAACGGTGTACCAGGCAGATCAAGTGCGGTATGTAATCTAAATACACGAACAGATAGGTGCAGCAATGAAACAACACACTGATGAACGAAGCTTCAAGGATCCGGTTTGCGGCATGCAGATCAGCCGCCTGACAGCTATCGAGGAATGTTTATATCAGGACAAGTTTTACTACTTCTGTTCAAGAACCTGCCGAGAGGCATTCGAGCAGGAGCCCGAGAAATATGTTCAGCATCATCGCCAGCACGGAATGAAGCCTCGATAAAGCCGAAGGTGCGAGGGCTGTCCGACCGGCTTACCACAGATCTCTAATCCGACGTGAACGGAGGAAATAAATTTATGAATGAACATTTTGCACATTCTGGGGCCTGGGGCCTCGCCGTGATCATGATCGTGGTGGTTTCCTGGGCGTTGTATCGGTTCCTTGCCCCGAAGACGTGGCGTGAATGGGCTACTGCCGGCGTGGTGCAGGCCTTTATCATCGCCTTGTATGCGGAGATGTATGGCTTTCCACTCACCATTTACCTGCTCGTGCGGTTTTTTGGATTAGATCGCCAGAATCTCAATGCCAACCTCTGGTCCACGCTAATCGGCTTGGGCGAGACAGGCATGATGATCTCGATGTTACTGGGCTATGCGCTACTGTTTGTCGGTGTCGGGCTTTTCATTCAGGGTTGGCGCGAACTCTATCGTGCACATCAGCAGAACCGACTGGCGACAACCGGCCTGTACAGTCTGGTAAGGCATCCGCAGTACACCGGGCTGTTCATCGGACTCTTCGGCGAAGGGATCGTCCATTGGCCGACGCTGTTCTCGGTGGCATTGTTTCCCATCATCGTGCTCATCTATGGCTTGCTGGCTCGCAACGAGGAGAAACGCATGGTCGCACAGTACGGCGAAGAATACCGCGACTATCAACGGCGGGTTCCGATGTTTATTCCGCGTCCGGGTCAATGGCGGGAACTGGTTAAGCACTCCAATGTGATCGGTAACAAGGTTGAATAGCCTCATGTGTGATGGAAGTTATGCCAATGCGGCATTATCTCGCTTCATATGTGCTTGGCGGATTATCACTTCCACACGCAATGCTCCGATTCTACCGGCGTGAGGATTAAGGAGGAACAAACTATGCCTGAGACGATCGATCTTAAAATTGATAAGGATGGATCCCCGGTGACGCTCGAACCAGGGAGCTGGTTCGTATGCTTCGTGCCCGGCCTCCAGAAGCAATGGTGGCACCGGTTCGTGAATAAACGTCATAAACATGTCTTCGCCATGCGGCCAGTAGGGCCAGGCGAATGGACACTCTTTGAGCCATGGTGGCACCGCCTACTGACGGCCACCATCACCTCAGAGCAGGCGAGGAAGTTCCTTGTTTGGGGTGCACGCGGCGACGTGCTGCTGGTGCGCGAAGCGATTCCCGGGCGTGGTAGCCAGGTACGCGGCTGGATGACATGTGCCGCGCTATCCTCATATCTCCTGGGTCGCCCCTATTGGGTGTGGACGCCACATGGTCTTTATAAGCTCCTGCTTCGAGAACCGCATGTCTGCCAGGTTGACGTCTCGGTGCTCCTCAAGCGTGACCTCGCGGCACTCGCCGCACCGGGCTCACGGGTGGTGGCGGCCTGTTCTCATTGTTCGCCGGGCGCGCCAAGGCAACCTGGTGCGCTCAAACCGTTCTGTATGAAATGCGGTCATGACTTAACGCAGTAATAGTGCTATATGCCACCCAAAATAAAGGCGATGAACAGTCCGAGCCCGAATACCAGAAACGAAAGTATTGTCATCCAGGCAAGGTTGCCTTTCGATACCGGTTTCATCTTACCGTCCATAGGCGGCAGATCTTTTTGCAACATGTTGTCCGTGTGCTCGCTTTGCATGTGATGCTGATGAGTTTTTTTGTCCATTGTTTTTTCCGGTGGCCGCACCGTCATCATGCCGTGCTTCAGGTGTCGGGATACCAGCCACCAATTCATGGGATACGCAGTGATGAACCCAACCAGTAGGGCCATAGACATGACGAACCAGAAAGCCGGTCCGGATGGCTCGTGACTAGTCGGAATGTTTTTCATAACCAATGTCATCACAGGCACCATGCCGGCCATGAGGCAGTTCATGGACAGCAACTCTGGGAAGAAGGTGCTAGTGAGCGCATGTTTATATGATCCACCTGCCATGTTTCGCATGAACAGCGACTGGAAGATGGACCATCCGAAGCCGAATCCCAGAGCATATTCCAGAGCAATATCTGCGACTTTGGGTAAATGAAACAAACTGGCAACAACCGCACCTGCCAGGATTCCTATGCCATCGCCCGCGACACAATGCATAGTCGATCCCAGAACCTGCCGCCAGCGAACCGCAACATAGCGTTCATGCAACCCAGGTAATGGTTCGCGACAACCCAACACATAGAGAAATGCGCCCAGCGGCCCTGTGTAAGCGGTGATTAAAATGAATCCCCACTTTAGAACACCGGTTTCTGGCGTGGTGCGAATATCCACCGCCACGAACAACAACGACATCGCGGTCAGGAAAAACCACAAAAGCATCACTCCATCAAGCATCTTGCTTCACCATGTTGGGTATACCGGATATAAATTAGATGGAAGGACATATGGTCTTGCGATGCTGAATACTATTGATTGAATTGTTATTCAAAATATTACGGCGGATGACATGACTATATAGATTATGTGATAAGGCTGCTGACCGATGTAATTAATCTGCAATTTCAGTGTGAATTCTATCAAACATGGGCTGTCCCGGTTAGCCGACACCGTGATGTTATGACAGCCTGATGTGGCATACACAGGTAATTTCTGTTCTGTAGGGGTGGACCTTGATTTGGATCAAAGTACCTATGATTTAACCGTGGTAGGATTTTTCTGCATCCGAACCGGAGGAAATGATTATGAATACCAAACTTAATTTCTGGCTGCGCTACTTTACAGTGGCGAGTCTTATTGTGGCCGTTATGAATGTCAATCCGTCTGCCATAGCAGGTAACACCGCTGCGCCTGCGTCCACCACTAGCTCAGCCAGTAATCACATGATGGGCTCTGAAGGGAACTCAAGCATGATGGGTTCAAATATGAACAGTGCGAGCACTATGGCCCCAAATGCCATGGGTACCCAGACAATGGGTCCAGGTATGCGAGGGCCAAATCAGATGGGTTCAGCCATGGGATCGAGTGCCATGGGTCCTGGCATGATGGGCGAGGGTGGTTGGAACATGATGGGGTCCGGCATGATGGGCTTTGGCATGATGAATCCAGGCATGATGAGTTTGTGCGGACAAGGCATGATGGGCAGCTATGGGTTTGGCCCAGGCATGATGCTTGGCCACTTTATGAGTGGAAATATCGAACTCAGTTCAAGCCAGCGTGAACAAATGGCCGATATTTGGAACCACATGATGAGTGACGCCTGGCCCATATTAGGCGAGTTACGCCAGCAATATTACGATCTATCGCGTCTTATTTATGCTGAACATCTAGATAGGGCCGCAATTGACCGGACCTATGCCAAGATATCTGCACTTCAGAAGAAACTCCTCGATATACATCTGCAGACCCATCAGAAGTTCGAGAGCTTACTAACGGCGCAGCAGCGCAAGCAACTTCAGTGACGGATTAGTGTTCGATCTTAGGAATTGTCGTTTAGCAACTTGTGAGCGTTCCGGTTTGCAAGCACGAGATTAATCTCGTGTGGTCTCGAACTGAAACCAGACATGGAAATCTCCTCGGTCAGGATCCCTATAAATTGGGAACTGGCAGATTTACCCATCGCGTTGGGTTTGACGAGGAGTTTACCGTCATGAATCGGCACCCGGCCGATGACTATGAGCAACTAGGGAGAGTCGCCATGTGCGCTGTTTTTAAAACGTATTGCGAAGTGCAGCCTAAATCAGGCTGTTAACCATGGCAATCAGGCACGCCAAATTTCTTTTGAACCTGACTGTAGTAATGCTGATCCTCGCTGCCAGTTTGATTGCAGCATTTAATGGATTCGCCTCGGGAATTCCTTCCCAGCAAAATGCTCAAAGTGGAGATCACCCAGCCGCTAATGTTGAGCGTGGCGCACGCATCGTATCGACCAAGTGTGCAGCCTGTCACGGTCGCGACGGGAACAGCACTAACCCTCAATATCCAAAACTTGCTGGGCAGCATACATCCTACCTGTACAACCAGCTGCTGGACTTCAAATCAGGGATTCGAAGTTCGCTTATCATGTCTGTCACAGCCAAAGGCTTGTCCAATTCCGATGCGGCCGATGCTGCAGCTTTCTTCGCCCAGCAACCCATTCAACCGGATCCTGTCAACGATAAGAAACTTGCCGGCATAGGGGAGCGTATTTTCTACAACGGGACTGGAGCAGGTAGGATGCAGGCCGCATGTGCCGCTTGCCACAGTGCAGCGGGAAACCGAATGATGATGCCGATGATGGGCATGATGCAAAATGGAATGATGGGATCCACTAGCGCTGTCACTGCGCCCAACCTGGATGGCCAACATGCCAGTTATATAATTAATCAGCTTGATCGTTTCGCCAGCGGTGAACGCTCAGGAACGGTAATGGGAAATATTGCAGCATCGCTAAGTGACGCGGATAAAAAGGCGGTAGCCGAGTATCTGTCCGGAATCCAGTAAACTATCGTTCTGGAGCAAGGGGCACTCCAGTTGACCGGCTTACTACATTGAACTTGGCACAAAGCATTCAACCCGATAAGCGGGTCTTGACTATTCAAGTAATCAATGTAATACTTTATCTATGAAATCTTCGACTTCTAACCGTCAATTTAAGGACCGGATCTACACGCAGCTTGCCCGTCTTGGGAAGGCCGTCGCAGCTCCCAAGCGTCTCGAGTTGCTCGACCTTCTTTGCCAGAGTCCACGGACCGTGGAAACGCTTGCGGCGCTGGCCGAGCTGTCGGTGGCGAATACCTCACAGCATCTGCAGATCCTGCGGTCCACCCGACTGGTCGAGGCGGAAAAGAAGGGCCTCTATGTGGAATACCGTCTTGCCGACGAGCAAGTTGGCAGTTTCTTTCGATCCCTGAGGGAGCTTGCTGAATCCCGACTCGCTGAAATCGAACAAGCTACCCGCGCATTTCTTTTGGAGCGCGGCACGTTGGAAGTAGTGCGTTCGAAAGAGCTTCTACGTCGCGTCCAGAACGGCGAGGTCACAGTGCTAGACGTTCGGCCTCCCGAAGAATACCGCGCCGGTCATATTCCTGGGGCGTTGTCGGTGCCGCTGCCAGAACTCAAGAAGCGACTTACAACACTGCCGAAGAACCGGGAAATCATCGCTTACTGCCGGGGTCCTTATTGCGTCATGTCCATCGAAGCGGTGGACATCCTGCGTAAAAAGGGCTTCAAGGCCCATAGGCTGGAGCAGGGCGTACTCGACTGGCGCGCCAATGGTTGGCGCGTCGAGACCGGCAGCTAGGAGAAACTTCATGCCAAAGACACTGATCATTCTGAATGACCCGCCTTATGGCACGGAACGTAGCTATAACGGACTCCGCTTGGCCCGTTCGCTCGTCAAACGCGAAGACCAGGAAGTCAAAGTGTTTCTAATGGGTGATGCCGCAAGTTGCGCCAAATCGGGCCAGAAGGTGCCGGCGGGTTACTACAAGCTCGAAGACATGCTGAAGATGGTCATACATCACGGCGGCCAAGCCGGCGTGTGCGGCACCTGCATGGATGCCCGAGGAATCACCGATGGTGAACTGACCGAAGGCTCGAGACGCAGCACTATGGACGAGCTGACCGACTGGACGCTTTGGGCCGACCGCGTCCTCGTATTCTAAGTATCCGTGACAGCACTCGGAGAGGACAACGATATGGACAGCGGTCAGACTATCCTTGTACTCGGCGGCGGTTTTGGCGGATTGACAGCTGCGGTCGAACTACGCAAGCGGCTTTCCAAGCAGCATCATATAGTCCTGGTTGACAGGTCCGAACGGCACCTATTTACACCATCGTTCCTCTGGCTAATCACCGGCCAACGCCGCGCGGACAAGATCTCACGGCCCCTGGAACGTCTCAAGAGGAAGGGCATTGATGTCATCAAGGGCGAAATCGAGCGTATCGAGCCAACCACCCACCGGATCGTGGTGAACGGAACAACCCTGGAAGGCGACTATCTGATCATCGCCCTGGGTGCCGAACTGGCGCCGGAAACAATCCCTGGCTTAGCTGAAGCGGGCCACACATTCTATGACCTGGCAGGGGCAGAGGCGCTTCGCACCGAATTGAGCCGCTTTAAGACCGGGCGGCTGGTTCTGCTAACGGCTACTCCGGCATATAAATGCCCTGCCGCCCCTTACGAGGCCGCGATGCTGCTGGAGTATTACTTTCGCCGCCGCAAGCTGCGCCATGAAGTGAAAATCGATCTCTATGCTGCGGAGCCTGGGCCGATGGGCGTGGCGGGACCAGAAGTCTCACAGGCTGTGCGTCAAATGGTCGAGAGTAGGGGTATTGTTTATCACCCCAAGCATCAGGTCGTATCGGTTGACCCCAAGGCGCATCGCCTGTCTTTTTCCAACGGTACGCAAGCGGAATTTGACCTTCTCGCCTATGTTCCACCGCATCGTGTGCCACGCGTGGTTCGTGATGCAGGGCTTGTCGGCGAGAGCGGCTGGGTGGCCGTGGACAGACACACACTCATAACCCGGTTCGAACGGGTATTTGCCATAGGCGACATCGCCGCGATCCCCCTCAAACTCGGCAAGCCTCTGCCCAAGGCTGGTGTATTCGCCCATGGTGAAGCCAAGGTCGTGGCAAAGAATATCGCACGTTCTATTATGGGCAAAGGTGAATCTGCGGAGTTCGATGGCCACGGCGGGTGCTTTATCGAAACAGGCGATGGCAAAGCGGGATTTGGCAAGGGTAACTTCTATGCTGAGCCGCTTCCAGACGTAAAGCTCCACGCTGTGAGTCGAAGCTGGCATATTGGGAAGATCCTGTACGAGAAGAGCTGGCTGTACCAGTGGTTCTGATGATCGGCCGATCACTGTGCCGGAAATCGAAGACATGAATCTACAGCCAGTTCGGTGAACTCCAACGACTATGACGCATGGTATAAAAACCGCCGTGGCCGCTGGATCGGGAATATCGAATTTGGACTTCTGCAACGCACGCTTGATCCACGTGGGGGAAAGAGAGTGTACTCGACGTAGGCTGCGGACAGGATGGTTCACGCACCGGATGGCACAACTTCCAAGTCTGCGTGTGGTTGGGATAGACACGGATAGTGAGCGGCTTGATTTTGCTCGCGAGCGTGATAGTAGTTCTACCTACATTCTCGCCGATGCCCGTCGGATACCTTTTCCTGACCGGTATTTCGATTTGAGCATATCTGTTACTGCATTGTGCTTCATCCCAGACTGGCCCGTCGCACTGAATGAAATACTGCGGGTGACACGTAGGCGGTTCGCTGTGGGGTTACTAAATCGCAACAGTCTCCTGTGGCATGATAAGGGTCGTGATGGGGGCATGGGCGCGTATAGCGGCGCGCATTGGCATTCAATCCGAGAACTACGCTTAGAGTTGGCGCGCATGGCCGTACAGCATGTGCGTGGGCTATACATGAACTTTCCGTCCTGGCATCTTTGGGTCCAGCCATTCGTACTCGGGCTGACTGGTGGCAGTGGGAGTTTTTACCAGCTGTCTCTGAAGCTTCGATTGGCGAAGCCCGGGAGCTGGGGAGAGAGCTTGGACTGCCTGAATCACAGCCGGTAGGCCTGTTTGGATCGAACCCTCAAATATGCGCATAATGTATATTATGTTATATATAGGATCTATCTCTAAAGGGAATGCGTCAATATTGGCCATCATCAAGCTCACTACTCTGACGTTCCACATAGTTAGTTTAAT
>Ga0307373_10003184_pt1 | contig 28815 bp, 24 predicted proteins | sample OX2MG_FD_202534 | JGI IMG/M metagenome (GOLD analysis project Ga0307373, IMG submission 202534) | Soil microbial communities from Risofladan, Vaasa, Finland - OX-2 | ecosystem: Environmental > Terrestrial > Soil > Coastal area > Acid sulfate soil | place: Finland: Risofladan, Vaasa | collected... | reverse complement strand
CGTCGCCGGTGGTTAAGCTGACCACGCTCGACGGGCCGGCGGTCACGGGGTACGAAGATTCATTAACAGCTTTGGACAAGGAATCTTATACCATAGACCGGCCCGAGCAACACGGGGCGGTGAAAAAACCATGAAGGAACCCAAGAGACACGTTGGCAACTGGCGCGGCGTGGCGTGCTAGTCGCAAGCATCAGAGTATTCGGCTGACGTCGCGTGCCGCGGTCATTCACCGACCACCCTTCGCCTCGTTTCGCTGCCGCCCACGTGTTTCAACTCCTGCGACGAATCGGTTGAGCGATTCTTCGTCGGAAATCACGATCCCCTCGCCTCGATCGAGCTGATCAAGACCGACCTGTATGTCCGCACGCAATGCGTTCAGCTTGCGTTCTCGTTCTTGCAAGAGTTGTAACGCGGCGGTGACGACTTCTTCCTTCGTCTGGTACTTCCCAGTTGCCAACTCGTCGGCCACGAAGCCGGCAAATTGCGGCGGAATTGAAATTGTCATCGATTCGTTTCCATTCAGAGGACGATCCATCGCGACGGCTGAAAGCCGTTTATTTGCCGCCGACCGTCGCTTTCACGTCGGCGTTGGTCTTGACACGGCCGACAGGCGGACTCGACTTGCCCTTGTCGAGCCCAACTTTGCCGCCGCCCGGCTTGGGAACTCCCGCGGTCTTGAGCCATTGCTCCAACTCGGTCCGCTCTTTTTCGAGATCGGCCAGGAGCACGGAGTATTCGCGTTTGCCGTCCATCGCAATCTTCAACATCTCGTCGACGCCGGCCACCAACTCTTCGATCGACTTACGCACGTTGGGATCGTTCGCCGCCGCAAGGAGTCCGTCAACGCCGTCCTTCTTGAACGAGCCGGTCAGGGCCTCCTTCACCCGTGAAAGACAGAATACCAATTCCTCGCCGATCAATTTGCGGACCTTCGCCGACACGTGGACCGCGGGCGCGGCCGGCACCGCGTTCTCGTCGTCGTCATTCTGATCACTCTTCTTCGGATCGGGCTTCTTTTTCTTGTCCGCCGTCTTCTTGCCGGCTTCGCTTTTCTCAACTTTCTTGCTTGCCCCGCCGGCCGCCGCGGCGTCCGCCGCCGGCTTCGCGTCGGCCTTTTTCGGCGCGGCGCCGGGTAGTTGGTCCGCCGACGCCGAGATTTCGACCACCAGCCCCGCGAGCTGGCGAGCCGCCGGCAAGATCTTGTCGGCGGGGAAATTCTTGTTGAGCTTCCTCATGTTGCCTACGGCTTGACAACGCATCCAAAGCGGCAAATCCGCTTCGGCCGCCATGTCCAAAAGCGCCATGGCGACATCGGCCTGTCTGGCCTCGTCGTGCTCTTTGGCAAGTGTTCCGAGGATATCCGCCGCCTTGACTCGAACCCAATCCTGACCGGTCCTCGACTTGCCGGCCGCCGAGTCCTTCTTCGATAGGAGTTGTAGCATCTTGTCCTTCAGGCTTTTGCGCGCGTCCGCGGTGGGGTTGGTGGCCGCGTGCCGTTCCAGCCCGTCCATCGCGGCAACCCGCAATGCGTCGTGCAGCTTCGGCTGGTCGACCGAATCCACGAGGTAAGTCCTCGCTTCGGGCAACGTCACGACCGATCGCAAGTCGCCGCTCCGCTTCTCCTGTTGGTTCAATTCGCCGATCATGAGCATGCCGTTCACTCGTACCGCGCGCGGGAAACGCTCGTCGGCCACGATTTTCTTGCACTTTTCGAGCACCATCTTGTTGAGCTTGTCGTGGACCTCGGGCAACGCGGCGGCGACGGGGAAGTACTTTCTGAACTTGGCGCGAAGGTCGGGCAGTTTCGTAAGGTTGTCCTTCCAAGTGAGCTCGCCGATCTTGGTGTCCATGAATTCCGAAAAAAAACGTTCTTCGTCCGGCGAGGCGAATTTTCCCGCGTTGCAAATGTTGGTGATTTTCGTGCCGCACTGTTTTTCGAGGAGCCCCTTCCCGCTTTCGTCCTTGGCGAAGATCGGCTTTCCGTTGTCGTCCTTCGCGACGTCCTCAAAACCGTCGTAATCGCCGTCGGGCGCGTCATCCGCCAAAAGCGGCGCGCGATTCAAGAGGCTCAACGACATTAGGGCAATGAGGGCCGCGGCGAACGCGCGGGGCTGACGCTCGAAAGCTGATTGAGTGATTTGCATGGTGTGACCTGCGGGTGATGAATCTGTTCCGGATTCGTGCTCACTTCGCCAAGCCCAACTCGGTTGCGGCGACGCGCTGGGCTGCGCGGCCCGGAGCGCAACGCGGAACGCTGGAACGGCTTAGGGCGTAGAAGAGCAATCTTCAGGCTAACACTCGCCGACGGCCATTGTCAAGCTGGCTCAGGTTGGGGTTAGTTGAATTCGTGAGAATTCCGGCTGCCGGCGAGTGCCGCCAGGGACGGTTTTCGCACGCCTGCGGCCATCTCGGCCCGCCACGTGTACCTGGGCTACAGCCCGAACGTCTTGGCCGCCAACGCGGCGATCGCGCGGCCGATCGAGATCGACGCGGTGGCGGCGGGCGAGGGAGCATTGAGCACATGTACCATGCGCTCGGTGGTTACCATGTGGAAATCGTCGACCAATGCGCCGGCCGAGGTCATCGCCTGGGCGCGTACGCCCGCGCCCGCCGCGATGATGTCGTCGCACGTCAGCTCCGGCAACAGTCGCCGGAGGGCCTTTACGAAGGCCCGTTTGCTCCACGAACGGTGCAATTCACTCAGGCCCGTCTTCCAGTGCTTGGCCGTCATTCTCCATACTCCGGCGAAACTCGCCATTTCCACCACATCGCGCAGCGAAAAGCTGGTCCGCGAATAGCCGGTGCGCTTGAGTGCCAACACGGCGTTCGGGCCGGCCTCGATGCCGCCATGGACCATCCGCGTGAAATGCACGCCCAGGAACGGAAACCGCGGATCGGGCACCGGGTAGATCAGGTTGCGAACCAGGTGCGCGCGTTGGGGTGTCAATTGAAAGTACTCACCCCGAAACGGCACGATCCGCACGCCGGGATCCACTTGGCACATCCGCGCCACCCGGTCAGCCTGCAAACCGGCGCAGGCAATCAGATGGCGACAGTGGAACGCGCCCTGGGTGGTCTCAAGCGTCAAGACGTCGTTGCCGCGATGAAAGCCATGAACGCACGCCTCGGTTCGCACTTCGGTCCCGTTTTCCGCTGCCAGCCGCGCCAACGTCTGCGATGTCTGCACGTAATCGACGATGCCCGTCTCCGGGACATGCAAACCGGCGATGCCCACGGCGTGGGGTTCGAATTCACGGATCTCGTCGGCCGAAAGCCTGCGAACGCCCACCAGTCCGTTGGCCGTTCCGCGTCGCTGGAGCTCCTCCAATCGCGGCAATTCATCCGGCCGGGTCGCCACCACGATTTTGCCGCAACGCTCGTGGGCCACGCCGTGCTCCGCGCAGAATCGGTAGAGCGCTTCGCGCCCCTCGACGCAATTGCGGGCCTTCAGCGATCCCGGCTTGTAATAGAGTCCCGAATGGATCACACCGCTGTTGTTGCCCGTCTGGTGCGTCGCCAGCCGGTCCTCGGCTTCGAGCACCACAAGCGACTTACCGTGGCGCGGAGCCAGCGCGTAGGCGGTCGACAATCCCACGATCCCGCCCCCAATGATCGCGATGTCGTATTGCCGGGAAGTCATGTCGAGGAGGATGGCGGCGCGGACCGCAAATGTCAAGGGTAGTCATTGGTCATTTGTCATTCGTTGCTCGTCCCCACGCTCCGCGTGAAAGGCGCCGACGGACGCACTATTGCCGCCCACCGGCGCGCCGGCCTGCCGTTCCCGACCATTGACCAGTGACCAATGACCACTGACACGCGCAGCGAAAAAACGGCGGCCCGATCCATCCGGATCGGGCCGCCGCTGGTGGCGAGACCAAGGCCCTCCGCTGACCGACAGCAAGAGGAGGCGATTACGTCGCAAAACTAGTTGCAGCAGGGCACCGGGCAGCAAATCGTCACCGGCACTTGCTTGCAGATCACCTTCGGCACGCAGCGAGTCACCGTGTATGCCACCTGCTTGGGCACGCACCGCTTGACCTGGATGGTCTTGGTGTAATGCACCGGCTTGCAGACGCAATAGGGCACTTGCTTGACGTGCTTTTCAGCGACCAGGTGACAGACCTTGTAGGGCACCTCTTTGCTGTGGCACTCCTTGACGATGTGGCAAACCTTGTAGGTGCAGGTCTTCACGCATTGCTCGGGCACCATGTGGCAGACCTTGTAGGTGCAGGTCTTCACACGCTGCTCGGGCACCATCTTGCAGACCTGGTAGGTGCAGGTCTTCACGCGGTTTTCACGAACCATGTGGCAGACCTTGTAGGCACAGGTCTTCACACGCTGCTCAGGCACCATCTTGCAGACCTGGTAGGTGCAGGTCTTGACATGGTTTTCACGCACCATATGGCAAACCTTGTAGGCACAGGTCTTGACCCGGTTTTCCCGCACCATGTGACAGACCTTGTAGGTGCAGGTCTTCACGCGTTGCTCGGGCACCATCTTGCAGACCTGGTAGGTGCAGGTCTTCACGCGTTGCTCGGGCACCATCTTGCAAACCTGGTAGCTGCAGGTCTTGACATGGTTTTCACGCACCATGTGGCAGACCTTGTAGGTGCAGCTCTTGACCCGGTTTTCCGAAACCATGTGGCAGACCTTGTAGGTGCAGGTCTTCACGCGTTGCTCGGGCACCATCTTGCAGACCTGGTAGCTGCAGGTCTTCACGCGTTGCTCGGGCACCATTTTGCAGACCTGGTAGCTGCAGGTCTTGACATGGTTCTCCTTCACCAGATGGCAGACCTTGTAGGTGCAGGTCTTCACGCGCTGCTCGGGAACCATCTTGCAGCAGGTGTACTGGACCGTCTTGGTGCAGTTCTCGGCGACGTACTTCACGCAGTCGACCGTTTTCGTCTGCACTTCGGGCACCCAGACCTTCTTGCAGACCTTCACCGGCGGGCACTGCACGTGACATTTCTTGACGCAACCGGGCCTGTAGACACAACGGCAGCAACAAGGGTCCCAGACCCAGCAGCCCGGCTCTTGCACGCACTTCGTGATCACGCGGCCCGCGCACTCGGTGACCTGCGTCTCCCATCGACCGCAGCAGACCTGGATCGTCTTCGTATAATGAACCGGCTTGCAAACCGTGTAACACACGGTGCGCTCGCGCGTCTCGTGTACCGGCTTGCAGACCGTGTAGCAGATGTCCTTGGTCTTGGTTTCCCAGACCGGCTTGCAGGTCGTGTAGCAGACGTCCTTGGTGCGGGTCTCGTAGACCGGCTTGCAGACCGTGTAGCAGATCTCCTTGGTCTTCGTCTCGTAGACCGGCTTGCACACGGTATAGCAGATCTCCTTGGTCTTGGTTTCCCAGACCGGCTTGCAGACCGTGTAGCAGATGTCCTTGGTCTTGGTTTCCCAGACCGGCTTGCAGGTCGTGTAGCAGACGTCCTTGGTGCGGGTCTCGTAGACCGGCTTGCACACCGTATAGCAGATGTCCTTGGTCTTGGTTTCCCAGACCGGCTTGCACACGGTGTAGCAGATGTCCTTGGTGCGGGTCTCATAGACCGGCTTGCAGACCGTGTAGCAGATGTCCTTGGTCTTGGTTTCCCAGACCGGCTTGCACACGGTGTAGCAGATGTCCTTGGTCTTGGTTTCCCAGACCGGCTTGCAGACCGTGTAGTTGCATGTCCGGGTCTTGGTTTCCCAGACCGGCTTGCAGACCGTGTACTCGCAATCGCGGTAGGCGGTCTCCTGCACGTACTTCACGCAGTCGATCGTGCGATCCTCGCAGACCGTCTCGTAGCACGTCTTGTAGCAGGTGTAGTTCTGTTTCTCGTAGACCACCTCCTTGCAGGTCTTCATCACGGTGTGGCACTGCTGCTTACAGCAGGCGTAGCTGGCGGTGTTACAGCCACGAGCACAACACTTGTACCGCGCCGCGCCGCAATAGCTGGCGTCGGCTGAGCCAACCGAGAGCGCTGCAAGCACCACAGCGATCATCGGAGCTCCCAACAGGGTTTTCATGTTCCTGCCTCCTCCAAGGGACATTCCAAAATGGGTAGGGCCTGGTCTGGCGAGAGCGCTCGCCAACGAATTCTTCGGCCTGCGCACTTGACGTGCGTTAACCAAGCCGCCCGGACTGCACGACCATCCGACTCGCCCCGGACGCCGTAGCCACTGCAATCCCGCGCTCGATTCGCCGTATGACTCTAAATATCGTCAAGCCGGGTGGTGTGCTTGATTTGGACAGAAGAAATGACATGCAATTTGTGCGTTGTTTGGGTATCGAGGTGCCGATGTAACTTCTTTGACGGCTGACACCGTGGCGCGGAATGCGCCGCCCAGGTCTGCCGTTCCGCTAGGCGCCGTGGATGACGAACATCGCGAATTTGCCGGCCAGCGCCGCCTGGTGAGCGGCGCGAATCAAGCCGTCGTTCGCCTCCGCCGCACTTGAAAGTCCTTGACGCCGCGCGGATTACGACCTATTTATTGCGGGACTGATGGCGAACTGGCGAACTGACTCGCGCTCCAAAGGATGCTTGAAATGACGACCGGCAAGCGACGTCGCGGTGGCTTTACGTTGATTGAGGTCTTGATCGTCGTTGTCATCATGGCCGTTCTGGCCGCGACGATCATCCCGCAGTTCTCGTCGTCGACCAACGACGCGAAGACCAGCTCGCTGCAATTCAACCTGCACTCGCTTCGCTCGCAGATCGAGCTCTATAAACTGAACCATAACGGCGCCCTGCCGCAGCTCACCAATGGCACTCTACCGCAATTGATGGCGGCCACCGACATCAACGGAAACATCGGCGTCACGGGACCGACTTTCCCGTATGGGCCCTATTTACTTCAGCAGACGTTGCCCGCCAATCCCTTCACCAACGTCAACACGGTCACGGCCACCACCTCCTCGCCGCCCACCGCCCCCAGCGGCACGGGCGGCTGGCTTTACAACACGACCACCGGCCAACTCTACGCGGACCAGGCCAACTTTCTGAACTACTGATCCAAAGCAATCGGCGAAATAGGTCGGGCGCGGGAAACCGGCGATTCAATCCGGACATCCGTCGCCTTTCTTCACACGGATTCGACGCTTCCGCCGGATGAACCGTCCCCTTGTCCGCCTGCGGGGGATGTTCTAACTTGCCGTCATGAGCGACTCGAAAAACAATTCCGCCTCCTGCACTCCCGACAATGCTGTTCCCAAGGCCGTCGTCAGCAGGCTGAGTTTCTATCTCCGCGAGTTGGAGGACCTGACACGAGATGGTTTTTCCACGACCAGTTCCAACCGCTTGGGGAGCGTCTTGGGGTTCTCCGATGCCCAAGTTCGCAAGGATTTGGCCTACTTTGGCCATTTTGGCCATCCGGGCATCGGCTACCGCTGTGACGAGCTGATCTCGGCCATCAAGAAAATCCTCGGCACCGACCAGAATTGGCCGGCGGCCCTCGTGGGGACGGGCAACCTGGGCCGCGCCCTTTTGGGCTATCGCGGTTTCCAACAGCGAGGGTTCAGCATTGCCGCGGCTTTCGACGTCGACCCTGCCAAGGTCGGCCTGCGGATCGAGGGGCTGGAGGTTTGTCACCTCGATCGCTTGCCAGAATTGGCCCGAATCCATAGGATACGGCTCGGTATGATTGCAGTGCCCGCTGTCGCGGCGCAGACCGTGACCGACCGCCTGGTGGCCGTAGGGGTCGAAGGGATTCTGAACTTCGCCCCTGTCACCCTTGCGTTGCCGGAGAACGTCAGCATGGTGGGAGTCGATTTGGCGATCGAGTTGGAGCAGCTCGCGTTCTCGGTCGTCAATCGGCCTGCCGCGCGGAAATAAGGATACCACTACCCGGTGGTGTAATGGTAACACTAGGGACTTTGGCTCCCTCATTCTAGGTTCGAGTCCTAGCCGGGTAGCTCGTGGGGTGTGCCCTTTCAGGGCTGACGGCCGCGTGATGGCCACCATCTCCTGCGGCCGGTCTTGTGGCCGCCCTGCCGAAGGCAGGGTTCCGATGCAGCGCGTGTGATAAAGGCCAGGCGTTGGCGGACAGCACAAGGGCGTTAGCCCGCCGTGCAGGTGTCCGCCGAAGCCTGGCCTTGGCTTCAGGATTGGTGGAAGGCCGCGAGATCCGGGCTGCGGCGGCCGCGCATGCCGAGCGCGAGTACGCGTTGCCCCGCGGACCGACGTCGACCGGCAGGAGCCGCCGCCACCGGTTGGTTCGACGTGACGGGGCAAACCGGCATCCGGTCGCTACAATCTATCTGCTTTCGTCCCTGTCGCCTCGCGGGCTGCCTTTGGCAGCCCGCGAGGCGACACAGACGACGGGGACGCGGCCGGATCCGGTCTAGATGCCAACGTGAAACTCCAGGGGACAAGCCCCTGGCCTCTTACGAAGAAACCCAGAATTGCCCAGCGTTCCCATCTCGCGATCAAGCAACCGAGAGATGTGGAGAACAACGAGGGCTCAACCCCCGGCGGGTGCCGAACTGGTATCGAGTGTGGCCGCCGATAGGGCCGGCCGTGGCGCGGTAAGAAATCCGCCAAAAAGGAGAAAGGCCCGCCGGGTAGTCAACGCGGCGGGCCATGCGTGCGCCAGATGCCCGACAGCTACACCTGAAAAGGGGCCGGTCAAGGGTCACGACCCGCGCCATCGCTACCGCTCAACGGTCGAGATGAACGCCCGCGAACGGCCTCGAGTACGAGCCCGGCCGAGTGCGAGCTATGATTGCAAGCCCCTATCAATCAGATGGAGAAACCCGAAATGGGACCTGAACCCGTGAACAAATGGAATGTATCCAAGTTGCCACGTGTTGGTGAGCAGGGAAACCAGGATGCCAGATATCACGGTCGTCACAATGCCAAGGAAATTCTTGTTTCGTTTGACGACAAACAGGCAGCCGAAGATTGGGTTAACGCTCATCCTGAACTCAAGAACGGTATTTGCATTTGGCAAGGTTGTAGCGGCGACGGCCGCGGGCTGCCAGCCTCGGCGGCTATGGCGCGAGTAGGTATCGGCGGGGCGGCTCTCGGAACGCTTTTAATTGCGATCCCGGCGCTCATCCTCTACTTCGGGCATACGCCCTTGCCCGAAGGCCGTCGCCGATCGCCCTTACCGCAACTCCAGTTGCAGACGCCGCCCGACAGCCTGGGCCGCGCGGGTCAGTGCTTCGAGCGTGACATTGGTGCTATCGGGGTCGAGCAGCCTATCCAGTTGGGAACGGCTCGTATGCAGCTTGCGGGCCAGGGCGCTCTTTGTCATCTGCTGCTTTTCCATCGCAGCAGCCAGTTGAAAGGCAATCACGCGCTTGACGGCCTGATTGGTGCTTTCCTCATAGCGCCCTTGCTCTTTGAGGAAGTCATCGAAGCTTTGCCCGATGGAGCCTTTTTCCGTGCGTTTCTTCATGTCAGCCCTTTCTGCCTTGCAACGGCGATCTCCAGATCGCGAGGCGGCGTCTTCTGCGTTTTCTTGATGAAGCCGTGCAGCAAAAGCATGCGCCCGCCATGGACACAGAACAGCACGCGGGCAATCCGGCCATCACTCAAGTTGCTACGGATCTCCCACAGCCCCTTGTAGCCGGATAGCGACCGGCAGAGCGGCATACCCACCGGCCAGCCGAATTCGGCGGTGCGGATGTCGTCTCCAATCGTTTTCCGATCGTCATCGCCGAGCGACAGCAGCCACTCGCGTAGCGGCATCCTGCCGGACTCGTTCTGAAAGAATGCGGCAGGGAGCCGCTTGGCGATTGCCGTCCGCTTCATCATTCGACTGTACCATAAATGGTACATGCGTCAACAGAAATCCACGGCCATTTCGCGGCTGATTCCTCTCCAGCAGCCCCTCGATGGAGCTGGAGACCCGCTGCGCGGGTGCCCCTCCTAAGGCGAGCTTGTCCCACACGGCTCTGCTGGGCTCAAGCGGCCCTTGCCGCTCCGCGCGCCTCGCTCCGCGCCCCGCGCGACGCGTCGGCCGCCTCGATCGGCTGGGCCTCGATCATGGGGACCGCCGCTTCGCGCCTGAACTGCATGATCAGGTTATAGGCGAGCGGCCCATAGGGCACCTGGTAGTCAAGCGCCATCAACGCGAAGCAAGCCGATGTCCAAGCCTGCAGCCTGCTCAAAAACGGAGGCGGAAAACAAAGCGCGGTATACGCCAAGCCATAAAGAAGCCCTCCGCGACGAGCGTGGGCGACGGCCTCGAAACGGCCGTCGGACAGCCGTTCCAGCTCATCCATTCCAAAATGGTGGTGCCGTTGGCCGCTTGCCTGGTGGTCTCGAACCCAGAAACGGACCTGCAACAGCTTGCTGACGACCGTATAGACTCGCGGGTGGTCCATCGCCAGGTTTTCCGGGCTAAGCCAAGCGAAGGCCCCCCGGTGCGGAACGCTTACGATCCAATGTCCGCCCGGACGCAACACGCGAAAAATCTCGGACACCAGACTCTCACGGTCGGCGACGTGTTCCAGCACGTCGAGCATCGAAACCGTGTCGAAACTGGCATCGGCGAAAGGCAACTCGCTGCCGTCGTAGCGCAAGAATGTGACGCGGCTGCTGCGGACACGCCGCCGCGCGAGGTGGAGCGTGACGGGGTCGACATCGATGGCCACCACGCGCGCCGCGCGTCGTGCGAAGTGCCGCACGTGGTACCCGGCACCGCAGCCGATATCCAGCACTTGCCCCCCTTTGGGCATCCACGCGTTCGCCACCCGGCCCCGATCCAGAGGCACCGGCAGCGGCGGCATCCGCTGGTAGAAATCGCGCTTCTCCGCAGAGACGTCCGCGCCTAACAGGTGGGCTACATCCGAGCGTTCGAGCGGCACCCTATCCGTTGGAGTTGCCATCCTTGCTTCATTCCGCCGGTCCATCGTGCATTTCTGGCCAGGCACTGTACGCCATCTATCTGGCGACGGCAAGGCCAGACGGCGAGCGTGTCGACTAGAGCTTCGGGACCTTGACGATGCCGCGCCGCGGATCGTAAAAGGCCTCGATCAACTCGACGCCGAAGCCGCGAGCAAGTTCCCACTGGGCACGCGCCGCCCAGGGCGTGCCGGCATGCTCCTTGATCACGTCCTCGAGCATTTTCTTGGCCATGACGACGTAATCTTTGGTCTTGTCGCCGGTCATCGTCTCGGCGCGGGTCCGGATGTCCCAATGGGTCGTCTTCTTGGTGGCGCCGAGCGGGTTCTTGATCAGCTTCGGCTGTTTCATGAACGCTTCGAGATAGGCGCCGTATTCGTAAATCCGCACCTTATAGGTGATGATCTGGGCGTACATCAGGTCATAATTCGCACGCCAGCGAGGCGTGTATTCGCGGTTACGCAGTGGCTTGAGCTTCTCCAACGCCCTTTCGGCCTGTTCATAATACTGAAGCATGCCCAGGGCCGTCTTCTGATTGGCCAAGGCGGCCTTCACGAACTCTTGCGGAGCGATCGGGAACGTGACTTGAACCGTGCAATAGGGCGAGGCCTTGGGGTTGTACGGGTTCAGGTCGGTGATGATTTTCCAAAGCGTCGTGCGCAGCTCGCTTTCATCGCGCTCGCGGGCGTAGTTGAGCCGCGGTCCCAGGTCGGGAAGGTAGGGACGCATGGCCTCGATCTCGTACTTGCGGTCGTCGCGGGCGACCAGATGCACTTCGGGGCTGGGGAGCATGAAGAATACACCGCCCGTCTGCCTCGCCATTCGCACCTGCTCATAGGGACCGAAGCCACTGGGGTGGGCGTCCCAGCGGCGGGTGAAGCCGTCGATCTGCAACTGCTCAGGGAAGGGCGTTTCCGGGCCGCGGTCGATTTGCAGCCAAAAGTTGATTTCGGTCTTGGGATCGACCCAATTCATGAACACGTAGGGGTAGCCGAAGACGGCCTCCCGCCCCAAGGTATAGATCACGCAACGGGAGTCGCGGGCCTCTCTGATGGCGGCTTCAAGATGTTCGTAATTGTCGCTTTCGTCGCCGCTTTCGTCGGTGACCAGGACCATTGCCAACTGCCGCCGACCGGCTGATGCGTACTTGTGGAAGTTCGCGATCGACGTGCCCACGGCCATCGACATGATCTCCTTGCCGCTTTCGTCGACGGGTACCGAGCTGATGGCTTCGCGGATTCTCTCGATGTCGGAAGTGGGCTTGGTCGTGTGGACGTGGAAACCTTCGCCGTAGCTGGTCACCGCCGTCAAAAGCGCATCGCCCTGGGCCGACTCGGCCAGGCCCAGCTCGACGTACACCTTGTCGATCCGGTCGCGAATCTCTTTCTGGTCGTCCTTCATGCTCTCCGATTCGTCGAAGCACCAGATCACCAACACCTTGTTCTTGGCGAGCATGTTCAGGATTTCTTGCGTGATACGGTCCATCGCCTGCTGGTAGTTGTCGACCACCGCGGAGGGCTCGCCCAGGGTGCCATCGGGCACGTCCAATGCAAAATGATGGCCGCCCGACGAAAAATCGCCGATGTCGCCAATCGGCATGCTCGGACCTTCCGGTGCCGAGCCCACCGATTTGTCGTAGCTGGGGGCCGATGTGCCGACGATCGCGCCCTCTCCGCCTGTACCAACGGCGCCCGAGACCGACGCAGCCGATGAACTGGTCAGCGCCAGGTGCTCGGTGGCAGTTACCGTCGTGTCGAGCACTTCATTCAAGAGTTCGTCGGGACGGTCGGGGATGATTGCGGTGAGGTCCTTGAAGTCGATCTTCATTGGCAGATCGATCAAATAGAGGCCCAGCACGATGATGAGAACCGCGTGGACGATCAACGAGGTCCAAGCCGCCAGGGCAACTTGAAGCTGACTGCGCGAAATGATATTCCGGCGTTGGCCGGGCGCCGTGCTGTCCTGGGGCTGGGTACCGGCTCCGCTGCTTCCCTTGGGTGATTTCAAGGTCGTAGCGGAAGCGGTCGCGGCCGCTTGGCTACCTGGCTGCGACATCGGCGTGGATTGGCCGGCGGCTGGGGCCTGGGGCACTTTGGCAGCCGGCGTAGCTCTTGCACACGGTTGGGCGGACGCCGCGGCTGAGATGGCGGGTATTCCGCCCGGCGATACGCTGTCACTCATTGCGAACCTCTGGGCCCTATGCCCGGCAGGCGCCCCTGGAGGCCGGACCGAGGCGATAGGGCGAACGATATTCAGTCTACCCCGATTTGAGCGCGCGGAGCAATGGTCTTGGGTCCGCGCTATTCCGCGGGAGCCGTAGAACCCGCGGCGATGGTAGTCGGGGCGACAGGATTCGAACCTGCGACCTTCTGGTCCCAAACCAGACGCGCTAGCCAGACTGCGCCACGCCCCGAGGCGTAACACTTCATCCTACCGGGCCAGCACCGCGCAAGCAAATGGGGGTATTGCCGCAAGAACAAGCCAACTTGCCAAAGAACAGACCGTCTTGCCATCGTGACGCTCGAAATTCTCACGAATTCCGCTACATCCCCCGGAGGCCCCGGGTTCACCACTCACCTCTCACCCCTCACCCCGCCTGGCTGCGCGGCCCGACCACTTCGCCGTGGAGGTACTGGTGCAGGCGTTCGAACTCGTCATGGCTCGAGAAGTGGATCACGATGCGCCCACGGCCCTTGGTTCCTTGGCGGACGTCGACCTTTGTGCCAAGCGCCGCGCGAAGCTCCTGCTCGATGGACGCCAGGTGCTGGCTACCGCGTCGCGCGGACGGCGACTCAGACTTGCCATCGCCGGCGACCACACCCATCGGTTCGGCATCGGCGGCTCGGATCGTCTCCTGCACCAGACTCTCGACAGCGCGTACGCTCAACCCTTCGTCAATTACACGGCGGCAAACGGCCAACTGCTCGCATTCGTCGCCTAGCGGCAGCAAGGCGCGAGCGTGTCCCTGGCTGATCGAACCGGCGCGCACCGACTGTTGCACCTCGGCGGGAAGCTCGAGTAGCCGAATCAAATTGGCGATCGTCGAGCGGTCGATCTGCAAGCGCTGGGCCAACTCCTCTTGCGTCGCCGCGTACGTCTCCAGGTAACGCTGGAACGAGGCGGCCTTCTCCAGCGGGTTGAGGTCTTTCCGCTGCAGGTTCTCGACGATGGCAATTTCGGCCGTCTGTCGGTCGTCGGCCTCGACCACTTGCACCGGGACTTCGGCCCAACCGGCTTTGATCGCCGCGCGCAACCGGCGCTCGCCGGCGACGAGCTGGTAGCGTTCGTCGATCCGACGCACGAGGACCGGTTGCAAGAGTCCGTGCTGCTGTAGACTGTCGGCCAGCGAGTCGATTTCGGCTTCGTCGAAATCGCGGCGCGGCTGGAACGGGTTGGCCTCGATATCATAGACCCCAACCTTCAGGGGGCAATTCGAGGTCGACTCGGCGCCGCCAACAATGTGCAATGATGGTCCCTCTTGCTGAGTCGGCAAGGGGCTGCCGAGCAGGGCTTCCAAACCGCGTCCCAGGCGACGTTCTTTAATCACGTTCGAGTACCTCCATGCAGAGTTCGACGTAGGCCCGCGCGCCGCGGGCGCGTGGCGCGTAATCAATCACCGAAAGCGCGTGGCTGGGGGCCTCGGAAACCGCCACGTCACGAGGAATTACCGTGCGATAGACGACCTCGCCGAAAAAATCGCGTACTTCTTCGTCCACTTCGCGTGTCAATTCGAGTAGATGGTCATACATCGTCAACAGGATACCGCCAAACTTGAGTTTGCCCGGAAATCGGGTCATCACCTGGCGGATGACTTCGATCATCTGCGTCAGCCCCTCCATCGCAAAATACTCGCATTGGATCGGCATCAACACCTCGCTCGAGCTCGCCAAAGCCGTTCGTGTGAGTTGACCCAGCGACGGTGGGCAATCGATCAGCACGAAGTCGTAGCCGGAAAGGCCGCCCGCCAGGTGCTGGCGCAGCGTCGCGGTTTGGTTGTCGTCGGCGGTGGCCAAGGCATCGACGTCGTGGAAGTTCCGACTGCCCGGCACCAAATCCAATCCCGTGGTCGAGACTTGGCACAGCGATTCTTTGAGCGGTTGATCGGAAATCAGCGGGTGCCGTCCGGCGGGCGTTTGACCGAGGCCGCTCGTCGCGTTGCACTGCGGATCGAGATCGACCAACAAAGTACGAGCGCCACTCTTGGCCAGCGCGACGGCGAGGTTGATTGCCGTAGTGGTCTTGCCAACCCCCCCTTTTTGATTTGCCACGCACAGAATCCTTGCCACCGGGCCCCCTCCTTGAAGCAGCGCGACGGTCGTCGTTTCAATGTCGGATTCTAACACGGTCGCGCGGATGCGCGGAAGAGCGAATCGAATCCGTCAAAGTCGGTGTGTTTCACGTGGAACGTCCAGTCGCCGCATTTGATGCTCAATGCCTTTTGAGCGTCACCAGCGGGGCCGGCAGGAATAGCGCAAATGGGTTTCACGTGAAACATGGCAATTCCGTTCTACTCCAATGGATTGATCACCAGGCCACTCAGGAGCTTGGGATAGAAATAGGTGCTCTTGGCCGGCATCCGTTCGTGGTGCTCGCTGATCTTGCGGATCTGTTCGACCGTGGCGGGCATGACCATTGCCGCAAGCTGAAATTCATCCGATTCCAGCCCCGCGACGACCTCGTCCACCTGGTGAACATAGCGCGGCTTTGGCAAGTTGGGCGCCGCCAGCAACGAATCGACGACCAGACGGTGTAGCACCGCGACTCCCAACCCGCGCCAAGCGACACTGTGCTCCGGCGCCAATTCGGACAGTCTCGCCCGGCCGGTGTCGTTGGTGCTGGCAACAATCCAGCGCTCGTCTTTCGCCGTGAATAGACCAAGCGTCCCCTGGTCATCGGCGGTTTCAATTTCCTCCCAAACGTTGGTAGCCAAATCGATGCCTTCGCCGGCAAGTCGCGTGGTAAACGAATCCCCCAGCTTTGCCAGCAGTTCCGCCGAAGTCATGGGCGGGAATCCGCGAAACAGCCGGTGAGTTGGGAGTACGAGCATGCCAAGGTCGCTCATTCCCACGCACATCATCAATACGAAGTTCGCTGAGTGATTGGACGAAAGGGCCCCTTCCTCGGCCAGATGGTCGCGGTAGTTACAAGCGGTTTCGTATCGGTGGTGTCCGTCGGCGATGAAGACTGGTTTGGGTCCAACCATGCCTGCTAGCGCCGCGGTCACCTGGACGTCGGTAACAGGCCATAGGCGATGGACGACTCCCAAGTGGTCGGTCGCCTCCAGCGGCACCTTGTCGGCGATGGCCGATTCGAGCAGACCCTGGGCCTCCGAGCGCGGATCGGGATATAGACCGAAAATCTGGCTCAGGTTCGCCTTGCATGCCTTGGTCAAGAGCAGGCGATCCGCCTTGGGGCCTGCTAGCGTTTCCTCGTGCGGATAGATCTTACCCTCTCCAAACCGTTCCAGCCGCACGCGCGCCATGAACCCGCGGCGGGTGTGCGTAGCGCCAGCATGGAAGAACACCTGGTGGTAGACGTAGATGGCCGGGTCCGGCTCGGTGAAGAGTACACCCTCGCTCCGCCAGTTCTTGAGGAACCTGGCCGCGCGGGTGTAGCGGTTGTTCGAGCCATCATCGCCTGGCTCCTCGCGGTTGAGAATCAGTCGAATGACGTTCGCCGGGTGACGCTTGTAGAGTTGGTCCTGTAACTCGGGACCGATCACGTCGTACGGCGGAGCAACCACATCGGAGAGTGAACCGACGTGTCCCAGGTCATATCGGAGGGCACGGAAAGCATGGATTTCTGGCATTTTCGAGGGGTCTGGGTTCTGAACCCTAATACCTGTAATGCTCCGGCTTGTAGGGCCCCTCGGCCGGTACGCCAAGGTATCGCGACTGCATGGCGGTGAGCTTCGTGAGCTTGACGCCGAGCTTTTCAAGGTGCAGCCGGGCGACCTCTTCGTCGAGTGTCTTGGGCAACACGTGGACGCCGAGTGGGAACTTTTCCGTTTCGGTCCAAAGCGCGATTTGGGCAAGGACCTGGTTGGAAAAGGACGTCGACATCACGAACGACGGGTGGCCCGTGGCGCAGCCCAGGTTCACCAGCCGTCCCTCCGCGAGCACGATGATCGAGTGGCCGTCGGCGAACGTGTAGCGATCGACCTGAGGCTTGATTTCCAGCTTGCGGATGCTCTTTTGCGAAGTGAGCCAGGCCATGTCGATCTCGAGATCAAAGTGCCCGATGTTGCAGACGATCGCGTCGTTGGGCATCGCCTGCATGTGCTTCCCAAGGATGATATCGCGATTGCCCGTGCAGGTGACGAAGATGTTCCCCCTTGGGGCCGCCTCGTCCATCGTGGTGACTTCGAAGCCCTCCATCGCCGCTTGCAAGGCATTGATCGGGTCGATTTCCGTGACGATCACCCGAGCGCCAAGCGACCGCATCGAGTGGGCGCAGCCCTTGCCCACGTCACCATAGCCCGCAATCACCACCACCTTGCCCGCCACCATCACGTCGGTGGCCCGTTTGACGCCGTCGGCCAGCGACTCGCGACAACCGTAAAGGTTGTCGAATTTGCTCTTGGTCACTGAGTCATTGACGTTGATCGCAGGGACTTTCAACTCGCCCCTTTCGTGCATCTGATAAAGGCGGTGGACTCCTGTCGTCGTCTCCTCCGAAAGGCCGCGAACGCCCGACAGCAGCTCGGGGTACTTCTGATGTACCATTGCCGTCAGGTCGCCGCCGTCGTCAAGGATCAGGTTGAGCGGTTGTCCGTCGGAAAAGAACAAAGTCTGCTCGATACACCAGTCGAAATCGACGTTGTTCATTCCCTTCCAGGCGTAAACAGGAAAACCGGCCTTGGCGATCGCGGCCGCGGCATGGTCCTGGGTCGAGAAGATGTTGCAACTGCTCCAGGTCACTTCGGCGCCAAGTTGTTTGAGAGTCTCGATCAAGACCGCCGTCTGGATCGTCATGTGCAGGCAGCCCGCGATCCTGGCACCCGTCAATGGCTGCGAGGGGCCGTACTTGCGGCGCAACGCCATCAGGCCCGGCATTTCGTTTTCGGCCAGCATGATCTCCTTTCGGCCCCAATCAGCCAAGGAGAGATCGGCGACTTTGAAAGGCAGCCTGGTTTCGACCTGCGACACGGTAATCCTCCATTCAAGTGGGTTTGGGAAACGCCGACCTCGATCGCATCGCCACTGCCGCGGCCAGAGGTTCGTCGCACGGCATGATACGATGCCGGCGACGCGGATGGCAAGTCCGGAACGTTGGCCTCACATCCTCGACTCCTCAATTATCTTTCATCTCCGCAAAGGCCGCTTTGGCCGCGGCGATGAATCCCGCGACTTGGGCATGGTCCTTTCGACCGGGACTCGCCTCGACTCCACTTGCCGTGTCGACGGCCGCCGGACGCACCGCCGCGATCGCTTGGGCGACATTCGTTGCGACTAACCCGCCGGCCAGGATCAGAGGCGGAGCCGAGTTGAGCTGATGGTAGGCCGCGGCCAACGTCCAATCCAGCGTTCTACCGGTGCCGCCAAAGGCGCCTGCACAGTAAGAGTCGAGCAGTACCATGTCGGGTGTGGCACCGAGCCTGCGGCACTCGGCGAGGTAATTTGATACCGCCGGCAATCCACCGGCCGCAAGACGGAATGCGCGAAGCACCGGAATGCCAACAAGTCCGGCAAGGAAATCGGGCGGCTCATCGCCGTGCAGTTGGACCCCATCGAGCGAAAGCCGCCTCGCAATGTGCCGCACTTCATCAACCGCCGAGTTGACGAAAACGCCAATCTTTCGCGTGCCGGCCGGCAGCGCCGCTGCGATTTCGGCCGCCCGGGCGTGTGAGATATAACGAGAACTACCAGGGTAGAAATTCAGTCCGATTGCGTCAGCACCGGCGTCCGCCGCGGCCACGGCGTCGGCGATGCTGGTCACACCACAAATCTTGATGCGGAACATCATCATACAAGTTGCGCCATTCGCCTCGAATTTGCAAGGGCGACGTCGTGGGGTGTCATCGTGGGGCAGGTTTCCAACCTGCCATACATATTCGTAGTAGCGGAACTCGTGAGAGTTCCGAGTTGCACCTCACGATTCGGAATTCTCACGAATTCCGCTACGGCTTGGGCCTGCCGTGGGGCAGGTTTCCAAGGGTGCCATACGAAGCTCTCTCTTGGCAGGTTGGAAACCTGCCCCACGAGGCTCAAGCTCGCGGTAGGTCCGCGACGATGACGAATGCGAGGTTCTTCGCACCGCCGGCGAAATCTTCGCCGGCCTCCATCGCTTTGCTCCGTGCCGCCCATGCCGGACGATGAAACCAACCCGCCACGAAGCACATGGGGAATTCGCCATGCTCGCCTGGCGAGGCCGTTGGCGGCCTGCGTCGCTTCGTGTCTCGCGAGTCTCGTGGCGGCCTGGCTATGGACGACACCGCAAACAGCGCCGCGCGTGCCCGAAGCGATCGTGTACGAAATGCTTCCTGCCGAGCCGGTGAGGGACAATTCCGCGGGGCCGGTTCTGGGGGCGCTGCGTTCGCCCGAGCACTTGGCCGCCGTGTTACGCTCGATTGGGGCCGCGCCGCGCGGCGAATTCGCTGTGGCGTCCGGATCCTCAATGGTTGAACGCGTCCGCAATGGACTCCGGATCACGACGGAGGTCGCTCCATCAGGCCGGCAGCGCGTCGTTGCAATTCGGTATGTGGGAGGCGAATCATTTTCTTTGGCAACCGCGCTGGTCAACGCCCTGGCCAACGAATACGTGAGCGCGCTTCGATCGAATCTCGAAGCCCAAGCGCGGGGCGACCTCGACTCCGCGCGTTCCGCTTTGGCGGTAGCAGTGCGCGAAAGCAATTCCGCGCGCGAGTCGTTGGACTCCTGGCTTGAAGCACGATTGGCAGCCGTAAGCGTCGACGACACCAAGGATCAAGCCGGGCAAGGTACCGCCGCGGCCGAAGTTGATCTTGATCCATTGCCGGGTGAGGAACTGAAACGCGAGCTCCAGCAGCTACACGACCGCCGCGAGTCGCTGTTGAAACGCATGACGCGCGAACACCCCGACGTACAGGCCCTCGACCTTGAAATCGCCGATTGCCGGAACGAACTCGAGAGGCACGTGGTGTCGCCCAGCGACGGCCCCGCCGAAACGCCCGCTCCCCTGGAAACGCCCGGTGGCCGGCGCCGTTCCATGACCGGCGAGCGATCGGTCGACCGGGACGCCGCCGACGCCCAATGGCGCTCCTTGCGCCGCGCTGTCACGGACGCCGCATCGCGACATGCCGAACTTGCCGCCGGGGAAGACCGGGCCGTCGAACGGTTGACCGCGGCCCGTACGACGCAGATTGCCAAAATCACACCGGCCCTGTCAGCGGAGCCCGCCGCAGTGCATGCCGGCTGGAAAAACCTGGTCGTCGTCGCTTCGTTCGGAATGCTGGCGGCTTTGATGGTGAATGGGGCCTGGCCGGAATCGTCGCCGCGCTTACCACCGCGCGCAACGGTCGACAGCGTCGCCGAATTCGAGACCGAGTTCGGCCTTCCCGTGTTGGGGATGATCTCTTTGGGAAGTATTTAACGTTGGAGCCCAAGCCCGTCCGGTGCCGAAGTATGGTAAGCGCCGAAGCGACCGTGCCTCGAATTCGAATTGGAAAGGCAGGGAAACCGCGAGATGTACGAAACGTTCTTCCACCTCAAGCAAAGACCCTTTGCCGCGGCGGCCCGGGTCGACCGTTACTATCCGGCGACGGCGATCGAAGCGGCGCGCCAGACGCTGGCCCGCTGCATCGAGCGGGCCGAGGGAGCCGGCATGCTGGTCGGTCCACCAGGTAGCGGCAAGACGCTCTTGTGCCAACTCTTGGCGGAGCAATTCCGCGGTGGCTTCGAGATCGCGCTGCTCTCCAACGGCCACCTAGGCACGCGGCGCGAGCTTTTGCAGGCCATTCTTTTCGAATTGGGTCTGCCCTTCCGACGGATGGATGAGGGCGAGCTGCGTTTGTCGTTGATCGACCACCTCACGGACGAACGGGCCGGCCGATACGGCATGTTGCTTGTTTTGGACGAGGCCCACACGTTTCCCGTGCGATTGTTGGAAGAAGTGCGTCTGATCACCAACCTCGTACACGACGGGCAGCCGCGTGTGCGCTTGATGCTCGCCGGCGGCCCGACTTTGGAAGAGCGCTTCGCCAGCCCGCGGCTGGCGGCATTCAGCCAGCGGATCGCGTCGCGCTGCTACCTCGAGCCCTGGAATGCGTCGGAAACTCGGCAGTTCGTCGTCAATCAAATGGCCACCGTCGGCGGCGATGCCCAGCGCACATTCAGCGACGACGCGCTGGATGTGATTTACCGCGCCACGGACGGAATCCCTCGACTGGTGAACCAGCTTTGCGATCACGCGCTCATCCTGGCCTTCGCCGGCGGACACGGCCAATTGGACGCGGCCGGGATCGAAGAGGCATGGGCCGACTTGCAGCAGCTTCCGACCCCCTGGAACGACGTACCGTCCACGAACAAGCCCGCACGGCACGACGAGCTGATCGAATTCGGCGGTCTGGACGACGACGACGAGGAAGCCACGGACGATGTGAATCTCGAATCGGCCGGCGCGGTTCCAGAACGGCAGACATTGCTGTTGCGTGAAATCGAGGACCACCTCATGACGCTCGAAGACGATTTCGAACCCCTTGCGACCATTGGTCCATTGACTTCGGCGGTCGCCCTTGGCGCGCCCAATCCGCTGGACGAACGATTCGAGGAAGAGGAGGTGCTCATCGACCGCTACGCCTCGTTCGAGATCAGCCGGATTGGCCGGTACGGGCCGGTCGAGAGCCACGAGGGAAGGGTGCTGTCGGCGCTGTTGCAGTCGCACATGTCGCAGTCGGCCTCGCCGCAACTCTCGCTGGTCGAAGCGTCGCCGCGCGACGAAGTCGAATCGCCCGTTCGTTCGCCGGTCGAATCCACGTTCGTCGCGACCGCGCAGTTCGCCGCCCATTCCATCGACGCCTGCGCCGCGCCGGCTGGGTTCGAGGTAGGATGGACTACCGCGGCCAGCGATTGGCATCCCCACGATTCAACGCGAGCGTCGACGGAGGAACCGGCCGCGCCGATCGACGCGCTGCGACAAGCTCGCCAGACGGCGGCGCCGTCCATTGGGCCCTCTGACGAGGATCTGATGATCGTCGAGGAAGACCCAGCGCTCGAGCTTACTACTCCCAAGACGCGCGGCATTCCACAGGCCCGTCGACAGGAGTACCGACAGTTGTTTTCGATGCTGCGGAAGGGACAATGAGCCTCTTGCTGGATGCGCTGGAGCGAGTCGAGACGAACCAACGCGTTTTGGTCGCGCCGCCACGGCCACCAACCGCGCCCGCCGGCCAGGGCAAATCCTCAAAGCGTCCGCTCTTGGACGGCGCGGCCACACCGGTGAGCGCGCCGCACTTCACCGTCACGCTGGCCGACACCGGTGCGGTGGCAAGTGACGACACGTTCGCCCGGCAATTCCGGCACGTCGCCGCGAACATCCTCGCCACCTATCCCAACGGCGACGCTCTGGGCTTGGCATTCGTGACGCCTGCTTGGCCGTCGGAGGCGCCGCGGTTTTTTTCGGAATTAGCCCGGGCTATGGCCAGGTGCGCCGGTGGCAAAGTCCTCTTGGTGAACGGCGCTGATGAGTTCGAACTCGAACGTTCCTGGCAATCTTGGAAGCGGCGCCATCGCTACGTCATCGTTCAATCGGAGGGCGGGCCGAACGACGTGGAGCTCCTCGCCGGCGCCGACGGCGTCTACCTTGCCGTCGTCTTGGGGAAAACCCCGCGCCGAATCGTCCAAGACAGCATCGCCCGGCTGCATGCGGCGGGTGCGCCAATCCGCGGGAGCGTTTTGATCGGGCAGACTCGCCACGTCGCGCAGCGGACTTCGTGAGAACCAGTGTAGTGTGAAGCGGGCGCCCGCCCACCGTCATCGACCCTTCTCGAATGCCCAATTGATCGCGGCCACGACGACTCCGGCCGCAAGCACCCATAGGGCTTCGGGCGTACCCTCGTTCAAAGCGTGCCGCACGCTGGCCCATTCCATCCAGCCGCAGGCCGCGCAAAACACTAGCGGCGTGAACGGATAAAACGGCACATGGAATGGCCGTGACATCTGGGGTTCGCGAAAGCGCAGCCAGATGAGCGACATGCCGACAAGCAGCAGGAACGCCCAGAACAAGGGAAGTGCGAAGTTGACCATCTTCTCGAACGCATCCGTGCCCACACCCTGTGCGGAAAGGTCGAAATAGAGCACGACCGCCAGCGTGATCGCCCCTTGCACGCCCAGTGACCAGGCCGGCGTGCCGAGCCGGCGGCTCCACCTCCCCAAGAGCCCGAACAAGCGGTGCTCGGTGCCCATCGCGTAGTAGATTCGGCCACCAGTGAAGATCATCCCGTTCATGGCCCCTAGCGCCGAAATCGCCACCAACGCGCTGACCGCCTTGGCGCCCCAAGGCCATGCCAGTTTCGTCACGTCGGCGGCCACCACCTTTGCCAGCCGCGTCCCCTCGAGACCCAACGCGTGCAGAAAAGCAATGTTCATGAGCACATAGATCAGCGTCACAATGGACGTACCCAAGAGTAACGCTCGAAGAATGTTCTTTTCCGGATCACGGACCTCGGCGCCCACGTACGCCATGTCGTTCCAGCCGCCATAAGCGTAAAGGATCAAAATCATCGCAAAGGCCCAATCGGCCTCGAACGGTTTAACGCCTTGAACCGGCTGGGGCTTAGTACTGCTGGTCGCGGGCGGTTCGTCGGCTGCCGGCAGCTGCGCGGCGGCTGTGGGCACGGGAGGCGCCGGGGCCACGCGCGATACCCCAATTGCAACCACCGTCAGTAGTCCAGCAACTTTGGCCACCGTCAGCACATTCTGCGTCCACTTGCCGGTCGATACGCCGACGATGTTGATCAGGCTCAACATGCCAACCGCCCCGCCGGCGTAGAATACCGGCGAATGCGGCCCCAGATCGACCAGCTCGCGAGCGTAATCCGCAAACACGAACGCCATCCCGCCGATCGAACCGGGGCGGATGACCCACATTTCGCACCAGGCGAACAAAAACCCGATCGGACGGCCGTAGGCACGCGTCAGGAAAGCATAGTCACCCCCTTCCTGCGGAAACGCGGTCGCCAGTTCCGCATAACAGAGCGAACCGACCAAAGCGAACAGCCCGCCAGCCAACCAAACCGCCACGAGCGCCGTGGGAGTCGGAACGCAGCCAGCGATGAGGGGCGCCGTTTTGTAGATGCCCGAGCCGATGATGATCCCTACGATGATCGACGTGGTATCGAACAGCGTCAGTCGCCGTTGCGGTAAGGCGGCGTCAGGCATTGGCGCTGGGTCCGGATCGAGGGGCATGGAGAACAGCAAGTAGAACGGAATTCATTCCGTTGGCGCGCAATTGGAACGGAATTCTCTCCGTTGACGACGTACTCGCGCCAAACGGTTTAATTCGTCTCACGACGCTCGGCATTGTCTGCGCCGGCCGGTGTTTTGGAAAGTCGGAAGGGAAAGTCTCGATCGCCCACGGGCGCAGCCTCTTGGGTACTCGGTCAATAAAATGACCGTGATATACAGGTTCCAAGTCGTCCAAGTCGTCCATCCACTAATAGGGGGGCCGTCGCGCGTCCGGCGGTGAATTGTTGATCGTAGGCGGGTTTTTACCTTAGGCCCGGGGAAGATCGCGAATCGCGAGATGGTGGGCCTCCGCTCGCCCGACTCCTCTCGCAGCACGGGCGAAATGCGCTTGACACGCCGCCGCCGTGGAGGAACAACAACAGTCAAGCCGGCACGATGATCCGTATACTTGCAACAACCATGGAAATGACCATGAAGATCCTCGATCGCTTTCGACCAGCGTCGCGATTTGCCTCGGCCTTCGTTTTCGCGGTGCGCGCCTTTTGCGCTTCGTCCCTATTTGCCGACGATCCCGTGCCATTGCCAAATGCTTGGTTGAACGCGACCGCCCACTGCATCCCCAAGGAGACGGCCACTGAAGGCGAAGGCTACTTCGCCATCGTCGAAGGGAAAAACGGCCGGCTGTATATCGGCACGCACGGCAACGCCGTCAACTCCTGGCTGGTCGAATTCGATCCCGCCTCGGCAGCCATGAATGTCGTGGTCGATGTTCACCAGGCCATCGGAAAGGATCTGCGGGGCTTCGGCGCGCAGTCGAAGATCCACAGCCGCAATAACACTGGCGATAGTGGCAAGATCTATTTCGCCACGAAGCAGGGTTATCAAGCGGCTGGCGAGACCTACACGGACTACCCCGGCGGTTACCCGATGGTCTACGACCCCGCCACCGGCGGAACGAAGGTTTACCCCATTCCGGTGCCGCACCAGGGGGTCATCAGCATCACGCCCGACGAGTCGCGCGGCATTGCTTATATTTCCACCTGCTCCGACGGCAAGCCCGGCCCGCACGAGAGTGCGCACTTCATGGTCCTGGACCTGAACCAGGGCACCTACCGCGACCTGGTCGACAGTGAGCACATCTACGCCTTCATCGTCATCGACCATCGCGGCCGCGCGTACCACCCGCTGCGCGGCGGCGATATTGCTTGCTATGATCCCGAGACCGGCACGCTCCATCGCCTCAAACACACGATCGACGGACAGTCGCCATCGCCGGAATCGCACTCCGCCGACCCGGAAGGGCACCCCATCAATTGGGACATCGACCCAAAGCGGACCACGCTCTACAGCGTGCCGATGAATGCCAACCAACTTTACGCGTACGATCTGGCGCAGGAAGGAGACACGCTCAACGGCCGCGGGCTGGGATCCCTGGTGCCGGGGGCCACGGCTACCGATTGCCGAGCGATGTGCGTCGGCCCAACGGGCGAAGTATGGGTGGCAGTCACGGAGCCCCATCCAGACGTCGGCAGCCTGCTGCACTTGGTGAGCTACAAGCCGGGCGACGCCGCGCCCCGCGACCGCGGGCCGGTCGCCGTCGTCAACCCGGACTTTACGGTGTTCACCGACGCGGCCGGCAATGCGCTGCCATTCCACGGCGGCTTCGTAAAGCTCAAAAACGGTCGGACAACCACGCGCTACGTCATCCTCGGCGTGTGCCAGGGACGCGATGGCGCGGTGAACGTCCTGGCGCTGCACCCGTACTCCGTGCTGCGGATCGAGCCGGACCAGTTGCGATAGCATGGCGTTGCCATGATTCTACTCTTCGCCCTCCGCGTGAATGCCGAGGAGCGCATGCTGCTTGAGGAATTCGGGAAGGACTACGAGGCCTACATGGCGAGAACCCGGTGTTTGATTCCCGGCGTTTGGTGATCTACGCGTGGTCGCAGAACTCAGTGGGACGCGCTATTAGAGCATGATTCGAGCCGGCTTCGATCACTGTTTGGATTTCGGCGGCCGACATTCCCCGGTTGAGCATATCTTGCTTGAGCTCAATGTTTCGGGCCTTCTGCCACGCGCTTGAGGTGATACCCCCGATGATCGCCACGAGGCCACAGAGAATACCACCTCCGACGGTGAAAAGGCCGATCAATTCCCCAGAATCGAATTTGGACAACAACTCGCTCATGACAGTAGCCTGTATAACGTGGATTGAATTCGAGACCAGCAGACGGCAATCAAGACGTATTCGCTCGCCAGCGTTAATCCTTGCCGACGATTAACGCTTTTGTCAAATTTTTTTCTTCGTCGACCGGAATCCTCTTTTTCCGCCGCAACCCAGCCCCAGCTCGCCCGCGGGCCGGCTCGGCTCGGTCGACGACACGCTTGTCGCTTTGGTCAGAAATCGTCCCGCACCGGCGGGCGACGGGCGAGGGCTAAACAGATATCCATCGCCCCCATTTTGCCCGAAGCCATCAAGCCATTCTACCAGCTCCGCCCTCCGCGGAGTACCCAGGCAGAGCCACGGGTCGGAGAGCGAAAGAGAGCTAAGCCCGCCCGCGACCGGCTCGGCTCGGGCCGCGTTTGCTTCTCCCGGCTCCAAATCCGAAGCGCGCTGCGGATTTGAGCTCGACCATGAGCGTTCCCGTCGGTTGGCTCTGCGGCATTTGATCGGGCCAACGGTGCTCGCTGGGCACCGACGGAGTGGGCTCGCTCAGTACCATCCTAGACCAACTCCGTGATTGACTCGCTCGTGTCCAACAGGGGGATCGGCCTGCCGCTCTGGTCGGTGAGGGTCGTCGTTGGATCGATGCCGAACACTTCTCGATAGAGTGTGGCCAGCAAATTCTGGGGGATGTACGATCCACCGACGGGTTGCTCCGCGCGAGGCGACGTTGCACCGATGACCTGGCCCATTTTGAGGCCGCCCCCCGCCACAAGCGCGAAGCTGGCCTGGGGCCAGTGGTCGCGCCCGGCATTGTTGTTGATCTTCGGCGTCCGGCCATATTCGCCCCAGACTACAACGGTCACATCATTGTCCAGGCCGCGCTCGTGCAGGTCGGTCACCAAGGCATAAATGGCCTCGTCGAGCGCAGGCAGTGCCTGCCGCAAATAGTTGAAGTTAGCGCCGTGAGTGTCCCAATAGCCGGGGGCCAGCACAGTGACCACCGAGACACCAGCTTCGACAAGACGCCGGGCTTGCAGAAACCGCGAGTGAGCACCGTATTGTGCCTGAACTCTCTCCGGCTCCTTGCCGACGTCGAACGCGTCGCGCACGCGAGGAGAACTGACGATCTCCAGGGCCTGAGCCGTAAACGAGTCCATCCCGGTAAAAGTGCCCTTCGCGTACTCGAATTCGCGGCGGAGGTTGTCAAACGCACGGATCAGCGTCTTGCGCTCCGTCAACCGGTCGAGCGTCATACCGTCCGCCAAACCAAGGTTGGCAACGCCGCCGGGTGAGCTGGGATCGAATGGCTGATGAGCGATACCCAAAAAGGCCGGTTCAAGCGCTAACGGTCTCGTGTATCCGTGTGGCATCTGCCCCATGTCCAAAGCGACGTAAGGGGGGAAGTTGCTGCCGTTGCGTTGGTCGAGCTTGCTGACCACCGACCCAAACGCAGGCCGCTGGCCGGCTTTAACGCTTGTCAGAGGGAATCCGGTCAACAATTCCTCCGGCATGTGCGTATCGGTGGCGAGGACCCGTAGGTTGCGGATAATGGCCAACCTGTCGGCAATTCTCGCCTGCAGGGGCATCAGCTCGCAAATCTCCATGCCGGAGACGTTGGTCTGGATCGGCTTGAACTCGCCTCGGTACTCGACCGGGGCCTCGGGCTTCAGGTCATACATGTCGATGTGCGAAGGGGCGCCGCACAAGTAGATCATGATGACGGACTTGTGCGATGACTCGGCCTGCCGCGCGCCATTTGCATTGAGCCGAAGCAAATCGGCAAGGCTCAGCCCGCCAAACCCCAGGATACCCACTTGCAGAAAATCGCGGCGGGAGAAGCCGTTGCAAGGCCACTTCTGCCTTTTACCCCAGATGGTGAGCATGACCAGGTCCTCCGGAAACGTGGGAATGACATCTTAACCAATCTTCCCAGTCGTGCCAGCACCAGCCGAAACAACGCGGGCGCCGTGGGCCGCCCGCCGGCCTGTTCGTGATCGACGAGGTCCCCGACGCGCCGGCGAGCAAGGGCGGGCCTTTTGCTTTTCCGGCTGAGCGGGCCGGTGGTAGAATGGCGGCATGGCAGATAGTTGGCGTAAACTCCGAATCGGCGACCGGATTCGTCTCGTCCACATGCCGAGTCGCGATGAACTTGGCTACGTCATGAGTCGTGACGCACGGCAGGTGTACAAAAAACTCATTGCCCGTGGCCGACCAGTGCAAGTATGCAACTGGTGGCAAAGGCAACCCTGGATCTTCTGCCGATTTCGCCGGAATGATGGCGGCTTGGATTATCATTGGCTGGCGATAGATAACAATGAAAGCTGGGTGAGGGTCAAATCGAGAACTCGTAGGGCGCCTCGAAGAAATTAACGGCCCGCTCTAAAGCTAGGTTCGATCAAATGATGCCACCGGCTTGCCCGCGACC
>Ga0307373_10003181_pt1 | contig 28821 bp, 28 predicted proteins | sample OX2MG_FD_202534 | JGI IMG/M metagenome (GOLD analysis project Ga0307373, IMG submission 202534) | Soil microbial communities from Risofladan, Vaasa, Finland - OX-2 | ecosystem: Environmental > Terrestrial > Soil > Coastal area > Acid sulfate soil | place: Finland: Risofladan, Vaasa | collected... | reverse complement strand
GGCTCGGTGAATTCCGTCGAACCGCAGTTGGGACAGACGCCGTCGATCTTGTCGGCACGCCAGCGCTCCTTGCACTTCTTGCAGTCGACCAAGGGATCGGTGAAGGTCTCGAGGTGACCGGAGGCGGCCCAGATGGCGGGCGGGCCGAGGATCGCCGCATCGATGCCCACGATGTCAGAGCGCATCTGGACCATCGAGCGCCACCAGGCCTGCTTGACGTTACGCAACATGTTCACGCCCAAGGGGCCGTAGTCGTAGGTGGAGCGGAAGCCACCGTAGATCTCCGCCGAAGGAAAAATGAACCCGCGGCGCTTGGCTAAGTTCGTGACCTTTTCGAGAAGGTCCGCAGTCGTGTCGGGCGACGAATTCATCGACCAAGGTTACAGGGTTAGTTTGAACTTCCCAGCCGGAGGATGACTTGGTTGGCGAGCAGGCGGCCACTCGGCGCCAAGGTCACGCGCCCGTCGCGCACGCTCACCAAGTGAGTTATCTCCTCAAGCGACTCGAATGCCTCCAGCGGCACGCCCTTGGCCGTGCGCAACGCCAACGAATCGCGTTCGAATCGTTGGGTGCGTTCATCCAAGGATTCCTCGCCGCCCAGTGGTCGAAGACCTTCACGCACCATGGCGATATAGCGGTCCGGCGTCCGGACGTTCCAGAAACGTCGCCCATGGCGATGGGAGTGCGCCGCCGAGCCGAAACCGATGTAGTCGTCTTGATCCCAATAGACGTGGTTGTGGCGACATTCGTGTCCGGGTCTGGCCCAGTTCGAGATCTCCTCCCACTGGTAACCGTTCTCCTCGAGCACCCGGCTCACCAGTTCGTACGCGTCGGCCGACTCGTCTTCGTCGGGATGTCGTATCGGGTCCTCGCCCAGCGGCGTACCGGGCTCCGCCGTCAAGACGTAGCAACTGATGTGCGGCGGAGGCGAGTCGAGACCGAGTAGATCGTCCAGAGTATTGGCGACGTCACCGAGCGATTCGGCGCGTGAGCCGATGATGAGATCCATGTTCCACGTAGAAAATCCCGCCGCGGTGACGTTGCGCGCGACCTCTTCGTGCGCCATCGTGCCGTGGCGTCGTCCGAGGTCGGCCAAGACCGCCGGTTGGGTGGACTGCACGCCGAAGCTCATGCGGTTCACTCCCCCGGCGCGGTACGCGCGGAGTCGCTCGAGCGACGCGTCCTCGGGATTGCACTCCACGGTCACTTCGGCGTCCTCGGTCCTAGGAACAGCTTCCAAGACGCGCAGCAACTGGTCGGCGTCGAGTCGCGACGGCGTGCCACCGCCGAAGAACACCGAGGTCGCGGTGGGCAGGCCCTCATCGCGAGCCCACGCAATCTCTTGGATGACGGAAGTGACGTAGTCCTCCATCAGGTGGTCGCGATCCGAGTACGTGGCGAAGGCGCAGTAGTCGCAGCGATGCGCGCAGAACGGTACATGGACGTAGACCCCGAAGTTTGCTGGGGCTTGGCTCGTCATCGTGCAGGCACGTTATCGGGCCGGCGACGGTGGCCAGAGCGGCGGCGTCGAGCGAGTCGCGCGAAGTTGCTTTCCGAAGTGCGCCTCAATGGAATCCAACGCAATCGCCATCACCTCACCTGCACCGGGCGGACTCTCTTCACGAAGTACCGCGGCCAGGTCGCCATTCATGATCCGACGGATCAACGAGAGCGCGGCCGGCGAGATCGACGTACCCGAGCGACAGTCGGCACACAACGTGCCGCCAACCCCGGCGTCGAAGGCGACGAGCGCGACGTCGCGACCGCAGTTGACGCAAACGTCCACGACCGGACCCGAGCCGTCCAAGGCCAGGAGCTTGAAGTAGAACGACGACGGCACCAGCATCGGGTCGTAGGTCTCGTCATCCAGGGTCAACAGGACTCGCGTCAAAAGATCGAAGATGTCCTCGTCGGCGACGTCGTCCGACGGAATGGCGTCCATGACCTCGACGACGGCGTAGCCGGCATTGATGCGTGCGTAAGACTTTCGTAGCGTCGTGAGTCGTTCGCGATGCGCGACGTGTCGTGCGATGTAGAAATCGCCGCGGGTCTTCACGAGGTCCACGTTCACGTAGGCCAGCGTCTCTAGGTTGCCGCCCAGTCGACTGGTGGTCTTTCGAATGCCCTTGGCGAGGACCCGGACCTTGCCGTAGTTACGGGTCCAGAGCACCACGACCCGGTCCGACTCGCCCGATTTATACGTGCGCAGCACGACCGCGTCGTCGCGAAGTTCCTTCACTTCTTGGTCTCGCCGGACCCGTCGTCGAAATGTTGCTTGCGTGGTTCGATGCCGATGAAGCGCTGCAGGGCGACACCGAGCGCGACCATGACGGCGAGGATCGCGGGAATCAAGAGAAGCGGGAGTAGCTCTGAGGCGCCGCCGGCATACAGCGCCCACAAGAAGGCGTAGAAGAGGACCGCGATTACCAGCATGGTCTTGGTCATGATCATTTGTCGAGTCCTCCGAAGCGTCGCTCGCGCCGCTGGTACTCCTCAATCGCTTCGAAGAGATTCTCGCGCCGAAAGTCGGGCCACAGTACGTCAGTGAAGACCAATTCCGAGTACGCCATCTCCCAGAGCAAGAAGTTCGAGATCCGGTACTCGCCCGACGTGCGAATCACCAGGTCGGGGTCCGGTAGCTCGGGGTGATAGAGACGGGTCCGCAGTGCCTTTTCGTCAACTTTGCTCGCCGGGACCTTGTCGGCGACGAGTTGGGCGACGGCGTCCACGATCTCGGCTCGACCGCCATAGTTGAAGGCGATATTGAGTGTCAACGCCTTGTTCTTCTTGGTCAAGGCCTCTGCGCCGTCCATATTCGCGAGGACCTTCTTCGGCACGCGCCAGTCGCGCCGTCCCGAAAAGGTGATCCGAACTCCCTGTTCGTGCAGTTCATGCTGGCGACGTTGCAATAGTCCGCTGTTGAAGTTCATGAGGTAGCGCACCTCGTCGACCGGCCGCCGCCAGTTCTCGGTCGAAAAGGCGTAGACGGTCAGGACCTTCACACCGATCGAGAGCGCGCCGTAGGTGGTATCGAGCAGCGACTCCTCGCCGGCACTGTGGCCGTCAGTACGAGGCAAGCCTTGACGTTGCGCCCAACGACCGTTGCCGTCCATCACGATGGCCACGTGACGGGGCACGCTCGATGTGTCGAGGGACGTGGGAATCGGTCGCGGACGCGGATCGGGCACCACTAAAACCTACTTCGTTACACTCACGATTCCCTCCGGTCAAACCTTTAAGGTCGTTGGGTGCAAGGTTTCGATCCCGACGAGGAGAGCGTCTACGTCGAACCCGATCTCGATGCCGGCGTGCAGCTCGACGACGACGTCGTGGAGATCGACACCGATCGCGCTCTCGCCCTTCTCGATCGCATCACGCACGAACTTCCCGGCGGCGGCGAGAGTCGCGAGGGCCAGCGCGCGATGGTGCGAAGCGTCGCCGCAGCATTCTCGCGTCGCCAAACGACGGTCATCGAAGCGGGTACCGGCATCGGCAAATCCCTCGCCTATCTGATCCCCGCGGCCATGTCCGGTCATCGCGTGGTGATCGCCACCGCCACCAAGAACCTGCAGGACCAGCTGGCCCAGAAAGACGCCCCGACGGTGGCCGCGAATGCCCCGAGCGTCCGGGTCGCGGTTCTCAAGGGTAAACAGAACTACCTGTGCCGCAATCGAGTGCAGAGCGTGGGGGGCGCAGCACAACTCAGTTTCGATGACGGTTCGGACGTGCCCAAGGGAGTGGCCGACCAGATGCGTCGAATCCTGCAGTGGTCGAATGAGACCGAGACCGGCGACCGCGACGAACTGCCCTTCGAGGTCGACCAGCGCGCCTGGCGCGGTCTCTCGGTCACCCCGCAAGAGTGTCTGCACCGCGTCAACTGTCCTCAGGGCCAAAACTGTTTCGCCGAATTGGCGAAAGATCGGGCCGCCGAGTCCTCGATACTGATCGTCAACACGCACCTGTACGCTTCGCACCTCGCCTCGGGTGCGATGCTCCTACCCGCCCACGAATTCGTCGTGTTCGATGAAGCGCACGAGGTCGTCGACATCTTCGCGTCGTTGCTCGGCACCTCATTGAATTCCACACGACTGCGTGCGTTGGCGGGCGTGGCGCGTCCTTTGCTTGGTGCCGCATTCCTTGAGCGGTGTCTCGACCTCGTGTCGGTGGCCGACCGATTCGCCACGTCACTGCAGATCCAATACGACCGCAACGAACTGACCGGACTCGATGAAGACTGCGCCCGCGAGCTGGGCCGAGCCAACGAATTGGTCACGGCCATCGTCGAGGGCCTGCGCGCATTGTCGACCAGTGGCGCCGACGCCGAAGCGAGGAAGATCCGCGCGCTCGGACCGGCCATACACCTCGCCAACGACCTGGTGCGCGTCAACAACATTCGAGCCGGAGAACTCCTGTTCATCTCCAAACGGGACCGCGAAGTCGACGTTGAGATCTCGCTGGTGGACGTCGGGCCGCGACTGGCCGACGATCTCTGGGGTAACGTCACCGCGGTCCTCACCAGCGCCACGATTCCCGACACCCTGCCCAAGAGTCTGGGACTTGGCAAGACGGCAATCGAGCATTTTGACAGTCCCTTCGACTACGCCGCGAACTCACTGCTGTACGTCCCGGAGAACTTCCCCGCCCGCAACGACGCCGGTGCTGAGGCTGCGATCATCGAAGAGCTGGTCGGTCTCATCGGGGCGGCCGGTGGTCGGACCCTGGCGCTCTTCACCAATCGCTCCGTGATGAACCGCGTCGCTGAGGCGGTGACGTCACGACTGGAGACCGAAATCCTCGTTCAAGGTACGAAGTCTCGTCAACGGATCATCGAAGAGTTCCGCGACAACGCCGAAGCGAGCCTCTTCGCCGTGGCGAGTTTCTGGCAGGGCATCGACGTGCCGGGCCATTCGCTGAGCCTCGTCACGATCGATCGACTCCCGTTTTCCGTGCCGAACGATCCGCTGGCCGAAGCCCGTCGAGCGAATTCCGAGCGACCGTTCTACGAAGTGGACCTACCGCGAGCCACGATGCTCCTCGCTCAAGGTGTCGGACGCCTCATTCGCAACAAGAGCGATCGGGGCGTGGTTGCGGTACTCGACACACGCCTCGCCCAGTCCAGTTATCGCTCGGCAATGTTCCGTAAACTGCCCCCGATGAAGCGCACCCGCGACCGTGTCCAAGTGCTCGAGTTCCTGCGAGCGTTGCGTGAATCGCAGTAAATGCCAGGGATTTCGAAAATATCCCCTGAAATGACGCGCTCAGGTAATAAACTACTAAATCACTAGGAAAAGTACAGATGGAGTCGTTTCGTGCATATTGACGTCTACCTCGTGTTGGGGAGCGCCGTCGTCGGCTTCTTGGTCGGTCTGACGGGCATGGGCGGTGGCGCGTTGATGACGCCGATGCTGGTACTGCTCTTCGGTGTCACGCCGTCGGCCGCGATTGCTTCGGACCTCATGGCCGCGCTCTTCATGAAGCCCGCCGGTGCGGTGATCCACTGGCGTCGAAAGACCGTCAACACCAGCGTCGTTCGCTACCTGTGTTACGGCTCGATGCCCGCGGCCTTCTTCGGGACCTACGTGATGCACCTTCTCGGCCATAGCGCCGCGGCCGAGCACCGGCTCGAGATCCTGCTCGGTTCGGCGTTGATCATCGGATCGGTCGCCATCTTCTATCGGTCGGTTTTCGTCGCGACTCCCGCCTCGGGCGAAGAGCACGTCAAGGTTCGACCACTGCCGACGGTTTTCATTGGTGTGGTGGGCGGCTTCATGGTCGGGCTCACGTCGATCGGCGCCGGATCGTTGATCCTGGTGCTGTTGGTGATGGTCTATCCGACGCTGAGCAACAAGCAGTTGGTCGGCACGGACCTGGTGCAATCGCTGCCGCTCACCTTCTCGGCGACACTCGGCACGTTGATGTTCAGTCACGTTGAACTGGGCCTCACGAGTTCGATCGTGATCGGCAGTGTGCCGGCGGTGATCGTCGGATCGCTGCTCTCCTCGCGCTCGAACGGCTACCTGCTTCGTCGCGTCATCACCGCGGTCGTCCTCTTGAGCGGACTTAAGTACGTGGGCGTGCCCACGGACTGGCTGGGCGTCGTCGGCGCGCTCGAAATCACGCTGGTCACGTTTCTCACCATTCGGCACTGGCAGCGAACCCGCGTCGGGCTCGCTTTGGCATTAGTACCCGAAGCGGTCCAGAGTATCGTCACGCTTTTGCCAACCGGGCTCGACGGAGACCTTTAACTCCAGGTAGCACCCCTCGGGGAGCTGACGGCGCGCGGCGATGCCGACGTCCTTCAACAACGCTCCACCTTTGCCGATCACCATCCCCTTTTGCGACTCGCGCTCCACCAGTATCTCGACGGTGATATGGGGCCACTCGAACTCGGTGACGCGCGTGTGGATCGAGTGCGGGAGTTCCTGCTTCGTCTTTCGCACGAGCTGCTCGCGCACCAGTTCGGCCACCCACATGGCCTCGGGCACGTCCGAGACCTCGTCCTCGGGAAAGAGGAACGGTGACTCGGGCATCGCCTTTCGCACGTAGTCGATCAATTCGGCCGTTCCCTCGCCGGTCTTGGCGGACACGGGAAAGTATTCGACGCGAGCGACGACGTCGGTCAGATCCATCTCTTCAGCCAGTTCTTCGACGGCGCTGGTGGCCGCCACCAACTGCGCGACGACGGCCTCGCGACCGGACTTGTCCATCTTGTTCACCACGACGCACGGCAAAGGCGCGTTTTGAGCGCGAGCGTTGCGCAACATCGTCGCCAGGACGTTGCGATCGCCCGGACCGATGGCCGACCCTGCTTCGATGACGGCCAAGATGACGTCGACGCCGTCGGCCGCGGCGCGCGCCGTGTCGTTCAGTCGACCTCCCAACGTAGTGCGGGGACGGTGGATGCCCGGGGTGTCAACGAAGATGATCTGGGTGTCGCCTTCGGTGAGCATGCCGCGAATCGCCTGACGCGTGGTATTCGGCGAGGCCGCGGTAATCGAGACCTTCGTGCCGACCACTTGGTTCAACAACGTCGATTTGCCGACGTTCGGTCGACCGATGATGGCCGCGAAGCCCGATCGCGTCATTCGACGTCCACGAGCGGCTGGACGAGCACCTCTTCGACCCGACGGCCGTCGAGGCGTAAGACCGTCAAGCGGTAGTGCTTCGTCGAATAGACGTCGCCGACGTCGGGTACGCCGCCGGCCAAGTCCATGACCAGTCCCCCGATCGTGTCCCAGCCGTCTTTGGGCAGGGCCAGTCCGTATTCCACGTTGGCGTCGTCGATGTTCAGACGACCACTGAGTTCCAGTCCCTGTTCGATGGTCTGTTCGTCGTCATCTTCCTCCTCGACCGGATCGGACTCATCGGTGATCTCGCCGACGAGTTCTTCGAGGACGTCTTCGAGCGTGACCACGCCGGCGGTGCCGCCGTATTCGTCTACGACCACGAAGAGGTGACTCTTGGCTCGTCGGAACTCACCCAGCAGTGCCGCCACGCGCTTGGTTTCGGGAACGAAGTGAGCCACACCCATGTGGTCGCGAAGGATCTCATTGCCGAGTCCGTTGGCGACCAAGTCGGCCAAGTGGCGAAGGTTCACGATGCCCACGACGTCATCGACGCCGTCGCCCAATACCGGAAGTCGTGATCGGCCCGACTGCACCGAAAGATCCAGCGCGGCGCGCACGGTCGCCGAGTCCGCGATGTCGACCATGTCAATGCGTGGCACCATCACCTCGCGCACGATCGTGTCGCCGAACTCAATGACCGAGTGAATGAAGTTCCGCTCCTCAGACTCGATCGCCTCGTCCTCGTGCGCGACGTCGGCCATGGCGAGGACTTCGGACTCCGTGACGCGCGAGGTGCGTCCGGTCGGCCCGAACCAGCCGATCACCGTGTCGGCGATCGAGAGCAAGAAGTGCGAGACCCACTTGATGGGCCAGAACTTCAAGATCCTTCGCACGACCGGTGCTGCGGTCAACGCCGCGGAGTCGGGATGCTGGACCGCGTAGTTCTTCGGGATCGCTTCGAAGACGACGAAGATGACGAGCACTTCGCCGACGGTGGCGATGAAGAGTCCGGCCGCGCCGAAGAGACGGCCCGCGAGCACGCCGACCATGGTCGCCGAGACCAGTTGGCACACCAGCACGAGCAACAAGATGGTGTTGAGGAACTTCTCCGGTGATTCCGACAGTTCGACGAGAGCTTTGGCTCCGTGGCGGCCCTGGTCGCGCAGGGACCGCGCCCGCGACTTGTTCATGCGCACCAACGACGTCTCGGCGACGGCGAAGAACCCGGAGAGGACCAAGAGGGCCGCGACGGTGATGACGAGATAGGTGTCGCTCACGGACCAGTTCGAGGTCGTCGCGATCACGAGGGGGTCTTCTTGTAGTGGCGCGTCAACAGCTCTCGTTCGCGCGCCTCCATGCGTTCGGCGTCGTCGTCTTCGGCGTGGTCCCAGCCGACCAGATGCAACACGCCGTGCACGACCAAGAGTGCGAGTTCGTCGTCCAAGGACACTTCGTGCTCGACGGCGTTACGCGCCGCGACGGCCGGACAGATCACGATGTCCCCGACTAACTGCGGTATCTCGGGGATCGGCGGCTCGCCCGGGCCGCTGGAGCCACCGTCGGGCACTCGCCCCGAAGGTTCAGGTTCGTTGTCGATCGGAAAGCTCAGGACGTCGGTCGGGCCGTCTTTGCCCATGAACTGTTTGTTGAGCGCGGCGATCGCCGGTTCGTCCAAGAAGATCAACGAGACTTCGGCCAGGCCGCGTACGCCCTCATCGGTGAGCGCTCCGTTGGCGAGCGCTACCCAGGTTTCGAGTTCGATTCGCTCGTCGTGTTGCTCATCGGCAGCGTAGATATCGATACTCATGACGATTGTTCGTAGGCGGCGACGATGTCCGCCACGATGCGGTGGCGCACCACGTCCTTCGCACTCAAGTGGATGAAGCTGATGCCCTCGATGTTCCACAAGATCTTCTCGATTGTCGCGAGGCCACTGTGACGTCCGTTGAGGTCGACTTGGGTCACGTCACCGGTGACGACGGCTTTGGAGTTGAATCCAATACGCGTCAAAAACATCTTCATCTGCTCGGGCGTCGTGTTCTGGGCCTCGTCCAAGATGATGAAGGAGTCGTTCAGGGTGCGACCCCGCATGAAGGCGAGCGGCGCGACTTCAATGGTGCCGTTGGCAATGAGGCGCTGGGCGCCTTCGGGTCCCACCATGTCGTAGAGGGCGTCATAGAGCGGCCGCAGGTACGGATCCACCTTGGCCATGAGGTCACCCGGCAGGAAACCGAGATGTTCGCCGGCTTCGACGGCCGGACGCGTCAAGACGATGCGTTGCACCTGACGGCGGTGCAGTGCCTGAACGGCTTGGGCGACGGCGAGGTAGCTCTTGCCGGTACCGGCGGGCCCGATGCCGAAGGTGATGATCGAGGAGTCGATGGCGTCGGTGTAGCGCTTCTGTCCGGCCGTCGACGGGCGAACGGCCTTACCCTTGGCTCCGCGCACGACTTCGTGTCGCAAGACTTCACTGGGACGAAGGTCGTCCTCGACCATGTCGATGGTGCGAGCGATCTTGGCGGTATCGAGCGCTTGACCGCTCTCTAAGACCAGCACCAATTCGTCAAAGAGTCGCAGAACCTTGGCGGCGTCGGGACCGGTGACGGCGATCTGGTTGCCCTGGACGCGGATCTTGGACTTCGGGAACGAGTGTTCGATGATACGCAGATGCTCGTCGCGGGGTCCGAGCAGGCCCGACATCAAATGCGTATTCGGTACGAAGGTGGTCGCCGTGAGGGCCTCTTGGGCCGTGGCATCAAAGGTCATCCGGGTGGCCACTCCATTCGACGTCCGCCAAGGACGTGCATGTGTAGGTGCGCGACGGTCATCTGACCGTCATTGCCGACGTTGAAGACCAAGCGGTAGCCGCTCTCGCGGATGCGTTCGATCTCGACGACCTCTTGGGCCAACATGATCATGTCGTCGATGATCCCGCCGTGGCTGCTCGCGATCTCGTCGGCACTGGTGATGTGCTCCTTGGAGACGACGAGCACGTGGACCGGCGCCTGCGGCGCGATGTCGTAGAACGCGTAGGCGCGCTCACTCTGGGCGACGGGCTTCGACGGGATCTCCCCGGCGACGATTTGACAAAACAGGCAGTCACTCATGTGTTGTTCTCATCATTACCGAGATTCATTGCCGGTGAGGGTAAATCCCCACCCACCTGCGCCGAACGCGATCAGCGACGCCGCGACGACGCCAGCCGTCTCGGCGCGCAGCACCGTCGGACCGAGTGAGAGACGCGGACGTTCGCCCCACTCGCCCTCATCCCAACCACCTTCGGGACCGACGCACACACTGTGGACACCGTCCCAATCGGCGTCGCCGTCGAAGTGCGTGAACGCCACGTTCACCGGGACCTCACCAACGTGCAACGGTTCGCCGATGATGACGTCGTAGGTCCTTCGACTTTGACCGTTGGCTTCGTTCGCTACCCGGCGCCAGCGCGTTACGATCTTCTCGCGAACCTCGCCGCGAAACTTGACGACGACGCGAGAACTCATCAGCGGCACGATTCGACTCACACCGAGTTCGGTCGCCTTCACGACGGTCCACTCGCTTCGGTCGCCCTTGAGGGGCGCGAGATACAACGTCGTCGATGGTGACGGCGGATCGATATGCACCGGGGTCACTCGATGCAACGCGTGATCACCTACTTCACAGAGTGACCACGACCCGGCGCCATCGGTGACGACCAACTCTTCGCCGCTCTTCGCGCGCAGTACGGTTCGCAAGTGATGTTCGTCGGTGGCGCTCAGCGTCGGCTGACCGGGATCATCGACGTGGAACTGAGCGATCGCGTTGATTCGACGCGGCCACTCGAGCAGCGTCACTTCTTCGCTTTCTTGCGCCGGAAGAGTCCTCCCCCTTCGAGGACCGGTTCGTCGCGATGTTCGGCCAACTGACGGAGCAGGTCTTCAGAGGTGTCATCGAGGTCAGTCGGCACGTCGACCACGAGGTGCACGTAGAGATCACCGCGACCGCGACCATGGAGGTGTTCGATTCCTTGATGGCGGAGTCGGTGCACGGTGCCGTTCGCGCTGCCGGCGGAGACGTCCAAGCTGACCGTGTCACGCAGCGTTGGTACGTCGATGGTCGCTCCTAAGACGGCCTGTGTGAAGGCAATGTGCGCTTCGTGGTGCAGGTCGTCGCCGTTTCGCACGAATCGACTGTCGTTTTGCACCCGCAGGTGCACGAAGAGTCGGCCGTTCGGCCCACCACGAAGGCCGGCGGGGCCGCGGTCGCTCAGGCGCATGGTCGAACCGTCTTCGACGCCGGCGGGCACCTGGATGGTCAAGGTCGTGGTCTCGTTACGCCGACCTTCCCCTCGACAGTCGACGCACGGCGTGTCGATTCGTGAGCCCATGCCGTTACAGCGCGCGCAGGGCATCGAAGTCACCATCTGGCCGAGGATCGAATTGCGAACCCGCTGGACGACGCCGGCGCCGGCGCACTCGACACAGGTCACCGGCGAGGTGCCCGGCGCACAGCCCGAGCCGTCGCAGGTGGTGCAACGGTGCGCGAGGGTGACCGTCACTTCCTTGGTCGCGCCGAAAGCGGCGTCATTGAGCGTGATGTCGAGCGATATCTCGGCGTCCGGTCCGGGCTGGGGGCCGTGGCGCTGTGGCGCGTGTCCGCCAAGTCCCCCGAAGAACATGTCGAAGATGTCTTGGACCGAACCGGCCCCGAAGGGGTTGCCTCCGGCGCCGACGTCGGAGCCGAAGCGGTCGTAGTTCTCTCGTCGTTCGGGATCCGAGAGGATCTCGTAGGCCTGGGAGACTTCTTTGAAGCGAGCCTCAGCGGCCGGGTCGTCATTGGTATCGGGGTGTAACTGGCGCGCCAGTCGACGGTACGACCGCTTCAAATCCTCTTGGGAGCAGTTGTGTTCGACTTCGAGTACGGCGTAGAGATCGGTATTAGGCACGGTCGTCGGCTCCCGCGAAGTGGCGTGTGAGACGCTCCGAGACGACTTCGGCCGCAGCAATGGCTTCGCGGTACTTCATGCGGGTCGGACCAAGGAGTCCCACCGCGCCCGCCGGAACACCGTCAATGGTGACCGGCGCGACGATGAGTGCGCAGGTGGCCAACGGTTCGAAACCGTGTTCGGACCCGATGGCGACCGAAAGTCCTTGATCGAGGATGTCCTGGACGAGGCTGACAACGAGGAGTTCCTGCTCCAAGATGGCCAGCACCTGACGCACGGTATCGACACCGTCGAAGAGTTCGGCCACTCGAGACGAGCCACCGATGAAGACCTGCTCGCCTTCCATGACCGGCTGTTGGGCGTGCAAGGCGCTCACGGCCTCGCGCACGAGATCCGCTTCGTGGTCGCGGCGTGAGGGCACCTGCACCCGAGTCTCGAGCGACGTATTAATAAGCAACGCGTTCAGTTGACGTGACGCCTCCATGACCTGTTTGGGCGTCGCCGCGAAACTCGGCGTGAGGCTGTGCTTCAAGACAGATCCGTCGGAGAACACGGTGACGAGCAGATGGTGGTGAGCGTCGAGATTGACCAGCTGCACGCTCAAGATCGTCGCGTGCGCGTGCGAGGCACCCACGACGACCGACGTATAGCTCGTCATCTGGCTCAGCAACGTCGAGGTCTGCTCCATGACTTCCTCGACTTCGCCACGGACGCTGGCGAAGAACTCCTTGACCTGTTGTTGCTGGACGGCGCCGAGGACGCCGGACTGCAGGTGATCGACGAAGTAGCGATAGCCCTTGTCGGTCGGGATCCGACCCGCCGAGGTGTGCGGCTGGGCGAGGTACCCCTCGCGCTCGAGGGTGACCATCTCGGAGCGCACGGTGGCCGAGGAGACATCGAGGTCGGCACTGGCGGCCACCGCCGAGGAACCGACCGGCTGGGCGGTGTCAATGTGCTCGACCACGACCGCCTTGAGGATCGTGGCCTTGCGCGCGTCAAGGTCCATCAGAACCTTTGTGGGTTTGCGCTGTACCCGACGGGCCATACCTCTCCTTGTTAGCACTCAATTCTACCGAGTGCTAATAGCGCTGCGTCGGTCGGATAAGTTCGTTGCGTGCAGGAAATTCCCCGATTCGAACGCCCCAAGCCACCTTCGTCCGGCGATGAACGAGACCAACTGCAGTCCTGGCTCGCCTTCTACCGAGCAACACTGCTGAAGAAGTGTTCAGGGCTTTCCTTCGACGATCTCTGTCGGCGTCCCGTCGCGCCTTCGCCAATGTCGCTACTCGGCTTGCTGCGTCATATGACGTTCGTCGAACAGATCTGGTTCGATGCACGTTTCGCCGGTAACGACGTGACCGAGTACTACAAGCAACCTGATAACCGCGACGCGGATTGGACCGAACTCGACAGCGCGACCCTAGATCAGGTGGTGACCAACTTCGAACACGCGTGTGAGACCTCCGATGAACTAGCGCGGGGTCACGATCTTGACGAGATGGCGCGACTACCGGGCGTCAACCGCGAACCGGTCGATCTTCGGTGGATCTGCATCCACATGATCGAGGAGTACGCGCGACACTGCGGTCACGCGGACATCATCCGTGAACTGATCGACGACACCACCGGCTACTAAGCGCTCAGTCCTCGAGTTTGAGTGCCGCGACGAATGCCTCCTGGGGCACTTCGACCCGTCCGAGACTCTTCATCCGCTTCTTCCCCTCTTTTTGCTTCTCGAGCAGCTTGCGCTTACGCGTGATGTCACCGCCGTAGCACTTGGCGAGGACGTCCTTTCGACGAGCCTTCACGGTCTCGCGACTAATGATGCGTCCCCCGACCGCGGCCTGAATCGGCACGTCGAACATCTGTCGCGGAATGAGCTCCTTCAGCCGTTCGGCCATCCGCCGTCCGTAGTAGTCGGCATTGGACTTGTGCACGATCGTCGAGAATGCGTCGACCGGTTCGTGGTTGATGAGCAAGTCGACACGGACGAGTTGTGAGGTGATGTAACCACTGGGCTCGTAGTCGAGACTGGCGTAACCCTTGGTCCGACTCTTCAGGGCGTCGAAGAAGTCGATGACGACCTCGGCCAGAGGAATGGTGTAGCGGAGTTCGACTCGGTCGGTCGACATGTAATCCATCTTGATCATCTCGCCGCGGCGGCTCTGGGCGAGGTCCATCACTGCACCGAGGTACTCCGAGGGCGTGAGGATCGTGATGGCGAGCATCGGTTCGTCGATGTGGTCCAACCGACTGAGATCAGGCAGTTCCGTCGGGTTGTCGACGAGCAGCTCTGTGCCGTCAGTGAGGAAGGCACGATAGACGACCGAAGGGGCGGTTGCGATTATCCCGAGGTCGAACTCGCGGTCCAGTCGCTCGCGCACGATCTCCATGTGCAAGAGACCCAAGAATCCGCAGCGGAATCCGAAACCGAGCGCCTTGGACGATTCTGGCTCGTACGTGATGGAGGCGTCGTTCAATTTCAATTTGTCGAGAGCGTCGCGCAGGTCGGGCAGGTCGTCGCCGTCGATGGGATAGATCCCGCAAAAGACCATCGGCTTGGGATCTTCGTACCCGCTCAGCGGCGCAGCCGGACGCGCCGTCTCGGTGATCGTCTCACCGGAGCGCGCGCCGCCGACGTCCTTGATGCCGGCCACGATGTAGCCGACCTCACCGGGACCGAGTCGTTCCACGCGAATCATGTCGGGCGTGCGAATCCCGATCTCTTCGATCTCGTGGTTCTCTCCGGCCTGGAGCATCCGCACTCGCGCGTCCGAGCGCAGCGTCCCGTCGACGACGCGGATCGAACTGATCACGCCGCGGTACTGGTCGTAATAGGAGTCGAAGATCAAGGCTTGTAGCGGCGCCTTCGGATCGCCCTTGGGCGCTGGGATGCGTTCGATGACCGCACGAAGCAGTTCCGGCACCCCTTCGCCGGTCTTGGCCGAGATCTGCAGCACCTGGTCGCCGGGCAGACCGAGGACCCTCTCTAGTTCTTCGATGGAACGTTCGGGGTCGGCGGCCGGTAAGTCGATCTTGTTGAGGACCGCAATGATTTCGAGGTTGTGTTCGATCGCCTGGTAGCAGTTGGCCAATGTTTGAGCCTGAATACCTTGACTGGCGTCGACTAAGAGGACAGCGCCCTCGCACGCGGCGAGTGACCGAGACACCTCATAGCCAAAATCGACGTGTCCGGGGGTGTCGATGAGCTGGATGATGTGGCCCTCGAAGTTGACTCGTACGTTCTGAGCCTTGATCGTGATGCCGCGTTCACGTTCGATGTCCATGGTGTCGAGGTACTGCGCGCGCATGAGACGCGGGTCGACGGCTCCGGTTATCTCCAAGATCCGGTCCGACAGCGTCGACTTTCCGTGATCGATATGCGCGATGATGCTGATGGTGCGGATTTTGGCAGAATCGACGGTTGTGAGAGGAGCTGCCACGGTCCATCAAGGTTACCTGTCTTAGGGAGCCATCCATCGCGCAGGAACCCTCACGGTAGTGGCCCAGTTTCCATTGATCAGAAAACTTTCTCACTCGAGAAGAATCAGGCCGACCATTGTGTTCAGTCATGGAACAAGAGGGCACGCGTCATCGGAGCTTTCGATACAGAATGCATCCGACCAGACAGCAAACAATTGCGCTGCTCAGCACTCAACGGCTCCAGTGCGCGCTCTACAACGCGGCCCTCGAAGAGCGGATCGGCGTCTGGAAATGGGAACACCGTTCGGTGACCTATTTCGACCAATGTTGCACCCTGACGGGACTTAAGGACGTTCGACCCGAAGTCGTCGCTTCGGGCATCACCCTGTGTCGGGGCACCTTAAAGCGACTCGACCATGCTTACGGAGCGTTCCATCGCCGGATGAGAATGGGCGAGACGCCCGGGTTTCCGCGTTTCAAGTCGTCCAGTCGATTTGATTCATTGCAGTGGTTCGACACCAGCGACTGGAAGCTGAAAGTGAATCACCGGCGACTGTATTTGAAGGGAATCGGTGAGATCAAGACCAATTATCACCGACCACTGTTGGGCGATGCGAAAGCGATCGTCATCAAACGTGAAGGCACGAAGTGGTGGTTGATCGTCCAGTCCTCCAACGTGCCGGCAATGCCGTTAGAACCGACAGGGCGAGCAGTGGGTATTGACCTCGGGGTCATCAACATTGTCGCGACGAGTGATGGTGAGCGCGTCGTAAGTGATCGCTTCGGCGACATAGCGCGGCAGAGTCTCGCCAGAGCGCAACGCCAGCTCGCGACCAAGCAACGTGGATCGAACCGACGACGTCGACAGGTCGAAGAGGTCGCGCGGCTACATCGAAAAGTGAAGAATCAGCGCAGCAACGCTGCACACCAAATCAGTCGACAGATTGTAAATGCTTACGACTTCATCGCACTCGAGAACCTGAAGATCGTCAACATGGTGCGAGCACCGAAAGCAAGACCCGACTCGGAACGACCGGGGGCGTTCCTACCTAACGGCGCGAACAGGAAAGCCGGCCTCAATCGTTCCATCCATGACGCGGGATGGGGACAATTCGTCTCATTAGTGTCCTACAAGGCTGAGAGCGCCGGTCGGACGGTAGTGAGTGTGAACCCCTGCTTCACCAGTCAGACGTGTGCCGAGTGCCACTTCGTCGACGCTGGTAACCGGGTCAATCAAAAGGAGTTTCGATGTTTAAGGTGCGGCCACTACGCCCACGCCGACAACAACGCTGCTCGCAACATCCTTCGGGCCGGTAGAGCCCTGCAGGATCGGCTTGCGCTGGTTAAAACGATGCCACTACCCCTGCTACTCTTAACAAGCCCGTCGGACGCGTTGTCCGCGCACTAGAACGAGGAATTTCGTGGCAAACATCAAGAGCCAGATCAAGCGCAACAAGCAGAACGTGGTCGCGCGCGAACGCAACAAGGCCGTCAAGTCCGAGGTCCGCACCCGCGTGAAGAACGCCGTCGCGGCCGTCGGCACCGAGGACGAAGAGTCCGCCTTGCGCATGGCCATCAAGCGCATCGACAAGGCGGCCACTAAGAAGATCATCCACAAGAATCAGGCCGCCAACAAGAAGAGCGGATTGATGAAGCGAATCGCCGCTCTGAAGGAAGACGCGTAACGCTTCGCGTTGCCGCCTAGCGGCGCCGCGCGCCCTGGGTCATCTTGGCCAAACGGGCGACCAAAATCTCCACAACGGTCAATTCCGTCACATCCATATCCGTGTTGAGGTCCTTGCCGCCGTAACTGACGCCACCCTTTAGGGCCACGTCGGCGTCGGCGATCCAGTGGACGGCGGTCGAGATCCGCTCGGTTCCTAATCGCTGGGACATCTGCCACGCCTTGGTCGCGGGAAAACCTTTGATGCCCAACAACGCCCCGGCTTCGTCACCCGAGCGAACCCCGCTGCCTTCGAGTTTGGCGATTCGTAGGTAGTGACGTTGAAGGATGTTGACGATCTGCAGTCCGGCGCGGCCTTTGGAATCGAGCATGCGACGCGCCACCACAATGGCCTTTGCGGCGTCGCCCCCGTCAATCGCGTCGGTCAGGTCCCATTCCGGTACGTCGCCGGCGTCCCCGAGGTACGCCTCGACGTGGGAGAAGTTCAGCGGCGCCGATCCATAGATCGTCTGCAGCGTTCTCGCGAGCGCGTCCACGCGCGCGACGTCGTCGCCGAGTCGATCGGTGATCTTGAGCGCAGTGTCGTGATCGATGGTCACTCGATATTCGGCCAACTTCGCTTCAACGAAGGTGACGCGGTCCGCAGTGCGCGACCCGACGTTCACCTCTACGACAGACACCGCACCTTTCACAAGTTTGTTGGCCTTCGTGCCGACGACCGCCAGGACTAAGACCACGTCGGGCGCTGGATTGCTCATCCACGCAAGGAGCGACGCGACTTCGTCGGCGACGAGCGACTGGGCGTCACGCACCACCACCACGCGCTTTTCGACCAGGAACGGCGGTGTGTTGAGCGCCTCCATCACCAATGGCGTCACCGGTTCTCCCCCGGCCGAAGTCACATCTTTCGCAGTGAAGTCCTGAAGCGCGAAAGAAGGATCGAGCTCGCCCAAAGCTTCGGCGATGACGTTGTGCACGGCGTCGTAGACCATCGTCGCGTCGGTTCCCACGACGCAAACACTCGAATTCACGAGCGTCCCTCTTCGATGAGTCGCGCGATCATGTCACGCACGCGAACCGTTCCTTGGACGTCATGAACCCGAACGATTCGACACCCCGCCGCGATACCGAGGGCCGCCGCCGCGAGCGATGGCTCGCGGCGCTCACTCACGGGCAGATCGAAGAGCACACCCAAGAACGTCTTGTTGGACGCCGAGAGCAAGAGCGGCGCGCCGAGTTCGGCCAGGCGGTCGGAGTCGCGAAGGAGCTGTAGTGACTGGGCGGCGGCCTTACCCAGGTCCAGTCCCGCATCGACGACGATGCGGTCCTGGGCGACGCCAGCATCGAGGGCACGCTGTCGACGATCGTTCAAGAATTCGATCACCGTCTTCGTGACGTCGTCGTAGTGGGGATCGGGATCGGCCACGCGTGGCCGAAGGCGGATGTGCGTCGCGACCACCGTGGCGCCCGCTTTAGCGGCGACCGGCAGATACTGGTCGTCGGCGAAGCCGCTGATGTCGTTACCGATGCACGCCCCTTCGGCGAAGGCCGCCTCGGCGACCGATGCGCGCCAGGTGTCAATACTTATGGGGACGTCGAATCGACGCACAAGTTCGGTGACGACCGGCACGACGCGATCGAGCTCTTCGTCTTCGGCGACATCGTCACCCGGGCCAGCCTTCACTCCCCCGATGTCCAAGAGGTCGGCACCTTCGTCAACGAGGCGATCGGCGCGCTCGAAGAGGGCGTCCAGGTCGAAGGTCGCGGCCGGCTCGTAGAAGGAGTCCTTTGTGCGATTCAAGATTCCCATCACCAACGCGCGCGAAGTGAGATCCACGCTCGTCGCGCCAAGCGTCAGCGTTATGGGCGCTCGTGGTTGATGGACGTGCACTAGTAGAGGCGACTGGCGAGTTTTCGTCGGTACGACACGTAGCGCGGGTCCTGCGGTCCGAGGGCATCGAGTATCTCCAACAACGAGTCCTTCGCGCTCGCGACACTGGAGGACTGTTCCAAGAGGTGCTCCAGGGTCAGATCGAGGTCGCCATCGAGTGACACGCCGCTTCGTTGCAGTCGAATCCTCGCGAGAATCGTCTTGGCGGCCAGGACATTCTCAAATGGGGCGAGCACCTCGTCGGCCTCGTCGAGTCGGTCGCTTTGACGCAGTAGATCGCCCAGCGCCACCGCGGCGTCGACGTTCGTCGCGTCCAACTCGAGCGCGGCGCGTAGGGATACTTCGTCGCCGGCGTCGACGAGTTGGTCCACCTGGGACGCACCGGGCGCCAGCTTCTCGACGAACGCCCGAACGACGGATTCGGGCTGCGCGCCCAGAAACGTATCGACGATCTTGCCTTCGTGAATCGCGTAGACCACCGGAATTGATTGAACTTTGAAGGCCTGAGCGATCTCCGGATTGGCGTCAATGTCGACTTTGGCGAGTTCGACCGCGCCGTTGGTCTCCGCCACGACTTTCTCGATGATCGGTCCGAGCGTCTTGCACGGGCCGCACCACTCCGCCCAGAGGTCGACGACGACCGGCACGGTCATCGAACGCTCCATCACCACGGTGCCGAAAGTGGCGTCAGTTACGTCAGTCACGCGTCCAGCATAACGGTGCGTTTTGATGAATGAAGGTGTCGCCAAGCGCTGTTAGCCTTCGCGATTATGAACGGTACCGTCGTCGGAGTTGATGAAGCGAACGTCTCGGCCTGGATGGTCGAGCACGTCGGTGCCGTGGCACCTCTCGCCTTCGAACTCATCGCCGGTGGTCGCTCGAATCTGACCTATCGGGTCACCGACGCCCAGGGCACCGCCTTCGCCCTTCGTCGTCCACCCACCAGCCACGTGCTGCCGACCGCGCACGACATGGTGCGCGAACACACGGTCATCTCGGCGCTGTACCCACTTGGCGTACCCGTCGCTGAACCCCTCGGGCTCTGCCTTGACGAAGAGGTGAACGATCGACCGTTCTACGTTATGGAGTTCGTGGAAGGCGCCATTCTGCGCGACCGCCCCCAGGCCGAAGCGACCTTTGACGAGGACACGCGCGGTGTGATCGGCGATCATCTCGCGGCGACGTTGGCGCAACTCCACGACGTCGACGTCGAGAGCACCGGTCTCGGTGACCTCGCTCGTCACGACGGCTACATCGAACGTCAGCTGCGCCGCTGGCGAACGCAGTACGAGCAGATGCACGTCGTTGGCGTCGATCACGGCGGGCTCATCGAGGCCGTCGGCGACCAACTCAGCGCACAGATACCCGTCCAACAACGCGTCTCGGTCGTGCATGGGGACTACCGCCTCGACAACACGGTCCTCGACGGGGCAGGACGCGTGCGAGCGATTCTGGACTGGGAGATATGCACCTTGGGCGACCCGATCGCCGACCTCGGACTCCTGATGGTCTATTGGGCCGAGCCTTCAGACCCCACGGTGTCGCTCCTCGGCGTGGCGCCGACGACGGCGAAAGGCTTCGCCACTCGTGAACAAGTGCTCAAGTCGTACGCAATGCACTCGTCACTCGACCTCAGCCACGTCGCCTACTATCAGGCGTTCGGTTACTGGAAGTTGGCCTGCATCATGCAAGGGGTATTCGCCCGTTACAGCGCCGGCGCGGCCGGTGGTGACCAGGGCAGCGTCGCGGAATACCCGACTCATATTCTGATGCTCGCACAAAGTGCGAAGATGACACTGGAGGGGAACTGATGGACGAAGAAATTTACGACCACATCATCTTCCTCGCCGACCCCGACCTCAACGAACCGGTCCTCGTCATCGCGCTCGAAGGTTGGATCGACGCCGGACTCGGTGCGAGCAACGCCATCGGCACGATGCTCGACACCATCTACACCGAGGTGCTGGCCACCTTCGATACGGAGTACTTCATTGACCAGCGCGCCAGGCGACCGATCGCGCGAATCGTCGACGGCATCACGACCGAACTCACGTGGCCCGAGATCCAACTGCGCTTCGGTCGTGACGGCGACGGTGCGGACATCCTTTTTCTGGTCGGGCCCGAGCCAGACTTTCACTGGAGTGACTTCGTGGACGTCGTCACCGACGCCGCTGGACGTTTCGACGTGCGACTCGTCGTCGGCCTCGGTGCATTCCCCGCGCCGACACCGCACACGCGGCCAGTCCGCATCATCGGCACCGCTCCGGCGGCGAGTGCGAACCTGCTGACCCGCGTCGGCGCCGTCTCGGGTGAACTTGAAGTCCCCGCTGGCATCAGTTCGGCGCTCGAATTGGGTTTTGCTGACGTCGATATGGAGATCGTGACGCTATGGGCTCGGGTGCCCCACTACGTGGCATCAATGCCCTACCCGCAAGCATCAGCAGCCTTGATCGAAGGCTTGGCGAGCATTGCGGGACTAACGCTCGACGCCGGCGCCCTTCGTTCCTCGGCCGAGGAGGCTCGCCAACGTGTCGACGACCTAGTGACGAACAACCCCGATCACACCGCGATGGTCGTACAACTCGAAGCCGCAGCCGATGAAGTTGAGGGCGTGGCGCTCGACGACGAATTGCCGAGTGGCGATGAGTTGGCCGCCGAACTCGAACGTTTCCTTAGGGGCGAAGCCAACTAAGTCGCGTTTTTTGGCCTCGGTCCTAATTAGTCGATTGGGGCCACGTCGACATCGCCCTCTTCGATTCGAAGACCCAGACCCAGAGCGTAGCCCTCGAGGAAGAGTCCGCTCTCAGCCTGGCGCTCGTAGCGATCGGCGATCTCGTTGAATCGAGCCGTGTGACCCACCTCTTGGAGGTGGGCTAGCTCGTGGACGAGCACCGCGTCGATGACCCACTCGGGACATTGACGGAGACGATTGGAAAGACGGATCTCTTTGGACGCGGGTGAGCACGACGCCCAACGCGCCTGTTGGTTCTTCACCCATCGAACGGAACTCGGCTCGACACCGTCGTTGTAACGTTCGGCGAGCTCCTTCGCCCGATCTTCCAACGATGCGTCACCGGTCGAGTTCTGTGGTCGCTGCGACATGAGCCGCTCGACGAGGTCATCGACGAATCCTGTACGTTCGCGCCCTTTTATCCGCGCTGGTATCAACACCACGATCCGGCTTCCGGACCAATGGGCAGTGCCCGTCTTCTTGCGCCTGGTGGACGCTCGAATCTCAACTTCGGGACGATCGAAGCGCGGCGGCTCAATGGTGATCGTCGTGTCGGGATCTCTGTTCGAGTGCTTACTCATCAGACGATGATGTTCACCAGCCGGGGTGGTCGAGAGACGATCCGCTGCGGTGTCGCACCGGCCAACGCCGCACTGATCACCGCGTCCTCCAACGCTTCGGTGGCAGCGTCGGCCATGGAGATGTCAGGCGGCACGTCGAGTCGGGCGCGGACCTTGCCGTTCACCTGGACGACCATCGTGACCCTCGCGCGCTTCACCAATTCGGGATCGGCGACGGGCCAGGACTGCGCGTGCACGCTCTTCTCACCTGGGTGACGCTCTTCCCAGATCTCGGCCGTGACGTGCGGCGCCATTGGCGCCAACAACATGACGAGCATGTCGAGTGCTTCGTCGAATGTCGCGCGCTCAGCACCTTGGTCGCTGCGCGCCCACTTGGAGATCGTGTTCAAGAGTTCCATCAACGCCGCGACCGCAGTGTTGTGACCCCAATGCGCGAGGTCGTAGGTCACCTTGTCGATGGTCCGGTGAACAGCTCGCCGTACCTCTTCGTCACTCGCGTCGACGCCATCGTGGAAGTTGACCTCGTGGAGTTGGCTGAGTCGATAGACGCGGTCGAGGAACCGCCCGCAGCCATCGATGACCTCGTCCGTCTGGTCGGTCCAGTCGAAGTCATCGGCCGGTGGTCCGGCGAAGAGGTGGAAGAGGCGAAGTCCGTCGGCGCCGACGGTTTCGTAGTACTCCTCGGGCGCGACGAGATTTCCCCTGGACTTGGACATCTTCGATCCCACGAGTCGGATCATGCCCTGGGAGAACTGTCGCTTGAACGGTTCACGCGGTAATCCCGGAGCAAACCCGATGTCGACCATCGCCTTTTCGTAGAAGCGCGCGTAGAGCAAGTGCAAGATCGCGTGCTCAATGCCGCCGATGTACTGGTCGACCGGCATCCACTTGGCGGCTTCGAACGGGTCGAAGGCTCTATTCGGCGTGAAGGGATCGGTGTAGCGCAGGAAGTACCACGACGAGTCGCAGAACGTATCCATAGTGTCGGCTTCGCGAATGGCGGGAGCGCCGCAGACGGGACAGGTCGTATTGCGAAATTCTTCGTGGGTGGCGAGAGGTGACTGACCGGTTTTGTCCATCACCACGTCGTCCGGCGCGAGCACCGGCAACTGGTCGTCGGGCACGGGCACGATCCCGCAGTTCGAGCAGTAGATGATCGGTATCGGACAACCCCAGAAGCGCTGGCGCGAGATCAGCCAGTCGCGAAGTCGGTAATTCACTTTGGCAACGCCGTTGGCCTTTTCGGCAAGGAACTCGGTGGCCCGAACTTTCGCGTCGGCAATGTTGAGTCCGTTCAAGAAACCGGAGTTGATCTTCTCGCCCCCACCGACGTAGGCGCCGCCGTCGAATCCTTCGGGCGCCCGCGTGGTGTGCACGATCGGCAGACCGTAGGCCAAGGCGAAGGCGTGGTCGCGCTCGTCTTCGCCGGGCACGGCCATGATCGCGCCGGTGCCGTAGGTACCGAGCACGTAGTCCGCCACGTAGACCGGCACCGATTCGCCGTTCATGGGATTCACGACGTAGCTACCGGTGAAGGCTCCACGCTTTTCCAGTGCAGCCCCACCTTCGGACGAAGCCGTGCGAACGACTTCGCTCTCCTTGGATGCCCGTTCAACGAGAGCGGCGACGTTGTCACGCTCATCGTCGGTCGTGAGTTCATCCAAGAGCGGATGCTCAGGTGCGATGACGGCGTACGTGATGCCAAAGGCCGTGTCCGGTCGCGTGGTGAAGACGCGAATCGCCCTTTCGGGATCGTCGGCGAACGCCAGATCGAATTCCACGCCTTCGCTGCGCCCGATCCAGTTGCGCTGCATCGCCTTCACCCGCTCGGGCCAGTCGAGCGCGTCGAGGTTGTTCAACAACTCTTCGGCGTAGTCGGTGATCTTGAAAAACCACTGTTCGAGGTTCCGTCGCTCCACGAGGTCACCGGAACGTTCACAGGTTCCGTCGGGCAAGACCTGTTCATTGGCGAGGACGGTGCCGCAACCCGGGCACCAGTTGACCGGCGCCTCGGCGCGGTACGCCAGACCAGCCTTCAAGAAGGCGAGGAATATCGTCTGGGACCAGCGGATGAACTCGGGATCGTGACTGCGCACCTCCCGGCGCCAGTCATAGACCGCGCCGAGCCGGATAAGCGAGGACTTGAGCTCGATGATTCGCGCCTCGGTGAAGATCCGAGGATGCGTACCGGCCTTGATCGCGGCATTCTCCGCCGGGAGGCCGAATGAGTCGAATCCGAAGGGAGAAAGGACCGCCTTTCCCAACATGGTCTGGTAGCGGACGTTGACGTCGCCAAAGGTGTAAATCCGCACGTGGCCCTGGTGGGCCGAGCCCGACGGGTATGGGTACATGCACAGGGCGTAGTAGCGCTCGCGCTGATCGTCGTTGTCGACCTCGTACGTGCCGTCCTCGAGCCAGCGGTCCTGCCACTTCTTCTCGATTTTCATTACGTCAAAAGGCCGTGCCATCTAGACATTCTAGAAGTTTGCGCGCGCTTCCCCGGTCGAGGAAGATGGCGCTATGAGTTCCCCGACGTACTTGCTCGTGCACGGCGCGTGGGGTGGCGCGTGGAGCTGGCGCGACGTGGGCGCCGAGTTCGACCGTCGAGAGGTCACCTGGAAGGCCGTCGACCTACCGAGTTCGAGGCTCGACGCCGATCCCACCACGGGACTCGCCGAGGACGCCGCTGCAGTCTTGGCGTTGGCCGACGGCGAAGGCCCTTACGTTCTCGTCGCCCATAGTTACGGAGGCGCGGTTGTCGCCGAAGTCGCTTCGCGGATTTCGAACCTTGAACGATGTTTTTACGTCGCCGCACTGATTCCTGGCCCCGGCGAAAGTGCCACGGACGCTTCGCGACAAGTTCAAGTTCGAACACTGTTGGACGACGCCATCGAGGTCGACGGAGATTATCTTCGTCTTAACAAGGATCTGGCAGGCGCGGCTCTTTATAACCGTTGTGACGTTGAAGTTGCGAAATGGGCCGTCGATCATCTGTCCACTCAAACGATCGCCAGCTTACGAAGTCCACGAGAATTCGAGAACGCCACATCGGAAAAGATCTACGTCCGCTGCACCGACGATCACGCGGTCGACCCTCAACTCCAACAGTTGATGTCCGAAGAGTGCGACTTCGCCCTCGATATCGATAGCGACCATTCGCCCTACCTTTCTGAGCCATTGCGATTTTGTGACGTCATCCTTGACTGATTGAATTAGTGGTGGACCCAGTAGTCAACGCCGCGATGACGGAACTCACCGCGTGGGTCTACGGCCATCACTCGACGACTGGGCCGAAGTGGTTACGGTTTCGTCGAAGAGATCTGAGCGATCCTTCGTCGAGGTCGGCTGCAATCCACTGCCTTAAGAATCTGCGGCACTGGGGATATGTGTTTGCGCCGGACGAGCTGGAAGCCTGGGCCAGTGAGAATGGATGGCGGCCGCAAGACGCTATCGAACTCCGTATCATTGCCGGTCAGATTCTCGACGGTGTTCGATTGCACACGGTCACCAATGCGTTTGGAACCAAGTGGGACGTCGAGCGGTGGCGAAACCAAGCCGGTATGTGAGGGAGGTTCCGAGTCGACGAAGTCTTGACACACCAACTCCGTCGCGAAAGTTCATTGGCGCACAACCGACTCGCTCTAGGATTTGACGCTTCGGCGAGCAGCCTCTTGGCGGCTGGTCTGATAGGAACCACCCGAACTTTGGTCGGCTTCTGCAGATTCGTTCGGTGTCACGAATTGAACGCTATGCCTGCTCTGTCACATTCCACAGCACGGCATACTGTTGGCTCCTAATTTCGTTCGAGTGAGATTCCACAGGTCAGTATCCGACACATATTGAAATCCGAGCGTGACTCCCCAACTGGTAGCATCGTTATTCCTTTGGGGGTATAGCTCAGCTGGTAGAGCACTTGCATGGCATGCAAGGGGTCCGGGGTTCGAATCCCCGTACCTCCACCAAGTTTTAGTACCGTCCCCGAAGGTTCTCCGTTACATCGCAACTCGAACAAATATTTCTTTTTGACAACATCCACCTCTGTTAACGAGTTGAGCTCGATATCGTGTTTTGCTCACCGGTACACGTATGAGACAATAAATCGATCATTTTCTAACTGAGGTAGATGTACCGGTGCCCCGTTTAAATCGATCACAATATTTCATTCGTCATGGATTGCTGTTTTACCTTTGGGAGACGCATCAACAGTTATTCAGCCTGCTGAGTCCAACGGCTCAACTCGAGCTTCATCGCTTCTTTCTACCAACAGTCGACATTGAGGAGCACGAACTCGCTAGCTACCGCGACTACATCAACAAGTGTGAACCGAGTTTGGCGCACAAAGCTGGGAAGCACTTTGCAGATCTCACACGGCCTCGACCAGAAGCTATCAAGATCATCAGCAAGTCAAGAAATCTACACGTGAGATCGATCATGAAGTCACAGCCGGATCTGAAGAAACTGGCGAGAGCGTTTGTACTTCTGGCAGAGACGCGTCGTTCTCAGTGACAATTGCAATTGGCATAACAGGCGCCCATACTTGAATCATGAACCCATATCTAGAAATGAATGTCTCATGAGATGGATTGATGCAATAGGTCATGCTCTAACAGAAGCGGGTTCGATGACCTGGCAAATATTGTGGGCCCTAATTTTTGGCTTTGTTTTATCAGCGATAATTCAGGCGGTCGTTCGTCGTGAGACGATCACTAAACGTCTTGGTGATGACCGACCACGAACACTTCTTCTAGCCACGGGGCTTGGAGTGGCGTCATCCTCTTGCTCCTACGCTGCCGTAGCTTTAGCTCGCGCGCTCTTTAAGAAGGGTGCCAGCTTCACGTCGGCAATGACTTTTGAGATTGCCTCAACCAATCTGGTCATAGAATTAGGTGTGATATTGGCTGTCTTGATTGGCTGGCAGTTCACGGCCGCTGAGTTTGTTGGTGGCCCAATCATGATCGTGCTGATCGCCGTGATCTTTCGGCTTTTCCTGCGAAAGCGTCTGATTGATGCCGCGAAGACTCAGGCGAATATGAACTTGGCAGGTTCAATGGAGGGCCACGCTGCCATGGATATGTCAATCAATGACGATGGCAGTTTGCTCCATCGGCTTGGTTCCAAGAACGGCGCTACTGCTGTATCGCACATCTTCATCATGGAGTGGGCCGCTGTGATCAGAGACATCGTTCTCGGTCTCTTAATTGCCGGATCGATTGCTGCTTGGGTACCAAATAACTTTTGGCGACATTTCTTTGCAGTCGGTCATCCGCTTCTCTCGAAGATTTGGGGGCCAATCATCGGGCCACTCGTCAGCTTGCTCAGTTTCGTCTGTTCCATTGGAAATGTTCCGCTGGCCGGAGTCCTCTGGAATGGCGGCATTAGTTTTGGTGGGGTCATTAGTTTTATGTTTGCCGACCTGATCATCATCCCGATCTTGATTATCTACCGTAAGTACTACGGCACCAAGATGATGCTCTTCATTCTGGGCAGCTTCTACGTCACCATGGTGATGGCGGGCTATCTGGTTGAGATCATTTTCAGCCTTTTCCACCTCACCCCGACTGTCAGAAACGCCAAAGTAGGAGAGATCGCCGTTAGCTGGAACTACACCACCGTGCTCAACATTCTTGCCCTGATTGTGGCGGTTGGCCCAATTATTCGCTTCATAAGAACTGGCGGTATGGCCATGATGAAGATGATGGGCGGTTCTCCAGAAGAAGAACATCACCACCATCACATGGGTTGATGCTGTAATTACTTGGCCAAATCCCGTAGGCAATTCCGCACGGTGTTCGCACAGAATCCGAGTTGCTTACCGACCTCCATCGGCAAAAGGCCAGAAGAGTTCAGTTTCACCATCGATTCAATATCTTCAGACGTTGGAGATTTGCCTCGCATTACGATTCCGGCCTTCTTGAGCCGTGTGGCCACCGTCGTGCGATGACAGCCGAATTCAGCAGCCAGCTCGTAGACCGTGGCTCCTCCTTCGTAACGTGAGGCCATTTCGACCATCTGGGCCCGCGTGAGTCGTCTCTGTTGTTGACGGATCAGGGCTCCATGTATCAACGCACGTCCGATGGTCTGTGGATTGGCGTTGCGCACCAATATGAAGATCTGCGCTCTTTGGGCGAGTCCGGGATTGCTGGCACCTACAACGACCTCCGAGTCTTCCTCGAAGACCACCTGAGATTTCGTTTTCAGGACCAACTGAGGGATCTCGGTTTGACGGAGGCAAGACTGTCACAGATAGTCACTGACCTTCGCGCGTCCAATGTCATCTCAGATCAAGCATCTCAGGAGCTCTTCGACCTCATCAACACTTTCAATGATCCGTCACACTCGGTTGAGCTTGAAGTGAATCCCGTGGAGTGGAATTCACTAATGCTTCAAATGATGCGACTGCTCTTTGGTCCGATGAGTTGAAGGCTCATGATTGGGCCGGATCCAGCCGGCCAAGGGACTTACACCAGGGGAAGGGGTCGACCCACGATCACCCCTCATGTTGACGTCGCCTAAAGGAATG
>Ga0307373_10003180_pt1 | contig 28832 bp, 24 predicted proteins | sample OX2MG_FD_202534 | JGI IMG/M metagenome (GOLD analysis project Ga0307373, IMG submission 202534) | Soil microbial communities from Risofladan, Vaasa, Finland - OX-2 | ecosystem: Environmental > Terrestrial > Soil > Coastal area > Acid sulfate soil | place: Finland: Risofladan, Vaasa | collected... | reverse complement strand
CCTTGACGACCATTCGAGCCACGACGAGCGCGCCGGCGGCCACACGCATCGGCCTATTGGCCGGTTGGGGCCGGTACCCCTTCGTCGTCGCCGAGTCGCTGCGCCGCCAGGGAGCCGAGACCTATTGCATGGGCGTCAAGGGGCACGCCGATCCGGCGCTGGCCGCAGTTTGCGACGAATTCGAGTGGATGGGATTGGGCAGACTGAACCGCGCGGTCCGCTTCTTCAAGCGGCACGGCATTCGGCGGGCCGCGATGGCCGGCAAGATTCACAAGATTCGGCTGTTCGAGCCCTGGTTCTGGATCAAGCACTGCCCCGACTGGCAGACGACGCGGCGGTTCTTCAAGCACTTCGTGCTCAATCGCCGCGACCGCCGCGACGACACGTTGCTCCTGGCCGTGGTCGAGGAGTTCGCCGTCAACGGCATCGAGTTGGTCCCGGCCACCGATTTTGCCCCGGAGCTGCTGGTGAAACGAGGGCAGCTCACGCACCGCGGTCCGACCTCGGCGCAAAGCAACGACATCGAATTCGGTTGGCGGTTGGCCAAGGAGTTGGGCCGGCTCGACGTGGGTCAAAGCGTGGCCGTCATGGGGGGCACGGCGTTGGCCGTCGAGGCGATCGAAGGCACCGACCAGTGCATCCGGCGGGCGGGCGAGCTCTGCCGCTCGGGCGGCTTTACGGTGGTCAAGGTGGCAAAGCCACAGCAGGACATGCGGTTCGACGTTCCGACCATCGGCCTGGGCACGCTCGAAACGATGGTCGAGGCGGGCGCCACCTGCCTGGCCGTCGAGGACGGGCGGACGATCATCGTCGACCGCGAAGAAACGATCCGCTTCGCCAACGAACACAAGCTGGCCATCGTCGCCGTCGATCCGGCGCGAGCGGCCCTGGAAACACCTCCGGAGACCCCGTGCGAATCAAGGGAAAGGTAGAAGAAGAACGGGCGGTACGGCCATCCCGCGGCACGACCACCCACCCCGCGTTCTCCCCACATCAACCCTCCTTTCGCGTTTTTGTCCCACCTCGTCACTCTTGCGACGTGCGGCGGTCTCCGGAGGAATTTTTTACCATCTGCCGAATGTGCAGAATGACCCCGTGGGGCAGGTTTCCAACCTGCCATAGAATCCCGCGATAGACTTATGGACGGCAGGCTGAGAAACAACATCGGCCTCGCCGTTCGACGGACTCTTCGAAGAGGTGGAAATCGCCACAAAACCCGTCTATACTGGTTTGCAGTCGCCGATCGCGTAGTTCGATCGGAAGTCATTGGGGATATGTCCTTCACGTCGTTCAGGACGAAATCCCATGGACGTTTCATTTCTGCAACGGTTGTTGGCCTGTTCCGACGCGCACGCACGACCGGCAACGTGGTTGTCGCGGCTGGATCCAAGTTGGGTGGTGGCGGGCATTTTTAGCCTGGCGCTGATCGTCGTCGTTTGCATCCGCCCGTTACGGCGGCCCGCGGTACTGGTGCCGTTTGGCATGTTGGCCGCGTTGATCTTGCTCCTGGTGCCCGCGATCGCCCAAGCCCGCGAGGCCGGAAGGCGAACGACTTGTACCTGCAATCTCAAGCAGATCGGCGTCGCGATGCACAATTACCATGATCTTTTCGGATCCTTTCCTCCGGCTTACATTGCAGACGAACGCGGCCGGCCGATGCATAGTTGGCGAGTGCTGCTTTTGCCTTTTCTGGAAGGAAAGCAGGTCTACGATCAATACGATTTCAATGAACCTTGGGATGGCCCGCACAATCGGCTGTTAGCCGACAAAATGCCTGCCGTTTACCACTGCCCCAGCGACGACGAGTCGAAACCGGGCGAAACGAGTTACGCGGCGATCGTCGGCCCGCAAACGATGTGGCCGGGGGACGAGACCATCCCGCTCACCGACGTAAAGGATGGGACAGAAAACACGCTTGCAATCGTGGAAGCGGCGGGGAATGGCATCCATTGGATGCAACCTCGCGACGTGCCGGTTTCCGTCGCCAAGGCTGGCATCAACAACGCGCCGGGATTGGGCATCTGTAGCCGGCACCCGCAAGTCGCAATTGTCCTTTATGCCGACGGTTCGGTGCATACGATCAGTCAAGTTGTTTCGCCGGAAACCTTACAAGCGCTTTTCACACGCGCGGGTGGGGATACGCCGGGCGCGATTTGGTTCCCTTAACCACCAGACGAGCGCACGAAGCTAGATCGGCTCGCTCAGCCGCACGGTGCCTCGTTTGTCGCCGGCGGCAATCATCGTCCCCCAAGCATGCCGTCCCGGACCCGCGCGGAACAAGTCTTTGAGCGAGCGGGCTTGAACGCGGGCGACTTCCAGCACCTGCTCCTCGCGGATGATCGGCGTGCCGCCGAGCCAGGCTCGCCACAACACGGCCACACAGGCGGCCTGGGGCGGGGAGAAATGGTAGGTCGCGCCGAACCAGTCGACACTCTTGAAGCCCGGCCCGTGGCTGGGTCCCGACGTCGGCGCGGTCAATGGCCGGCCGGACTCATCGTTTCCAATGTCAGGTTTTGTGTTTTGCATTCCACTTTCTCCATCGCCCCCACGGATGATTGCTGGTCGCACGGTTCGCGGACCGAGGGCAGCGAGGCCCAGCGGATGTCGACGCGTGTCAACAGCCGGCGGGCCGCGGCGGCATAGTCGGGCCGGTTGTCGATCAACGCCACAGCGACCTTTGCCAGCGACAACTCCTCGGCTTCCTGGCACAACACCAGATCCGAGTCGGCGTCGAACAAGGTCAGCGCCACCTTAGGCAGGTTGCCGAGCGCGGTCGCGGCCAGCTCTTTTCCGTAGGCGCCGTCGGGCAACACGGCCAGCACTCGTTTGGCGCCGCCGAGCCGCGATAGACGGGGAACCGCCTTCTCGACCGCCGCGGCCAGTTCCTGGGTTTGCCGCGCAACGTCGGGATGACGGTCGATCAGCAGGCGCGCGGCGTCGATATCGCGCAGCGACGCAAGCAGCGCGGCGCGGGACCGCGATCGCAGCTCGTCCCGCAGCGATTTCCAGGCTTCGTCGCCCGCCGCGCCGAGCGCCAGCAGACCACCGTTGGGTTCAAGGCATTCGCGCTGGAGTCGTTCGTCGAAGCGGGCGGCGAAGGTGGGGTCGGCCAGCTCGGCCTGCGCCACCGCCTCGACGATCTTCAGGTGCGAGACGGCGGCCGCAGTCTGGCCGCCGGTCGAGTCGGCCGGCGCAACCGCGAAATCGCGGCCAAACTGCTCGCACCTCGACCTCAATCGCAGCAGCCGCTCGTTGAGCGCGCCAAGCGCTCCAATGGCCGACTGCACCAGCGTTACAACCTGCTGGTAGACCAGCGTCCGTAATCGTTTGTCGCAGTATTCAAGGAGCCGCGTTTCGGTTTCTTGAGGCGATGTTTCGCCCCACAGGTCTCGCCAACGGCGGCCACGGCCGTCGCCGTCGCCGCGGACCAGCACCGCGCGAAGCGAGGTCGTCTCGGCAAGGGTCTTGCGAAACAGGTCTTCGGCCTCTTGCCGCAGCGACCGCATGTGTTCCTGGAACAGCGACGTGGCGGCCAGCGCGGCGGGCAAGCGGCCGTGAGGGTCCTCAACCAACCCGGCCGCCGCGCGGACGATCGATTCGCCGACGGCGCCCGCCAGTTTGGTCGTCGCCTCGCGGAGCGCCGTGGTGAACCGGGTCGGTTCGGCATCCTGTTGCCGCTCCGACGAATGGGGCGCGCCAAGCACCACGTCGATCCTGGCTAAAGCGTCGCTCCCGGCCGAGACGATGCCCAGCGGCTGCGCCAGCAGACCGCGGAAATGAACCTCGGCCTTGCCCCCCAGGGCCTTGTCGGCAACGGCGAACAGCCGCTTGCTCAGCGGGTCGAGGGCCAATTCCGCCGTGTCCAAGTGCAAGCCGGCCGGGTCGGTGGGGCGACCGTCGCCATGCCAGCGACCGACGACGCGCTGGCAGAGAAGCTCGGCCTGGGTGCCTGCCGCCGTGAACTTGTCGCAACCAATCATGTGCAGACCAAAGGTCCGCAACCGCGCGGCGCCGCCGATACCGCCCGGGCGCTCGCGCGTCAATTCGCGGCAGCGGTCGAGGGCCGCGCCGCAGGGCGTGGCGGCGTCGAGGTACAGATAACGGGCAATGTTCGCCGCGGCGGCGTCGAATTCGGCTTCGCTCAAGTCGTCGCCCAGTTCGACCAGGTAGGAATCGCCGAACGGCGGCTCGGCGCGTACGTCGACACCCGCGGCAGCCGTACTCCGCCTGCCCTCGGCGTTCGCGGCCGGCGCAGTGCGTGCGCCGTTGGCCGTCGAGTCGGTGGATGAGCGATTCACCGGGCAGGCGCCGCCGCGAGCGCTATAGTGGTTCCATTCCGTCAAGGTCGCGTAGGCGTTCACCTTTCGCAGGTCCTTGGCCGTCCCCCTTTTCATCGTGCCGTGCGTCAGCACTCCGCACACGCCATCGGCCGCCAAGCCGAGTTCAGCCAGGACTTCTCGGACCGCGTACGCGATGTCGAACAGCATCCCGCCGCCGGTGCCGCCGCAAATCGACGAGATGATGAACACCCGCGGCGCATCGTCGCGCAATCGGGCGCCGGTCGTCTCGGCCGATTTCATTTTCGCTTCGTCGCTGGTGATGTCAGTCAATGCCCGGCGAATTCGGTCGGCAATCCGCTCTGCGTGGTCGACGTAGACCAGCCGGCCCAGGGGCCGTAACCCCTCGGTCCGCAACGATCGCGGGATGTTGTACAGCCACCGCCGGCTGAGCCAGCCCAACAGCTTTTCGGAAGCCGCGTGATAGTCGGCCGGACGCCGAAGCGGCAAGAACAGGGCTTCGTCAGGAGAAAGCGCCTCGTCCACGGGGTCGTTCGCCGTGCCGCGCGACGAGTTCGGTTCGGTATCCAGCAACAACATTTGCCAGCACGGCACCGATTGCATCGAGCCGACGCGTTCGCACAGCCGCCGCCGCAGTTTTCGAAGCACGAGGGACGCCGTGCCTCCCAACCCCAGGAACAGCGTCGGGCGTGTGCCGAGGCGGTCGCCGGAGTACGCAAGAGGTTCCAGCTCGGCGTCGGTGATCCCAGCCGCTTCGCCGTCGACCCGGTCGTGCGCCGTCAGCAGGCTCGTGTCGTTGGTACCGCTGTGGCACGGCGTGGAACGCAGATCGAACGTCCGACGCTCGTTCGATTCAGGTGGGGCGAGGTGGGTCGCCGGCGGCCCCATTTCGGCCGGGTGCGGCTCGGCGCACCGCAGAAGGAAGTCGATCATCTCGCGACAACTGGCGAAGCGACGGTCCGGCTGCTTCGATAATGCCCGCGCGATCGTCGGCCGGTCGTGGTCCGGCAACGGCCCTAACGACGGTGGGCTGTGCATGTGCTGCACCGCCAGTTGCGCCGTGGTGAAACCGGGGAAAGGCAGCGCGCCGGTGAGCATTTCCTGGTAAACGATCGCCAGACTGTATTGGTCGCTTGAACGGCTGGCCCGGCCGTCGAACGCCTCGGGCGTGGCATAAAGCGGGGTCACGCCGCCGACCAGCGTATTGTTGGCGTCTTGCAGGTCCTTGCAAAGGCCGAAGTCGGCCACTTTCACCCGGCTGCCCACGAGCAGCAGGTTTTCGGGCTTGATGTCGAGGTGTTGCAATCCGAATTTGTCGCTCATGTAGTCGAGCGCGTCGGCGGCGTCGCGCAGAAAGCCGAGCAGCTCGTCGCGTGGAATGCCCACCATGCCCGCCTCTCGGCACTCGCGAAAGCGGTCCATCAGGCTCATCTCGGCCAACTCGGTCACGATGAAGAGCTGGCCGTCGATGACGTCGAACCGCTCGAGCGAAAGCAAGAAGGGGTGGCGGACCTCCTTGATTCGGCCCAGGGCCTTGAGTTCGCGCGCGCCGCGGTCGTCTTCCATCCGGCCGTAGACGAACTTCATCGCCTTGTTCAGCCCGCCGGGAGCGGAGACTTTCCAGACCTCGCCATAGCCGCCGATGCCCAGGCGCACGAGCAGCGTGTAGCCCGGGACCGGTTCGGCGCCTTCGCAGGGTTGGAATGCCATGTCGTTTTTTCGACCGTTTTCTAAATCCGACGGGTTGGTGGGCGGCGCCCACCCTACGAGATGTGTGTGCCGACAAGCTGGCCGGCGGTGTCCGCGGTCGCAAAGGCCGTTAATGTCCGCGGCGATCCAAACCAAGCGCCCTGGGCGGCATGGCAACCCAAGAGGCGACATTCGCGCGCGTCCTCGTCCGTTTCGACGCCCACGGCGATCACGCGAATGCCCCGTTCCTCACAAGCGGAAACGATCTCCTTGACTTGCTTGTGTCGCGACTGGGCCAGGTGCAGCCCCTGTACCAGCGACTTGTCGAGCTTGAGAAACTCGGGAGGATGTGCCGCCAACTCGAGCAGCCTGCCCCGGCCGGCGCTGAAGCACGCGTACGCAAGGCCGATGCCATGTTCGCTCAACTTCCCTCGGACGCGGCCCATAAAGTCGGCATCGGTCACCGCGGCTTCGGGCACCTCGATGACCAGCGCCTGCTCGCCGGTCATCGCCGGCCGCAATGCGATGAGCGAATCGACCAGCGAATCGCGGCCGAACTCGGACGGGTGCAAAGGCAGGAACACCTTCGTTTCCGGCGGCATGGAGCCGGCTTGCTCGACGGCCACCAGTCGTGACAATTCGCTCAGGCGGTCGGTCAGCCGCGACTCGGTGGACAGCAGGTAATGATCGGCGGGAGAACGGCTCAATTCGTGGTCGCCGCCGCCGAAGGCCGCGTAGCCCAGCACCTCCCGGTCGGCAAGTTCCACGATCGGCTGGAAAAGGATGCGCACGCAGCGATGAACCAGCATCTCCTGGAAGCGGCGCACGGCGCGGATCACACAGGTGGCCTTGCCCAACTGCGCGGCCACCGCTTCGCCGGGTGCGACTACCTGCGTGGCCACTCCTTGTGTCCTGGGCGTCTGCCCGCTGGAAAAGATGAGTTCGATCGTCGCGATGTGCAGGATGTCACCGTGTTCGAGCCGCGCTTCCTGCACGCGCTGCCCATTGACGAACGTGCCGTTGGTGCTGCCGAGGTCCTTGATGCGCAGTTCGCCCTGCCATCGCAGGATGCGGGCGTGATCGCGCGAGACCTGCGTCGAGTCGACGCGAAGGTTCGACGAGTCGCTGCGCCCGATCGTAAACGGCAGCGGAGTGATCGGCGTCCGTTTGATCGGTCCACCTGTCTTGGGATAGTATTCCAGGCACGGAATACCCGGTTCGATGTCGTTCATGGGATTCGCGCGGTTTTGACCAAATCGTGCTAATGCAAGTCTAGGCCAAAAAACCGGGCACGAGCCGCTCTTCCATGACCTATATTTGAGACGCAGGCGGTGTTTGTCGCGTCGGCCGGGGCCCTGCGCGCGAGGAATTCACACTTTTTCGTACCAAAGCGTCGTCGAACATGAGCCCCCAACCCCTCAGGATTCTGGTCGTCGATGACCAGGCGGCCATCGTCTGGGCCTTGTCGAGTTTCTTGAAACGCGCCGGCTACGAGGTCTCTCAGGCGGGCGACGCCGAGCTGGCGCTGGCGGCCCTTGAGCATGATCGTCCGCACTTCGTGATCGCCGGCGGGGCAATTCAGGGCTCCGGCGGTGTCGACTTCTGCCGCAGGATTCGCAACCTGAACACACCCGACTATGTGTTCGTCTTCCTGCTGGTAAAGGATTCGAACTCGAACGACTTGATCGAGGCCCTGCAGGCGGGCGTCGACGATTTCCTGGCCCTACCTGTGGTCCACGGCGAATTGCTTTCGCGGTTGCGGGCCGGCGCGCGGGTGCTCGAGTACGAGCGGAGGCTGGCGCGCCGCGCGCGTACTGACCCGCTGACGGGTCTCGGAACAAGGCAAGCCTTCGTCGACGCCCTTGGGCGGCAACTCGACTCGACCGGCCGCCGCGCCGCATCGTCGTGTGTGTTGGCCGACATCGACTTCTTTCGCCGCGTCAATCATCGGTACGGTTATCCTGCCGGCGACGCCACGTTGCGCGCGGTGGCTGAGCACCTCGGCGTGCTGGAGGACGCCGGCGACCTGGTCTGCCGCCTCGGTGGCGATCGTTTCGGCGTGCTCCTGACCGGCGCCTCGGAGTCCGACGCCGAAAGCTGGGCCGAAAACTGCCGGTTCGCTCTGGCCGAGTTGAAGATCCCATCGTGCGATAGCCCGGCCGGACTGACGGCCAGTTTCGGCGTCGCGCAGTTGTTGCCCGGTACCACGCCCGAGGCGGCGATCGCTCTGGCCGAACAACCGCTCCTGGTGGCCAAACAATCGGGGCGCAACCGCGTCGTTGCCAGCGGCGGCATGGCGGCCATTACCGCCGATCGGGCCGGGGCCGGACTATCCAGCGATCCATTACGCACCGCCGTGGCCCGCGACGTCATGACGTCCACCGTAATCGCCGTCCACGAACGCGAGACGTTCGAATCAGCCGCCCAGTTGCTGAGCGATTGCCGGCTGGCAACGCTCCCCGTCGTCGACGCCGATGGAATGCTGTTGGGCACGGTCCGCAAGGCTGACCTGGGCGGGCGGCCCACGGAGCGGAAGTTTTCCTCTCGCGCGATCGCCGAAGCCGTCTCGACCGAAGCCCCTTGCTACGACGAGGAGACGACGGTGCAAACGCTGTACGAATTCTTCCAGCGCGAGGAGTACGACCGCGTGGAGATCGTCCATAGCGGCAGGCCGACGGGCTACGTGACACGCGGCTCGCTGGCCGCCTTGAGTCGGCCGCTTATGTTCGACTCGTTCGCCCAGCACGTGAGCAACGACCACGACAGCGCCGCCTTGCTTGTGGCTGATCTGGACGAGGTGGCGCATGCCTGAGCGGCGCCACTTGGACGAAGTTCGAAACGGCGCAGCGCAAAGCCCACTGCCAACAACCGCCGCCACGTTCCCGCGGCCGGCTCAATGGATATTGCAGTTGGGCACGGCATTCTGAAGCTTCGCGATGCCGGAGGGCGTGATGGACGGGACGCCGTATCTGTCAAACCATAGGTCGCGTAGTCCACAGAGCGCTGCCAGTTGCTCCAGCTCGATGTCGGTGGTCACAACGCCGTGCAGCGATAGGTACGTCAGCCCCTTCAGGCCTGCGATCGCTTCAAGGGCTTCGTCCCTTGAGCCGCTGCAACCTGCGACGCTGAGCGAGCGCAGTCTTGTGAGCCGACGCAACGGGACCAACCCCGCCGACGAGATGAAGGGGTTTTGGATCGACAAGTGTTCCAGGTCCGCCATTCCGGCGACGACCATGAGCGTGGCGTCTGTCACGCCATGTCCGGACAGCGAAAGCGATCTTAGCGCAGGCAGTTTCTGAACGATGGAGAGTGCTTCCGGCGTCATCGCCGTCTCCATCGAGGTGGCGAGGTCGAGCGATTCGAGCCGCCTTAGACGCGTCAAGGGCGTCAGGCCCGGGCCGGTACGCACAAACCCGTCTTCCCAGGCATGATGTCCCCATAGACGCAAGCTTTCGAGCTGCTGCAGCGAGGCGACGTACTTCAAGCCCGCGTCGGTGATCTTCGGGCAGGACAGGCCTAGCCGCCTCAGTCTTCGTAGCGCAGCAAGCTGTGACAACCCATCGTCCGTCACCTGATCGCTACCGATCTCAAGCACGACGAGACCCGTCAGACGACAGATTTCCTTCAATTCTTGGTTGTCGATCGGCGTCGGGGCGGAATAGCCCTCGATCTTCAGCAAAGTCAAATGTGGGAGATCATGCACCGCCGCGCGGCGCTCGCGCGGCTCCAGCGCGTAGGGCCACTCGATTCCAATGATTCGGTCAAATGGCTTAAGGTGCCCACCAGGCAGGTAGGGCAGGCGCCGCCAAAGCCAGTCGGGTAAGGCGCGATCGACGTCGTACAACACCCGATGGGCCGGCGAACCTTTGAAACCCCGTTCCGCGCACCAGCCGACCCGCTCAAGGGCGGCCTGTTGCCGCCGGTAGTCGTGCGCCGCGTAGCCGATGCCTCCGCCGGCGACGAGCACCAGTGCCAAGAGCTCCGCCAAGCTGACTTGCCAAGCACGGCGCGCTCGGCGACGCTCGAACCATGCGACCAGCGCCGCAAGAGCCAACAGGCCAAGCAGTGCATCGACAGTCAGGGCAAGCGGCCGCGCCGCCTCGTCGAACGTCTGGTCCGGAGGCGACCAGAGCACCGTCGCCTGATCGACCTGCCGGCGGAACGCGATCGGCCAACCGAACCTCGTGACGCGACCGTAATGCCAGAGCGGATCGACGCCGCTGCGGCCCGCGACGTTCAGCACCGTGAACATTGCGCCGCAGCACGCGAGTAGCAGCCATGCCGGCCAACGCAACCGAAACCAGGCACGTCGCGGCGTCGAGATTACGGTGGACGTCGTTTCGGGCTCGTTCATGGAGTCCTCCCCATTCCAGCCGCGACGTGACCTCTTCGGTGGGCACCGCCCACCTCAGTTGAACAGTTTGGTGTCCGCGCAGGCGGATCAACCGAGTTTATTTGGCCGGCTGGCGACGCGATTGCGCAGTTGTACGACAAACGCCGCATGGGCGGGTGTGGCAAACCCGAGATCGAGCACCTGCAATACCTTGGCCAGGTCTCCATGCGCCATTGCCGACGGATCCAACCAAAGCCCCGGAAATGTCTCACTTTGATAATGCCCTGCCGGGCTCAGTGGCAGGCGTTCGAACGCGCCTTCGCGCTGAACGAACCAGTCGATGGCTCGATCGACCACGCGCCACACGACGTATTCCTTGACCTGGTTGCGTTGATAGACGCGGAACTTCTTGTGGAGATCGATGCTGACGCTACTGGCGGCGATTTCTCCGGTCAACTCCGGGCCGCCGACGACGTAGTCGTCGGCGTCGAGCGTCACCTGGCCGCCAAAGGCCGGTTCGATGATCATCGTCGCGTCCGGCTGTGGCTCGTTTTCCATATCCAATCGAATGCTGCCGTTGTCGCCCACGCGAATGCCGGGCGTGTGCGCCCGGTAATGGACCAGCCAGCCGATGAAATCGGCGTGCGGCCCGGCGTGCTGGTTCCAACGCACAGGAGAGGGCATGTAAACTACTCCTTCGATCAGCTCCGCTTTTTTCAAGCCGGGCATGGTCTCGAAACGGCGTTCGAATTCGCAACGGGTCAGTTGATCGCCCGTTTCCAATGGGCGAAAAGTCATGGGTGCTTCCTCCGCATCCTTGGACATTACCTTAGTTGAACAGCCTGGGGAAATCGCGGACGTCGCGGAGCATTCCGCCGTCGCGAGGGTCTTTCCGCAACAAGTTCATGGTCGTCGGATCGAGATCCAGTTCACTTTCCTCCAGTCCGAACCGCCAGCCGTAGACCCGCTTGAGCAACTGGTCCAGGTTCTTTTTCTGGTGGTTGTGATAGTAATTCAGGAAAACCCCGCCGCCCGCGTAGATGATGTTGCTCCCTTCGCTGCCGAACTCCTCGCTCGATTTCGGGTCGGTGTTCTTGATCCATCCCCAATCGCCAGGCACCCAGTGGTTCCAGGGAACGTTGACGTGCCGAGCAAGCAAGATACCGTCGGTCGGCGCGGTCCCATCGCTGCTCTTTGTGGGACATATTCCCGCGAAGGGATGTTGCCGGTCGAGGCTCGCCTCCAAGCGCGCCATGACGCCCGGGTTCGGTTTGACCTGCTGGAAATAGTCGAATACGCCCTGCGCGAAGATGAACCGGCATGCGCTGGTGCAGCCGATGATGTAGAACGACTTACCCACGAACGCGTCGCCGACCCCCTTGCTTGGCTTCACGCCGGGCTTGAGCGTCCAGTTGTCCTCCAGCATCGGCTGCCAGTGTTCGACGGTGTCGTACTGGTAAGTGCGGTTCTCCGGGAAAATCCAACCCGCGCGATATCCCCAGTAGACGACGTTTTGCCGGATGGCGATGTGCTCCTTGAGTTTTTCCACGGAGCAGTTGGGGCCGCTGAATTCGAACCGTCGCCCGCGCCCGAGCATCGTGGCGAGGATCTCCTTCTTGGAAGCCATGGTAATCGCCTTCATCTGCCCGAGGCGGTCGATGTATTGCACGGTTTCGGGCGCCAGCCCCAACTCCGGTCGCTTCGCCAGATCGAACGTGCCGGTATCGGGACTGCCGACGCTCAGCACATAGCCGACGCTGTCGCCTTTCGGCGACTCGTCTACTTGAACCTGGTTCGCGGTCCATCCCATCGCGATCAACAATTGCTGCATCGCGGTTTTGATTCTGGGGATCTCCAGAGGGGGACCCGAAAAAACGATCCCATAAGGCTCGACGGCGCCGGAAGTCGCATCGACGGGGGCCGGGCGAGCGGGCCGATCCGCTTTACTCGGTCTTTTCGCGCCTGAGTCCGCGACCGCGGCGTCCATGAACGCCAGCCGGCCCGGTTGCGCCCGCCCAGGGCCAGGCGCCCGCCCAGGGCCAGGCGCCCGCCCAGGGCCAGGCGCCCGCCGCGCGCCAGGCACGCTGCGTTTGACGTCCACCGTGGCGTTGACGTCCCGCTGCGGGGGCTTCGGCCCGCGTCCCGATGTGGGCGAAGTTGGCTTGTCGTGTACACCAACCAACCACGCGACATAGGCGGCACTGACGAACAAAAGCGCTGTTACGGTAAACGGGAGCCGGCGTCGCCGTGGGTTGGTCGCGGTGCTCATCGGGCGTACCCTTGTGCCTTGTCCGTAGGTTCGTCGATTCTACCATCCCCAATGCGCCAATGCACCAGGGGTCTGTCAGCAAAAAGGCAACGGATCGTCAATGCCCGTTCAAGGCAAATAGCCTGTACAGCGCCCCGCCGGCGCGCCAAAATGAGGGGGCACCGGCGAATTCTCCGGAATTTCGAGGGGCGTGGCGAAATTTGTAAGAATTCCGGGTCCTTTCCTTGAACACAAGCACTGAAAGGTATCGTTCATGACCGTACCCGCTGGACTTGCTCCTCGGCACCCAAAGGGCATATCGCGCCGCGAGTTGCTGCAAGTCGGTTACTCGGGGTTGCTGGGAATCGGCTTGCCTTGCGCGCTTTCCCGGCCTGCCGGCGCGGCGGCGGGCCGATCCGCCGCGCCGGCGCTGACCAGGCCCAAATCGGTCATTCTCGTGTTCCTGACGGGTGCCCCCAGTCATCACGACACTTTTGACATGAAGCCCGATGCCCCGCCGGAAGTGCGCGGCGAGTTCCAGGCCATCGCCACCTCCGTGCCCGGCATTCATGTTTGCGAGCACCTTCCGCAACTTGCCGCACGGGCCCATCGTTACGCGCTGGTCCGTTCGCTTTCGCACCGCGAAAACAACCACCTGGTCGCCACGCACCATGTGCTGACGGGCCATCAGCAGCCGGGTGCGTTTTTCGACAAAGTGGCGTCGCGCGACGACTGGCCCTGCTACTCATCGGCCTGCGACTACTTTCGGCCCCGGAGCGACGGCGTTCCGAGCGGTGTGAATCTGCCGACGTTTCTCTTGCAGGGTCCGTTGACCTGGCCCGGTCAGCATGCCGGCTTGCTCGGGCCGCGTCACGACCCTTGGCAGATTACCGGCGACCCGAACAAGCCCGACTTCCGCGTCGACAACCTGCACCTGGCGCCGGGCATCGAAGTCGAACGCTTCGGCAACCGGCAATCGCTACTTGACGAAGTCAATCGCCAACAGCGGCAGTTGGCCGATCTGGCGGAGTGCCGCCGGCTCACGGACCAGCAACAACAAGCGTTCACGATGCTCTCGGCGGGTAAGCTCACGCAGGCCTTCGATCTGCAGCTCGAAAGCGCCGCGGTGCGCGACCGCTACGGGCGCGCGACCGTGGGCCAGTCGCTTTTGGCGGCCCGCCGGCTCGTGCAGGCCGGGGTGCCGATGGTGCAAGTGAATGTGGGGGCCGCGCAGAGTTGGGACCACCACGGCAACATCTTCCCGACCTTGAGGCGAATGCTGCCGCCGCTGGACCAGGGTGTCGCCGCGTTGTTGGACGATCTCGAAGCGCTTGGCCTGTTCGACGAGACGCTGGTGCTGATGCTGGGCGAGTTCGGCCGCACGCCGAAGCTCAGTTCGAGTTCCGGCTCAGGTTCGCCGGGCCGCGACCACTGGGCCGGTTGCTTCTTTGGGTTTTTCGGCGGCGGTGGAGTCAGGGGAGGCCAAGTGATCGGCAAGTCGGACAAATTGGGGGCCTATCCGTTGACGACGCCCTACTCGCCCGACGATGTCGGCGCCACGGTGCTGCACCTCTTGGGCGTCGATCCGCGGGCGGAAATTCGCGACCGTTTGGGGCGTCCGTCGCAGCTCAATCAAGGCGCGGTCATGGAGTCGCTTTTCACGGGCGTTGCGGGGTAACGGCTATGCCTTGTCGTTGCGCAGTCGTGAGCCAAGAGAATCATGCCGGCGAATCTCCGCTGGGATCGGGGACGCGGAGCGTCCGCGGAGCCGTTCCCACGCGGAGCGTGGGAACGAGTATCATAAGAAGAAGTCGTCGTAACGCGGTCACGTTTCCAACGGTTCACCGTCGCGTCAGATCCCAAACCAGTGCCGTCCCGTCGTCCATGCCGCTCACCAACCGCTTGCCGTCGGGCGAAAAAGCAAACGACGCGGCGCGGCTATTGCCGGGCTCGAAGGCCATCAATTCCTGGCCCCTGTCGAGATTCCAAACGCGGATCGTGTTGCTGCCGGGGTCTCCGCCGTGATTTAGATCGCAGAGCGCCAGGAGCCGACCATCCGGCGAAAGACCAAGCGTCCGCCCCTTGTCGGTGCCCGGCGTCCGGATGGTCCAAAGTGGCTCGCCGGTCGCAAGTTCCCAGATCACGAGGTCGCGGTTCTGGCTGGTTACGAGGTGCTTGCCCTCGGGCAGAAAAACGGCGTCACTGACCCAGGGCCGTTGCTTGGGGTCGCCATGCGGGATCTTGGTGTTAATGGCCTTGAACTCTCCCGGCTGTTTGACGCCAGCAAGGTCCCAACTCCTTACGACTGCCTCGTTCAGGCCGAACGCATACACCGTTTTTGCATCGGGGGAGAACGCCATCGATCGGGTCCCAATTAGGAACTCGGTGGAAATCCGTACGACATTGCGTCCGGAGGTTACATCCCAGACTTCGAGGTCGTTTTCGTGCCGTGCCACCGCAAGCAGGGCCCCGTCGCGTGAAAAAGCAAGTCGGCCGACGGCCTGCCGGCTGTGTTTCTCGTCGTCCTCCAGGAGAGGGAATTCGAGCGTCTTGCCCGAGTCGGCGTGCAAGAGCAGTACGGGGCTCATTCCGCGCCGATCATAGCCTCCGCCGGCCGCAAGCACTCTGCGGTCGGGCGACAACGCCACAGCGTTGACGCACGCGTATCTGCCGTCAAGGCGATGCACGTACCGCGGCCGGCCCGTCGCCGCGTCCCACGCTCGCACCGTGCCGTCGCCCCCACCGGTGACGATGAGCGTTCCTTCCGCGCCGTATGCGACTGAAGGAATCCAGCTCGTATGCGACTGTAATTCGCAAAGTAGAGGCATGCCTGTCGTCGCATCCCACATCCCCAGCGAATTGTCCAGCGGGGCGGCAACGACCTTGCCATTGGGTGAAATCGCCAGGCCGCGTTCGCCCCACCATTTGGGCACCGCGATCGTGCGCGCCACCTTTGCTGACGGCAGATCCCAGATGAGCAACTTTTCCTCATAGCCCGCCGCCAGCGTCCGGCCGTCGTTCGAGAGCGCCACGGCCCCATAGCCCGCCTCGGGTTCGTTGGGAGTCAGCGCGCGGACTTGCTCGCCGTCGGCCACGTTCCAGAAGCGGATTTCAGGCAACCAGACGTTTTTTGCATCATACGGCTTGCCGAACTTTTCCCGCGGGACCTCACGCGTCCCGCCGGAGATCAACTGCGCGCCGTCCGGCGTGAAACAAAGGGAAACCAGCTTGGCGGGCCCGCCGTCGATCGCCATCGTCAGTTCGCCGGTCTCGACGTTCCAGATGAGGATCTTCGCAGCGCCGGCGGCCAGCAACTTCCCATCGGGCGAGAACACCAGGGGCGCGATGACGCCCCCTGGCGGCGGGCCGCCGGCGAATCCAACCCCGACTAGCGGTCCCGGCTGCGCTTCCACCGAGAACGTTGCTTCACCCTCGGCCGTCCAAATTCGTACAACCCCGTCGCCGCCGGCACTGGCAAATCGTTTACCATCTGGCGAAAAAGCAACGCTGGTTACGCCGCCCCGCTCGCCATCGTGCGCCGCCAACTGGAGCAACTCTTGTCCGGTCGCCAGGTCCCACAGTTGAACGGTTCCAGCCCCGTCGCCCGTGACGCTCTTTTCACCGTTGGGAGAGAAGGCAAAGGGCCCGCCCGCGTGGACGTTGGCCCTCGCGACCGGCAGGCGGCGAACGAGCGCGCCGGTGTTAGCGTCCCAGAACGCGACGCCCACATCATCGTTGGCGGCTGTCGATGCCAGCAGGCTACCGTCGGGCGAGAACGCGGCGCTTTGGATGAATTGCTTGTGCCGCAAGCGCAAGGTGCCCATTCGTAGCGCGGCCCCTTCCGGCAGCGGGTCGCCGTACAGGTCGACTCCCGCCTTGGGGGCGTCGTCGGCATCGCCTTCCAGCGCCATCAGATCCATCCGCGACGTGCTCGCCAGCAGCAGGGCTGTTGCGATGCCCACAAGTAAGCCGTGATTCATGGAGACATCCTTTCGAGGTGCTGTCAGGAGACAACTCCATGAGCCTACCAGGGCGGCAAGCGGTCCGCAAACGGCTAATTGTTGTCGCGGGCCAAGAGAATCATGCCGCCAACAGGTTGGAACGGTCGGCAATGAAATGGCGCGGTGTGATGGGTGTGCTGCTTAAGAACCGCTGAAACGTCACGATGCTCGCGCCGGCGACTTCAACGGCGTGGTGAACCAGACGACTTCACCGGGCTTGGGACGGGCACCATCGGGTTCCCAGAGCGAATTGATCTTGTCGATGATCGCACTGACGGCGAACGGCCACGCATGAAACTCCCTGCCGTTCGCGTCAGGAAAACCCGCTTGTATCCGGCCGGCTGTCAACAGCTCGAATAGCAAATCGAGCGTCGCCTTTCGAAGCTCCGTCTCGTTCGCTTCGCCTAGCTCGTCCTCGACGTAGGCAATGACCGACGCCAGGCTAACATGATCGTCTTCGCATTCGACCAACAGGTCGCGCTTCATCGACTCAGAATCCGCCATCGCACCCGCCCTCACGTGAATTTGATTTTCCTAATGGGGATGCCAGGTACTTGTATATCGATGGTTGGCTCTCCGCTCTTTGACGTAGGGCGAAGTCCCACCCATCCACCTCCCGGCAGATCGTAGCCTTGGCCTGGATATTTCTGAGGAGTGTTCGCAGTGCCTCCACTCTTCAAATCATCGAACATCTCGTCCGCTGCTTGCTTGCCGCCGGGAACGGTCCGAACCTTTCTGCCGGCACCAGGACTACCCACCGGGTTTCCGCCCGGCATTAAGATGTCCAGTGGCGAGGGAGGGAGTGATTGCGACAAACCAGTTCCCCGCGCGCCTTCGGTTGCTTGTAACTTTGAATTTTACTTCATCGAAGTGGCGGCGGCAATGGGCGATGCCAAGCGCCCGGCTTGCGACGGGCGCGATTGCAGCGCCGCACCTTCGATGCTGTTTACGGCAATCCCGAGGATTGCTCGCGTCTCCCTTTGCAAATGTGGGTAATTACGAGCGCTAGAGCCTGAGCGCATATTTTCTGGCGCTCCGCAGACCCGCGCCGGCCGAACGCCGTTGATCATCGGGGACGCGGAGCGTCCGGGGAGCCGTTCCCACGCGGAGCGTGGGAACGAGTATCGCCGAAGCTCAACCCAGCAGTTCCGTGATCGGTTCCCCTTCGCTGAGCCGGATGGGACGGCCAATGGGCGCCAATTCCTCGTGCCGCGGGTCGATGCCCAGCGCCGTGAGCACCGTGGCGTGCAAGTCGGCAACCTGGTGGGGGTGCGCCACCGCGCGCTCGCCCTCGGGGTCGGTCTCGCCCAGGGCCACGCCGCCGCGTACCCGGCCGCCGGCCACGAGCATCGTGAAGCCGTGCGGCCAGTGGTCGCGTCCGGCCGCGGGGTTGATCTGAGGTGTGCGGCCAAATTCGCCGCCGCACAATACGATCGTTTTCTTCAGCAAGTCGCGCTGCCGCAGGTCGACCAGCAAGGCCGACAAGGCCGGGTCGAGCGTCTGGGCCAGATTGTGGTGGACCTGATGGTTGTTGGTGTGGCTGTCCCACCCCTGCAAGGTGATCTCGACGCAGCGCACGCCGACCTCGATCAATCGCCGCGCCGCCAGGCAACCACGGCCGAACGGCGTATCGCCGTAGGCTTCACGCAGCTTGGCCGGCTCCAGACTGACGTCAAACGCCTTGACCTGATCGGAGCTCATCATCATCCGCGCCTTGTCGACGCTTTCGCGGTGCAGCGTCGAGCGCGCCTGCCTCGAACGGCCGCGGGCAAAGGCGTGTTCCACGACCGCCAGATCGTCGAGCCGCCGTTGGAAGCGCGGTTCCGGCACCTGGGCGGTGATGCTGGGCACTTTGTTCGCCGGGTCCTGAATCCTGAAAGCGTCGTATTGCTTTCCCAGCAGTCCGCCCAGCGCGGGCCACTGGCCGGGCAAGATCGCGATGTGCCGCGGCAGTTCCGCCTCGCCGACGGGAAGCTGCTGGCAGCAAATCGCGCCGATCGACGGGTGAACGACGGTCGGGTTCGGCCGGTAGCCGGTCCTCACCATGTACGTGCCCCGTTCGTGGTCGCCCTCTTTGCTGACCAGCGAGCGGACCAGGGCCACGTCGCCCATCTGTTCAGCCAGCCTCGGATAATCGTCGGCGACGAGAATGCCGGGCACGGCCGTTTTGATGGCCTTCGTTCCGCCGGCGATCATGGTGCCGGGGTGCGGGTCGAAGGTCTCCAATTGGCTGGGACCGCCGGCCAGCCAAACGAAAATCAACGACTGCGCCGGTTCGCTGCCGCCCGTCGACTCCGCTTCGCGCGCCAGGAGATGTGACAGGGGCGTGAGCCACGAAAGTCCTCCCAGCGTGGCTAATCGCAGCGCGCCGCGGCGATTGAACTCGTGGGGCAGGTTTCCAACCTGCCATAGGGAAACATGATTTATGGCAGGTTGGAAACCTGCCCCACGTTCTAGTGGTTCCATGTGAACTCCGTCGAATTGAGCAATGTCCAGAAGATATCTTCGAGGCGTTGGTTGCGGCTGCGGTCGTCGTTCGCGTCGGCCAAAACGGCGGCGAAGTGCGCCGCTTCGTCGGCCGTCGGCCGCCGAGTGAGCGCCGCCAGGTAGGCCGTCTCGACCGCCTTGGCGTCATTGGGCGCCAGGATCGCGATCCGCGTTGACGCGTTGGCCACCGGGTTCTCCTTGATCCGGTCGCGGACCTGCTCGCCATTCATCATCAATAGCCGCTGCGGGATCGTGCCGTTGGCCGGCGTGAACTCATCGTCGCCCGCGTCGCCGTATTCCCTGATGAAGTCGTTTTGCCGTGTGGCACGCAGCGTGCGAGTCACGATGTGCGATTCGTAGTCGATCGTCTCCAGCGACCCCGCTTGCAACAACCCGCCCACGACCTGTTCAGGCCGCAACCGCACGATCGGAAACACGGCCCAGCTTTCCTCATGGCCCGGCGTGACCTCTTGTTCCGGATTCGCCGGGTCCGCCCGGCTGTCGCGGGCGAATACCTCGCTCGTGGCAATCAGAGCAATCAGTCGCCGCAGGTCGTAGCCGTGCGAAACGAAGTCGTCGGCCAGAATGTCCAGCACCGGCGGCAAGTCGCCGTGCGGGCGGATGTCGTCGATCGGTTCGATCAGCGGCCGGCCGAACAATTGCGCCCACATCCGATTCACCGCGGCGCGGGCAAATGCCTTGTTCTCGCGGTGCGTCACCCAGGCGGCCAGCTTCGACCGCAGGTCCAATTCAGCCCGCTCGCCGGAGCCCGCTGCATGGTTGGTCAGTACGCCGTTGGTCAGTACGCTTTCGCCCAGCAACTTGCCCGGCAACTCGCCCTGGAATGGCAACCGCGGCGCGATCGTTTCCGACTTGCCGCCGGCCGGGTCTTCGACCGTGTACTCGCCCGGCACGTCGTGGATACCCGTGAACGTCTGTTGGGTCTGGCCAAAGAACGCCGCCAGGCCGCGAAAGTCGTTCTGCTTCCAGGGCTCGAAGGGATGGTCGTGGCACTCGGCGCAGTCGATGCGGATGCCAAGAAACGCCCGCGCCACGCGCGCGGCCAACTCGTTTTCGTCCGGCCCCGTTCCCTGGTCGGGCTTGATCGTGACCGTGACGAAGTTCGTCGCCGGATGGTCGGTCCAGATGCCGCTGTCGGAAATCAAGCGCTTGACGATTTGGTCGTAGGGACGGTTTTCGCTGAGCTCGTCAGCCAGCCAGGAAACGAAACGGCGGCGGCGAAAGATGATGAACGGCCCGTCCTGCGTGCCGACGTAGGCGCGCGCAAGTCGCTCGGCGAGGTAGTCGTGGTGCCGGCGGTCGGCGAAGATTCCAGCCAGCCACCACTCGATCCGCCGCTCGGACGGCTGATCCTCAAAGAGCCGGATCTCCTCGATGGAAGGGACCGTGCCCACGAGGGCCAGCGAAAGCCGACGTGCAAGCGTCAGGGCGTCGGCCCGGTCGACGGGCTTGATCCCGCGCCTGGCCCAATCCGCGCGAAACGCGGCATTGACCCGCTCGACGGTGGCGCCAAAGCCTTCGGCGGGCGAAGTCGCCGCGCGCAAATCGCCGCGCGGCCTGGGTTTGTGCGCCGGCGACAGGTTTGCCCCCAGGGTCGCAAGCCCGGCAAGGCTCAAGCCGACGAACAGCAAGTTCTTGGCCCACACGTTGGAGCGCCTCCGGTCCCGAAAGTTGGGTGATCAGGTATACTATCTACTATTACCCTGGCCACGGCCAAGGGGCTTCAAGAAAACATGCTGCCTCTTGAGGCAATCGTTCGTTAGGCTCGTGGACGAACCCGGCCGAAAAGTGTGAATCTCCAGGAGCCTCTTACGAAGATCAATTTCGACACTTTAGCCACAGTCGATGGGTATTCGTCTGAGGGCGCAATTACTTCGATTCTATCATGGGTTGACCGAAGTTTTTTCGTTCGGAAGCGAATAGCCAAGGGTATTGTTCCGATTTTCACGTCCGAAAAGCGTCTACCATGCCGCAATCGATGATCGACGCCTCAGATACCGTGGTAAATGCTCAGATCGTCGATGCGGCACCGGCGCCGATCGTGGCGGAATTCGCCGGTTCGGTGGCCCGGTCGGTCGTTTGCGCCGAGGCGCTCGAAGAGCCGGTAATCGTCGATGAACGCGGCCCGTTCCGCCGGGCCTGGGATGCGCTGAGCTCGACGGCCCAATGGCTGTTCGGTGCTTTCTCGCTCGTGCTGGCGCTGTCGCTGTTGTCGACGTACCCGTTGTTGCAGATGCTTTCGCTGGGATACCTGCTTGAATCGAGCGGCCGCATCGCGCGGACGGGCCGGTTGCGCGACGGTTTCGTCGGCGTCCGCAAGGCGGCCCGCGTGGGGAGCATCTTCTTCGGCGCCTGGCTGGTGCTCTGGCCGTTGCGTTTTGCTTCGTCGATGGCCTCATCCGCCCGGCTGATCGAGCCCGACAGCCCCGCCGATCGTTTCTGGTCGACGGCGCTGGTCGTGCTCACCGTGCTGGTGGTGGTCCACGTGGTGGGCGCTTGCTGGCGGGGTGGCAAGTTGCGGCACTTCCTTTGGCCGCGCCCGATCAAGCTGGCCCGGCAGGTCTTGCGGCGCGGATCGTATGCCCAGGCCCGCGACGCTGTCTGGGAGTTCGTCGTCCGCCTGCGGTTGCCCTATTATTTCTGGCTCGGCTTGCGGGGCTTCGCGGGCGGCCTGATCTGGCTGTTCTTGCCGGTGTCGATGCTGGCCTTGGGGCGGCAGGCGCCGGCGATCGGCTTCCTGGGAGCGCTGGCGTTGATCGCGGTGCTCGTCTATTTGCCGTTCGTTCAAACACGCTACGCGGCCGAAAACCGATTTCGGGCGATGTTCGAGGTGGGCGGCGCCCGCCGCGCGTTCCGGCGGGCACCCGTGGCCTTCCTCCTGGCGCTGTTCATTACGCTCTTGTTCGCTTTGCCGCTTTATTTACTCAAGATCGAGATCATCCCGCGCGAGGCGGCCTGGCTGCCGAGCCTGGTGTTCGTCGTGTTCATTTTTCCGGCGCGGCTGTTCACCGGCTGGGCATACGGCTACGCGGCTCACCGGCCGCGCAATCGCCACTGGTTCCTGCGGCAGTCGGCGCGGCTGCTGATGCTGCCGGTGACCGCGTTCTACGTATTGATCGTGTTCTTCACGCAGTACACGTCATGGCACGGAATCGCCAGCCTCTACGAGCAGCACGCCTTCCTGGTTCCGGTGCCGTTCTTGGGGCTGTAGCGCCGCTGGTTGCCTATATTCCTCTGGGGAAACCTGTGCGGCGTCGCAAGCAGTTGCAAGATCCGATATAATCCAAACAGGCTCGGGGAGCGGTGGCATCACGCGATTACGCGCCAATCAAGCACATGGGACGATCATGAGCACCTTGCATGAACTTGAGACGCAATTGGCGTCGCTGTCGCCAGACGAGAAGGCTCGCTTGCTTCAGCGGGTCGCACAAGACGTCGCAGGGGTGTTTCTCGGGATCGAAAGCACCCCAGGAGTCTGCGGCGGTGAGCCATGTATCAACGGCACGCGGATCCCCGTCTGGATCTTGGAAAGGGCCCGCCAACTGGGCAGCACCGAGGCTGAGTTGCTACGCGGCTACCCGACATTGAGGGCGCAGGACATCGTAAACGCTTGGGCCTATGTCAACGCGCACCGCGAGCAAATTGAAACACAAATTAGGAATAACGAGGGAGAAGAGTAGTGTGGCCCGATTCTATGCCAACGAGAACTTCCCGTTCCCGATCGTCGAGGAGTTAAGGCGACTCGGTCACGACGCTCTTACCGTGGCCGAAACCGGCAAGGCGAGCCAAAAGGTGACTGACGAAGAAGTCCTCGATTTCGCGATCTCCAATTCCCGAGCGGTACTGACTCTCAACCGTCGGCACTTCATCCGCCTGCACGGGCAGCGGGTTGGCCACGCGGGAATTGTTGTTTGCACGTACGACCCCGACTTCGTGGCTGTGGCGCGGCGAATTCATGCCGCAATTTCGGGCGCAAGCGAGTTCGCGGGGCAACTCATTCGAATCACCCGGCCGGCGCGCTAACGCCGCTCGCCAAAGGCGTTTTGTACCGCCGTTTTTTAAGGGCGCGGTCGCTCGATCTGTGGACCGTTCCACGGCCTATTCTCTTGCCGCGTCGACCGTGGTGTTCGCGGCCTTGCGGTACGCGTCGCACAGGTCGCCCACCGTGCGCATGCCGGTGATCGGCGACTGGCACGAGAACGGGTCCGTGCCAAGGTCCATTTCCAGGATCGCGATGATCCTCGCGAAATCGAGTGACGCCAGCCCCAACTCGCCCGTCAATCGTTGGCCGTTGTCGATCTTCGATATGGCCGGAGTTCGCTGCCGGCAAACGCGCAGCACCACTTCATGCACCTTCTCTTCGATATGGTCCATTGGTTCCTCGGGTTCCTCGGGAATTGCAATTATCCCTTCAACAAGTAAGTCCGCCGTCGACGACAAGGGTTTGGCCCGTGATGAAACGGGCTTCCGCCGATGTCAGAAAGCGGATGACGGCCACGATGTCTTGTGACGTTGCAAGCCGCCCAAGGGGAGTACGGCGGACGATTCGCTGGCGTTGCTCTTGGGTGAGCGCGCTCACCATGTCGCTGTCGAAATACCCGGGCGCGACGGAATTCACTCGAATTCCCTGGGGCCCCAGTTCCCGCGCCAGGCTGCGGGTCAAGCCGTCGAGCGCCGCCTTGGTGGCGCTGTAGATCGAGACCCCGGAATGGCCGCGCAGCGCGTTGACGGAAGAGACGTTGACGATACTCCCCTCTTCCCGCGTGAGCATCACCCGTGCGCAGGCGTGAATCAAATGGACGGCCCCTTCCAGATTGACCGCGATCGCGCGATGGATCTCCTCGGGGCGCATCAGTGTCAATAACCCATCGGCGCCGGTCGCCGCGTTATTGACCAGGACGTCGATCCGGCCGTGGCGCCGAGCTACGGCGAGCACGAACTTCTTGACGCACTCGTGGTCCGCGCCGTCGAGCCGTTCCCAGAAAAAAGACGCCTCGTCGGCGTGATCTCGCCGCAAACTCTCGATGAACGGCGTCGGCTCGCGGCTGAAGGTCGCCACGACATGGCCGCGCGCGAGAAAGTCGCTGACCAGGGCTTGCCCCAGGCCGCGGCTGCCGCCGCTGATGACGACCACTGGTTGTGTGCCGTTCTCCATCGCTTTCACGTGGGGTTGCAGGGGCCCATGTCGGTAGTCCGCGGCACGTTTCGCACCTTCTTGAAGCGCGCCGTGTGGCGTTCTCCGTCGTCGACGACCAGCAGCGCGGGGACCTTATAGGGCTGCAGCCGGCCCTCGCAGAACGCGCGCATTCGCTGCTCGAGCCGAAGCGGGTCTTCGGGCTGGCGCAAGCGGACTGTCGCCACCACGATGTTGCCCGTCACGGGGCTCCGCTTGCCGTACGCCGTCGCATCGAGAATGTTTTCCATCTGGAGCAGTACGCTCTCCACCTCGGCGGGGTAAACCTTTTCGCCGCCGACGTTGATCGCTTCGGATGCCCGACCCAAAATGTGAAGGTAGTCCCCCTGGATCTCGACGGCGTCGCCCGTGTTGAGCCAGCCGTCGGCATCGAATGGGGATGGGGCATTCAGGTAGCCCTGCATCGCCGAGCGGGCCCGAATCCATAGCGTTCCATCGACGATCTTGGTTTCATAGCCGTCGCCGCCAAGGCGAAGCCACAGGCTTTGCGAGTCTTTCGAGGCCGTAGGCAGAATTCCCAACTCCGACAAACCGTAGGTCTGCTTGAAGCGGACCTTGGGAAAAACCTGGTTCAGGGCTTCGAGCGTACTCTGCGGCATCGGCTCGGTGCCGTAGGTGATCAATTCCAGCGAGGAGAGGTCGTGTTCCCGGTACGCTTCGGAAACGAGGAGCATGTTCAGAAAGGTTGGCGTCGTCGGCAGGAGCTGGACCCGATGGCGCTCGATGGCTCGGGCGACGGCCCGCGGGGTGCGCTCCCGCGATGGGACCAAGGTGCCGCCGTCGCACAGCACGTGAAACAGCGTGTTGAACCCGCCGATGTGGTCCAACTCCATGAAGACCAGCGTGCGGAAGGCTGGACGCCGCTTGCCGAACTTCTCGAGCAGCCGATGGACGTCGAGCAAGACCGCCTTGCCTTCGCCGGTCGAGCCCGAGGTAAACAAGAGTAGGCCCGGGGTCCCGGCTTCCCGTAACTGTCGTATGAGGGGGTGAACACAGTCTCTCGCGCCGAGGGGGCGCCACGTCCAAGAGTCATCGCCGGCCATCGCGATCACGGCGCCGGGCTGCGCGATATCGAGGAGTTTCGCGTCGATATCGGCCACCGCCGGACTGACGGGGACGATCACATTGCGGTTCAGGATGAGTGCCAGCAAGGCGCCGCAGACGCCGGGGGAGTAGCCGCCGTGCAGCACCACACACTCACCCTGCTGGATCCTCCAATCCGCGAGCCGATCGCGCCACGCGGCTACCGCGCCGAGTAATTCCCCGTAGCTGTGCTCGCGGTCGCGCCAGACAAGCGCAGGCTGGTCGGCAAACTCGCCAAGCCTTTCCAACAGCCAGTGCTGCATAGCGCGTGGACCTTCACTGCCGTCAGGGAGACTGCATTTAAATTTTACGCTGAGAGTGGGCATTTTCAATCCTAGTACGGGATTCGGACACCTGGATACGGCCGCCGTCAATTTCGGCATATTCCGCAAAGTAAGCTTCTTGGCATGACGATAAGCCAGAAACAGTTCGGCGCGCGGAAGAGTGCCGACCCGTGATCTGAATTCGCCGGCTTCCCCATCGTGTCGTCATCCGGCCGCCAGCAATGCCAGCACCGCCATGCTCTTTTGCTCGAAGCAATACTTGCTTTTTTTCCTGCTTGTCTTCGCCGTCCATTGGGGGCTGCCCTGGCGTCGCGCGCGGGTCTGGCTTCTGTTGGCCGCAAGCTTCTATTTCTACGCGAGTTGGAACGAGTGGCTGGCCGCGATCGTGTGCGTCTCGTCGCTCGTCGATTATCTCGTGGCTCGCGGCATGGACCAGGCCGAAGGCCCGTACCGGCGTCGAGCGCTATTGGGCTTGAGCTTGACGATGAACCTGGGTCTCTTGGCGTACTTCAAGTACGTCAATTTCTTCCTCCGTTCGCTCGAAGACGCCATGACGGCGATGGGTGCGGCGACCTCGCTGCCCGTATTGAAAGTGATCCTGCCGCTGGGCATATCGATTTACACATTCGAGGCCATCAATTACACCGTCGACGTCTATCGTCGTCGGATTCCGGCCGAAAAGAACCTGGCGCACTTTCTGTTGTTCATTTTGTTCTTCCCGCACCTGATCGCGGGGCCGATCGTGCGGGCGCGCGATTTCCTGCCGCAGATCTCGCGGGTAAAGCGCTGGGACTGGGCCCGCCTCAACGTCGGCGTCCAGTTGTTCCTGCTCGGGTTGTTCAAGAAACTGGCGGTCGCCGACCGGATGTCGCTGTTCGCCGATCCGGTGTTCGCCGCTCCTGAGCAATACAATACCGGGGCCCTCTGGGCGGCGACCCTGGCTTACGCGATGCAAGTGTATTGCGATTTCTCAGGCTATTCCGATATGGCGCTCGGCTCGGCGCACATGCTGGGCTACAAGCTGGCGAAAAACTTCGATTTGCCGTACATGGCGACGAACATTTCCGAGTTCTGGCGGCGCTGGCACATTTCCTTGTCGAGCTGGCTGCGCGACTATTTGTTTTTTCCCCTGGGTGGCAGTCGGGGCGGGCGTTGGCAAACCGTCCGCAACCTGATGGTAAGCATGACCCTGTGCGGATTCTGGCACGGGGCGGGCTGGCCCTACGTCGTGTTTGGCGCATTGCACGGCGCGTTGTTAAGCCTGCACCGCGAGTTCCGCGCGTTTTGTCAAAACCGGCCCCGTTTGGACCAGGCATTGCAAACCTTGCCCGGCACCTCGTCGAGAATCGCGCTCACATTCATCACGTTCAGCCTGACCCTGGTCGTGTTTCGCGCGCAGACCCTTTCCGCGGGGTTGGGGATGTTGGCGCACATGTTCTCGCGCCATGCGGGCATGGGGCTGCCGCTGGCAATCGTGGGCCTTTGGGTGACGGCGTTGTTGATGATTGCCGGCCATGTGTCCACGTACCTTGGTTGGTGGCGTCGGCCGCTCGAAGCGGCACCGTCGCCGGTGCGCGGATTCGGTTACGCGTTGACCCTTTCATTGGCGTTGTTACTCGATCCCGGCGCCGACAAGGCGTTCATTTACTTTCAATTCTAACGGCCCTATATGTTGGATCGCCGGCTAAACCGGTGCCCACGGGCGGACGTGTTCTGGGGCCTGACCCTGTTCGTGACGGCGCAACTCGGGCTGGCCGTCGCCATTGAATGTTGGTTGCCGGAGCTGCGTGACCCTCGCTATGCTTGCCGGGCCGCCAAACTTTGCCCGCGGACCGTCGCCGCCGATCCGAAACCTCTGACGCTGGTCATGCTAGGCAGCTCCCGCGTCCAGGATGGATTGGACTCCAGCGAGCTCGAGCGGCGTTTGCGCCGGAGTTTCGCGTGCGACGTCGTGCTGTTCAACTTCGGCATTCCGGCCGCCGGGCCGGTGGCCAACCTGCTCCACTTCGAGCGTCTGTGGGCGACGGGCGTCAAACCGGAGTTGCTACTGGTCGAGGTGGCCCCCATGCTGTTGTCAGGTTCGGACCAGGTTCCGCAAGAGGCGGCGTACTACAAGGCCGACCGGCTATGGTTCCACGAGCTGGCCATCGTCGAGCGGTACGGGGTCCCGGTCGCCGACTTGCGTCGCGACTGGTGGCAAGATTGGCCGGTTCCTTGTCACGGTCACCGCTTTGCGATCATGAGCCTGTTCCTGCCGCGGTTACTCCCCTATCATTTGCGTCTCGTTGGAGACCGCCAGGTGGACCAATCCGGTTGGCTGCCGCGCAACACGACGCCGCTGACTCCTGAACAACGTAGACTCGCGCAGGAGCACGCTTGGAAGGATTTCGGCGTGCCGCTCTTGTCGTTCCGGCTTTCCGACGCCGCCTGCCGGGCACAACGCGAACTGTTGCGGCGCTGCCGCGAAGAGCACATCGCGGTGGCCCTTGTCTGGATGCCGGAGGGAAGCAAGTTTCAGGGCTGGTACCCGGCGGAAGCCGAAACCCGGATCCGCGCTCACCTGGTCGAACTTGGCGACGAGTTCGGAGTTCCGCTGGTCGATGCCCGCGACTGGGTCGACGACGACGGTTTTATCGACGGTCAGCACTTGCACGCCCTCGGAGCGGCGGTGTTCACCGAGCGATTGCGACGCGAGCTTCTGGCGCCGGTGCTGGCGCTGCCGCGCGAGGCGTGGCACAGCTATCTGGCATCGATAAGGCGGCCTGGCGAGCGAGGCGGCACCGACGTCGCGCGGCACCACGAGCCGCGCGGCAAATCGGCGACCGTACGGTGAATGAGGGTGAAGGAGGTGGTCATCGTCGGGCTTCAGCTTGAAGAAATGGCGACGGACGGTCCCATGTGTTCAAGAACCGGTCCAATCTTGCCGATATTACGGCCGACGACCCCATGCAACCAGGCTCATCGCGATACGCATGCGCGCTGGAGCTAACATCTCACCCTTGAGTTCTTTCAAGAAATGAACCTTTTCCAAAGCGGCGTCGCTCGTGCGGTGGCCGAAGCATTTGCTCTCCCCGCGCCGATCATGGAAATCGGTTCATACCAGGTCGAGGGACAAGAGAACTGGGCCAATCTCCGCAGGTTGTTCCCCAACAAGCCATACATCGGGGTAGATATGCGGCCCGGTCCGGGGGTCG
>Ga0307373_10003179_pt1 | contig 28838 bp, 23 predicted proteins | sample OX2MG_FD_202534 | JGI IMG/M metagenome (GOLD analysis project Ga0307373, IMG submission 202534) | Soil microbial communities from Risofladan, Vaasa, Finland - OX-2 | ecosystem: Environmental > Terrestrial > Soil > Coastal area > Acid sulfate soil | place: Finland: Risofladan, Vaasa | collected... | reverse complement strand
GATCCTGGCCAGATCCTCGGGGGCGTACCGGCGGGCGCCGCCGGCCGTGTGCCCGGACGGGCTGACCAGGCCCAGCTCCTCGTAAAAACGGAGCGTCCGGGACGAGACCCCGACCCGGTCGGCGGCATCGCTGATGCGCATCGTGGCCTCGGTCCCCGACGAGGTGATGGTGCCGAGGTCCTGGGTCCGCGGGTCGGGGGTGGCCGCGACCTCTCCCTCGGGTGCCGAGGCCGGTGCCGGATCGGAGACGGGGTCGGGTGGGGGGGTCACGTTCCTGGTCGACGAGCACCGGATCGGACTCCGCCAGCTCCTGCTGGGTGGGCTCCTCCGGTGTGTCGGGGCAATGGTACTTCCCCCCCCGCAGGAGTGACGGGACTCCCGCACCGTGCAGGCGACGGCGGCGAAGTCCAACGCCTCCTTCAGCCCCTTGCCGAAGGGTGCGGCGACCAGGTGGGAGGACCCGCCGGTATGCTCAATGCTAACGTTGACGTTAAAGAGAGATACCAGCAGGGGCCCTCCCACGTCGTGCCGCCCACCAGCGGTGTGGCAGCATCTGGGGTCCCCTCAAAGGAGCATGGTGCATGGACCAGAGTGAGCTCACCAGGGTTGGTGTGGTCGGTTGCGGGCTGATGGGTGCAGGTATCGCCGAGATCTGTGCGCGCGCCGGTCGCGATGTCGCCGTGGTCGAGCTCGACCAACGGTCGCTCGTCGCCGGGCGGAGTCGACTCGAGTCCTCCCTGCAGCGGGCGGTCAAGGACGGGAAGCTCGACCAGGCGGGCGCCGATGCCGCCATCAGCCGGCTGACCTTCTCCACCGAGCCCGGCGTCCTCGCCGATCGGCAGCTGGTGATCGAGGCGGTCATCGAGTCCGAGGCGGAGAAGCTGGCCGTGTTCGCCATGATGGACAAAGCGGTCGATTCGGACGACGCCGTCCTGGCCTCCAACACGTCGTCGATCCCCATCATGAAGTTGGGGATGGCGACGACCCGCCCGGCCAACGTGGTGGGCATGCATTTCTTTCAGCCGGCGCAGGTCCTTCCCCTGGTGGAGATCGTTCCCTCGTTGCTGACCAGCGAGGCCACGACAGAGGCGGCCGCCCGCTTCGCCGCCGACGTTCTCGGCAAGCGAGTGGTCCGGGCCCAGGACCGTGCGGGCTTCGTGGTGAACGCCTTGCTGGTCCCCTACCTCCTGTCGGCGATCAGGATGGTGGAGTCGGGTTTCGCCACCGCCGAGGACATCGACACGGGGATGGTGAACGGGTGCGCCCACCCGATGGGGCCGTTGGCCGTCTGCGATCTGGTGGGCCTCGACACGGTCCTGCACGTCGCCGACTCGCTGTACGACGAGTTCAAGGATCGCGCATACGTCCCTCCGCCGCTCCTGGCCCGCATGGTCGAGGCCGGCCTGCTGGGCCGAAAGAGCGGGCGGGGATTTTACGAATACGGCCGCTGACCTTCCGTGAGGCGGTCGCGGATCTTGGCTTTCTCCACTTTGCCCATGGCGTTGCGGGGGAGTGCGTCAAGGAAGTACACGGACTTGGGGACCTTGTAGCCCGCCAACACCCGACGGGCACCCGAGCGGACGAGCTGCTCGTCGACGCGGGTGCCGGGACGGGCGACGACGACGGCGACCACCCGTTCGCCGAGGTCGTCGTCCGCCAAGCCGACGACCGCGCTCTCCTGTACCCCTTCGAGCGCGCCGAGCACGTCCTCCACTTCCTTGGGGTAGACGTTGTAGCCCCCCGTGATGATCACGTCCTTGGACCGTCCGACGATGGTGAGGTAGCCCTCCGGATCGATGCTCCCGAGGTCCCCGGTCTTGAAGTAGCCGCCGGAGGCGAACTCGGAGCGGGTCGTGTCGGGCCGTCGCCAGTACCCGCTGAACACGTTCGGGCCCCGCACCTCTATGGACCCGGTCGACCGGTCCCCGGTCGAGGGCTCGGGGTCCACGATTCGAAGGTCGACGCCCGGAAGCGGGAGGCCGACCGTCCCCGCCTTCTCGCGGCCGATGGGGTTGGACGTGAGGATGGACGTCTCCGTCAAGCCGTACCGCTCGACGATGGCCTGTCCGGTGCGCGCCGTGAACTCGGCATGCACGGAAGCCGGGAGCGGTGCCGAACCCGAGGTGAACAGCCGCATGTTCGCGCAGAGTGACCGGTTGAACCGGTCGTCCGCCAGCAGGCGGGTGTAGAAGGTCGGGATGCCCATGAACACGCTGCTCTCCGCCAGATGGCGCATCACCTCGGTGAGGTCGAACCGAGGGAGGAGGATGAGCGAGGCGTGGGACCCGATCACGCAATTCGTGGCGACGAAGAGCCCGTGGGTGTGGAACAGGGGCAGGGCATGCAGGAGCACGTCGTCGGATCGGAACGCCCACGTCTCGCACAGCGCGGCGGCGTTGGAGCCCAGGTTGGCCTGCGACAGGACCGCTCCCTTGGGTCGCCCGGTCGTTCCGCTGGTGTAGAGGATGGCCGCGGTGTCTTCGGGCCCCGGACCGGCGGCATCGAAGTCGACCGCCTCGCCCGCGGCGGCTCCGGCGAGGGTTCCGCCACCGTGCTCGTCGAGGGTCAGCACAGGACGACCGGCTCCCATGGGCGGACGCGAAGGATCCCGCACGACAAGGGAGGGATCGACGTCACGGACGAGGTAGTCGACCTCGGGCTCGGTATAGGCGGTGTTGACCGGCACGAACACCGCGCCCACCCGCAGGCAGGCCAGGTAGAGGAACATCGACTGCGGGCTCTTCTCGACCTGCACGGCGACCCGGTCGCCGGGACCGACCCCGTGCCCCGCCAGGACCCGGGCGAGCTGCGAGGACCGGTCACGGGCGTCCGCGTACGTGACCCGATCACCCTCGGGAGAGGTCAGGAACGGCCTCGTGGGCGATCGGTCGAAGGCGTCCTCGACCATTCCGGTCAGGGTGCGGGCTCTCATGTCGGTCGGATCTCCGTCTCCCCTTCGTTCCCGTGGCTCGGCTCGGACGGTTCGATGCCCCTCGGACTCCTCGTGGTGCCGGGGGCTTCCCACCCCGCATCATGGTCGGCGGAGGGCCACTGCCACCAGAACCCACTCCGGAGCCGCCGGACCTGTCCGGGCGTTGTGGCGCCCGGCCCCTACCGCGATACTGGTCGGGAGCTCGCACGGGGGAGACCGATGAGGACGAGAGCAGCGGTTTGTTCGGGTACCGGCGAGATGTGGAAGGTGGAGGAGATCGAGATCGACCCGCCCGCCGCTCGCGAAGTGCAGGTGCAGATGGCCTACGCCGGCATGTGCCACTCCGACGAGCACCTGCGCGAGGGCAACCTCACCCCGCCCCCTGAGGTGCTCGAGATGCTCGGCGTATCCTCGATGTTCCCCGTCGTGGGTGGGCACGAAGGCGCGGGCGTGGTGACCGCAGTCGGCCCCGAGGTGACGCAGGTTGCCGTCGGCGATCACGTCGCGGTGGCCTTCATTCCCGCCTGCGGCACGTGCTTCTGGTGCGCCTCGGGTCGCCAGAACCTCTGTGATCTAGGCATCACGACGTTGTGCGGGCCCATGATCAGCGATGGCACCTGGCGTTACCACCTCGAAGGTCGGAACCTCAACCGGATGTGCCAGCTCGGGACGTTCGCCGAGTGGGTGGTGTGTCACGAGGCGTCCCTCGTCAAGATCGACCCGGCAGCCGATCTGCGGGCTGCGGCGCTCATCAGCTGCGGGATCGCCACCGGGTTCGGCGCTGCGGTCGAGCGGGGTCGGGTCCGGCCAGGAGAGGTGGTCGTCGTCGCCGGCTGCGGAGGAGTGGGCTCGGGGGCTGTTCAGGGGGCCCGGCTGGCCGGGGCCCGTTCAATCGTCGCGGTCGACCCCCTCCATTTCAAGCGGGTGAGCGCGATGAGGATCGGGGCCACGCACTCGGCCGCCACGCTCGAGGAAGCGGTACCCGTGGTCGCCGGCCTGACCGAGGGACGCATGGCCGACGTGGTGGTCCTCACCCCCGGGACCCTCACCGGCGAGCTCCTGCTCCCGGCCTGTTCGATCGCCTCCAAGGACGGACGGATCGTGGTCACCGCTCTCGCGCCGTTCAACCAGGTGGACGTGAAGCTCAACCTGTTCAACGTGGCGATGTGGAACCAGTCGATCCTGGGCACGGTCTTCGGTTCCGTCAGCCCCCGGGTGCAGACGCCCCGGCTGCTGTCGCTCCACTCGCAGGGTCTGCTCCACGTGGACGAGCTGATCACCCGGGAGTACGACCTGGCTTCGGTTCAGGAGGGCTACGACGACCTACGGGCCGGCCGGAACATCCGAGGCGTGGTCCGGTTCGGGCCTCGCTGATCCGCCGAGGGTGCAGGGCCGTCGGAGCGGGCGCTGCGGAGGGTCAGCACGGGGATCAGCGGTCGAGCCGTCCGCTCCCGCACGCAGCCGGCCCAGACCCCGGCGCCGTAGGCGACGTCGTCGACCACGTGAGCGGCGACGTAACGGGCCGGGTCGATCCGGGGCCGGGTGAGGGCCCAGTCGAAGAGGGCGGGCATCACGAGCATCGCACCAGCGCCCTTGCGCAGCTTGGGGAAGGCCAGCGCCGCCAGGAGCCCCGGGCCCCAGGCCCGGGCCAAGCCGCGGACGGCCGGCACCGAGGCCCTGATCGTCCCCCGGGTGACGAGCCGCGCGGCCAGGCGGCCCGGGTGCTCCACGGCGCCGGCCAGTCGTTGCGCCGCGAGTGCGGTGGCCACGCCGCCGGCCGCGCAGGCGAGGAGCGGGCGACGGGACGCCGCAAGGGCCAGGATCATCGCGTCCGTCACCGATACAGATGCCGGCGCCAGGTTGCCCGGGTACCGGCGGGCCAGCGGGGCGGCCGAGGCTCCGTAGCCGGCCCGCTGGCGCAACCACGGCCCGATGCTCTCGCGAGGAAGGTGGGCCACCGTGCTCGACGGGTCGTAGCGAACGGTCCAACCGGACTCGATCAACCGCCACACGAAGTCGACGTCCTCCCCTGAGCGCAGCGACTCGTCGAAGCAGCCGGTTCCTGCCAGCTCGCGCCGCACCACGAGCGCTGCGGTCGGCACGAACGGGAGGCGGGTACGGGGTCGGACCAGCCCCTCGCGGTCCCCCCGGTCGAGCGACGCCCGAGCGTGCTCATAGGTCGCGATCCAGTTCCCGGCTCGGGGCCCGCCGGCCACGATCCGGGGCGCCGCCGCCCCGACGAGCGCGTCGTCGAAGTGGTCGAGCAACGGAGGGAGCCATCCGGCGGAGGGGGCGCAGTCGGAATCGACGAACGCCACCAATGCCGAACGGGCATGGGCGAGGCCCGCGTTGCGGGCCGCGGCCGGTCCGAGATTACGTGGCAGGGTGACCAACGTCGACCCGTAGGCGCGGGCGGTGGCCCCGACGGCAACCGGGTCCCGTGAACCGTCGTCCACCACCACCGTCCGCACGCCGTCGAGCGAGGCAAGAAGTCGCCGGAGCTCGTCGGGCCGGTCTCGCACCGGCACGACGACGGTGACGTCGTCCACCGACATGGTGGTGCCCGGCGGACTCGAATGGAACAGGCCCAGCCACACGAGCCGCCGCGCCAGCATCTGCTCGTCTCGCCGGTCGGAGACCGGAGATCCGCCGACCCAGCGGCGGACGACGTCGACCGCCCGACGCCGGAAGCGCAGCAGCCGGACGGGGTTGCCCCCGACCATCGCCCGACCTTCGTCGAGCAGCACCGTGTCGGCGTCGCGACGGAGCCTCGTGCCCGGGGGGAGGGGAACGTCGTTCGGGCTCGGCGCCCTGGGAACGGCCGTTGCGCCCGAGGGAGCGGCGGCAACGGGCCGGCTTGTCACCGGGTCATCTTGTCACCCGTCACCCGTCACCCGTCACCCCAACCCGCAGATGTAGCGCGTCGACCACGGTGCCCATCCGTACCGGTGGTACAAGGTGAGCGCCAGGTCGTCCTGGCTCGCGGCGGGCGCCTCGTACGGCCAACCGCTGAGACCATAGGAGTGCCACGTCGAAACCAGGATGCCGTAGGCGCCAGAGGGACGAGCCGGGTCGTTGTACACGTCGCCGGACTCGTGGATCCTGATGCACTGCCAGTCGGCAGTGGCCGTGCTCGTGGCATCGGTCGGCGGCGGGGGCGGCGGGGGCGCCGGCGCGGCCGGCGCGGCGACGGCCACCGGTGGCGCCGCCGCAGCGCCGGGTGCCGTGGGTGCCGGCACGGCGACGGCTCCGACCCGTTGCAGCGCGTTCGACATCGACACCTCTGCTGCAATCGATCGGACGAGCCCAGCCGTTCCGCGGGTGTCGACGGTGCTGCCGGTGCCGGGTTTCTGCGTGAAGTCGACGAGACCGGCCGACCTCGGGGGTGCGAGCGCGCTGCCCTGCCCGAAGGCGGCGTAGTCCCCTCCCGGCCCGCTCCTGGTGCTTCGTGCGTGCCTGGCAGGGACCTTCCGATGTCCCGTGACGGCGATACCGGCCGCCGCGATGTTGTTCGTGATGATGATGGTGGTGGTGGACGCGGCAGCCATGGCTGCCGCGAGTGCAATGCGGGTCCGCATGGCACCTCCCTTCGTCGGGCGCCTCCGCGCGCCTTCCTCTGCTCGGTGTCGCGGGCTCCGGCCATCGCATTCGTGCCCCGGGCGGAGAGCGGAAAGGCATCGTCCGTCCTGGCGTGGCGCCGCAGGGTGTGCGGCCGGTTGTCGTTCGCCCGGGTGTTTACGTCTCGGGTGGTACCGCCTTCATCTCTCGGAACCCCACCCGCGATGCGTCGGTGGGTAGGTGTCGGGTGGTCGGCCTGCCATTCGCGGGGGGCGATCGACGCATGAGCGCAGGCGCCATGCTCGCCCGGCCCTGTTCGTGCACAGGCGCTCAGGTTGCGATGTGGTTGCGGACCGAGGTTAGCGTGCGGGGCAGGGATCGCACGAACCGCCTGTTCAGGAGCGGTCCGGCGCCCGTCCCGTCCCGTCCCGTCAGGTGTCAGGGATGCCCGGTGCCGTGAGCCTGCTGACCAGGGGAGGAGCACGACGACAAACGAGCCCGGGCTCGAACGGGCGCGAGGCGAGCCGTCTGGCGCATGATCGGGGTATGGCGAACCAGGAGAGTCCCGAAGATGCCCGCTCCGGTCCGGACGGGTTCGGCGAGCCGACCCCGTTCATGCGGGCGACCGGGCTCCACCTGAACGAGATCGGGGCGGAACGGGTGACGGGCTGGATCGATCTCGGTCCGGACCAGCACCAGGTCTTCGGGATCGTCCACGGTGGCGTGTACGCCGCGGTGGTGGAGGAGTCGGCCAGTTTCGGGGCCGGCCTTGCCGTGCGCGCCGCCGGCCAGCAAGCGGTAGGTGTGTCGAACACCACCAATTTCATCCGGCCGATGTCGACCGGTCGGGTGATGGTGGAAGCGGTGCCGCTCCATCAGGGGCGAACCCAACAGCTCTGGGAGGTGAGGATAACCAGGGCGGAGGACGGCAAGCCCGTGGCTCTCGGCCAGGTGCGGCTCCAGAACATCGTGCTGGCCTGAGCAGGTCGCTCACGAGCGGCGGCGCGGAACGGGCGGGCTCCTGCCCTCGGCCATTTGCGGTCCGGGGACGGTTCCGGTCAGAGTCGGGACCGTGCAGGCCGATGGCAACTACCTCGTCCGTGTCGGCTCCCAGGAGGTGGAGGTCCCTCTGGTGACCATCACCGACGACCTCACCATCGCACTGTTGATCTCGGTGGACCTCGGGGTGACCTTCTCGGCGCGGGCCGGCGAGGAGCTCGCGGCCAAGCTCGCGCCGTTCGGCGCGGAGATCGTCGTCTCGGTGGCCACCATGGGTATACCGCTGGCCATCGAGGTCACCCGTTCCCTCGGCCTCGACGACTACGTGATCTTGCACAAGACCCCGAAGATCCACTTGGCCGACGCCATCGCCGAACCGGTGCAGTCCATCACCACGGCGACGCCCCAGCGGCTGCTGTTCGACCGGTCGCGATTGCCGGCGGTCGCCGGTCGCCGGGTCGCGGTGGTCGACGACGTGATCTCCACCGGAGGCTCCACGAAGGCGGCGCTGAACCTGTTGCGAAGCGTCGAAGCGGTCCCCGTGGCCGTCGGAACCCTCGTCACCGAGGGGACCCAGTGGCAGGACAACCTCGGGGAAGACACCCGATTGGTGCAGGCCCTCGGATCGTTGCCCCTCTTCCGTCACGGTCCCGGCGGCGCATTGGTGGAGGACTGGGAAGACCGGTCGGGTCCGTCCCCGGCCGGCACGCACGGCCCCGGCGCTGGTTGATGCCCGCTCAGGCCATTCCCGGTGGGCCCTCTGCGGGGAGCAGCAACCCCTGCCGTCTCGACTGATCTCGGACACCGCGCCATCCGAGGACGAGGTACACGAGGCCGCCGACACCGAGCCCCAAAAAGATGCTGAAGTCCGCGCCGAGGTCATGGGTGTCTCTCGTGGCGTAGGTGACGGCGTTCAACCACGGTGGGATCGAAAAGGTGGCGGCGAGACCCGAGCACGCGGCGTACATGCCGGCGGCCTGGGCCACGACCGCCGGCCAGAAGATGCCGCCGCTGCGCCAGTAGAGGCCGCCCCGGTCCGTGCGTTGCAGCTCCGAGGGAACGTAACGGAAACCGCGCATCGCCCAGTCGATCAGGTAGATGGCGCACCACGGGGCGATCCAGACGATCACCAGATCGACGAAGTCGGTCAGGTACCTGCTGAACGAGACGCTGAAGATGGCGTACATGGTGATGCCGAGGGCGATGATGCAGTCGACCACGACGGCCTGGTACCGCTTGATCCGCACGCCCATCGCCTGCAGGGTGACCCCTGACGAGTAGAGGTCGAGGCTGTTGACGGCGAACAGCTGGATGATGGAGAAGACGAGGAAGACGGTGACGAACCACGCCGGGATGGCGCTCTGGTGGGCGAGGGGGAGGAACCCACCGGAACCGGTTCCGAGCCCGGTGATGAAGGTGCCCACCGTCGCGCCGAGCGTCATGATCAGGATCTCCGGCAAGGCCGTCCCGAGGAACACCCATCCGACGATGCCCATGCGCGACGCATCGGGTGGGCAGTAGCGCGAATAGTCGTTGCCGCACTCGGCCCATCCGAGGCCGCTCAGCGTGATGGTGAAGGCCAGGCCGACCATGTAGGTCTGCCAATCGGCACCGTGGGCGACGCCGTTGACCGTCGCGTGGGGAATGGCGAACCCCAGCAGCACGGCGAAGAGGAGGACGAAGGGGATGACCAGTGCCCGGAGGGTCTTCACGATGGTTGCGTGGCCGAGGAAGGGGAGCACCCCTTGGATCAGCACGGCGACGAGGACGAAGGCCACCTTGGCCGGGTGGCCGGGGGAGAACCCTGCCTTCACCTGCAGTACCAACGCCGCCCCGACGATCAGGATGAGCCCCTCCACCTCAAAGCCGACCAGGGTCACCCAATTGAAGAGGGAGATGAGGCGCGAGCCGTTCGGTCCGTAGCCGGCCCGGTTGATGGCGAACACCGTCGTGCCGGCCTGGGGTCCCTGCAGCGAGCAGAGGCCCAGCAGGAGGTACGAGAGGTTGCCGATGACGATGAGGCTGAGCGCCTGGGCGAAGGTGAACCCGAAGGTCATCAGGATGGCCCCGTAAACGAAGTACTCCACCTGAACGCTGGCGCCGGCCCACATGCCACCGAGGTCGCGCGGGCGCGCCCAACGCTCGTTCAGGGGGATGTGATCGATGCCGTGCTGCTCAACGTGGAACGGCAGGTCGGCACCGGGCAGCTGTTCGCGCGGCGTCTCCGTTGCGATGGCCATGGGTCTCCTGCTGGTTGGTGGGGTGCCCGGCCGAGACCCGGGTCGGGTTCACCGGCGGGACGTCGATGCCCACACGATGCGTGCCGGGCGAGGAGCCGTCAAGCCGACGGCGCCGACGGCGGTCGAGGCCGGAGACCGTCGAGCCCTTCCACGCTCCGCCGACCCCCGCCCGGCCAGGAGGGTGGGGGTCGGGTGGTCACCAGCGCGGGCGACCGCCCGGAACGGGTTGCAGCGCCGACCAGACGCGATCGGCCACCCTGGCGAGCATCTGCACCTCGCGTCGCTCGCGGCGACGGAACGGCGCCGGGCGCCCGACGAAGAAGCTCAGGCCGGCGGCCTCGAGATGTTCGGCCAGCACCCCGCTGCGGTCGGTTCGTCCATCGGCCGCGTCGGGGCGGGTCCCCTCGGCGAAGGCGGCGAGCCACGGAGCGGCCGGCACCACGCCCACCGAATGCACGGGCGTGCCTGTCGGTAGATCGCACAGGGTGGCCCAGTCGAGCTCGAAGAGCTCCTCTGCGAACCCCATCAGGGCACTCAACGCAGCCGCGGAGTTGGCCGTCTCGAAGATCGCCAGTGCCGCCGACATGACCTTCAGGTACCGCTCCTCCTCGTCCGGTCCGACCGACCGGACGTCCTCGACGCCCGCGCCCTCCACCGATTGGATCTGTCGGCACATCCCGTCCACCAGGCCGACGTCGGGGAGCTCGACCGTCAGCTCGTCCACGGCCACCCCGCCCGCCCTTTCGAGGACTTCGAGGCCGACGACGTTCCCCAGGATCCCGCCGATGCGGGTGGCGACCGCGCCGAGCACGCCCGGCCGGTCGGGCACCCAGATCCGTACCGTGACCCGCTCCATCTCCTCCCTCGGCTCTCTCGACGCTGACGTTGTCGTCGCCCCTGCAGGATCCCACCCCGATGTTTCGCAGGGGTTTCCGGCACGCGAAACCTTGTGAGCGGGTATCGGGGACGGCGAGCCGGGCGGCGACGCCGATCGTCCGGCCAGCCGGCCTCGGATGACAGGTAGCGTGTCCCGGCGGTGCGACCGTTTCGAGCTCCGTCGCCGGTCCCCGGCCGATCCGGCTCGCCCGCCGTCCGCCCGGCGGCCGGCCCGCAGGGTGCCGAGCCGCTCGTCTGGGCGAGGGGTCTGGTGAAGCGTTTCGGGGAGACGGCGGCGGTCGACGGGGTGGACTTCGACATCGCCCGAGGGGAGTCCTTCGGGTTCCTGGGTCCCAACGGCGCGGGCAAGACCTCCACCATGCGGATGATCGCGTGCATGTCTCCGGTCAGCGAGGGGACGTTGCGGGTGCTCGGCATGGACCCCGCCCGGCAGGGCTCGGCCATTCGCTCCCGCATCGGGCTCGTCCCCCAGGAGGACACGCTCGACCTGGAGCTGACCGTGCTCGACAACCTGATGATCTACGGGCGCTATTTCGATCTTCCCAAGTCCGTGATCCGCCGGCGGGCCGACCGCCTGCTCGAGTTCGCCCAGCTGGCCGACCGTGCCGGCGAAAAGGTCGACCCGCTGTCCGGCGGCATGAAGCGGCGGTTGACCATCGCCCGTTCGCTGGTCTCCGAGCCCGATCTGCTGATCCTCGACGAGCCCACCACCGGTCTGGACCCGCAGGCTCGGCACCTGCTGTGGGACCGCCTCTACCGGCTCAAGCACGATGGCGTGACCCTGGTCATCACCACCCACTACATGGACGAGGCGGAGCAGCTCTGCGACCGCCTGGCGGTGATGGACCACGGGCGGTTCGCCGCGCTGGGGACGCCACGCGAGCTCATCGACCGCTACTCCACCCGCGAGGTGGTCGAGCTGCGGTTCCGGCCGGGTGAGCACGAGGCCGTCGTCGAACTGGTCCGGGACCTGGCCGCTCGACCCGAGGTCCTTCCCGACCGGCTCCTCCTGTACACCGACGACGGCGACGGGACGCTGGCGGAGGTGCACCGGCGGGGCGTGCGGCCTCTGAACGCGTTGGTGAGGCGTTCGACGCTCGAGGACGTCTTCCTCCACCTGACCGGCCGCACCCTCGTCGACTGACCGCGAGGTGTCGATGGCCGTCGGTACCGCCCCGCCCCTTCCCGCTCCGCCGGATCGACCGTCCCCGGGCGGCCCGGCGCGCCGGCGCGGCCGCCCGCGCTGGGCCCGGGCGCTCGGCTACTACGCCTATTCCTACAAGCGCACCTGGCGGAGCTCGGTCACCACCAGCTTCCTGTACCCGATCCTGTACCTGGCGGCCATGGGGGTCGGCCTGGGCAGCCTGGTCGACAAGCACTCGCATGCGGTCGGGGGGGTGTCGTACATCGAGTTCCTTGCGCCGGGCCTGCTGGCGGCGACGGCGATGCAGGTGGCCGGCAACGAGTCGATGTACCCGGTGCTGGCCGCCATCAAATGGGTCGGTACGTACTTCGCCATGCTGGCCTCGCCGCTGCGGGTGGTGGACCTTCTGTTCGGCCACCTGGCCTGGATCGCCCTGCGCCTCGTCCTGGTCTCCGGCATCTACCTGGGGGTGATGGCCGCGTTCGGCACGGTTCTGTCGCCGCTCGCCGTCCTCGCGCTCCCGGCGGCCGTCCTCACCGGCCTGGCCTTCGCCGCACCGATCTCGGCGTTCGCCGCCACGCAGGACAACGACACCGGGTTCATCACGATCTACCGCTTCGGGCTGATCCCGCTGTTCCTGTTCTCGGGCACGTTCTTCCCCGTCTCCCAGCTGCCGGTCTGGCTCGAGCCGGTCGCCTACGCCACGCCGCTCTACCACGGGGTGGCGTTGTGCCGGGCGTTCACCCTGGGCCAGGCGCACTGGTGGCCGGCGGTGGGTGACGCGCTCTACCTGCTGGCGTTCCTGATCGTCGGTTCGGTGGTGGCGAGGTCCACCTACGAGAGGCGGTTGATCGTATGAGTGCCACGGACCACCTGAGCGCGAGCAACCCGCCCGCGCCGTCCATCCCGCTCCGGATCACCCCGTTCGCCCTCCTCGGAGGCCGCCGGGCCGGGCGGCTGGTCGAACGCAACGTCCTCGTGTACCGCCGGCAATGGGTCTTCGTCGTGTCGGGGTTCTTCGAGCCGTTCTTCTACCTTCTCTCGATCGGGGTGGGTCTCAACCACCTGGTCGGTGGCGTGACGGTGGGGGGCCGGACCGTGGCCTACACGGATTTCGTGGCCCCCGGACTGCTCGCCGCGGCGGCGATGAACGGCGCGATGTTCGACGCCACGTTCGGGATCTTCTTCAAGCTGAAGATCGCCAAGACCTACGACGCCATCCTCTCCACGCCGCTCGACGTGGGCGACGTCGCCGTCGGCGAGCTCGCCTGGGCGCTCATCCGGGGCTCCTTGTACTCGGGGGCCTTCATCGTGGTGATGGCGGTGCTGGGTTACGTGGTCTCTCCCTGGGCCGTCCTGTGCTTCCCGGGGGCGGTCCTGATCAGCGCCGCCTTCGCCGCCGCGGGCATGGCCGGAACGTCGTACATGCGGAGCTGGCAGGACTTCGACTTCGTCTCCCTGGCCATCCTCCCGCTGTTCCTGTTCTCCGCCACCTTCTACCCGCTCACCGTCTACCCGGACTGGCTCCAGCTCGTCGTCCGGGCGACCCCGCTGTACCAGGGGGTGGCCTTGCTGCGGGGGCTCGACCTCGGGATCTTCGGCTGGTCCCTGGTGGGCCATGTCGTCTACCTGGCGGCGATGGGCGTGATCGGGCTGCGGGTGACCGCGCGCCGGCTGGCCCTGCTCCTCCTCCCCTGACCCGTCCCGTAACCTGGCCGGCAATGACGACGACGGACCTTGCCACGATCGACCACCTGCTCACGACGACCCGGGCGGTCCGGAAGCGCCTCGATCTCTCCCGGCCGGTCCCCCGCGAGGTCGTCCTCGACTGCATCCGTCTCGCCAACCAGGCTCCGACGGGCACGAACGCCCAGACCTGGCGCTGGATCGTGGTGACCGACCCCGATGTCCGCTCGGCGCTCGGCACCCTCTACCGGGACCGTCCGCCACAGCGGGAGGGGCCGAACCCCGCCCCCGTGGTGGAGGACACTCCGGGGAACCGAAGGATGTTGGAGTCCACCCAGTACCTCACCGACCACATCCACGAGGTCCCCGTCCTCGTGGTGCCCTGCGCCCAGGAGGTGGGCGGTGCGGCCGGTTGGCAGCCCTCCATCTACCCCGCGGTGTGGAGCTTCATGCTGGCCCTCCGGAGCCGGGGGCTCGGATCGTGCCTCACGACGTCGCACCTGTACCGCAAGGACGAGGCCGCCGAGCTGCTGGGCGTCCCCGCAGGCTTCGCCCAGGCCTGCCTCGTGCCGGTCGCCTACTTCACCGGGGACGACTTCCGACCGGCCGACCGCCGCCCCGCCGAGGAGGTCACCTATTGGGACCACTGGGGCAAGACCGACCTCTGAGCGGACGCCGCCCACGGCGCCCCTGCCCCCCTGCCCCCCGGCTCATCTACCGCGCTCCTGCAGCGCCGCGACCCAGTCCCGCACGGCCTCGGCGGTGGCTTCGTCCTTGCGCCGGAGCCCGTGGTCACCGCCTTGGAGCCAGACGTGGGTGACCGGTCCGGGGATGGCGGCGGTCGCGGCCTCGAGCTCTTCGGGGGTCCCGAACGCGTCCGTGGTCCCCGAGACGAACAGGCACGGCACCTCGATGTCGGGGAAGTGGTCGGTCCTCGGCTGTCCGGGCTTGCCAGGCGGGTGCAGCGGATAGCTGACGAGGATGAGCGCGGCGGCGGGGAACCCTTCGGCCACCGCCATCGAGCACATCCGCCCGCCCATCGACCGCCCGCCCAGCGCGATCCGGTCGGGTCCGACACCGAGACGGTCGGCCAGGGCCCTCGCCGCGTCGACGACGGTGGCTATCAGCACGGGCGGGCGGTCGGGAGCGCGCCGCCCGGCCAGCCGGTACGCGAAGTCGACCCGGTCGACGGCGATCCCCTCGGCGGCGAGCGCCCGGTCGATCGACACGAGGGCGGTGTGGTCGCGTCCCGCCCCCGCGCCGGGGGTCAGCACCACTCCCCGTACCGGTCGTCCCCGGGCCGTTCCCGCCGCGGGCGCCGGCCGCCCCGCCGCCGCGCGTGGTCGACGTTCCCCCGCTCCGGGTGATCGAGACCCGCGCGAACCCTCTGGTGAGCTCATACGGCCGGTGTCGTTCGGGTCCGTCGTCGGGTGTGCAACGCTTGACGTCCTATCGAAAGGGTGGCCGATGGAGCTCGGGTTGAGGCAGGTGGCGACCTCCACCGGCCCCGACCGCGGAACGATACCGGTCGGTTGATCCTTCGTGGAGGACGCGGTGCCCGCCCGGTCGCCCGTGACCCCGCTCGCCGGCATCCGGTTCGTCGAGATGGGCGGCAATCCGGCCGCGTCCTATGCCGGACGGCTGCTGCTGCTGTTGGGGGCCGAGGTCGTGAAGCTGGCGCCGCCCGGCCCACCCGCGCCGCTCGACGCGCTCGATGCCGGCAAGCTCGTTCACGGTGGGGGGAGCGGGTTCGACCGGGAGGCTTGGCGGGAGGTGCCGGCCGCCGCGGTCATCGACGGCACGGGCCGGCCTGCGACGCCAGGCCACTCCTGCCCCGTCGTGCCGGCCCCGCCGGTCGGATCGGCGGCCGAGGAGTGGGCCGCCTCGGGGGCGATGGCCCTCACCGATCCGCGGGGCCGCGGCATGCCGGCGGTCCCCGGCGCGGCGGCCATCGCCATGCGCGGCGCGGCCCTGGCCCTGCGGGTGCTGGCCGCCTGCCGGGGGTACGACCTGGTGGTCGACGGACCGGCTCTGCTCGGTGAGCGCGCCGCGCTGCTCGGGCTGGGAGCGGGCGCCGGGGACGTGTCGGCCTCGGGGTACTCGCACCTGGTGCGCGCCGCCGACGGTTGGCTGGCCGTGACCCTCAACCGACCGAGCGATCTCGGGCTCCTGCCGGCGTGGCTCGAACGTCCGACACCGCTCGGCCTCGCCGATCTGAGGACGGTGGCCTCAGGCCGGATGGCGGGGCCCCTCGCCGATCGCGCGCAGCTGCTCGGGATCCCCGCCGCTGCCGTGGGCCCGCCGCCCGCGGGGGGGGACGAGCAGCTCGCCGCCCGCGGACAGGTCTGGCCTCCGGCGCCCTGGCTCGTCGACGGCCGCGTCCCGTCGATCCGGGCCGAACCACCCGTCCCGGAGCTGGGCCCGCTCCCGCCTTCTCGCACGGTGTCGCGCCGCGTGCCCCTGGTCGTCGACCTGAGTGCCCTGTGGGCGGGGCCGCTCGCCACGTCCCTCCTGCCGGCGGCGGGCTGCCGGGTGGTGAAGGTGGAGGACCCGGGCCGGGCCGACAGCACGAGATCGGGGCCGGTGGCGTTCTTCGACCTGCTCAACGGCGGGAAGGAGAGCGTGGCGGTGCCGTTCACCCCCGACGGGCCTCTCGCCGCCCTGGTGGCGTCCGCGGACGTCGTGGTGGAGGCCTCGCGGCCGCGGGCCATGGAGCAGCTCGGGATCGGGCCGGTGCCCCACCAGCTCTGGGCCAGCCTCACCGGGTACGGGAGGACCGGGCCGTGGCGGCAGCGGGTGGCGCTCGGTGACGACGCGGCCGCCGCAGGGGGGTTGGTGGCCCGGGACGGGCCGCACGGGCCCCCGCTGTTCTGCGGCGACGCCGCGGCCGACCCCCTGACCGGCCTGCACGCTGCCGTCGCCATCCTCGCCGGCGTCGTCGGGAGCTTCCGCGGGACGCTCGACCTCGCGATGCGCGAGGTCGTGGGCCACGCCGTCGGCCGGGCGGGGGCGATCGGCTCCGCAACCCCGGGAGCACCCGGGGCTCCGGGAGGGGAACCCCCGGCGGCGGCACCGCCCCGGGCCCGGAGACCGAGCGCCGCCGGCCCGGAACTGGGTCGCGACACCGTCGCCGTGCTCGCCTCGCTGTGACCGGGCCCGGTGGCGCCGGCCTGCCGCCCGGTGACCTGACGATCGCCAACGTCGAGGTGGACGGCCGCCCCGGGTCGACGGTCCGGATCGAGGCGGGGCGGATCGTGCAGGTCGACCGGGGGGGGACCGGTGGGGGACCTCGCGCCCCGCGGCGGGGCGAGGAGATGGTCGAAGGGCACGGGGGTGCCGTGCTCGCCGGCCTGCGCGACCATCACCTCCACCTGTGGAGCATGGCGGCCCGCCGTTCGTCGGTGCCGTGCGGGCCGCCCGAGGTGACCACGACCGCGGGTCTCCGCAACGCGTTGCGGGCGGGAGCCCGGGGAGCGCTCCCCGGCGGGTGGGTGCGCGGCTACGGGTACGACGAGTCGGTCGCCGGTCCCCTGACCGCCGCCGCCCTCGACGTCCTGCTCGGGCCGGATTCGGATCGTCCGGTCCGGGTGCAGCACCGGAGCGGCCATGCCTGGGTGCTCAACGGCCGGGCGCTGCGCGAGCTCGGCATCGACCGCCTCGGTCACCCGGGCGTCGAGCGTTCCCCGGACGGCAGCCCGACGGGCGTGCTCTTCGACCTCGACGCCTTCGTGCGGGACGGCTCCGACGCACCCGAAGCGTCGGCCCTGGGTCCGGTCGGGGAGACCCTGGCCGGCTACGGGGTGACGGGCGTCACCGATGCGTCCCCCGGCAACGGCCCGGCCGAGCTCGAGCTGGTCGAGGCGGCGCGGCGCGGCGGCCACCTCGCCCAGCGGGTCCTGCTCCTCGGCGGGTCGGACCTGCCGGCGCGGCATTCGGGCCCGGTGCGGACCGGCCAGGTGAAGGTGATGCTGATCGAGCGCGATCTCCCGCCCTACGACGAGCTCGTCGCCACCATCCGCGGAGCCGGGGCCCGGGGGGTGGCGGTGCACTGCGTCACCCGGGAGACGGTGGTGCTGGCCGCGTCGGCCCTGGCGGCGGCGGGCGGGGGCCCCCACCGCCTCGAGCACGCGAGCGTGGCCCCTCCCGAGGTGGTGGACCTGGTCCGGGCCTGCGGGGCGACGGTGGTGACCCAACCGGGGTTCGCGGAGGCGTCCGGCGATCGTTACCTGCGGGAGGTGGAACCGCGGGACGTCCCCTGGCTGTACCGCCTCCGGGCGTGGGTGCGGGCGGGCGTCCCCCTCGCCGCCGGGAGCGACGCGCCCTTCGGTCCGGCCGACCCCTGGGTCGGCATCCGCGCCGCCGTCCACCGCCGGACGGCGGGCGGGCGACCGTTGGGCCCCGACGAGCGGCTCAGCCCCGAGGAGGCCCTGGGCCTCTACCAGGCGACGCTGACGGACCCCGGAGGCCTGCCGCAACGCGTGGTGCCCGGGGCGCCCGCCGACCTCTGCCTGCTGGGCGCTCCGTGGCACCAGGCCCGTCACGAGCTCGACAGCGCGCTGGTGCGGGGGACCGTGACGGAGGGTCGGGTCATCTGGCGGCACCCGGGGTAGTCCCCGGTCGGTAAGGCGCGAGCCCGGTCGGTACAGTGGTCTCGGGTCGGCACCACCTTGCGGCCGCGGTACCCCCCGTGCGGCCGCAAGTCGTGTCGGCCCAGGGGCGGATCAGCTCAGGCGGTCGAGCAGGAACCCCGAGGGGCTCTCGAACTCGAGCTCCCAGGGGCCGTCGCGAACGCTCTCGACGTCGAGCCCGGTGGGCACGAGCACCGGGTTGACGACGTTGCCCTCGGTCATCGCGATGGGGAGCTTGGCCACCCAGGTCTCGGTCGAGGACCCCGGCGGGGTGCCCGAGCCGTTCAGGCCGGGCCCACCCTGGTCGCCGGCGGCCACCTCGAAGACCCCGACGGTGGTGGGTGTGGCGTTCGACAGTCCCGCGTCGGCGACCCACGGGACCGGGACGTCACAGCGGAAGACGATGCTCGATCCCGGCCGGCACTGGCGCTCGAGGATGCCCACCCAGACCTCCGGGAGCCCGACGACGACGCCCCGGCGGCCGTCGGTCACGGCGGCCCAGTCGCCGACCACGCCCCGGGTGCTCGTCACGACGAAGTGCCGATCACCCCCGAAATTGAGGGTCTTCGCCGGCATGGTCCACGGGAGGAGGAAGAGCCGCACCACCCCGGGCCCCGCGGCCACCCGGACCGGTCGCCCGTCGGACTTCATGGGCCGCAGGCCCATGACCAGGTACTCCTCCGCTGCGACCGTGGACGACTCGGGATCCGGTTCGTCATGATCGATGACCCACGGATCGGCCCGATGGACGGTGAACGCCCGGCCGTCGTCGGTGGAGAGCGCCCCGACGAGATCGTGGAGCCCTTCGGCCTTCTGCTGAAGGACCACCTGGGGAAGGCGGCGGTGACCGGCACGGATCACCTCCCGGCCCGCCGTGTCGGCGGAAAATTCGAACCGCCCCGACTCGAGGACCGCCGATTCGAGCGGGGTCCTGGGCGTGTACGTGATCATGGCCGATCGCCCTTCCCTGTGGTACTGCTCTCTCTCACCGTCCCGACGCATGGCGGCGGTCCCTCCGCGCGCTCACTGTCGGCATTCACTATCCCAGGCCCACGACTTTTTTACTAGTGAGGAGCCCAGAAGGGCCCCCCCATACCCTCCGCGCCGGAATTAGTCGCCTCATGCGTCCGGCCCATCTCTTTCGGCGAGGATCGCGAGCTCCACGGCGGAGTCAGCAGGCTTTCGATCGGAAATCGAGTGCATCCGGCAGGGTCAAGGGTTAACGTCGTCACCACATCGGCCTTGGGGGAGGGAAGCGATGGCGCAGGCGCTCGAGGGCGGTGGTGGGGTCGTCCTCTCGGAGGCGGAGGGCCGGATCCCGGGCCAGAAGGGGCTCAAGGCGGGCGCGCTCGGCCTGATCTCGAGCACCGTGGTGGGGGTCGCATCGACCGCCCCTGCCTACAGCCTGGCGGCCACCATCGGGTTCGTGGTCGTCCTCATCGGGCCGAGGACTCCGATCGTCACCATCCTGGCGTTCGTCCCGATGCTGCTGATCTCCTTCGGCTACAACGAGCTGAACAAGGCCGATCCCGACTGCGGCACCACCTTCACCTGGGCGGCCCGGGCGTTCGGGCCCCGCACCGGCTGGATGGGTGGCTGGGCCATCGTCGCGGCCGACGTGCTGGTGATGGCGAGCCTGGCCCAGATCGCCGGCCAGTACCTGTTCCTGCTCTTCAACGCCGACGGGATCGGGAGCAATGCGAGCAGCGGATGGGTGCTGCTGGTCGGGATCCTCTGGATCGTGGCCATGACCTACATCTGCTACGTCGGGATAGAGCTCTCGGCGAACTTTCAGAAGGTCCTGCTCGGGGTGGAGCTGACCATGCTGATCGTGCTGTCGGTCGTGGCCCTGGTGAAGGTGGGGAACGGCACTGCGCCCCCCGGCCACCTCACCCCGTCGTGGTCGTGGTTCAACCCCTTCGACGTCCCGTTCAAGGACTTCGTCGACGGGTTGACCCTGATGCTCTTCATCTACTGGGGATGGGACACCGCGGTGTCGATCAACGAGGAGACGAGGGACCCGAACAAGATCCCGGGCCAGGCGGCGGTGCTCTCCACCGTCGTGCTGCTGGCCACCTACGCGCTCGTCGTCGTGTCCGTGCAGTCCTTCGCCGGCCTCGGCACCAAGGGCATCGGTCTCGGGAACACCGCCCACCAGGGTGACGTGCTGTCGGTGCTCGGCAACTCGGTCTTCGGCTCGTCGGGCTTCGGGAGCTTCCTGACCCACCTGCTGTTGCTGATGGTCCTCAGCTCGGCCGCCGCCTCCACCCAGACGACCATCCTGCCGACTGCCCGCACGACGCTCTCGATGGCGGTCTACAAGGCGATCCCCACCTCGTTCGGCAAGGTCCACCGCCGGCATCTGACCCCCACCGTGTCGACGTTGGCCATGGGCGGGGTGTCGATCGTCCTGTACGTGATCATGAACCACATTTCGGCCGGGACGGTGATCGCGGACTCGGTGTCGGCGCTGGCGGTGATGGTCGCCTTCTACTACGGGCTGACGGGCGTCGCGTGCTTCTGGTACTACCGCCGGACGTTGACCGACGGCACCCGGAACCTCGTCATGCGGGGGATCCTGCCGTTGCTGGGATGGGCGATCATGTGGTCCATCGGGGGGTACTCCCTGGTGCAGGACTGGGGAACGGGCAGCAGCTACACGTCGTGGACGGTCCCGGGGGTGCACTGGCACATCGGTGGCGTCTTCCTGATCGACATCGGGGCCCTGCTGCTCGGGGTCGTGCTGATGCTCGTCTACTCGGGCCTGCGGCCGCCGTACTTCCGGGGCGAGGTGCTCAACGAGGACACCCCGACGCTGGTGCCCGAGGACGTGTACGCCACGGACACGGGACTTCCCGACCTCCACCGTGACCCGCGGGGCCTCCCGGCCGACGGATGACAGGGGTGGTGTTACGATTAGAGAACCGGTGTAGTCGAAATCGTCGAGTGCGCCGACGACGGAGCGGGGGGGTGCCATGACCGACGTCTCGGCCGAGGATACGGCCAGGATGTACATGACCATGACCGCCTGGGACGACGTGCCCGATGCGGTGGCGGCCCGGGCGACCGCCGAACCCCAGGCGATGTACGTCGACGCGGCCGAGCGCTGCCCGGTGATCCGCCACGCCAACGGGTTGGTCACCCTGCTGAAGATGGACGACGTCCTGTTCGTCAACAAGAACCGGGCGGTGGAGCAGGCATCGAAGTTCCTGGGCAGCAACCGCCCCGCCATCCCGCTCGGTCTCGACGGGCCCGAGCACACGAAGTACCGCCGCCTCCTCGACCCGGTGTTCACGGCCAGGCGGGTGGCCCCGCTCGCCGGGCAGGTGCGGGCGCTGGCCAACACGATGATCGACGAGTTCATCCACCGGCACGAGGTCGATGCCTATCGGGAGTGGTGCGAGCCGCTCCCCTCGCAGATCTTCCTCTCCATCATGGGCCTCCCGATGGAGGACCTCCCGGGGTTCCTGCACTTCAAGGAGCTCACTCTCGGCAACGAGAGCCTCCAGCGCGCGACCCCGGAGGAGGCGGCCGCCAGGCGGGCCGAAGCGGTCGAGTGGATTCAGGGGTACTTCGACCGGTCGCTCGACGAGCGGGAGGCACGGGGGGAGCCGGGTGACGACATGCTGGGCTGGCTCCTCACCTCCGAGGCCGGCGGCGAGCGGCTCACCCGCGAGAACATCCACGACATCCTGGGCCTGCTGATCATCGCCGGCCTCGACACGGTGGCCGCCTCGCTGACCTGCTTCCTGAGCTACTTCGCCCGCCACCCCGACCAGCGGGCGAAGCTGGTGGCCGATCCGTCCGGCTGGCCGAGCGCCGTCGAGGAGCTGATGCGCTTTGAGGCACCGGTGACCGACGGCGGCCGGATCGCTCTTGAGGACCTCGAGCTCCCGAGTGGGGAGACCGTGGCTGCGGGCACGGTCCTGGGGGTGTCGTGGTCGGCGGCCAACCTCGACCCCAAGCACTTCCCCGACCCCCTGGTCGTCGACCTCGGCCGGGCGCCCAATCCCCACATCGGGTTCGCCAGTGGGTTCCACCGGTGCCTTGGCTCCCACCTGGCCCGGATGGAGATGGTGGTCGCTCTCGAGGTCTGGCACGCCCGGATCCCGGACTATCGGATCAAGCCCGGCACGGAGCTCGTCTACAGCGGCAATCCCAGGGCGCCCCACAACTTCCCTCTGGTCTGGGACTGACCGGGTCGGGTCAACCGCCGGGGGACGTCGGCAGCACGAAGGTCGGCTCCGGAAGCGCGCCGAGCCTCCGGAGGTCCTTCAGCCCGAGGATCCGCCCGGAGGGAACCGACGGTTCCTGGGCGGCCAACCATGCGATCGCCTCGCCGATCTCGCGCGGGGTGCTCAGCGGCGTGCCGCGAGCGGTCACACCGATCGAACCGGACACCAGAAGGTAGGCCTCGGTCGGGATCCCCTCGTCGATGCGCACGACGTCAAAGCCCACTCCGGACGGCCCGTGGTCCGCCCCGAACCCGACGGTGATCCGCTCGAGAGCCGCTTTGGTGGCGGCGTAGGGAAGTTGCCCTGGGACATGGGTGGCGGAGGCCCCCGACGATATGTTGATCACCCGTCCCGCACCGCGCTCGATCATCCCCGGGACGAACGCCTGACAGAGCATGAGCGGGCCCAGCACGTTGACTTTCCACGAGGTCTGCCATCGGGACAGCGGCGTGAGGACCGCCGGGCCGAAGTCGGTGCTGTAGGCCGCGTTGTTCACCAGGATGTCGCAACGACCGAAACGGTCGATGGTGCGGTCGGCGACCTCGCGGGCACCCTCCTCGGACGAGACGTCGGCCACCACCTCCACCACCTCCACGGCGTCCGCGGTCCGCGTGCGGAGCATCGCTCCGACCTCCTCGATCGTGCCGGGCAGCAGTCGGTGGGGGCGCGCGTCATGGCTGCGTCCTACGATCACGACCGATGCACCCCTGGCCGCGAGGGCCAGAGCCGTCTCGCGACCGATCCCCCTGGTCGCTCCGGTCACCACCGCCACCCGGCCGGCCATCGGCCCGGCGTCCTCTCCCGTGACCACGGATCCTCACCCCCCGGGACCGGGCTCGTCCCCCCTGTCGCCACCCCTGTCCCATCGCCGAAGTCCGGTCCCGAACCGCGGTTCGTCCCCCAAGCTACGAGCTGACGCGGCCGGGGCGACGGATCTCGGGGCACTGGTTATAGTACGAACGTATGTTCGCTTCAGACGAGGGAACCGGCCCTGCCGGGGAGAGGCGGCGCATGAAGCGGCCGCAGCTCCCCCCGGACCTCGCCGCCCGGGCCCGGCCGGTATCGACCGCCGCGGTCCGGCTGCTCCCGCTCTCCGCTCCGCTCGGCCCCTTGTTCCCCGACGGTGCGCTGCGGCGGGGCACCACCACGGTGGTCACCGGGGTGCCCGGCCTGGGCGCCACCACCCTCGCCCTCGCCCTGTTGGCCGCCCCGTCCACCAGCGGGAGCTGGTGCGGGATCGTCGGGCTGGCCGATCCCGGAGTGGCCGCCATGGCCGAGCTCGGGATCGACCTGAGTCGCGTGGTGCTCGTTCCACGCCCCCGGGGGGGATGGGCGGAGGCGGTCGGGGAGCTGTTGGGGGGTGTGGACGTCCTACTGGTGCGACCGCCCGGCAGCTGCCGGGCGCCTCTGGCCCGCCGGCTGGCGGCCCGTTCCCGTGAGCGTCGGACGGCGCTGGTGGTCCTGGTCGACCGGGTGGGGGACTGGCCCGAGGCCCCCGACCTCGTCCTGAGGGCTGCCGCGGCCTCGTGGCGCGGCGTGGGCAGGGGGCACGGGTACCTGCGGGGCCGGCTCGCCGAGGTGCAGGTGGTCGGCCGCCGGTCGGCGGACCGGACCACCTCGTGCAGGCTCTGGCTCCCGTCGGGCACGGGTTGCGTCGCTGCTGTCGCCGCGCCCGCGCCCGCCGATCCCGAGCCCGCGCCAGCGCCCGAACCGGATACAGCGCCGGAGAGGGTCGCCGGCGCTGTATCCGGGGTGGGGTGAGAGGGGATGGAACGGCTGATCGCGGTCTGGTGCCCGGCGCTCCTGCACGAGGGTGAGCGTGGCGAGGAGGTGCGGGAATTCGCTCGGATCGTGTCGGTCGCCGAGTCCTTCTGTCCCTGGGTGGACACCGTCCGCCTGGGCGTGTGCGCCCTTCCGTCACGGGGTCCGAGCCGGTTCTTCGGGGGCGAGTCGATGGTGGTGGCGAAGCTGGCCGCGGCCTTGGCCGCCGGCGCCCCGGGTGCCGGCGAGGGCGACGGCGGGGGGGTGTACGTCGGTGCGGCCGACGGGTTGTTCGCCGCCGTGCTCGCCGCCCGTTCCCGTTTGACGGTGCCCCGCGGGGGCACCGCCGACTTCCTCGCCCCCTGGTCGGTTGCCGTCCTCCGCCGGACCGAGCTCGCCGTCACCCTGCAACGTCTCGGGGTCCGCACCCTGGGCCAGTTCGCCGCCCTGCCCGCCCGGCACGTTCTCGCCCGGTTCGGCACCGACGGAGCGGCGTGCCACCGGGTGGCCTCTGGGTCGGAGGGGGAGCTGCTCGGGCTCCGCGACCCCGGGGTGGACCGACGACCCGGGGTCGCTCGAGGCGACGAAGACGAAGCGGAGCGCCCCCACCAGCCAGGGTTCTTCGGCGGGAGGTCCGCGGCCGATGTCCGTGCGGCGAGCTCGTTCGCCCGGGTACAGGACCGGCTCGGTGTGGAGGAGGTGCTGGTGGGACGGCTCCAGGGCGGTCGCTCTCCCGCCGAGCGGGCTCGGCTCGTTCCCTGGGGGTCGCGTGGCACCGCCGGTCCGGACAGCACCCGCAGCGAGCGCGCCACCGCCCGCCGGGGCGACCGCGCCGCCCCCGCCCCCGCCCCGTGGCCGGGTCGGATCCCCGCCCCTTCACCGGTGCGGGTTCTCCACTCACCGGTCGCGGTGGAGGTGGTCGACCGTTCGGGGTGCCCGGTCCGGGTCAACGGGCGCGGCCTGCTCGCGAGCGAGCCGGCGCTCCTGTCGGTGGACGGAGGCCCCTGGCAGGAGGTCGCAGCGTGGGCCGGCCCCTGGCCGGCGACCGAGCGGTGGTGGTCGACCCGTCGCCGCCGGGCCCGGCTGCAGGTCGTCACCGGGGCGGGCATGGCCACACTGCTGTCCGCCGAGCGTGAGCGTTGGTGGATGGAGGGCGTGTACGAATGACGGCCGACGGCCGACGGCCGACGGCTTGCGGATGACGGCCTACGCCGAGCTGCACGCCCATTCGGGCTTCAGCTTCCTCGACGGCGCCAGCGATCCCGAGGAGCTGGTGGCGGAAGGGCACCGGCTCGGCCTCCGGGCCCTGGCGCTCACCGATCACCACGGTCTGTACGGCGTCGTGCGGTTCGCCGAGGCGGCACGGGCCCTGGGCGTCCCCACCGTCTTCGGGGCCGAGATGACCCTCTCCCCGGCCGGGCCGCGGACCGGGGACCCCGACCCGGCGGGCCGGCACCTGGTGGTGCTGGCCCGGGATCCCGACGGGTACGCCCGCCTCTCGACCGCCCTGGCCGACGCCCATCTCCGCGGTGGGGAGAAGGGGAAGCCGACCCTCACGCTCGACGACCTGGCAGAGCGGCACGGCGGTCACTGGTTGGTGCTGACCGGCTGTCGCAAGGGGGTCGTTCCCGCCGCGCTGACGTCCTCGGGGCCATCGGCCGCCCGCCGGGAGCTCGGCCGGTTGACCGCCGCCTTCGGTCGCGGCTCGGTCGCGGTGGAGCTGTGGGACCACGGCGACCCGTTGGACACCGCCCGGAACGACGCGCTGGCCCTGCTGGCCGTTCAGGCGGGGGTGGACGTCGTGGCCACCAACAACGTCCATTACGCCACCCCCGCCGGTTACCGCCTGGCCACCACCCTGTCCGCCGTTCGGGCCCGCCGCCCCCTGGCCGAGATGGAGGGATGGCTGCCGACCGCTCCCATGGCGTGCCTCCGGTCCGGTGAGGAGCAGGCCCGGCGGTTCGCCCGTTGGCCGGGGGCGGTGGAGCGGGCGGCCGAGCTGGGGGAGGGGTGTGCCTTCGACCTGCGACTGGTCGCCCCCCGCCTGCCCGACTTTCCGGTCCCCCCGGGCTACGACGAGCAGCGCTATCTGCAGGAGCTGACCTACCGGGGGGCCACCGAACGGTACGGTCCCCGAGGGGCGGAGCGGGTGCCGGGCGCCTGGGCCCAGATCGACCACGAGCTGTCGGTCATCGGGGGTCTCGGGTTCGCCGGCTACTTCTTGGTGGTGTGGGACATCGCCGAGCTCTGCCGCCGCCTCGGCATCTACTGCCAGGGCCGGGGATCGGCTGCCAATTCGGCGGTCTGTTACTCCCTCGGCGTGACCAACGTCGACGCGGTCTCGCTGGGCTTGCTCTTCGAGCGATTCCTCTCCCCGGCCCGTGACGGGCCACCCGACATCGACGTCGACATCGAGTCCGGGCGGCGCGAGGAGGTCATTCAGTACGTGTACGAGCGCTACGGCCGGCGCCATGCCGCGCAGGTGGCGAACGTCATCACCTACCGTCCCCGCTCCGCCGTCCGCGACGCGGGAAAGGCGCTCGGCTACTCCGCCGACGAGGTGGAGGGCTGGGCCTCGGCCATCGACCGGGGCCATCGGGGCTCGGAGGGGGCGGCCGTCAGCGCCGTCGGCGCCGCCGGCGCCGCCGGCCAGGACGCCGGTCAGGACGCCGGCGGTCTGCCCCCTCTCGTCGCCGAGCTGGTGGTGGAGCTCCTCGACCGCCCCCGGCATCTGGGCATCCATTCGGCCGGCATGGTGATCTGTGACCGGCCGGTGGTGGAGGTGTGCCCGGTCGAGTGGGGCCGGATGCCCGGCCGGACGGTGCTGCAGTGGGACAAGGACGACTGCGCGGCCAGCGGCCTGGTGAAGTTCGACCTGTTGGGCCTCGGCATGCTCGAGGCGCTGCACCGGACCGTCGACCTGGTGCACGAGCACCACGGGGTGTCCGTCAACCTGGCATCCCTCCCCCAGGAGCCCGAGGTGTACGACCTGCTCTGCCGGGCGGACACCGTCGGGGTGTTCCAGGTGGAGAGCCGCGCCCAGATGGGGACGCTGCCCCGGGTCCGGCCGCGTTGCTTTTACGATCTGGTGGTGGAGGTGGCGCTCATCCGCCCCGGGCCCATTCAGGGCCAAGCGGTCAATCCCTACATCCGCCGCCGGCGGGGGCTCGAGCCGGTCACCTATCTCCACCCGCTGCTCGAGCCGATCCTGCGGCGCACGCTCGGGGTGCCGCTCTTTCAGGAGCAGCTGATGGAGATGGCCGTGGCCATCGCCGGGTTCAGCGCCGCCGAGGCGGACGAGCTCCGGCAGGCCATGGCGGCCAAGCGTTCGGCGCAACGGATGGACCGTCTTCGGGAGCGGTTGTACGCCGGGATGGCCGGGCGCGGGGTGACCGGGGTGACGGCGGATGCCGTCTACCGGTCGCTGGCCGCCTTCGCCAACTTCGGCTTTCCCGAGTCGCACTCGGTCTCCTTCGCCCACCTCGTCTATTCGTCGAGCTGGTTGAAGCTCCACTACCCGGCCGCTTTCTTCGCCGGGCTCCTGAACGCCCAGCCCATGGGGTTCTGGTCACCGCAGAGCCTGGTGGCCGACGCCAAGCGCCACGGGGTGGAGGTACGACGGCCCCACGTGAACCGTGGCCGGGCCACCGCGTCGCTCGAGGGTGCGGGTGGCGCGGGCGACCACCCGGCGCTCCGGCTCGGACTGGCAGGGGTGAAGGGGATCGGCGACGCGACGGCCGAGCGGATCGTGCGAGGTCGTCCCTGGTCCGGCCCCGAGGACCTGGTCCGCCGGGCCGGGTTGAACCGGGGGCAGCTCGAGGTGCTGGCCGCAGCCGGGGCTCTCGACGCGCCGGCACCCACCCCCGCGGCAGCGTCCGCGCGCCGGGACGATCCCGTCGCGTCGGCCGTCTCCCGCCGCCGCCTGCTGTGGACCGCCGGCGCCGCGGCCCAGGGCACCCCGGACCGCCTGCCCGGGATCGTGGTGGGGACCGAGGCACCGCCGCTGCCCGAACCGGCTCCGCTCGACGCGGTGGGCGACGATCTGTGGGCTCTCGGCCTCGCTCCCGACCGGACCGCCATGGAGCTCCTCCGTCCCGAGCTCTATGGCATCGGGGCGGTCCCGGCATCGGGGCTCGCCGGCCGGCCCGATGGCTGCCGGGTGCTCGTCGCCGGCGTGGTCACCCACCGCCAGCATCCCGAGACGGCCCGGGGCGCGGTCTTCGTGAACCTCGAGGACGAGACCGGCCACGTGAACGTGGTGTTCTCGCGGGGGGCCTGGGCCCGCTGGCGTCACGTGGCCCGCCATGCGCCGGTCCTGTTGGTCCGGGGACGGCTCGAGGCCGCCCAGGGCGTGGTGAACGTCACCGCAGAGCGGGTGGAGGCCTTGCGCGTCGGCCTGCCGGCGCCGGCGTCGCGCGACTTCCGTTGACGCGTCGGCCCAGGGAGGTGCCCACCAGGAGCGAGCTCACCGGATATCGGGCCACCGCGGGATCCGCGGTCACGATCCGGATGCCGAGCACCTGAGCCCGGGCGACGAGGAGCCGGTCGAACGGGTCGCGATGCAACGGGGGAAGCGAAGCCACGGCGAGCGCGTGCGCATGTTCGACCGGGATCCCGATCGCTCCGAGAAGCCGGAGCCGTTCGGGCACGTAGTGCGCGGGCGGTTCGGGCAGGACGAGCTTGCCCAGCCCGCACTCGATCGCGATCTCCCACGAGCTCGCGGCCGACACGAAGAGCTCGGACCGCCGGGCCCGTGGT
>Ga0307373_10003177_pt1 | contig 28875 bp, 28 predicted proteins | sample OX2MG_FD_202534 | JGI IMG/M metagenome (GOLD analysis project Ga0307373, IMG submission 202534) | Soil microbial communities from Risofladan, Vaasa, Finland - OX-2 | ecosystem: Environmental > Terrestrial > Soil > Coastal area > Acid sulfate soil | place: Finland: Risofladan, Vaasa | collected... | reverse complement strand
CCCAGGAAGGCCTCGTCGCGCGGGTAGTCGGGCGCGCAAGACGTGAAGTGGGCTCCGTTGGGTGCTGCCACCACGCCGTCCACGAGCATGCGGTTGATCTTCAGGGTATGGAAGCTGCCCTCGCGCGAAAAGTCCTCGGTCCTCACGATCCGCTCGCACGTCATGAAGCGACGCTTCGCGGCCATCAGAAAGAGCTCGTCGAAGTAGGGGTCGGGGCCGAGGAACTGGCCGTTGCCCCGAACGTCTGCGCGATTCATGTGCACGAAAGCGACGTCGAGGTTCAAGGCCGGTACGGCGACCAGCTCTTCGCCATCCAGGTACGGCGAGCGGACCGTCTTGAGGCCAGGGTTGACGCGCATTACGTCCGAGCCGAGCCCGGCGCGGTTGGGCATGAAGGGAAGGCGCAAGCCGGCGGCGTACAGACCCCAGTAGAACATGCCCTCGTCGAGCTCCATGGCCTCGACGCTGCCGCTCTGCCGGGCGAGGCGGAAGTGCGGCTCGAGCGGGATCGAGTCGAGCGAAACGAACGCGTAGACGAGCTTCCTGACCTTGCCCGCAGCGCACAAGAGACCCACATCCGGACCGCCCCACGAGACCACCGTCAGGTCCTTGATCGGGCTGCGGAGGATGGCGCGCACCACCGACATCGGCTTTCGCCGCGCACCCCACCCGCCGAAACCGATGGTCATGCCGTCTTTGAGCTCGGCGACGATCTCCGCCTCGGTCGTGCGCTTGTCAGCCATCGCGCTTCTCGTAGTCGGGCTTGCGCTTCTCGATGTACGCGCGGCGCGCCTCGTCGGGCACGTCCGACAGGTTCAGCTCGAACGTGAATCCCTGCTCGAAGCGGTAGCTCTTGCGCGGGTCCACGGCCTCGATCGCGTTAATCGACTCCTTGGCCCGCCGGATCACGGTCGGATGCTTGGCGGCGATCTTGGCCGCCACCGACCGCGCGGCTTCACGTAGCTTCTCGCGCGACACCACCTCGAGGACCGAACCGTAGGCCATCAGCTCGCGGGCCGTCGCGTTCTCGCCGGTGTAGAACATCGCCCTCGCTCGGTGGCCGGGAACCAGCCGCGCCAGGTGCGTGGCCGCCCCGAGGGCCCCGCGATCTACCTCGGGCAGGCCGAAGACGGCGTCATCCGAGGCGACGAGTATGTCGGCGTTCCCGACGAGCCCGATCCCTCCGCCGACGCAGAAGCCCTGGACCGCGGCGATCACCGGGACCTCGCACTCGAACACCGCGGCGAAGGCCGCATAGCAGGCCCGGTTGACCTGGACCAGGGCGTCGGGGCCGCCCTCCGCGAGCTCTTTCATGTCAGGGCCCGCGCAGAAGCCGCGTCCCTCGGCGCCGAGGATGACCACGCTGACCTCTGGGTTGCGCCCGTGCTTGAGCAGTATCTCGGCGAGATCGAACCACGCCTGGACGGGCAGCGCGTTCACGGGTGGAAAGTCCATGACCACCTCGGCCACCCGATCACGGATGGACTCCTGGAAGCTCACCGGCCCTTCACGCCTTCGGCGGCGAGCCGGCTTCGGATGTCCACCCGCAGCTGCCCCTTCGCAATCTTCCCCCCCGACGACATCGGCATCGTCTCGAGGAAGATCAGGCGCTCGGGCCAGCTCTCGATCGAGGAACCGCGCTGATCAAGGTGGGCGCGGAGCTCTTCCAGTGTGAGCTCGCTGCCGTCCTTGAGGACGATGTAGCAGGCGACCTTCTCGCCGAACACGTCGTCCGGCATGGGCACCGCGGCCACCAGCGCCACGGCGGGGTGGGTGCCGACGTCTTCCTCAACCGCGGCCGAGCTGATGTTCTTGCCACCGCGGATGATGAAGTCGCTCTTGCGCCCGACCAGCCTAAGCCGCCGGCCCTCGAGCACGCAGATGTCGCCGGTCAGCATCCAGCCATCCTTTGTGAACAGTTCGGCGTTGGCCTTCTCGTCCCTGAAGTAGCCGAGGCTCGTCACAGGCCCCTTGCATCCGGGTTGGCCAGGACCGCCGATCGCGGTCACGTCCAGGCCATCTTCGTCGAACAAGCGGACCTGCATGAACGGGATCACGTCGCCGCACGTACGCAGCCGCGTGTCGAGGCCCTGCCTGCTGGTCGTGTAGCTGAGAGCGCCGGTCTCGTTCGAGCCGAAAAACTGCAGCACCTTGGCCCCGGTGAGGCGTTCGAACTCTGCGGCCCGGTCATAAGGGATCGCCTCGCCGCCCGTGAACATCACCCGCAGCGAGCCCAGGTCCCGCTTCGTGAAGTCTGGGGAGTTGAGCAGCAAGATGAACTGCGTCGACACGCACATCAGGACGCTCACGCGATGCCGTTCGATGAGCTCGAGGCACGTCTCAGCGTTGAACCGCGACATGAGGATGTTGGTGGCGCCGAGCAGCGTGGGGGTGAACTTGCCGGTCCACTGGGCAAAGCCGTACGGCGCCGGGATCAGGCACATGAACACGTCGTCTTCGGACAGCTCGCCCGCGTCGACCGCCATCCGGTGATAGGCGATCCAGCGGTTCTGGAACTGCATGACCATCTTGGGGAGACCGGTCGTCCCGGAGGTGGAGTTCAGCATGTACAGGTCGTTCGGCCCGATCCGCCGCCGCTCGATCTCTGATGCGGAACCGGCCGGATCGGGGGCGTCTCGCTCGAGCTCCGGCATGACCAGGTGGGCGCGCAGAGGAAGCCCGGCGCGAACCAGGTCCGCGTACACCGCGCTCGTCGGCTCGCCTCTGACCTTCGCCTCCGAGATGAACCCCACGGCCTCGCCCCTGCTCATCAGGTGGTGGACCTCTTTCTCTCCCGACCGGACACCGAAACCGATGACCGTCATCCCGGCCTTTTCGACGCCGATGTACACGGCATGGACATCGGGACCGTCAGGCAGCTGAACGCCGATACGCTCGCCCGGATGGAACCCCGCCCGGATGAGCGCGGCCGCGATCCGACTCGAACGCTCGTCGTAAGCGGCCCACGTCATGAGGTCGTCGCCCTCCGCGAAAGCCACGCGCTGCGGAATCCGTGAGGCGTGGCCGCGGATCACGTCCGTCAAGGTGTCGGAACCCCAGAAGCCGCGCTCGGTGTAGAACGCGACCAGCTCGGCGTCTGCGCTGATCATCCTGGTCACGGGCGCTGCGCCTGACACCGCGGTCACAAACGCTCTACGACCATGGCCATGCCCTGTCCACCGCCGACGCACATCGTCTCCAGTCCAAACTGGCGGTCGAGCTGGTGCATGTCGTTCAGGAGCGCTGTCATGATGCGCGCGCCGGTCATCCCGTAAGGGTGCCCGAGCGCGATTGCTCCGCCGTGTGGGTTGAGCTGCTCGTCGACGTCGATCTCGAGCTCACGGCAGACCGGTATGACCTGGGCGGCGAAGGCCTCGTTCAGCTCCACGACGCCGATGTCCCGGATGCTCATGCCGGTGTGGGCGAGCACCTTTCTGACGGCGTCAATGGGTCCTATGCCCATCAGCTCGGGGGCCACGCCGGAAACGGCCGACGCCACGATGCGCGCCAGCGGCCTGATGCCGAGCTCCCGCGCCCGCGTATCCGACATGACGATCACCGCGGCCGCGCCATCGTTCAGAGGGCAGGCATTCCCGGCGGTGACCTTTCCGTCCGGCTTGAAGACCGGCTTGAGCTGCCCCAGCCCTTCGAGCGTGGTGCCGGGCCGCGGCCCGTCGTCGCGGGTGAGCAGCGAGCCGTCCTTCAACGGGTACGGGATGATCTCTGCGTCGAAGCTGCCATTCGCCTGCGCAGCGACGGCGCGATCCTGCGACGTCTTGGCGAAACTGTCCATCTCCTCACGCGTCACACCGTATCTCTCCGCGACGTTCTCGGCCGTCAGCCCCATGGGCAGGTAGTAATGGTTTACGAAGTCCTTGCGCACCTCGTCGATGAAGCGAGGATTGGCGTCGGTGGCCTTGAACGACGATCCGCCGGTGCGCGAGATCGACTCCACCCCACCCGCGACGACGACGTGCGCCTCCCCCATCGTGATCGAATGGTGAGCTATGCGAATCGCCTGGAGGCTGGAGGCGCACATCCGGTTGACCGTGGCGCCTGGAACAGAGTCTGGAAGGCCGGCCAGCAGTCCCGCGGCGCGCCCGATGTTGTATCCCTGCTCCGCGGCGCCGACCACCGCCCCGAGCACCACGTCGTCGACCTCCGCCGGGTCGAGCTCCGGCAGCCGGTCGAGCAAGGTCCGGATGACATGGGCGGCCATGTCGTCCGGCCGGGCGTCGATGAGCGATCCTTTGAAAGCCTTCCCGATGGGGGTGCGTCCGGCTGAGACAATTACGGCCTCGGTCATGTCAGACCTGAACACGCTGAACTCTCAATCATTAGGATAATAGGCAATACATTATGTCAGCTCTGAACGAGCGGGTAACGGTATGAGCGCGACGGTGGCAAGGGTCAACGGCTCCGACCGCCGGCAGCTGCGCCAGCCTCGCCTGGCCGAGCTGGTCGCCGAGGAGCTTCGGCGCCGGATCACCAGCGGGATGATGCGCGACGGGGAGATCCTGCCGAAGCTCGAGGATCTCCTTGAGGAGTTCAAGGTCTCCAAGCCCTCGCTCCGGGAGGCGCTTCGGATCCTCGAGACCGAGGGCCTCATCACGGTGCGCCGCGGCAACATGGGAGGCGCCGTCGTGCATGCGCCCGGCAACCGCGACGCCGGCTACATGATCGGGCTGGTGATGGAGTCAAGAAACGTCACGGTTCGCGACCTCGCCGACGCGATCATGCAGTTCGAGCCGATCTGCGCCGCTCTGTGCGCGGAGCGGCCCGACCGGCTCACCGAGGTGGTACCCCTCCTGAAGGAGATCCACGAGCGGCAGAGGGCCGCCGCCGACGACCCGCTGGCGTTCGCCGCCGTGGGTCGCGAGTTCCACGAGGTGCTGGTGGAGCTCGCCGGCAACGAGACCATCAAGCTCGTCATCGGATCGCTCGAGGCTGTGTGGTCGGCCGGTGAACGGGCATGGGCGCAGCGGGCGACCATGACCCACTCGATGCCTGACGTCGGCACCCGGTCGGAAGGCCTTCGAGCACACGAGCGGCTCATCGAGCTGATCGCGAAGGGCGACTCAGCTCGCGTGGTGGCGGCCGCCCGCAAACACCTCGAATCCGCACAGCTCTACGCCGTGGCGGATGCGGACGAGCTGGTCAAGGCGTCCGCGGTGCGCGGGAAAGACAGCCGCCGGTGAGCGGTCCCGCAGAGCAGCCGGTCCTCTACTCGCAGTCCGGCGCCGTCAGCGTGATCTCGCTCAACCGGCCCCAGTACCGCAACGCACAGAACTCGGCCATGACGTACGCGCTCGACGCGGCCTTCCATCGCGCTGCGATGGACGACGACATCGCGGTCATCGTGCTGCGCGGGAACGGGGAGCATTTCTCGGCGGGGCACGACATCGGCAGCCCAGGCCGCGATATCGAGGTCTCCTATCCACGGGTAACCATGTGGCCGGACCACGTCGGCAAGCCCGGCATCGAGAGCCGGCTGAACCGCGAATCCGAGGTCTATCTCGAGCTCGTCCGGCGCTGGCGCGACATACCGAAACCGACGATCGCGGCGGTCCAGGGGGCCTGCATCGCCGGCGGCCTCATGTTGGCGTGGGCGTGCGACCTGGTGATCGCCGCCGACAACGCCTTCTTCGCCGACCCCGTGCTTCGGATGGGCGCGCCCGGCGTCGAGTACTTCGCGCATCCCTGGCAGATGGGGCCTCGGTTCGCCAAGGAGTTCCTCTTCCTGGGTGAACGGGTCGGCGCCGCTCGCGCGAGAGAGCTTGGGATGGTGAATCGGGTCGTGCCGCCGGCCGACCTCGACGCCACCGTGATGGAGATCGCCACGAAGATCTCGACGATGCCTCGGATGGCCCTTACCCTGACCAAGAAAGCGGTCAACTTCGCGGAGGATGCGATGGGCCTCCGCGCGGGTATCGACCACTCCTTCGCGCTGCACCAGCTCGCCCACGCGAGCAACGCGGAGATTTCGGGGGGCGACGCGATCCTCGGCGCCACCCCCGCGTCGTTGAAAAAGGCCGACCAGGGCTGACGGCGGTGGGATCGGTCAACGCCGCGATCGCGGCGGAGCTGAAACGGCAGGGGGTGCGCGCCCTCTTCACCTTGATGAGCGAGGAGACGGCGAAGCTCATCGTCGAGGTTGACCGGATGGGAATTCCTCTGTACAGCACCCGGCACGACTCCACCGCCGCGGGTATGGCCGATGGGTTCGCAAGGGCGTCGGGCGAGGTCGGCGTGGCCATCGTCGGCAGGGGTCCCGGCCTCACCAACGCCCTGAACCCCTTGATCACCGCCGCGAAGGCGGGCACCGGCATCGTGGTGCTGGTCGGAGACACGGTGATCGGAGTCGGCGATCCGGCGCGGGCCAAGGCGGCGCGCGCCGAGCGGGTCGGCAAGCACATCGACCAGGTCGCGCTCCTGGCGTCGGCGAACGTTCCAAGCATCACACTGCGATCTCCGGCCACTGCCGTCGCCGAGATAGCTCAGTGCTTCGAGCGGGCCCGAAGCGGCGGCGCGGTGATCGTGAACCTGCCGTCGGACGTGCTCGAGGCCGAGGCTCCAGGCGGCCAGTCCAGTCCTGGGCCCGCCTTGGGGGTCAGTCCGGCCCAAGAGCCGCCTGCGGACGGGATCGGTCTCGTCGCGGACCTGCTGGGCGAGTCGTGGGCCGCCCGCCACCCCGTGATCCTGGCCGGTTACGGCGCGGTCCGCTCCGGGGCACACGACGAGCTCACCCGGTTGGGCGAGCTCACCGGCTCGTTGATGGCGACCAGCCTCCTCGCGAACTCGTTCTTCCGCTCAGATCCGTACAACGTCGGGGTGGTGGGCACGATGTCCACGCCCCTGGGCTCTGAACTCGTAGCCCAGGCCGACCTGGTCCTCGCGTTCGGGGCTTCGCTCAACCCATACACGACGTATCGGGGCGACCTGGTGCGAGGAGCGCGGGTGGTGCATTTCGACTCGGAGCCGCAGGCGCCAGGTCGCTATCACCCGGCGGAGATCTCCGTGATCGGCGACGCGCGGCTCGCGGCGGCGGCCCTGGTCAGGGAGCTCGAACGGCGAGGCCATCGAAGCGCCGGCTACAGGAGTCCAGAGGTCGCCGAGCGGATCCGGGAGTTCAAGCCCAACGACAGCGTCACCGATCACGGCGACCGCGACGGGCTTGACCCGCGGATGGTGATGGCGGCGCTCGACCGCATCCTGCCGCGGGAGCGGACCCTCGTCATCGACGGCGGGCACCATTTCGAGTTCGCGGCTGCACACATCGCGGTGCCCGACCCTCGCGGATTTGTCTTCCCCAACGAGTATTTCGCCGTCGGATGCGGCCTCGCGGCCGCCCTCGGTGCGGCAGTGGCGCGCCCGGACCGGCTGACGGTGCTCGACGTGGGCGACGGCGGGATGATGCTGAACCTTGGCGACCTGGACACCGCCGTCCGGTACCGGATTCCAATCGTGGTGGTGGTCACGAACGACGGAGGCTTCGGGTCCGAGATCCACTTCCTGCAGGTCAACGGTCTGCCCGACCAGACGGCGCGCTATCAGAACCCTTCTTTCGCGGCGATCGCCGAGGGACTCGGGGCAAAGGGTCTGACCATCGACTCGCTCACCAAGCTCGAGCAGGTTCCGGAGGCGCTCCGCGGCCTCGCCGGTCCCCTGGTGCTCGACTGCAAGGTCACGACCTCGGTTCGCGCGAACTGGGTGGACTTCCTGTTCACGCCGGCCTCGCGGCCGCGCCCGGTCGGAAGCCCCCAACCCTAAGGGCGCCTCACAGCTTCACGGCTCGCGCCCGTTCGGCGAACGAGCGAGCGCCGCTCGCGACCAGGCTCTGCCAGGTGGGGATCTTCACGCACCGGACACCCATGGCGAGGTACTTCTCCAGGTCCCCCTCCTTGACGACGGCTCCGGCGGCCCTGCCCGCGGCGACGATGAGCTCGACCGCCCGGTCATATGTCTCGACGAGCTTGGGGTGCTCCACCTCGGCGCCCAGGCCCATGCTCAGGGCAAGGTCGTAGTGCGCGACGAAGAACATGTCGATGTGAGCTACGGCGAGTATCTCCTCGAGGTTCTCCACCGCCGCGATGTCCTCGATCATCACGGCCACGAACGTCTCGTCGTTCGCGGTCCGCTGATGTGCGGCGGTGGTCCGACCGTAGCTCCGCCGCCCACCCGAGGCCGCGCGATGTCCGAGTGGCGGGAACTTGGCCGCATCCACCACGCGCTCGGCCTCGAGCTTGCTGTTGACGTGCGGAACGATGACGCCGTGCACGCCTGCGGCGATCGTGAGCCCGATGATGGTCGGGTCGTTGGCCCTGACCCGCACGAGCGACGTCATGCCCCAGAGGTCGGCCGCGCGCGACATGTCCGGCAGGCTCTCGACCGTCACGGCGCCGTGCTGCATGTCGACCCAGACCCCGTCGAACAGACCGAGCGAGCCCGCGAGGTCGATCATGTCGGTGGTCTCATGATTCCCCGCGATCAGCGACAGCTTGCCGGCCGCGAGGTTGTGTTTGAGGCGATTCGACTCGGTCATGACCGCTGGTCGAACCTTCGACCCAGGAACTCGGAGGCGATGCGAACGCGCTGCATGTTGGTGGTCCCGCCGGCGATGGCCCAACCATGCGCATCGCGATGGAAGCGCTCGACCGAGTACTCGACGCTGTAGCCGTATCCGCCGTGCAGCTGAATTGCGGCGTCGGAGACCTTCTTCGCCATCTCGTTCGCGAAGCACTTCGCGACGCTGGCCTCGAGAGCCGCCGGCGCTTTGTGCCCAGCATTGGCGGCGGCGCGATAGATGAGCATGCGGGCCGCGTCGACTTGCATGACCATGTCCGCAATGGCAGCCTGCACCAGCTGATATTCGATCACAGGCTTGCCGAACTGACGCCTGTCCTGCACGTAGCGTGCGGACCGATCGAGACAGCTCTGCCCGATCGCGAGGGACATTGTCGCGTTGCCCATCCGCTCGATCGAGAACGCGGTGAACAGCGTTCGAAAACCGCCCTCGGGCACGATCAGGTTCTCGATCGGCACGCTGACGTGGTCGAGGTACATGTCCGCCGACGGCACCCCGCGGAAGCCCATGAGGTGCTCCTGCGGACCGAACGTGAGGCCTTCGGTGTCCCGGTCGACGATTACGGCGCCGATCCCCCCGCCGCCAGACCCCTGGCCGAAACGCGTGTACACGAGGTATTGCTCGGCGCGGCCCGCCCCTGAGCACCAGCGCTTGGCGCCGTTGAGGACGATCGTGTCGCCCTTGATCTCGGCGCGAACCTTCATGTCCGTGGCCGCCGACCCCGCATCCGCCTCGGAGATGGCAACGGCGATGGTCTTCTCGCCCCGAGCGACAGGCGGGAGGAACCGGGCCTTCTGCCTATCGGTACCGAACAGGTCGATCACGCGTACCGGGCCGGTGCTGGCCTCGAAGATCGGGAAGGCGGCGAGCTGACTCGCCTTGGCGATCTCCTCGATCACGATCAGCGCGTCGAGAAGCGGCCTGCCGCCGCCCCCGTACTCCTGGGGCAGGGTGATGCCCAGGAGGTCGAGGCCGGCCAGCCGAAGCCGCTCCTCGTCCGGAAGATGCGAGCCGGCCTGGTCCCACTCGGTCGCCCTGGGCTCGTAGAGATCGGCCGCCAGCCTGGCCGCGACCTTGCGCAACTCGACCTGGTCATCGGTGAGGCCGAAATCCAGCCGGCCGGCAGACTCATTCATGCCTCGCGTCCTCCTCGCCTCGCAACAGTGCGATGACGCTTTTCTCGGCGGCGGCACGGTGGGCATCCGCAACCGAGATCAGCTCCTCGAGATCGCCGCGCCCAAGAGCGGACAGCATCGCGGTATGTTCTTCGACGATCCGGTCCTGGGTCGCCGGCAGCCAGAGGTAGGCCGCGCGGTACGACTCCGACATGTGCCACAGTCGCTCGACCTGGCGGACTACGAGGTCCAGCGGCGAAAAGGCGAAGATCGCGAAGTGAAACCGGCGGTTCGCCTGCAGCACTCGCAGCGAGCTGCCGTCGGCGACGAATCCCTTAATGCGCTCGTGCTCGGTGCGAAGCGCCGACGCCTCGGAGGCCGAAGGCTTTCGCAAGGTCTTGAGAATCTCGGTCTCCAGGAGCCTGCGCATGAGGTAGATCTGCTGCAGCTCGGTCGAGCGCAGCCGGACCACGAAGTATCCCTGGTTGGGGACGTGAACCAGCAGCCCTTCGGTCTCCAGCGTGCGCAGCGCCTCCCGTAGCGGGCTGCGCGAGACGCCTAGCTCCTCGGCCAGCCCATCCTGGCGGAGCTGCTGGCCCGGTCCGATCCGCCGGCCCATGACCATGTCCCGCAGGATCCGCACCGCTCGAGCCGTCGCGTCGAGCTCGGTGTCCGCGATGGCGCTAGCCAACAGATCCGGATCCTTGCTCGTCGACCACGAGGGTGCCGCCCCGGGCCAGCTCCGTCGGATCGAGCTCACGAAAAGTGATCCGTACCGAGGCCGGCTTGGCGTTGAGCGTTTCGACCGCGGCCTCCGTAACGCGGCGTGCAAACTCTCGACGCTGGTCCAACGTCCGGCCTTTGAGGATCTCGACGGTGATGAATGGCATCTTTTAGCTCCCGTTCAGATGGACTTCGATCAGCCGGCATCCCGTGGTGGAATCGGCGCTGTTGAGGGCCGCTTCGAATTCCGGGACGCTCCGAGCGGACCAGGCCTTCCAGCCCATGCCCTTGGCGATCTCGGTGAAGCAGACCTCCCCGAGCGAGGTGCCGAACTCGCGCCCGGGAAAGGCCTCTGCCTGGCGGGACTTGATGGTGCCGAAGGCACGGTTGTTGAACACGATCGCGGTGAGATCGGCCCTGATCCGAACGGCGGTCTCCATCTCACCTGCCGTCATCAGCAGTCCACCGTCGCCCGCAAGGCAGACGACCGGCCTGCTCGGGTCGGCCAATCGGGCTCCGATGGCCGCCGGCAGCCCGTATCCCATGGCGCCGTTGACGGGCCCGATGAACGAGCGCTCTCGATCGAACTTGAAATCGCGCAGCAGCGGCTGGGCGAAGTCGCCTGCGTCGCTCACGATGATCACGTCTCCACCGGCGGACTGGTTCAAGAGCGAGATTGCGCTGGCGGCGGTGAGAGCCTGGCGGCCCAGCGGCTCGGCTGCGGCGGCTGGATCGACACCGCGCGCGCCGGTCCTGGAATCGGGGATGGCCCGCACCAGCTCGCGGGCTACGGCCTCCGGCCGGGCAACGACCTCTACCACCCGCGCGCGATTGAGGCGGCGCGCCAGGTTAGCATCCTGCGTCGCCGAGACGTTGATCACCTCGAGGCCCTCACGGTTCAGCTGTCCCGAATCGATGGTCACCTGCTCGAGAGGCCCGAATCCGACGACGAGGTCCGCGCGATCCAGGGTCGCCCTGACCGAGGCCGGCATGCCGAGACCGAGCGAGCCCGCAAAGCGTGGATGGCCGTTGTCGAACGCGGAGAAACGTCGCCATCCACATAGCACCGGGGCGCCGATCCATTTCGCGACATCACCGAGGTCTGCGGCGAGCCGGCCGCGAACCGCAGCGGTCGAGACGATGAAAGCCGGGCGGGCCGCGCTGCGAAGTCGTTCGAGCAAAGGCGAGACGTCGGGTTCACCCTCGGCCTTCGTGTCGGCGAATCCGAACGGGGCAGGGGGCGCATGGGCCGACAGGAGGTCCGCCGGGATGCCGACCAGCACGGGTCCGGGACGGCCAACCGTCGCCTCGGTGAGCGCCTGCGCGATCGTGGCTTCGAGGGTGGCGCGCGACGCCACCACGAACGTTCTCTTGGCGAGAGAGTCGAACATGGATCCCGGGTCGAACTCCTGGAACGCCTGGGTCCCCTGGAGCTCCGTGGGCACCAGGCCGACCAACGCGACCATGGGGGTCGAGTCGTACAGCGCCGTCTGAATGCCGATGCTGAGGTTGCTGGCGCCGGGGCCACGGGTTGCCATGCACACGGCCGGGCGCCCTGAGATCTTGGCGAAGCCCTCGGCTGCGAACGAAGCGCCGGACTCGTGCCGGTTGGTGACGAGGCGAATCGAAGGCTCGGCGCCGATCGCGTCGAGCACCGGCAGGAAGCTTTCACCCGGGACGTTGAAGAACTGCGTCACGCCGAAAGCCTTCAGCACATTGACGATGGCCTGGCCGCCGTTGATATCAGCCACCGGCTGCCGGTCCCCTTGCAAGAAGCTCGGCGCGATGCTCGTCCAGCGTCGGTGGCGGCAGGATCGGCTCGAGGTACCGGCCGTTCAGGCGGATGGGGCCGAGGACCTGCTTGATGGTGCCCATCACCGGGTGTTCGACCGCGGTCACGCTCCGCACGTCGTCACTCGCGAGCGCGGCGGGAACGGTGCGTACCAGACCGCACGGGATGCCCGCCGCGGACAGCAGCTTGAGCCACGCGCCGGCCGGTGCACTCTGGAAGAGGCTGTTCAAGGCGACCCTCAGCTGCTCCAGGTGATCGACCCGGCCCGCGTTGGTCGCGAATCGCGCATCCGCGGCCAGATCCGGAAGGCCGATGGCGGCACAGAGCTCGACGAACTGCGCGTCGGACGCCACCGCGATGACTAGGTCCTCGGTCGCGGTCTGGAAGGTGCCGTACGGGGCGACGTTCGGGTGGTCGTTGCCGAGGGGCTGCGGCGTCGACTCGCACAGCAACCAGTTCATGGCCTGGTTGGCGAGCAGAGAGGTCACCCCGTCGATCAGCGACACCTCGATGCATGCCACGCGCCCGGACGCGTTTCGGTCGAACAGTGCGGACACGATCGCCATCGCCGCGTATGTGCCGGCGGTCAGGTCCGCGATCGGCACCCCGACCTTCAGGCCGCGACCATCCCGCTCCCCCGTGACCGACATCAGCCCACCCAGCGCTTGCGCCAGAAGGTCATAGCCCCGCCGATCGGGCTGCTCGGGTCCGAATCCAGAAAGCGTGACGTGGATGCACCTGGGGTTCTTGGTCTGGACGCTCTTGGCGTCGACGTGCAGCCTGGTCGCGACGTCGGCAGTGAAGTTCTGCACCAGCACGTCGGCCTGCATGATGAGCTCGCGCAGGCTTTGCTGCCCGGCCCGGCTCTTCAGGTCGAGCGCGACGCTGCGCTTGTTGCGGTTAACCGCGAAGTAGTAGGCGGCGGTGTCTCCGAAGAAGGGAGGTCCCCAGCGCCGCGTCTCGTCACCGGCCGGCGGCTCGACCTTGACGACATCGGCGCCCAGGTCTCCCAGCACCATCGTGCAATGGGGTCCGGCGACGATCCGCGACAGGTCAAGCACGCGGATGCCGTGAAGGGGACGACCCCTCGACCCCTGGCCGATCTCCCACGTGGCCATTGGATGCATGGTTGGATGCAATCCTAGATGGATTCCGGACCCAGCGGCGTCACACCTGCAGGTGGTCGGCGATGCGCCGCAGCTGGGCCCCGGTACCGCCTGACGAGAGCTCCAGCGACTTCGCCCGCTTCAGAAACAGGTGCAGGTCGTGCTCGGCGGCGAAGCCGATCCCGCCATGGACCTGCAGAGCCTGCCGCGCCGTGAGGTTCCCGGCGCGGTTCGTGAACAGCCTGGCCAGCGAGACATAGACCGATCGGTCCGGCTGCGAGCTCGCGATCGCCCACGCGGCGGCGTAGACGACCGGACGGGCCAGCTCGATGGCGGTCTTGGCTTCGGCGAGCCGGTGTTTGATCGCCTGGAAGGCTCCTATCGGCTGCCCAAACTGCTCGCGTACTTTGGCGTATGCAACCGACATGTCGAGCATCCTTTCCGCCAGCCCGAGCAGCTGGGCGGCACTGGTGAACCGCGCGCGATCCCTGGCCATGGCCACAACCTCGGGATCCGCGTCAACGCGCACGCCGCGGTGGCCTCCGATCGAGAAAAGCCGCCGCGCCCGGTCGAATGACGGCTGGCGCACGGCATCCAACGCGCCCTTTTCGATCACCACGACACGGTCTTCCCCGTCGAGCACCAGGATCAGGTCGGCGATATCAGCGTCGGCGACGTAGCCGCCGTCGAGGCCGACCGAGATGCTCGCCTCTCCGCTCGCCACACGCGGCAGCCACCGGTCCGCGGCCTCACCTCCGAGCGCGGCCAACATCGGAGCTGCGACTGAGGTCTCGACCGCCACCGCATCCGGGACCGCCGCGCGCCCGTACTCCTCGAGCACCAGCACTAGCGCGAGGTCGTCACCTCCCAGTCCGCCCAGCCGCTCGGGAACTGTGATGCCACGAACCCCGAGGTCTGCCAGGTGCCGCCGGATCTCGAGGGCAGGCTCGCCCGAGGTCCACGCAGCCCTCAGATCGGCAGCCGTCCATTCGCGTTCGAGGAGCGACCTGACCTCGGCGCGGACGAGGCGCTGCTCGTCGGTGAAGCGAAAGTTCACCGGCGCGGAAGGCCTAGCCCGCGCTCGCCGATCAGGTTGCGCTGGATCTCGGTGGTGCCGGCATAGATCGTGCCGGCGAGCGAGAAGAGATAGTCGTGCATCCACCTTCCACCTTCGACGGCCTCTGGGGCCGCCGCTGTCAGCTCGGCGCGGTCGCCCAGCAGCCGCACCGCGAGCTCATGCAGTCGGATGTCCATGTCGGACCACACGAGCTTGTTGACATTTGCGTGCACCGGTGAGAGGTCGCCCTCCTCCCCGTTCGACGCCGACCAGAGGTTGAGCAGCCGGTACGCCTCCGTGAACGCCCAGGCCTCCGCGAGCTCCTCTCTCAGCGCGGGATCGACGGTGCCCTGACGGGCGAGTCGGATGAGCCTCGCCGCGACCTGGGTGAACCGGCCGGGAGGCCTCAGGAACGCGCTGCGCTCGAAGCTCAGCGTCGCCATGGCGACCCGCCAACCCTCACCTTCGCCCCCGACGATGTTGGCGGCGGGGACGCGGACCCCGTCGAAGAAGACTTCGACGAAGCCGGCCCTGCCGTCGATCTGCTCGATCGGTCGCCGCGCGAGCCCGGCCGAGTCGGTGGGCACGAGAAAGAAGGTGAGGCCCTTGTGGTTGTTGGTGGCGGGATCGGTCCGCGCGATCGTGAACATCCAGTCGGCGTATGCCCCGCGAGAAACCCAGATCTTCTGCCCCTGCAGGACATAGTCGTCACCATCGCGCGTGGCGCGCGCCTTCATGCTGGCGAGATCGCTTCCCGCGTTGGGCTCCGACCAGGCCTGCGCCCAGACCTCGTCGCCGCGGGAAAGACGAGGCAGGTGCCGGCGCTTCTGATCCTCGGAACCAAACGCCATCAGCGTGGGTCCGAGCATCGCGAGGCCGTTCTGGTTGACACGCACCGGACCTCCGGCGCGCGCGTACTCGTCTTCGAACAGCAGGGACTGCACCGGCGTGGCGTCGCGGCCGCCGTACTGGGCCGGCCATCCCACCACTCCCCAGCCGCCGTCGAACAGGGTTCGCTCCCACTGCCGGTGCTGCTCGAACCCGATCTTGGAGTCGAAATGCTCCAGCGGCGTGCGGGGTACGTTGCTCTCGAGCCACCTGCGGGCTTCCTGCTGGAACTCGAGCTCCTCCTGGGTCAGGGACAGGTCGATCCCGTGGTGTAGGTCTCGGATCATTTAAATCATTAGAAGAATAGAGCGCAGGGTTGATCCGTGTCTTGGGTCGCCGGTCAGACAAATCAACGCCCGATCCGACCGTGAGACACTCATGTTGACGATTGATTGATTAGGTTGGCTCAACAGGAGGGTGCGCTAGCGTGGAGCGCTTGCTTTACTTCTTCGAGTACGTCCATCGGAAGCCTTCGGACGTAGTCGCCATCATCAGCGGCCGCCCGGAGGGGGTGTTCCAGGATGCAACTCAGACCGCGCTGACTAAGACCGCGCATTTTCAGAGCCGGCTGCATCTTGAGGTCGGCGGGTTCGACATCGGCCGAGCCGTCGAGATCGAGGTGGGCAAGTCCCACGACGAGATCGGTCGGGAGGTAACGATCGAGCTGGGCAAGCCGCTCAAGTGGGGCTACTCCGTCTTCTTCCCGATCAAATGGCACGCCAGAAACGGATCGGGGCTGTTTCCGGCCATGGACGCCGAGCTTGAGGTTGTTCCGCTCGGCGACCAACCGCCGCTCACGCAAATCGGCTTGAAAGGCTTCTACCGGCCTCCATTGGGACGATTAGGCTCGATAGGGGACTCACTGCTGATGCATAGAGTCGCCGAAGCCAGCGTTCGACACTTCGTCAGCGACCTAGCGCTTCGTCTGGGTGACGCCTGACCAGGTCGGCTCCTCGATCAGAAAGCGTTGCCTGTCGTTGTGGCTGGTTTGAGCTCCGCCTATAGACGCAGTCCGTGAGCTTCCGACAGCAGGCAGTGATCAGCAGCAATTCGCCGCGCTCGATCACACTCGCCGCCGCCAACCACGTATAAGGACGCGCGCGCGTCGCATGCACTCCCGTCAACGATCTAGAAAACCGCGGGCGGGACAGACTGTTCGGTCAAGGCTCTCAAATCTGGCGCGCTCGCAGGCTTGCCGTCTTGGCTGTCAATGGCTGTAATCCGGTGCGGCCACGGATGCTGCTATTCGGACGACGCAAGACCACCAGACGCCGAGGGATGGTCCGACCCGGGGGCTCTGAGCCCGGTCACCCTGTAGGTCACCAGCTCTCTGACGATGCCCTTGACCAGGATCGGGGCCCTCACCTCCGCCTCAATTCGGTCGCCCAACCGGCCCCGCAATTCCTCCGAGATGATGATCTCGCTCCGGCCTGCCGACTCGCAAAGCCGGGCCGCCATGTTTACCGTGCCGCCGATCGCGGTGTATTCGAGACGCTCGGCCGTCCCGACGTTGCCGACCACCGCAATCCCAGAATGAATGCCAACACCCACCGAGAGCCGGCTGCCGGCCAGAGCCGCCTGCATCTTCACCGCCGCCTTCACAGCTCGCTCGGCGTGGTCGGTCTGCTCGAGCGGCGCGTTGAAAAGCACCATGACCGCGTCGCCGATGTATTTGTCGACCGTGCCTTCCTCTTCGAACGCCGCCTCGACCAGAGATCGGAGCACCCCGTTCAGCTCGCCCAGCACCTCTTCAGGAGGAAGTTGGTCGGAGAAGCTTGTGAAGCCACGAACATCCGCGAACAGTACGGTCAGCTCACGCTTGTCGCCACCTAAAGCCAGGGCCCGCTCTGCCGGCCTTCGTACCAGCTCTGCGACGACGGTCCGCGGCACGTAGCGCCCGAACAAGTCGTAGATGCGCCGCCTTTCCAGGGTCTCCTGAACGTACCGGCGACCACCGCTCACCGCGGATGCGGTCAAGAGGGCGGAGGGCGCCAGAACGATGTCTGGGAAGATCCCCCCGCGGTAGAGGATGGTGCTCGCGGCGAGGAATGCGACAAGGGCCGCGCCCGTTACGCCCATTGCCCGCGCCAGCCCTCCAAGGCCAAAGGCGAAGCTGCCGACCAGGGCCAGGAGCAGGACCGCCGGGACCGAAATCAGCGGCGATTCCGGCTGGAGGTAGGTGCCGTCCATGACCTCCTCGAGCACCTGCCCATCGAGCTCGCCTAGAGTCTCGTAGCGAGTGGCTGTCGGAACCGGGAAAGCGTTGCCGATGTCGTCGATCAGCACCAATTTGCCCTTGAGCGCTCCTGCGGGCAGGCTGCCGTTGAGTGCGTCTACGTATGAGTAGTGTGGGTAAACGGGCAGGTCGGGAGCGGAACCCGGGGCCGACCGGTACTTGATCCAGATTGCCGCAGGGAGCACGAGAGCCGACTCCTGCACAGAAGGATGGTCGACCCAGGGGATCTGACGTGTGGCTCCCAACGGATAGGGCGCCGGCGGGACGTTGACCGCAGCCCGGAGTGCACCGGTTATCTGGCTTGCTTTGAGGGTCAGCCGAAACCACACTCCCGCGATTCCGGCATTGCGAGCCAGCAACAGGGTGTTCGCTGTAAGCGGCGTTCCGAGCGCAACCCGAGACAGCTTCAAAACAAGTGTCTCGTCGAAGTGACCGTCGGCGTCCCACGAGATCATGGGGTAGTAACGCACCGTGTGGTTGACGTCCCTCGCGGCGTCGGTGTAGGTGAGGTCGGCGGCCACGTAGTCCATCTTTTCCGCGTCGGTGAGGGTCGGCGGGTTGCTGGCTGGGAGCTGGATGTTCCGGAACACATGTCCGGCGGCTCCGTTCACGCCCTCCAGCCCCCTCACGAGAGCGGTGGCGTCACCTGGGTTGGAAACCGCACGAGGGTCGCCGACCACGATCGCTCCTTGCTGAAGCAGCGCCCTGTAGAGCGCGACGTCGGTGGTGGGTGTCGGGTTGCCCATTTCGCGAACCGTAGATACGTCAACCGTCACGATGACGACGTCCGGGCGGTGCGCGAAGAAGCCGAGCCCTGGTCCCCGCTCGCTCGCGAAGGCAGCGTCGGCCGCCGACAGCTGGAGGCCGCCCACGGATTCAATCGGCACCAGCAACGGGATCGCCAGACCCGCGCCGATGACAAGACCAGACAACGCCGCGAAGTACAGGGGCCTGTGGACCGTTTTCACCAGAGCGATTGCGTCTGTTAAATCCGCGACGCCGTTACGGCGTTTGGACCTGGAGTTTAGTACCGGCCGGCGAGTAGTACCCGGGCCCGTTCGGTCCGCTCGGGTTGTACGTGTTGTAGGGCGCTTCAAAGGTTGCACCGGTGGTCGGGTCGTGGACGAGGTCGACGCCGGTGAGGGCGTAGTCGAAGCCTTGCACCTGCTGGCCGAATGCCTGCCACTGCTGACTGAGGTGCTCGAACTGCTGCAAATCCTGCGTCAGGCTGTGCTGGATGCCGAACATGATGTGGATCAGCGCGCCGTTGACCGAGTTCCACAGGCTCGGGGTCGCAACGCCAATTCGAATGACTCCGCCGGTACCGCCCGGACCTGTGGTGCTCACGACATTGACGAGGCCATGGACCGCGCTGCCGTCGCTACCGGTGCCCGTGAACTCGACATATTCCTGCCCCTCGACCGCTCCCCCGGACACAGGCTGATCGGGCAAGTGCGCCGAGAACAGGGTTTGATCGATGTGCACACCGATCTTGCCAAACGCCCAGGAGAGAAGTGTTTGTGGAGAGGTGACACCGCTTCCCAACGGCGCAAAGGTCAACGCATAGCTCGTCGTTGCTTCGTTCCCCATGGCAATGTCGATGGTGTCTTGCGTCTCATTCCTAGCCTGCCATCCGGCCGGGATCGGATAAGTGAACACTTGGTCCTGGATGACCTGGTACAGCGTCCCCGGCTGAGGTCCGTAGCAAGCCCCGATGCCGGTCAGCGTTGCACTCTGTGCAGCGAACTGAGAAGCCGGCGCCCATGAGGCGATCAATGCAACTATCGATGATCCGTGGGCGGTCGGATAAGGGACGATCGCGACACGAGCCTGGCCGGCCATCGACGCTTGCCCTGACTGCAGGCTGAGTGATGCAGCGGGCTTCTGGGTCGCGGTACTGGTCAGCGTGGATGTCATGGTCACGCCCGCCAATGCGAGGTGATGCTGCAATTTGTCAAGGGCAGAGACGAAGTAGGCTGCGGGCGTCAAGCCGGCGGTCATCAACCCCGGGCGGACGACGACCGCTTCGGTGGCGGAGGGATCCTTCGACACGAAGATCATCCCGTCGAGCGTGGAAACGTTCCATCCGTCTGGCACGCCGATGTGGAAGCCGTCATAGGAGTCTTTTGTCAACGTCATGGTGCAGCTCGCGGTGGCGGCCGAAGGCGACGCATTTGCGAGCGGCGGCGCCGACGAACAGGCCGATCCAACAACAAGCAGGAGGGTGGCCACGCCCAGCGCCCACCAGGTTTGGGTTCTGCTCACATCAACCTCCAGCCGCTGCAGAGCGCCGCCGACAGCCGATGGAAAGGTCAGAACTGTTCGGCACCGACGTAGCTTAGAGATCTTTAACGCCCAACCGCGGCCTCGGTGTTGAGGGCATCACCTGGTTTGGCGCCGTTGAGTAGACAGGCCCGCCTGAAGGGTCCAGCGACGGTAATTGATCTTGCCAATGTCCGACCTGACCAAGGTCTGGCCTCATCGCGAGCATCCGGTGGCCCCAATCGGCCGGCTGGTGCTCGAGACCACAGCAAGCTGCATACGGTCGGCTTCTGGCACGAGATGCAGGCCCGGGTGGCCGACGGCGAGATATTCGACATCTACCCGTATCAACCATCGCTACGTCTGCAGCAAACCTGAACTAGGCGAAAGCTTCGACGACGACGTAATTGGCTGTGCCTTCGTCCTTTCTTATGCAGCGATGTGGGACCCGGCCCCACGCCGGGGCCGGGGTCCCAAGCTGTTGGTAGTTAGACCGTGGCCGGAACAGGCAGGAGCCCGAGCTGGCTCAGCATTTCTAGCTGGTCGAAGTAGAGGCGAGCCTCTGTGATCTGCCCGTGCTCTACGCGTAGGATCTGCACGCCCTTGCCGACCACTTTCTTGCCGGTCGGCGAGACGATGCCGGTCGGGGTCTGGAAGGGACCCGAGTGAACTCCCTCCATCGTGATCTCCTGGATGATCCAGGGTCCGCTCTCGATCTCATTTCGAACGGTCATCTTGCCGTTCGGGAAACCCTTGAGCCAGCGCATTGCGTAGGCGGTCGCCTCGGCAGTGGTGTTCACGTGCACTCCACCGGGGGCCTCGAACTTGATGTTGGCTGCATGGAGGGCGAGAAGCGCCCTCTCGTCATGGGCGTTGAACGCGGCGACGAACTTAACGGCGGTGTCTTTGGCCTCAGCCATTGCGTCTCCTCCTAGGAGTGACCGCGAAGCGGAGGGCCGAGGTTGCTACTGCCACGTCGGCCAAGCAACCGGGGGGGCCAAACGGCCCTAACCTCAGTCCAGAAACTGTTCGCAGTATAGCATGAAATGGTTGCGGCGGCGTGTTAATATTTTTGCCGTGGATAGGCCACGTCTGCTTTCGGTGTCGGAAGCTGCAACCGAGCTCAAAGCTTCGGAGGCTTACATACGACATTTGCTGCTGGAGCAGCGCCTGTACGGGGTCAAGGTGGGACCTGTGTGGGCCATCTTTCCAGACGACCTCGAGGCCTTCAAGTCGCTGCGTCGACCTCCTGGACGGCCGCGCACCCGGGAGGCGATCGCTCGAGACCAGGCGTCGACTGCGCGAATCGCCGGCGAGCGCATTCGCGCCGGCACAGACCCACTGCTCAGGAAGCGACGCCGACAGCCCGGGAAGCCAATACGGACCGGCGCCCCGGCGAGTTCCCGTACGGGGCCACCAGCGCCGGGCTACCGGGCCCACGGTAGCGCCGCACCCGAATGACAAGACCTCAGCTCAACAGCTGCTGACAACACCCACCTGACTGTCATCAAGTCCCTGTGTTCGCGCGGGCCACGCCCACTTGCCGTGGCTGTCACGACCGCGGAAATTGGCGGGGATGGATGGGAATCGAACCCACCCAGGACGCCTCACAGCGCCCCGCAAACGGTTTTGAAGACCGCGTAGCTAACGTCCCCAGGCGTCCGGCAGTGTTCGCCCTAGGTTCGATTACTTAGGGCGGCAATCCGCGATCGTCCGCGATCGTCCGCCGCCGTCCATAGGCTTGGCTGTCAAGGCTCTGATGGTTCGATCATGACCTTCTGAAGCCATGCATCCATATTGCTCGCAGCCCCGGAGACGGATCGCGCGTAAATTGCCTCGATAGAGTGTTGCACGCACCGGGGCCGGTGAACACCGCCCCGTTGGAAGTCAGGGATCTTCGAGTCAGCTATGGGGCCACGAGGGCGGTCGATGGAGTTTCGCTTGAAGTCCGGGCTGGAGAGATCTTCGGCCTGCTGGGTCCAAACGGCGCCGGCAAGACGACCACCCTGAGCGCCGTCGAAGGCCTGCTCGAGCCGGATTCCGGCTCGGTCACGATCGGCGGCATCGACCGACGCGCCAACCCACGCGCTGCAAAAGCCCGGATCGGCGTGCAGCTCCAATCGACTGGTTTTCAGTCGGAGCTCACTATCGCTCAGATCACGAGGCTATATGCGGCCCTTTACGGGGTCGCCATGTCCAGGCAGGGCTCGCGCGACGTGCTACGGTCGATGGGCTTGGAGGACGAGGCCTCGAAGCGATTCGGCCAACTTTCCGGCGGGCAGCAGAAGCGCCTGTCGCTGGTGATCGCGACGATCCAGGATCCTCCGCTCGTGCTCCTCGACGAGCCGACCGCCGGCCTCGACCCTCAAGCTCGGCGCCAGCTTTGGAACAAGATCGAGAAGATGCGCGAGACCGGTCGCAGCGTGCTCCTGACCACTCACTCGATGGAGGAGGCGCAGGCCGTGTGTGACCGGGTGGCCATCATGGACCACGGGAAGATCCTCACCGTCGACACACCGGCCGGCCTGATCGAGAAGCACAAGAACGACCCCCGCGTCACCAGCGTCGCGCACGGCCAGGTGACCCTGGACGACGTCTTCATCGGCCTGACGGGAGAGGAGGTTCGTGACTGAGGCGGCGGCCCAGGCCGCCGGCCCGCGTCCGGCGGGAGACAGGGGCGCACCACCGGCTCTCGGACCAACGCTGGCTGCGCTGCTAGAGGTCGACTTTTCCGTGCAGCTGCGCAACTACCGCTCGCTGATGCTCAGCCTGGTCCTGCCCTTGGTCGTGCTCGTCGCGCTGTTCGCGAACAAGCGCGCCGCGGCGCTTGCCGATCCCAGGGTCCGTGTCTCGCTGGTAATGATGTTGGGCATGGCGACGATCGCGATCATCGGCTACGCGCTGAACGTAGCGAGGGACCGCGAGACCGGTGTATTTCAGCGCCTTCGCGTGACCCCGGCCCCGGCGTGGGCGATCATGCTGAGCCGGCTCGTCGTTCAGGTGGCAGTGATCCTGCTGATGGCAATCATGGTTCTTGTCGTGGCGAGGACTTTCCAGAACGTGACCTTAGATGCGCTCGCGTACGGATTAACGCTTGCAGCGGTCATCTCAGGCTCGGCCGTGTTCCTCGCTATCGGCCAGGCCCTGGTCGGGCTCGTCAGGTCGGCGGAAACGCTCAACGCCGTCAGCCGGCTGGTCTACATCCCACTATTCGGGCTCGGGTTGCTCGGGCGCACGGACATTCTCGGTTCGACCGTCGAGGGAATCGCGCGCTGGTCGCCCGGTGGGATCGTGGCCACGCTTCTGGGGGCGGCCATGGATCCGGCGACGTGGGGCTCGGACGCTTGGTGGTCGCTACTCGCGTGTTTAGGCTACACGGCGACGTTCGTGTTCCTCGGCATCAGATGGTTCCAGTGGGGGACGCACTGATGGCGTACGCGGTTGGTCGGCGTATAAACCAGGTCGTTTTCAAGTTCAAAAGACCTCATCAGGCAGTCGATTAGTCCACCAACATCGACCGAAGGCCCAGCGATCGCTGTCACTGATCTCGATTTGTCCTAACGCACGTACCTGTAGATGATGGCTCAGCTGCTTGGGCAGTTCGCGCCGCACCTCGTTGTGTCCTGGCAGGCCGTCTTTGCTGAGCCCGAGCTACGCTGAGGCGAACGTGAGACCGACGCGTGACCTGTTGGCGGTAGTAGTTTGATCCGAGCACTTTGTAGCTCATCAGCGACCAACCTGACCATTCGTGGTAGCCGGGAAGGTGGCGAGGGCGCGCGGGTTCGCGACCACCTTGCGAGCGTCCGTACTTTTCTTGCATGGGTTCGGGCCGGCCTGATACTTCTCGCGATGGGTTTTGCCGTCGCGAGGTTTCAGGTCATCGAGAGCCTGACCAGCCGATATCTGGGTGTCCTGACAGCGCTGGCCGGCTGGTTGGTCATCGTGATCGCCGGAGTCAGCTTTCTCCGAGCGCGGCATGCGATCGAGGCGGCAGAGTCATCGACTTCGACTTCCTGGAACCTTGGCCTGTCCCTTTTGACCGCCGGAGCTGGAACCGGGATCCTCATTTACCTCATTAGGAGTTAATGGAAGAACAGCAGTCGGAAGTGCTGCAGAAGACCGGCAGCGAGACCACTCGAGCGCGCGAGCATCTCGCCAACGAGCGGACTCTGCTTGCCTGGATCAGAACCGCCATTGCGCTCATGGGCCTGGGGTTCGTGGTCGCTCGCTTCGGTCTGTTCCTGCGGGAACTTTCTGCCATCGGCGGACATACCCTGCAGTCAGGATCGTCATACTCGGGACCGATTGGGATCGTCCTCGTCGCGGCCGGACTTGTGGCGGTGGCGATTAGCACTGTTCGTTTCTTTCAGGCCCGAGATCAGATCGAGAAAGGTCGCTTTGTACCGGAGGCCTTCGCCGAGGTCGCCATCGTGGCCATCACGCTGCTGGCGGGCGCGGCGCTGATCGCTTACTTGGCGTTCAGCGGAAGCTGATCGGTCGAACTCTTCGATCAGCAGCCCGCAGCGATCCGTTCGGGAATGATTGGCTCGAGGCGCGCAGTTTTGACCTCGGCTGGCGTGACGTCTCCTTCGGTCAGCATCGCCCGCAACACCTCGTTGCGGCGAATCGTCGCCGCGTGTGGATGCAGTTGAGGGTCATATGCGCTGGGCGCCTGAGCCAAACCGGCCAGCAGCGCTTCGTCCGCAAGGTCCAATCTCAATGGGAGCATTCCCAAGTAGGTACAGGACGCCTCGTCGATGCCGTACATCCCTGGCCCGGTGGGAATCTCGCTCAAGTAGTCAGCCAGGATCTGCTGCTTGCTGATCTTGGTCTCGACCTTGAAGGCAACCACCGCATCGATCACCTTGTTGAGGCCCCGGTCTGAACCGTGCAGATAGATGTCCTTAACCAACTGCTGCGTGATGGTTGAGGCTCCCTGGCACAGGCAGCGGTGCGTTGCGTCGAAAAGGGCCGCCCGCCCAATGCCGATCGCATCGATGCCGTGGTGTTGGTAAAACCGTTCATCCTCGGTGGCAACGATCGCCTGAGCCAACAATGGCGGAATCTCCTTAGCCGCAACGAGTGCGACGCCATGCTGCCGTAGAAAGCTCATCACACGAGCCTGGATGTGGTCGCCTGATGGCGTCTGTCTCCAAAGAATGCCGAGTGCGACGGCGGCGATCAGCGCGCATACGGCCATCCACCGTGTGCGGTGCAGCAATCTGAAGGGCTTAACCCGCAAGGATTGGTGATTTCGGAACAACGGTCCAGAACGCCTCGACGACTGGCACTTTGCTCGATCGGCGGCGGATCGCCGAGATCCACCGCTTCTTCGGGGCTACGTCAAGTTGTACGAGTTGCCCCCGCTCCAGCTCATGCTCGATCGCGACCCTGGGCAGGATCGCGTAGCCAAGACTTGCGATGGCCGCCGATCGCACCGCATCGAGGTGACTCAACTCCAGTCGAGGAGACACCCCATACGCCTGACCGAGCATTTCACGGGCGAGCGTTTCCGTGGCCGATCCGAGCTCTCGCGCCAGATATCGATGCGCCTTGAGCTCGGCCGCACTTCCCCGTCGAGTCTTGCTCAGTGGGTGGCTGGAGCTGACCACCACGACTACGACGTCGCGATATAGATCGAGGATCTCGAGATTGCCTTGAGTCACCCTACCTTCGACAAGGCCACAGTCGAGCTCCGCGGCGGCGATCTTTTCCGCTATTGCCGGCGTGCTCTCGCCAACGACCTGTATGTCCACTTTGGGCCAGCGCTTCAAGAATTGGTCGAGCAGCGGCGGTAGATAGTGGTTGGCGCAGGTCGGGCTGGCGCCGATGCGGAGCCGCCCAATGCCCAGCGAGCGCTGGAGCCGCGCAGTCTCGGCGATCCCCTCCAGCTCTCGCGTCGCCGCGGCGCACGCCGCGGCGACTTCGACGCCGCCTGGAGTCAGCTTCATCGCATGGCCAGAGCGCTCGATGAGCTGCAGGTCGAGAGCACGCTCAAGATGCTTCAGCTGCTGCGTCACCGCGCCCTGCGTCAACTGCAAGGATTCCGCCGCCCGGGAAAGATTCGCCGACCTGGACACGGCGACAAAGGTACGGACCTGTTCATTGCTGAACCCGAGCGCCTTCACCTATTCAATTTTAGCAGGACTATGGATTGATATTAGTTTCGATAGCCGACCTGCAAGTGCGGAGCGGTTTCCGGCAAACTCGTAGTTGTGACCCATGTCTGGCCGCTCATCGGGCTGGTCGCCCTTGGCTTGATCGTAGGGGCTTACGGAACGCTGATCGGAGCCGGCGGCGGGTTCGTCCTTGTCCCGCTGCTGCTCATCCTCTACCCGCATGACTCGCCAGCCCAAATCACGGCGATCTCGATTGGCGTCGTATTCGTCAATGCAAGCTCCGGCTCTCTCAGCTACTACCGACTGAGGCGCGCCGACTACAGCACCGGGTTGTGGCTAGCCGCCGCTACCCTGCCAGGGGCCGTCTTGGGCTCCATCGTGGTCGCGTCCATTCCGAGAGTTACATTCGAGCTGATCATGGGAGCCGCACTGCTCGGTGTTGGCGGTTATCTGGTGGTGCGGCCACGCGCCCGAATGCCCTTGATGCTGAATTCCCCGTTCGTAGTTGAGAGGACGATCACCGATTCATCGGGGCACAGCTATTCATATCGCCTGAATCTTGGGTTGGCCATGCTGCTGAGCGTCGGCGTGGGTTTCCTGTCCAGCATACTGGGCATCGGGGGCGGCATCCTCCATGTGCCGCTCCTGACCACCTTCTTCGGGTTCCCCGAGCACGTGGCGACGGCGACGTCTCATTTCACGCTCATGTTCATGTCCGGCGCGGCGGCGGCGACCCATGCGCTCAAAGGTGACTATCTGGCCACTCTCCGCACCACGGTCGCATTGGCCCTCGGGGCGCTGGCCGGCGCCCCCATCGGGGCCGCCCTCTCCGAACGAATCGAGGGTCGTTGGATCGTGAGGCTGCTGGCGATCGCGCTGGGCGTGGTCGGCATCCGGTTACTGGCGGTTGCCGCATTACCATGAATGTTTCGCACGTTATCTGCATTGACTTCGAGCCGGGCATTCCAGTCCGCGCAATCGCAGCGGAGGTGGCCGAGACTCTTGGGCTGCCGTTGGTCGACCGGGAAATCGTCGCCGGGGAAACCGCAAAGCTGAACCTCCCGGAACGGTTGGTGGCTGCGCTGGAGGGCGAACCTGATCACCCGATCCAACGATGGCTTCTGGCCGCCGCCGAGGGCGATCAGGATCTCGGCATCAGTGACGGCACCACGCCGCAGACGGACCCGGTGATGCAACCGAGGCGCCCCCTGATGCGCGCGTTTCGAGAGGCAATCCAGGAGGCTGCCACCCAGCCCTGTGTGATCGCGAACCATCAAGCCTGCTATGCGCTCGCCGGTCGACACGAAACCATGCGCGTCTTGCTCTGCGCCGATCCCTCTGAGCGACAACTGTGGCTTCGTGAGCATTCACCAGCCGATTGGGCAGACCGAGATCGACTGGTCGACGAGCGGGATCGAGCGCAGCGCGCGTATGTCAAGCAGGCATACAGCCGGCGCTGGCCCGATCTGCGCATTTACCACCTCACGCTCGACGTGGGCCGGTTGACGCTCGAGCGTAGCGCCTACTTGATATCCGAATTCGCCAGGTCGACGCCACCTGGTGGAACTCTCACGAAATGAACCAGATGCACTTGGTCATCACCGATCCCTTTCCGCCCGGCATACACCTGGGACCTTTCGATCTGCGTTTCTACGGTGTCGCCTACGCGATTGCATTTTTGGCCGGCGGTTGGGTGGCCACGCGCCATCTGGCTCGGCGGGGCGTGCCGTCATCAGTAAGCGAAACCATCGCCTTCTGGACCATCGCCTTCGGCTTGATCGGAGCGCGCCTTTACTACGTGGTCCAGTCAGGCTGGTGGTGGTACCTGACCCACCCCCTTCACATCTTTGCCTTTTGGGAAGGTGGGATGGCCTTCTTCGGCGCCATCTTCGCCGCCGTTGTCGTCCTGTTTGTCATGAGCCGGCGCCACCACATCTCCTTTTGGGACCTCCTCGACGCCGGGGTGCTGTTCGCCGCCGTTGGCCAGCCCATCGGCAGGTTGGGGAATTTCATGAACGGCGAGATCCTCGGCCCGCCGTCCAACCTCCCCTGGGCCGTTCGCTACACCAACCCGGCATCGATGGCGCCCCATCTGGGAGTCGCCTACCAACCGGCGAACCTCTATGAGGCGCTGGGCACGCTCTGCATTCTCGGGATCCTGCTTTACCTTCGCCGGCGCGGGGTGGCCCCAGGTGTCATGGGCTTGACCTACCTCGTTCTGTATCCCGTCAGCCAGCTCGTGCTCTTCAACTGGCGCACCGACTACGAGACCCCGGCCCTGCTGTGGGGTCTAAAGCAAGCGCAGCTGACCTCGCTCGCCGTCTTGGCGGTGATGATCCCCATCGTGATCTGGGCCTGGCGCAACAGGAACAAATCTCTTCGAGTACAAACGCATGGGTGATCTGAGCAATGCGATACATGATCTCGCCGGCCATTCCGCGCTCGCGGACGAGCTGGCCCGGATCGCCGCCGACTACCTGGTCTTGTTCGGCGCGTTCGTGCTTGCCTGGCTGTACCTGCGTCAACCGTCACTGCGAACTTTCATCGCCGCGTGCCTCGCGGCGGTGGTCGCCGTCGGCATCGCCGGCTTGATAGGGCAGGTTGACTACGTGCCACGTCCCTTTGTGGCGGAGCATTTCATTCCGCTTATCAAGCACGCTGCCGACAGCTCGTTCCCGTCAGATCACCTCGCTGCGCTGGGAGCTTTGTGCGGGGCAACCTGGTTCGCTGCGCGACGACTGAGCGCCGCTACCGCTATCGTGGCGGCGGCGGTGGCTTTCGCCCGGGTATATGTAGGAGTCCACTGGGTCACTGATGTCGTAGCAGGCTTCGGATTCGGTGTTCTCGCCGGAGTGGCCACCTGGTATGCGACGGCTGCTGCCGACCCATTCGTGACCCGACTCGACCACCTGCTGAAGCGTTGGAGGATGCCACTTGGCACCGGCACTTGAACATTCTTCCTTCCTTCGGGCGGCTACAGGCAGAGCGCCTGG
>Ga0307373_10003170_pt1 | contig 28896 bp, 23 predicted proteins | sample OX2MG_FD_202534 | JGI IMG/M metagenome (GOLD analysis project Ga0307373, IMG submission 202534) | Soil microbial communities from Risofladan, Vaasa, Finland - OX-2 | ecosystem: Environmental > Terrestrial > Soil > Coastal area > Acid sulfate soil | place: Finland: Risofladan, Vaasa | collected... | reverse complement strand
CTGAAACCCCTGCTGCTCGAAGGTCGCGCCCTGCAAAGCGAGCGTGAACGCGCGCAGACGCTCAAACGCGTACCCATCAGCTCTCGCGAAGCGGGCGACCTCATCATGCTCGGCATCGGCGGCTTCACGCCGCTGGACGGCTTCATGGACAAGGCGGACTGGCAGGGCGTGTGCGACGGAATGAAGACGGCGTCCGGTCTGTTCTGGCCGATCCCGATCACGCTGTCGGCCGATACGGCCACCGCGGACGGCATCGTCGTCGGCGAGGAGATCGCGCTGTTCGATCCCGAGCGCAACGAGATTCTGGCGACCATGCGAGTCACCGAACAATACGGTATCGACAAGGCTCACGAGTGCCGGTCCATATTTAAGACCACCGACGACGCGCACCCCGGCGTGAAGATGGTGATGGCGCAAGGCGAGGTCAATCTGGCCGGGCCGGTCAAGGTGCTGAGCCAGGGCGAATTCCCCAGCCAGTACGGCGCCATGTTCATGACCCCGGCGCAGACCCGCGCCGAGTTCGAGAAGCGCGGCTGGAAATCAGTGGCCGCGTTCCAGACCCGCAACCCGATGCACCGCTCACACGAGTATCTGGCCAAGATCGCGGTGGAGATCTGCGACGGCGTGATGATCCACTCGTTGCTGGGCAAGCTCAAGCCGGGCGACATTCCTGCCGAAGTGCGTCAGGAGGCGATCGCCAAGCTGATCGAGAAATATTTCGTCAAGAACACCGTGATCCAGTCCGGCTATCCTCTGGACATGCGCTACGCCGGCCCGCGCGAGGCGCTGCTGCACGCCCTGTTCCGCCAGAACTACGGCTGCGTCTGGCTGGTGGTCGGCCGCGACCACGCCGGGGTCGGCGACTACTACGGGCCGTTCGATTCGCAGAAGATCTTCGACCAGATACCCGCCGGCGCACTGCAGATCCAACCGTTGAAGATCGACTGGACCTTCTACTGCGCCGCCTGCCAAAGCATGGCCAGCGCCAAAACCTGTCCGCACGACCCGTCGCAGCGCCTGCTGCTGTCCGGCAGTAAGTTACGCAAGCTGCTCAGCGAAGGCGACGAAGTGCCGGACAACTTTTCACGGCCGGAAGTGCTGGTGATTCTGCGCAAGTACTACGAGGGGCTGGCTGAGCACGAGAAGGTCAAGATCGAACTGAAAGGGCACTCGGCGGCGACGTCGGTCAGGTGCTGAACCACGGCGATCCGCCTCATCCGCCCAGCAGCGCCGCCATGCCCAGCGTGGCGAACGCGGCGGTGGCCGTACCACACCCACGCCACCGGCAGCCTCGCGGCGATGCGTTCGCCGAACAGCACCACCGGCACATCCGCCAGCAGCATGCCCAGGGTGGTGCCGACGACCACCGGCACGATGGTATCGAAGCGCGCCGCCAGCAGCACCGTGGCAATCTGCGTCTTGTCGCCGATCTCGGCCAGGAAGAAGGCGGTACGGCGATCCAGAACAAGCCGTGCGCCGAGGTCGGTGGCGCGTCGTCGGCATCCAAGGTGTCCGGCCGCAGTGTCCACAGCGCGGTGGCGATGAACGAGATCCCGAGTTATCCACCGCAGCCACTGCGGATCGAGCACCTGATGCAGCCAAGTTCCCGCGACGACGGCGGCGGCGAGGATGCCCGCGATCAACGGCAGCGGGCATCGGTAACGGCAGGCCAGCAGTAGCAACAGCAACTGCGTTTTGTCGCCAATCTCGCCGAGAAAGACCGTACCGGCGCAGATCAGTATCGCGTGGAATGCGAGAGGCATGAAGTTTCCGGGCCGGACCAGGTGGCACACGAAACCGCGCACCGTTTCGGCGGGCCGGTGCACCGTTCCGTGGTCTCGCCAAGTCGACGGAAAGCCAAGCTTCCCGTACCGAACGCGCCATGATCGCCAGCGATCAAGTGTGTTGACGCGCCCCCCGCTCGGGACCAGTCGGGTCAGGGCGGGCGGCTACTCCCCAAGGGATGGATCCTGTCTATCGTGAATCGTGGATTCCGGCTATCGGCCCGGCATCCTGCCGGCGGCTGTTACGCCAGTGTGTAGCTACTTGGGAGCGTTCGGAGAGATTGTGTTCATGACTTGGATATCGAGACCCTGCAACAGATAGGGCGAATCGTGATCTACCCGCTTGAAGCAGTTCTTCATGTCGCTCATCAATTCCCCTACCGACCATTGACGCCAAATCGCCCAGCCAACCCCTCGATGGTGATGTTCTCGGCAATGGCATCGTGCGGGATCAGCACGTAGGTCCATGGTTTCCCGCCGTAGGAGGTCGCGTACGCGGACGCGTTTGCGCACCACTGCACCGCTACGTCCTTCTTGGCAAGCACGATGGCGTCGTCGAGTTCCTTGCGCATCTTCGGTTCCAACATGTAGACCGCATCCGCGGTCTCGGCGACGAAATCCGGCTGGTATTCCGGATGATCCCCGCCCTGCCGGTAGTACAGCTGGAACTGTCCCTTGGCCGGCTTGAACCACTTGAGCGCATCGCGTTCGAGGATTACCGCCAGCTTGCGTTCGGCGTCCGAGTCGGACTTCTGCACCGCATACAGGCATCGCTTGAAGCCGCCGAACAGGTACTTCGCCATGTTGCTCTTGTCGTCCGGCGCAACGCGGTAGTCGGCTGGCGCCTCGTGTACTGCCTGCGTGTAGGCGCTCGGCCTCAACTCGGTAAACCCCTTGCTGACCTTGACCTCGTAGCCGGCGGCCTCCTCGAAGTAGTGTTGCTGCATCTGGGCATGGATGGACCGGGCGATGTCCTTCTGGTAGCAGCGCAATACCTTGCGCACCTCCTCCTCCGGAAGATAGGACTTGAAGTGCTCCACGGGCTGCGTGGCAAGGTCGTAAAGAAAGTCCGCGTGTTCGTCATAGGACACGTCATCGAAATCCACCAGCCCGCTGACCACGTAATCCTCGAGTCTTGACTCATCGACGCCGCCACGACCCAGCGCGACGATATCCTGCCGGCCGGTGCGCAGATGCTGGACCCAAAGCTCGTCCGATACCGCGGGATATCTCAGCTTGGACAGCTCGAGCGCGAACGGCCTGAAACCCGCCGTCACCTCACCCTTGGGGACTACGAGGATGCGAGGAATATCGATGGTCTGTTGCGTGACCAGATCCACCGTCTTCGCCACCACCGCTGCGACATCCGTCGTGGCCTCAATACCTTCCAGTTCCATCTGCGCGGGCGCCCGCTGCTCCTGCACCGCCTTGACGATGGCGGCCTGGATCTCAGGATCCTTCAGGCGCTCGATGGTAGGCAACACAGCCGGCTGGCTCTCGAATTTGCGGATGACCTCGTAGGCGATCTGCGCCACCTTCTGGTCCTCGGGCTCGGTGAACGCAGGCTCCTGGTCGCGGCCAGCCAGGACCGTAGTGCCCGTCATGGCCGGCGGTCTGAACCCCAGTTTGCTGGACAGCGTCGGTTGCGACACCACCGTTTCGGTCTCTTTCTGCAACTGCGCGGGGTCGAGTACGACCGCCTGCATGCGGATCGCGGAATCCGGCCTGTTCGCTTCCTCGACGATCTCCTGGAACTTGTCGTGGGCGACGATATTCAGTCGGTCCACCGCGGTTACCCCGGTACGCTTGCCGTAAGGCAGGCGCAGGCCGCGACCGATTGACTGCTCGATCAACGTGCGCGCATTGGCCGCTCGCAACGGCACGATGGTGTACAGGTTGGTGACGTCCCAGCCTTCCTTGAGCATATTGACGTGGATGACGATCTCGGTAGGTTCGTCGGCGTGCTCCACCTTGAGCAATCGCTCCACCATCTCGTCTTCCCTGGCACCGGTCTGGCTGGAGTCGACCTGAATGGCCTTGTCCCTGTAGCGGCCCTCGAAGAACTGGTCCGACTGCACCAACGCCAGCAATTGGCCCGCATGCGTGGTATCGCGTGCAATCACCAGCAGAAAGGGTTTCACGATCCGGTTGTCGGTCTCGCGCGCGTAGGTCTCCAGGTCCACCTTCACGCTTTCATGCAGGCGGATGCCGTCTTCAAGCTTCAGGCGTTCGATCTCGCCCGCCGACATGCCACTGGGATCAAAATCCTTGCGCGTGACCACCGCCGGCTCCTTCACGAAGCCATCGGCCATCGCCTGACCAAGCGGGTAGTCGTAGATAACGTTCTTGAACGCCACCGCACCCTTGCTGGTTTCGATGAACGGCGTGGCCGTCAGCTCCAGGCCCAGGATCGGCTTCAGTTCATTGATGGCGCGCACGCCGGCGCCGGCGCGATAACGGTGCGATTCATCCATCAAAAGGACCAGGTCCGGCAGATTGGCGAGGTAATCGAAATAGCTTTCGCCGATGTATTCGGACAGGCGCTTGATACGTGGCGACCGGCCACCGCGCACCTCGGAGGTGATCTTTGAAATGTTGAAGATGTTGATCCGGCAACGCAGCAATACATCAAACAGCGTGCCGGCGCGGGATTCATAGGTATCGCCGGTGATGATCTCCGGCGCGTTGACGGCAAACTCGGCGATGCCCTTGAACACGTACTTGGGCGTGTTGGGCGTGAAGTCCGCGATCAGTTTGTTGTAGATGGTCAGGTTGGGCGCCAGCACGAAGAAATTGTTGATGCCGTGCGCCAGACGCAGGTAGCTGACGAACGCGCCCATTAGCCGCGTCTTGCCGACGCCCGTCGCCAGCGCGAAGCACAGCGACGGGAAATCGCGCTCGAAGTCCGTGACCGACGGAAATTCGCTGTGGATCGCACCCAGCGCTGCCGCCACGTCCGCATCCTTGCGCGGTGACGCAATCTCGGTGATGCGGTCGAGTATTTCCAGCGACTCCCGCTGTGGCGCGCGCAGGCTCAACCTGCCTGCAATGGCGTTGACGTGCCGGTTCATGGATTCCCCACCTTCGTCCCCTGCCACTGATGATATAATTGCGCCATGAGTTCCAAGCTCTCCAGCACCAATCCCCACCTTCGCGATCCATTGCAACGCCAGCGCAGCGTGCTGCGTTCCGTGGCCACCTCGTCGGCCATCGAAGGCGTTCGCGCGCCATTCATGCGCGCCGTCAAGAACACGGTTTCAACGAAGGCAATCGCGGCGCCGGTGCTCACGAGCAGATCCCCCGCGAAGCGCTAGCCCGCCGTCGCGTAGTCCGCGCGACAACGCGCGCGAATACCGCCGTCATCGGCGCGTAGTTCCGGTCCAGCGCCGCCTGCACGGCTGCAAAGTAGCGTCGCCGCTCCGCGCCACGAATCCCGCCAAAATCCAGCGCCGGCAGGCCGGCCTGCAATCCCATCAGCAGCGCAAGCAACCGCGCGCAACGCCCGTTGCCTTCCCGGAACGGGTGAATCAGGATCAGTTCGGCGTGTACCACCGCCAGCGCATGTGCTTGTCCGGCAGGATCCGCAAATCGGCAGGGCGTGAACTCGCGTAGCGGGCCGCGTTCGAAATCGTGCATCAATCGCGGAATCAGGTTGGCCGCCGCAAACGGAAAATCGCCCTTGGCCAGATTCACCTGCCGGTACGCGCCGGCCCAGGCGTAGATCCGGCCCAGCCACAGACGGTGCATCGCGCACACATCCACTGCCGTGAAACGGTGTTCCTGGTCCGTATCGTCGATCAGTCGTTCAGATGTCGTCAGCAATGCTTCGGATTCGCGCCGCGCCATTTCCCGTACCGACTTGATCCCCAACAGGTTGCGCAACACACGTCCGCGCGAACCGGGTTCGGACTCGGCCTCTGCACCCTGCGCGCGATAGCGGTCGCCCGCCACTGGCTGATCCCTGCTCACAAATCCAGTTCCTCCTGGCTTGGCTCGACCGGCTCATGCGGCGCCTGCGGCAGGTTCTCGACTTGCAGCGAGTAATCGTCGTGGCCCCACTCGCAGCGCGACAGCACCTGGCGCGGAATCTTGCGCACGGTCAGGTTTTCGTAGCGATCCGCTTTCGCGCGAAACGCGGTGCACAGCACCAGCAGGCTGCGCCCAGTGCCGACTTCATCGTTCAACTGCTGCAACTGTTCGTGGGTCAGGCTGGCAGTGGTGACGTAGATGAAGTCGCGCTCGGTGGAAGTGCCGTGCTGCCAGTACACCGTGTCCGAGGGCGCGTAGGTGAAGCCTTCCAGCTTGCACAGGGCCTCGGCCAGCATCGTCGCGTTGTAGTCGCGGTTGATGACCCAGTTGCCCCAGGTGTCCTTTTCCAGCAGCGACGGTGCCAGCCGGTAGTAGCGGAAACCGCCGCCACCTTTCCAGTCCACCGCCTTGGTGATGCCGCCCGAATCCTCGCCGTCGATGACCTTCTTCAGGCGCGGGATGATGTGCGTGTGACAGTGCTCGCCCAGCTCCACCATGATCCAGCGGCGGCCCATCTTCTGCGCGACCGCGCCGGTGGTGCCGGAGCCAGCGAAGGAGTCAAGAACGAGGTCGCCTTGGTTCGAAGCTATTCGCAAAATGCGCTCGATGAGTTCCCCGGGTTTAGGATTGTCAAACCCGTTACCATCAAATAGTGTGTTTGAATGACGCTTTGCCGTGTCATTCGTTCCAACATCATTCGCGTACCATATGGTCTCAGGCGTCAACCCAGCGCTTTCACTCTCCTTAAGGAACTTCTTTTGTCTCGGCACATTGTTTCCGTCTGGGCCAAAGTAGATACGGTTATCTGCGATTAGCTCCTTCAAGCGACCTTCTGTGAATCGCCAGCAGTTCCCGGGCGGTGCAGATATCACGCGCCCACTTGGAGTGGTAATTTGGTAGAACTGTGATACTGTCGCATGCCCGGCTTGAGCGGTGATTGCGACCGATTGCCAAGGGCCACGCGGATCATCGTCCGGATTCCGATAGCGCTCCAGTACTTCCTTATTGATCGGCACCGAGTTACGGAAGCTCTCGAACGCGTTCTTATCTCTGGCGTAAACTGCGATGTAATCATGCTTAAACGAGAACGCGCGCCTATTCTCCCGACTCTTTCTTTTCTCCCAGATGATTGTGCAAACAAAATTCGCCCGGCCAAACGTTTCGTCGCACAAGACACGCAAGTACGGATATTCATTGTCATCAATGCTTATCCAGATTGAGCCATCGGAAGGCAGAATACGGCGTAAAATCTCGAGTCGGTCGCGCATCAGCGACAGCCACAACGAGTGTTCGATGCCATCGTCGTAATGGGTGAACGCGCTGCCGGTGTTGTACGGCGGATCGATGAACACGCACTTCACCTTGCCCGCGAACTCCGCCTCCAGCGCCTTCAGCGCAAGCAGGTTGTCCCCGAAGATCAGCCGGTTGTCGAAGATGTCCTCATCCGACACCCGCTGCGCCGCGTGATACGACTTCGCCGCATCCTCCAGCAGAATCCGCGGCTCCAGCTTCGGCCGATTCTCCTTCCCGATCCACGTCAACTCCAGCTTTTGTTTGTTGGCCATGTGCTTCAACGGCCAGCGCGAACGTGCAAGCGCACGCGTTCACGCTGCTGCACCTGTTGACGAATCTGTTGGTAAAGTTGTCCAGTAACGTTTTCGCGGTCCTGAACGGTGATTGCCAAGGCGTAGGGCTCGGGCGTGTCCTTAGCCTCGGACCAACCGGCATCGTGACGCGTTACGACCAGGAACAACTTGAAATCCGATCCACGGGCTGTCGGGAATTGCCACGAGCCACACTGGACGGTTCCCCTACTGCGCGCCTGCTGCGTGATGAGACGTCCAGTTCCGTACTCACCTATTTTTCCTACGTCTTCGGCGCGGGATTTCCGATACCACGCACTCACCGCCGAAAGGCTGGCCCCCGTGACCAAATGAAACGACATCTGCGAGGCCCGGTAGTCAATCCGTGTGGTGCGCACTTCTGGGGTGTGGGCAAGCGCTATGGTAATCAATCGCTTACGCTTTCCGGGGCTCCATAGGTCAGAAGGGAGTGGCAATTCGTAGAAGTGATGACGATTGTCTGGCAAGGCATCTTGGGCATACAACGTAACGGCGTTGTCCAGAGACTCGAACAACGCGTCTTGTACTGGCTGCCCATACCCGACGAGTTTGGTCACCGCCTCAGCGTCCTGCTTGCCGTTCGCACGCCGGAACAGCTCGACCGTGGCTTCCGGCCAGCGTGCATGCGCGACAAGTAATGCGCGCAACAGGTTGTTGCTGGCGTCAGGCAAGTGGTTCAAAACACATGCTGCCGTATGCGCGATTTGCGGTGCCGCGAAACTTGTCCCCACCCCTTCGCTGAAGAGCGCCCCAGTCGCGAAATCCTTGCTGGAGGACAGCACGCCTAGGCGACGATGTTCAAGCCCACCGCCGTTGCGGCGTATGGCGTAATTGCCGGCGTGCGCCACGACTTCCGGCTTGATGGCACCGTTGACGCTGGGGCCACAACGTGTGAAAGGAGCAGGCTGGCCTGTACGCGCAATCGACACCTCAACATCGTCTCCGTACCGTTGAGCATTGGCGTCGGCCTCGAATATGGAAAGGCCACCCACCGTCAGTGCGTTTAATGCGGTGCCGGGGTCGAGCAGCTGCGATGATTCAACAAGCAGATACGCGGGGTATTGGGCATGTGGATCGTGCGGAATTTCGTTCGGTTGCAAATTACCGGTAGGTACAACGAACAGCACGCCGAGCTCACGGGACAGGCAGTCCAAGATATATGCAAGTCCCCTTACGTGGCGGCCATCATAGACCTTGTTCGCATCGCCGTAGCTGAGGCAGAACACGCGGCACGCGTACTCGTCATGGAAATACCGCACTGCCTCTTCGATGTTTTTTTCTACAAATCGCGTCTCGTCCGCACCGTCGTTATTGAACACCCGCCCGCTCAACAACCGGAGCTGCGGGACGAACCTTTGCGTCAACGCGCAGGCACGGACATCGCCGAAAAGCGCAAGGCCGGCTACTCGGGTCCCGTGCCCGTTGTCATCGCTTTCCGTTTTCGCTGGCGGCACGAAACCGACGGTATCGCCGACCGCCGGCCCCAGTACCGGGTGCACGCTTGCAATACCGGAGTCCAGAACTGCAACCAACGCCGCGCTGTCTGGCGGTGGATCAACACGGGCAAGCTGGTTAACGTCATACGTGAGAAGTTCCGTTTCCAGGCCATAGCGCGGCGGCAAGTCCACCAAACGAACATCGCGATGCCCGAGTAGGTCACCAATCCTCGCTTCGAGGTTCCAACACGGTAGATCAGCAAACTTGGGCGGTCGAGAAGATCGAGTCGATCGATCCGACGATCCCTCATGAAGGCCTCGAAGGCAGCGCGCATTGCTTCTCGTTCATCAGGTTTGACTAGCGGCCACAATTCCACATCAACGACAAATGAACCTGCTTTCGGCACATCGAAAGTCGCCAACGCCGGCCCGGTGCGATCGGCAGGTGTCCAGTTGTCGAAGGCCTGCAAGGCAAACAAAATCGCCTTGCGCGTCGCCTTGCCATTCCTGGCGAGGCTTGTGAGGCGCTGCTCGAAGTTCTCAAGCCCCTGAGCATCCGCAAATGCAAGGACGATGGACTTGTCTTCCTGACTCAAGACCTCGACGCCAGGAATCTTCTCAAGGTCATCCGCCTGAAAGCCCGATTCAACGCGTACCTTCAGAAGCTGACGATGGTCGTACCCTGACATCGATCTGTCAGCCTCAAGCGCCTGCTCGAGCGAGCTGTGCAGGCGTGCGCCAAGGGCACGTGGATCGCTTGGTCGCTTGGGAACAAAGCGCTTGGGTCTACGTTCGTTGCTGGGGGCCTCGCGTTCAATCCGTATGTGCTGATGTGGCATTAGCTTCCCCTGTTTGCCTTCCTCGCTCGCTTGGGCGTGTACTCACGCGACAGGGCGTCTTCCAGATGAGGAAAATCAAGAAACTCCCGGCCTTGCAACACTATTTCCTTTACCGCGCGCCGCAACACGCGCTCGACATCGGCGTGCGCCATCCCTTTGAACATACTGGCGATATTGCTATCGGATGGATCAAATTGGCGGCGTACCCCGCTCAGCTTCAGCGCAAGCAACTGCTTGATCTGCTCCAAACTTGGTAACTCAAATTGAATAACCTCGTCAAAACGACGCCAGATCGCTGGATCGAGTAATCCCTCATGGTTCGTTGCTGCGATCAGTATGCTGCGTCCACGATAGCCGTCCATCATCTGCAACACCGCGTTGACGACGCGCTTCAGTTCGCCGTGATCCGCGACATCGTCGCGGCTCTTTGCCAGTGCATCAAATTCGTCGAACAACGCAACCACTGGTATCTCCGAGACGAAGTCGAAGACCTTGCGCAAATTCGCCGCCGTTTCACCGAGAAATGAGGACACAACTGAATCCAGTCGAATCAAGGCCAGCGGCAACGCCAGCTCTGTTGCCAGGATCTCGGCCGCAAGCGTCTTGCCACAACCGGGTGGGCCAAAAAACAAGATTTTTTGCGCAGGCTCCAAGCCATGCGCACGCAACACATCCGCGCGGTTGTGTTCGAGAAGCACTTCATCGAGGGCAGAGCGTGTCTTGTCCGACAACACGATATCGTGCAACTCCCGCGTCGGTTGCAGGACCTCGATCAAACTCAGGTTACGTTCCCGGTCCACCGGAACAGCCTGCGATGTCTTCACCAAAGACAGGCTTGCCGGCGGCTTGCTTCTTCCGTAGAGAATTTTCTCGAGATCGTTCGCCAACAGGTGATGTTGTTTCTCTCGCTCTTCAGAAATGACCGCTTCAGACGCCCGGCGAAACGCATCCTGATCGCCCTCAGCCCCCGACTTGATCAACTGCCTTAGCAATCTTCCGTTAGCCATGACGCCACCTCATACAATTTCCCATGTCACACCGAGCAGTCTTTCAGACCGCACGAATTGCTGTAACTTGCCTTCGATCTGCGCAATCTAGTGTATCCCGCTGCGCATCCACCTTGTCCTGAGCATCGAACAACGACCGCCGCTTCTGGTTGCGTTGCGCTTCCAGCGCCCTGATCTGTTTCTGTGCGGCGAGTTTATCCTCCAGCGTCAACGCCGCGGTAGCGGTGCGGCGCGCGTCCTTGATCTGGCGGTCGATCTCCTTGATCTCCCGTTCCAGCCCCACCTTCAAGTCGTCCGCCCAGCCTTCGAGCTTCTCGGCCTCGGCCTCGAAGAATCGCGCATTGCGTTCGGAAATGCCACGCTGGATGACGGCCTGTCGCTCGCTTGCAATATGGCCCAAGGCCGTCTCATCCACTGATACGCCCTGCGCGACAACCTCGCCCGGCAAGGTCAGCAGGCGCCTCGCGGCTTCCTCGTCCATTGCCTGGCCATCGTCGGTGACGGCCGCGACAATCAGATGATCCTCGGCCTGGTCCAGCGATTCGACGCTGAACTGCCAGACTTCCAATTGCCCCCGTTTGCCGATGAAAGGCTGCAACGCGCTAATCCTGCCTTCGTGCTGGCCGTGGTCGAAGCGGATTTCCACCGGCGGCAGTTCGCGTGACTTGGCGTGGGCGACCAATGCCTCGGCCAGTGGATGGTTGAGGCGATACAGGTGCGCGTCGCCGGAACGGCGTGGCAGTTCGTACCGGCCCATCGGGATCGCCGCATCGCCATCCATGAACGAAGGCAGGCTGTTGAGGCGGAAGGCTCCGTCGCCTGCAAATTCAGCGCACGTACCCAATTCATGGCGGGTGAGCTGCATCAGCAGGCGTTCGTACTGGCTCAAGAACGCCTTGGAGTCCTCATCGCGGATACGCAGCTTCTCGCGCACCTCGTCGTCGAAGTTCTCCAGCAATTGCTGGCGGGTGCGCGCCAGCGACTGGTCGATCTCGAAACTCAGTTCGAGCTGGAGCTGGTCGAAGGCGGACTGGATTTCATCGGGCTTGCGGCAACGCTGGTAGATCGCCGCGATATGTTTCTCGAAGTCCACGCCGGATTCGATGGCGCCCAGCACCTCGTCGCTGGCCCCAAACACGCCCTCGAACAGGTGGAATTTCTCGGCCAGCAGTTCGAACACGCGCTGGTCGGCGGCGTTTTTGCGGTTGATGAAGTTGACCACCACGTCGTGCTTCTGCCCGTAACGGTGGCAGCGGCCAATGCGCTGCTCGATGCGCTGCGGGTTCCACGGCAGGTCGTAGTTGACCACCAGCGAGCAGAACTGCAGGTTGATGCCCTCCGCACCAGCCTCGGTGGCGATCATGATGCGGCCCTGCTCGCGGAAGTAGTCCACCAGCGCCGAGCGCATGTCGGCACTGCGCGAGCCGGTGACACGATCGCTGCCCTGATGGCGTTCCAGCCACTGCGCGTAAATGTGCCGCGAACCCTCGTCGGTATTGGAACCATTGAACAGCACGACGCCGTCGGCGTAGGCGTAGGCGTAGGCGTAGGCGCTGTCGGCCAGCACGCGCAGCAGATAGTTCTGGGTGCGGCGCGATTCGGTGAAGATGATGGCCTTTTGGTCCGCGCCTAGCTCCCTGGCCTTGGCAAAAGCCACGTCCAAGGCCTTCAGCAAGGCGTCGCCCTTGGCATTGTGTTCGATCGAGGTGGCGAGCCGGGCGAAACCGTCCAGGTCGGCGATTTCCTGTTCGAGCGCGAGGCGGTCGGACTCGGTCAGCAGTTCCGGCGGTTCGGCTTCGTCCCACTCGTCGGCGGTTCCGCCCAGTGCCTCGTAGTCCTTGTCCAGCTCTTCATCCAGCCGCTCCAAAGCTTCCTGCTTGGCCAGCTTCGCTTTCAGGCGGTTGGAAATGGAGGTCAGGGCGCCGGCGATGGCGAAGGTGGAGGACGCCAGCAGCTTGCGCAGCACCAGCGTCATCAGCGAGCGCTGCCCGGCCGGAAGTGCCTGCAGGTTGTCGCGCTGCAAGTAGGCCGAAACCAGTTCGTACAGGCGATCCTCGCTCTCGTGCGGCGTGAATTCCTCGACCAGCGGCAGGCGCCGGGTGAACGGGATATAGGCCGTGACCTGGCGACGCAAGGTGCGGTGGCAAATCGGCTTGAGCCGCGCCTTGAGTGTCGCGAATACCTGTTCCTGGGCCAGGTTGGTGAACTGCTCGCGGAAGCTCTTCAAGTCACCGAAGATGTGCTCGTCGATAAAGCTGACCAGCCCGAACAATTCCAACAGGGAGTTCTGCAGCGGCGTTGCCGTAAGCAGGAGTTTGTCGCGGCCGGCCAGCGTCGCTTTCAGCGTGTTGGCGATGACGTTGGCGGGCTTGTAGACATTGCGCAGCCGGTGCGCTTCGTCGATGACGACCAGATCCCAGGGCAGCGCGTGCACGTCGGACGCCTTACCACGGGCGAACTGGTAGGAGCAGATGACGATCTCCGACGCCTCGAACGGCCGGAACCGGCCCTGCTTGATGGCGGCGTTGTACGACTTCGCCTCCAAGATGCGGCAAGGCAGGAAGAACTTCTCGGTCAACTCCTGCAGCCACTGCTTGCGCAGGTTGGACGGCGTGATGACCAGGATGCGACGCTTGCGCTCTGCCCATTTCTGCGAAAGCACCAGACCAGCTTCGATGGTCTTGCCGAGACCAACTTCATCCGCCAGCAGCGCGCCCTTCGATAGCGGCGACTGGAAAGCGAACAGCGCCGCATCGACCTGATGCGGGTTCAGATCGACCTGGGCGCTGGCGACGGCGCCGGCGAGCTTTTCCGAGCTGCCTGGCGGGAACCGGCGGGTCAACTCGTGGGCGACGACCTTGGCGTGGTAATCCGTGATCGACATTCAAGTAGATTTTCCCGAGTGGTTTTTCTTGTGAAACCAGCCTGATGCGACCGACGTCACTACCACTATACGCAAGAGACCTGCGCGAACGAACGCAGCACGCGCAACACGTAGCAGGTATTGTCCACGCTGCGATAAAGCACGGCACTATCGACCGCATGGCCGAAGTGTCAATGTAAAGGAACTTGGAGTGGACGGTCACTCGTGGCCGCTCCTCTCAAATCTCACCTCGCACGTGCGGCGCGGGTCCAGCCAGTTGCTGCGCACGCAGCGCTTGCAACCGCGCCAACGCGTAGTGCACGAACGCCAGCCCGGTGTAGACCGGCATGAACAGGATCACCAGCGGAATCAGCAGCACCGTGACTGACGGGATCAGCTGGATGGCAGCCAGCGTCACGCCCATCAGCAGCAGACTGCGGCCGTCGCGTTGCATGAGGATGTGGTACTCCTCGCGGCTGGCGTGCTCGGCCAAGGCATCGTAGCGGAACAGGCGCGCGTTGAGCCAGCCGTTGAGCAACAGCGGGAATACCGCACCTCCGAACGGGATCAAAAACCACAGCGGCAAACTCAACAGCAGCAGCGGCAGATAGATCAACACGGCCCATGCGGCGTTGAGGATGCTGCCGCGGTTGGTGCCGCCGTGCTTGCGCTCCAGCGCGGGATAGTGGCGGCGAGCGATCTCGTTCACCATCGCCGGCATTGCCAGGATCGAGGTAATCAGCAATGCGGTAACCAAGATCAGGATCGCCGATCCCAGCGTCAGCATGATCGCCGCCAGCGTGCCACCCAACCAGCTCAACGTATGCGGACCAATCCAGCCATAGGTGGATAGATGCGTGAAAAAAGATTGGAACATCGCCTGCCAGTGACCCCAGCCCAGCCACGCCACCACCCACCAGAACGCGGTCGCGCCCAGCAGCGGCCACAGCACCAGCCCCATCATGCGACCGCTGAAGAAACTGCGGGCGGCGGCGGCCAACGCCGCTAAAATCTGATTCATACAGCCTCGGCGTCCGCTTGCAGGCTGACGCCGCGCATGCCGCAACTGAGGATGCCGGCACGCAGCGCACGAACCGCAGCGATACGTGGAAAACTACGCCGCCAGGCCAGCGCGATACGCCGGTTGGGCCCCGGCGGCGTGAACGGCACCCAGGCCAGCGGATCAGGTTCGACCGGACGGTTTTCCACCGAGCTGCGCGGCAGCACGGTAATGCCCAGCCCCGATGCGACCATGTGCCGGATCGTCTCCAGCGAGCTGCCGGTGCGCGGGCGGACCGAGCCGTCGGGATCGACGCACTTGGGACAGGCGGCGATTACCTGGTCGCGAAAGCAGTGTCCCGGACCAAGCAGCAGCAGGGGCTCTTCCGCCAGTTTTTTTGCGGCAATCGAATCCTGCCCTTCCCAGCGATGCTGCGGCGACAACAGCACGACGAAATCCTCGTCGTACAGCGCCCAGACCGACAGCGCCCGGGTGTCGATCGGCAGCGCGATGATGGCGACATCCAGCTCGTTGTTGCGCAACTGATCCAGCAGCATGGCGGTGAAATTCTCCTCAATCACCAGAGGCATTTGCGGTGTCTGCCGCCGCAGCTGCGGCACCAGATGCGGCAGCAGGTACGGCCCGACGGTATAGATGGCACCGATGCGCAGCGGCCCCACCAGCTCGTCTTTGCCTTCACCGGCGATGTCCTCGATGTGCCGGGCTTCGGCCAGCACGCGCCGCGCCTGCTCGATGATGCGCGAGCCCACCGGCGTCGGCCGTGCCTCGCCGCGGATGCGCTCGAACAAGATCACGCCCAGTTCCTCTTCCAGCTTTTTCAGCGCCACCGACAACGTCGGCTGCGACACGAACGAGCGCTCGGCCGCACGCGAGAAATGGCGTTCCTTGTCGAGGTTCACCAGATAGCGGAGTTCGGTGAGGGTCATTGAGAGGAATGGGAGTCGGGAATCGAAAAAACTACAGCCAATCTTGGGGGCGCAAGTAGTGTTCCAGCAACTCCGCTTCGGGCGAACCGACGGGCGGTTTGTGATCGTAGCGCCAGGCCGCCAGCGGCGGCATCGACATCAGGATCGACTCGGCACGGCCGCCGGATTGCAACCCGAACAAGGTGCCGCGATCCCACACCAGGTTGAACTCGACGTAGCGGCCACGGCGCACCAGCTGCCAGTCGCGCTCGTGCTGGGTGTACGGCATGTCCCTGCGGCGCTCGATGATGGGCCGGTAGGCCGGCAGAAAATGATCGGCGACGCTGCGCATTAGGGCGAAACTGCGCTCGAAGCCGTCCTCGTGCCAGTCGTCAAAAAAAAGGCCGCCGATGCCGCGCGGCTCGCGACGATGCTTGAGAAAGAAGTAGTCGTCGCACCACTGTTTCAAGCGCGGATGTACTTGCACCCCGAACGGCTCGCAGGCATCGCGCGCGCAGTCGTGCCAGTGGCGGCAGTCTTCTTCGAAGCCATAATACGGCGTCAGGTCAAAGCCGCCGCCGAACCACCAGACCGGTGCTTCACCGGGCTTTTCGGCGATGAAGAAACGCACGTTCAGGTGCGCGGTGGGAGCGTAGGGATTGCGTGGATGAAGCACCAGTGACACGCCGATGGCGGTCCATCCACGGCCAGCAAGCTCGGGCCGCAATGCACTCGCCGACGGCGGCAACTGACTGCCGTGGACATGCGAGAAGCCGACGCCCGCGCGCTCGAACACTTTACCGTCGGTGAGGATGCGGCTGTCGCCTCCGCCGCCTTCGGCACGCGTCCACAGGTCGGCACAGAAATCCGTACCACCGTCGATCGCCTGCAGCACGTCACACAAGCGTGTCTGCAATTGGTGCAGATAGCGTTCGACGGCGGGGAAATCGACGCTGGAGGAGGTGACGGACTGTGTCATGGGCGCCAGTTTACTATCGCGGCACAGATTCCTTCCGAATCCCGCTCCACGCCGCGGTCAGCGCCGCGCCGGAGCCCGCAGCAGGTAACCGGTAATGACTTGTCGGATCGGCGTTGGTCCCGCCAAGTCGCCCAGTGCGCCCGGCACCAGGGCATCGAGCTGCCGTGGGAACTGCAGGCGCACCGCGCTGACGCTGCACGCGGGTGCGCGCCCGGAACGATTGGCGCTGGTCGACACCAGCGCGCCGCCGTAAGCCGCGCACAACGCCGCCGCCACCGGGTGCGCGGTGACGCGGATCGCCACGCTATCGCGGTCGCCACTGATCCACATCGGGCAGTGGTCGGAAGCAGGGAACACCCAGGTCACAGGCCCCGGCCAGGTCGCAAAGGCGCGCTTTTGCGCGCTGCGCGACGGCAGTTGCACATAGGGTTCGAGCTGGGCGAAGTCGGCTGCGATCAGGATCAGGCCTTTGCGCCAGTCACGCTTTTTCAGTGCCAGCAGACGGTCGACGGCACCATTGTTGAGCGGGTCGCAGCCCAGTCCCCACACCGCCTCGGTGGGATAGGCGACCACGCCGCCGGCGCGCAGCGCACGCACCGCCTCGCGCAACCGGATCATGAACAACCCCGGCAATGACTCTCGTTTGGCCGCATCGAGAAACTACTTCGCGGACTTCCTGGCGATGGTCTTACGGGCCGTCTTCCTCGCCGCAGTCTCTTGGGTCGCCTTTTTGGCTGCGGGCTTCTTTGTCGCAGTCTTCTTCGCAGCCGATTTCTTCGCTCCCTTGCGCGCCGGCTTGGCGGCCTCGGCCTCGTGCAGATAGGCCTCGCACTCGAACACCGACAGCGAAGCCGGATCCTTGGTCTTGGGGATACGCGCGCGGCGTTTGCCGTCGGTGATGTACGGCCCGAAGCGGCCCTTGACGATGCGGATGCCGGTCTCGCCGAAAATCTTGATAGTGGCCGCTTCCAGCGCCGCCTGCTTGGCCTCGATCAGCTCGATCACGCGCGGCAGATCGACGGTGTACGGATCATCATCTTTCTTCAAGGACACGAACAGATCGCCATAGCGGGCATAAGGCCCGAAGCGGCCGATGTTGACCGCCACTTCCTCACCGCCAGGCAGATGACCGAGCTTGCGCGGCAGTTGGAACAGCACCAGAGCTTCGTCCAGCGTAATGGTGTCGATGCGCTGGTTGCCGCGCAGCGAGGCGAAGCGTGGCTTGTCCGTGTCGTCCTTGGTGCCGATCTGCACGAACGGCCCGTAACGGCCCAGCCGCGCCGACACCGGCTTACCGCTGACCGGATCGGTGCCGATTTGGCGTGCCGCCGACACTTCCGAACGCGGCAGTTCCATCTTCGCATCGATAATCGGCTTGAAGTCGCCCCAGAATCGCGCCAACAGCGGAATCCACTCGGCTTCGTCGCGCGAGATGGCGTCGAGCTCGTCCTCCAGTTTGGCGGTGAACTCGTAGTCGACGTAGCGGGTGAAATGCTCGGTGAGGAACTTGCTGACGATCATGCCCGTATCGCTGGGCGTGAACGCCTTGCCGTCCAGCCGAACGTAGTCGCGCGACTGCAGGGTCGAAATGATGCTGGCGTAGGTCGATGGCCGGCCGATATCGTATTCCTCCAGCGTCTTCACCAGCGAGGCTTCGGTGTAACGCGGCGGCGGCTGGGTAAAGTGCTGCTCGGGCAGCAGCTCCAGCAGCTTCACGTCCTCGCCCTCGACCAGCGGCGGCAGACGCTTGTCGTCATCCTCGCGTGCCGAGTCGTCGTCCGCGCTCATGCCATAGGCGGCCAGAAAGCCGGGTTCGATCAGCACCTGGCCGTTGGCGCGGAACGCGTGCTGTGCGCCGGCGCGCAGTTCGGCGGCGACCGTATCGAAAACGGCTGGCGTCATCTGGCTAGCCACGGCGCGTTTCCAGATCAGGTCATAGAGCTTGGCTTGGTCCGGCGTCATGAATCGTCCGACCTGATCCGGCGCGCGTGCCGCGGAGGTCGGACGAATCGCTTCGTGCGCTTCCTGCGCGTTCTTGGATTTGGTCTTGAAGTAGCGTGGCGCCTCGGGAACCGACGCGGCACCGTAGCGCTTGCCAATCATCTCGCGGATCTCGACCAGCGCGTCCTGCGCCAAGTTGACCGAGTCGGTCCGCATGTAGGTAATCATGCCGGCCGTCTCGCCGCCGAGGTCCACGCCCTCGTACAACTGCTGCGCGGTACGCATGGTGCGGCTGGCGGTGAAGCCCAGCTTGCGGTTGGCGTCCTGTTGCAGCGTCGAAGTCGTGAACGGCGGCCCCGGCGTGCGCTTGCGTTGTTTCTTGTCGACTTTGGCAACGCGCAGCATTCCCTGTGCCGCCTGCTCGATCGCCGCGCGCGCGGCCTCGGCGCCACCGGCATCGGTCAGCGTGAACTGCTCGGCCTTCTTGCCGTTGTATTCGAGCAGCCGCGCCGTGAAGCCTTGCTCGCCCTTCTCACTGCGCGCGTCCAGCGTCCAATACTCTTGCGGCTGAAATGCACGAATTTCGAGTTCGCGCTCGCAGATCAGCCGCAGCGCCGGCGACTGCACGCGACCCGCGGACAATCCCGGGGCCACCTTGCGCCACAACAGCGGCGACAGATTGAAGCCAACCAGGTAATCCAGCGCACGACGCGCCTGCTGCGCGTTCACCAGCGGCGCGGACACTTCGCGCGGCTCGTTGATGGCTCGCTGTACCTCGCGCGGCGTGATCTCGTAAAACACCACCCGATGCACCGGCTTGCCTTTCAGCGCACCCTTTCCCTGCAGCGTCTGCTGCAGATGCCAGGCGATGGCCTCGCCTTCACGGTCAGGGTCAGTGGCCAGATACAACACGTCAGAGCGCTTGAGTTCCGCGATGATCGCGCGAACATGTTTCTCATTCCTCTCGATCAGCTGATACTTCATCTCGAAGCCACGCGTAGGATCGACCGCGCCGTCCTTGGGCACCAGATCGCGTACATGACCATAGGAAGCGAGGACTTCGTAGTCCTTGCCCAGATATTTTTTGATCGTCTTCGCCTTGGCTGGCGATTCGACGATGACCAGGTTTCTGCTCATGGGAAATCTTTAAGCGCTTGGCGCAAGAGCGCTGCTTATACGCGCCACGGACGCAGTATGTAAAGCGGCGGAGGTTTAAGGAAGCGTCGATTACAACCCCACGAAGCCAATCCGAAAGCTGGATTCCAAGTTAATTTAAATGGCTCTGAGACGTTGAACAACAGCAAAAATCCCTTCTCCCGCAAGCGGGAGAAGGGGGCCCGAAGGGGCGGATGAGCAACCGTATTCCGTATCAAGGGGGTGATCTCCCCATCGGGGTTCGGATTCCAGGGGTGGCAAGGTACGCAAGATGGCATCGAGGATCATCAGCAGCGGGGTGTCAGAAATTTTGCGTGATAGCCTGTTAGTGTCGTCAATCGGTCAGGGTGAAACGCTCGCCGAACTGGATGGCGAGTTGCGCACATGCAGAGTGCCACGTGATGGGTGGATTCCTCCACTTCTCCTCGATATTGCGCAGCGCCAGCCAGATCAGTTTGGTGGTGGCCTGATCGCTCGGGAAGTGCCCTTTGTTGCGGATAGCCTTTCGGACCGATGCATTGAAGCTCTCGATCACGTTGGTCGTGTAGATGATCTTTCGGACATCCGCCGGAAACACGAAGAACAGGACCACCGCCTCCCAGTTGCGGCGCCAACTCTGGGCGATGGTGGGGTATTTCCGGCCCCATTCACTTTGATCGAAGGCCTCCAGCTCACGGGCGGCGTTGTCGGCGCGATAGATTGGCTTGAGCGCGGCGGCAATGGCCTTGCGCTCCTTCCAGGATGCAAACTGCATCGGATAGCGGATCAGGCGCACGATGCAGGTCTGAACCACGGTGTTGGGGAAGGCTGCGATGATGGCCTCGGGAAAGCCTTTCAGGCCATCGACCACGACGTCAGCACCGTCTTCGGGCTGCTGCCGTTGCGGTGATTGGACAGTCCAGCTTGTGCCTCGCCGTCCAGGTACGTCCATCTCGGCGTTGAGCATGCGCTCGGCCAGCGCCTTCTTCAGCTCGCCGATCAGGCCGCCCGAATCCAGTACTGTCTTCGGCTCACGCCCTGCCAAATGACCACTCAGGCCCATCTGTCGTTGGAATCACGCTGCCTCTTCCAGTCTCATTTGTCATTGGAAGGGGCTATGGATTGCGTTACCGTCACCCTCGTTTACAATACCTAGCTCAAAGTGTTCCGCGATAGCTCAGTTGGTAGAGCAAGTGACTGTTAATCACTGGGTCCCTGGTTCGAGTCCAGGTCGCGGAGCCAATAAATACAATGAGTTATTGGTTGTTAGACAAAGTCGGCCTCTGAAGTCGGCTTTTTATTGGTGCGCCAAGCATGGCGCGTAGCGCCTTGACTGGCGCTGTTCCGGTCACAGAGCTGGTCACGGATAATCGGACAGTGTCGTAAGTGGGATCTCTGCTCTAATCACGGGCACCGCAAGGCGCTCCTCAGGAGCAGAAGACGATGAGACGACCCCGCGAATCACGATGAGACGACCCCGCGAATCACACAGTGGCGTTCAAGGCCAAGGTGGCAGTGATTGCCTGCGCGGCGACAAGACGCTGATCCCGTTGGCCCAGCAGTTCGACGTTCACGCCAATCAGATTACGCAGTGGGAGACGCAATGGCTTGATCGCGCCAAGGACTCGTTTGAGACGGCCGCGGAGCGCTCCGAGAAGGCCGGGCCCAGCGTCAAGGACATGCAGGCCAAGATCGGACAGTGGCACTGGAGAGCGATCCCCGATCAAGTCGAGGACAAGCTTTTTGGCCGTTGCGCTCGTCGGACGCAGGGTCCGACCATCGGCGATACGAGCGCCAAGCGATGATCAACGGCGGTGCCCTGCAGTATTCGGTGGCGGGACAGGCCAAAGCCACCGCCAACGGCACTGGGACCATCGCCACAGGTATCGCGCCATCGCCCAAGGACAGGGCGCGGGCGCGGACGTGGTCAATCTCAATCAGCTGCGCAATTCAACGAGTGGATTGCGCCAGTACGCTGCACGCGGCGTGGCCGCGGCGCTGCTGGCCATTCCAAGTGTGCCGAGGCTCGAAGCCGGCCACAGCTGGGTCGGCGCCGGCTTTAGCACCTATGTAATGACCAGCATGCGGTGGGTATCGCGTTCGAGCACCAGATCACCAAGAGCTTCAATTTCGGTGTCGGCCTGTCTGGATCAGTCACTGGCGGACCGACGCTCGCTGCGCGGTTGCAGTTGGGTTACGGCTGGTAAGGCCGGCGGATGACGACGACGCCCCTTCCATGAGGGGCATCGTTTTTTCGGCCATCCAATACAGAAAATCGGGCCACAGGATCAGGACGCCGCGCCGATCACCTTGAGCTTGGCATGGATGAAGTCGGCATCCTCGACGTAGAGCAGGCCAGCGATCTTGCGCAGCTCGTGTTCCTCGTATTTGTCGAGATGGCCGTCAGCGTAGGCCACGTGCCACAGCATTTCGACCATTTTACAGCGGCCGGGATAATCGAGCCGGTCGTTCAGTGTCTGTACGTAGTCGTAGAGCGAGACGGCGCCGTCGACATGATATTGCGCTTGTGTCAGCAGTTCCTGCGTCTGCGCCGCGTCGAGTTCGAAGTGCTCCGCCAGCAGACCGGTGATAGTGGTTTCCTCCGCTTCATCGACGTGAGAGTCGGCGCGGGCCAGCTCGGCCAGCAGCAGCGCCGTGGCCAGACGCTCCTGCTCGGCAACGTCGGCTTGTGGTGCGCCGCCGTCGACCGTCACCAGTTCGCGCAGGCGCGCCAGCATGTTCATAACGGACTCCACCTCTATCCTAAAGCGAGACGCCGAGGCGCGCACTGTAGATGTTGTTGATGATGCGCAGATCGTCGGCGTGGGCCGGCAAGGCCGCAGCCGCAGCAACGGCCATGATCGATAACGCGAAACGCAGGGCGCGGCATGGCGAAGCTCCGCAAATCTGGCAAAGGGAGATCAGAGGATAACAGAGCAGGCGGGGATTCCGGTGCAAATCCCCCTTCAACGGGATGCGAAATACAGATCGCCGTACCAAGCCTGATCGCGGCTGTGGGAGTCGTCGCAGTCGGTCATCACCGCCACTGCGCCGAGCGAGTCGACATCCGCCCCGAACACCTGCTTGAAATCGGCGCGCACATTGCGCGTTTCTCCCTGCCATTGCCCCACGTCGGCTGGCCCGGCGCGCACTGCGTACATGAACGCCTGGTCGGTGTAAGGACTGGACCAGTAGGGTTGGCCGTGCGCGCCGTGCCCGCTGCCGTTGGACCACACGTAAGACAGACCCTTGAGGGTCCACGGCAACCAGCGCGTGCCGGTGACGACATACACCCGCGCCGGGAAATCGTCGCCGGCCTTGGTCCGTTCGTCGGTGCCCGGATACAGGCCGGCGATCTTCCAGCGCCAGTGCAAGACGGGCGTTTTTTGCAGGTTGACCGAGCCTTTCCAGATCAGCCCGGAGGCGCTGTTGTTACAGCGCGCATGCAGCACCTGCAGACCGCTATCCCGCGCCAGGTGATATTGCGTGTGCGTCTGGCTCAAAAACGTTTCCACCGACCAACCCTGTAGCCCGGTGACGGAAAATGCGGGCGGTTGCGGCGCCGCCGCAGCGATCGACATCGGCGCAACACCCAGCAACAACGACAACCACCGTGCGCAGCGGCTCATGTCGCACCCCCTTCTATTAAAACTTGAGCCTGCAGGAACGCGAGTACCACGCGCTGCAGATCTCCGAGGCGGCCGTGATAGAAATGTCCGGCGCCCTGCATCGTCTCCAACTGTGGCGGCGGCCGATAACCCGCCAGTAACCGCTGTGTCTCGTCGTAATCCACGACCTCGTCGTCGCGGCTGTGCACGGCCAGCCACGGACAGTCGGGCTGCTCCGGCAGCGCTTCGTTCTCGCTCTTGCCGGACAGACCTCGAATGCGGCCCAACGGCACGCTGACGCTGACCAGCCAGGCCGGCCGCGCCTGCGTCGCAGCTTTCAGGGCGACATAGGCGCCAAACGAAAATCCCGCCAGCAGCAACGGCTGATCGGGAAACTTCGCCCTCAGCCACGTTACCGCCGCCAGCGTGTCGTCGGTCTCGCCGCGGGCGCTGTCATAACGTCCCGCACTGTCGCCGACGCCACGAAAATTGAAACGCAGCGCGCACAGATCGGATTTGAGTGCGCAGGACGCCAGCGTGTGGACCACTTTGTTGGTCATCGCCCCGCCATAGAGCGGGTGCGGATGGCAGATCACGGCGATGCCTTTCAGACTACCGCGCGGCACCGCCAACAACGCCTGCAGGCGTCCCGCCGGTCCGGCCAGCTCAACGGCAGCGGTGACTCCGGGCTCGGGCAGCCCGGTTGGTTTGGATTCGGGATTCACGGCGTTATTGAACCGGCACATAAACCGTAGTCAACACGGCTACTCCAAAGTTAGCGTTAAGCCAGCAAAAACCCACGGGCGTGCCGGCTCAATAACCCAACAATGCTCTGATCTATTGATGCGGCTGCGCCAAACCTGCGCGACGCGGTACAGATTTTCGAATCAAGAGCGATGGGTGACTACTATTTGAGTGCCGCATCAATAGATCAAGGCTCGCCGTGCAGTGTACCGCGCCAGTTCGAGTGGAGACACCACAAAGCAGCAACAACCAGCCTCCCACGGGAGCTGGCGGATTGCTGGATAATCTGTTCATCGGCGGCTAGGCCGTCAGCGCATCGCGCTACGAAACTGGCTCTGCGGGGGCGCAGCTCGGGCTGTTGTTGCAAGGCGATCAGATCTTGGTGTTCGGAGCCTCCGGCGTCAACCGCCCCGATCCACGTTATCTGCACTGGCTCAACGGCGGCAACGGCCAGATGGGCAATCTGGTTACGCACTGAGCGCGGCAGACAGGCGATCCAGTTAGGATCAGGCACTGCGACAAGCCGGCTTTACCGCGGCAGATTCTCTCGCACGTAAGGCTGCGCGCGAGCTGAACCGGGGTATCATTCGCCACAGCAACGCGCATGACCCGCCGCGTCAAATCACAGCAGCGCTGAATCCGACCATGTCCTCCATCGCGGCGCGCGTTTCCACTTCGATCAGAACGCTACCGAACCGCGTGTTTGCAATCGATCTGCGCTCGCTGGCGCTGTTTCGCGTCACCATGGCGATCCTGCTGCTGATCGACCTGTGCCGACACTTGCCACTGCTCGATGCCTTTTACAGTGACAGCGGCCTGTTGCCGCGCGGCCAGGAGCGACTCGTCGAGTCGGTTTGGCGAATTAGCCTGCATGCGGCAAACGGCCAGGCCCTGTTCGCACTGGCGTTGCTGTTGATCGCCCTGCTGACGGCGCTGGCCCTGCTCGCAGGTTGGCGCACGCGCCGGGCCGCCATCATCAGCTTTGTGCTGTATGCCTCGCTGCTCAATCGTGCACCGGTCATTACCGGTGGCGGCGAACAACTGCTGGCGTTGTTGTTGTTCTGGGCCTGCTTCCTGCCGCTGGGCGCGCGCTGGAGCGTGGATGCGGCACTGGCGTCGGACGACACGGCGTCCATCCCCGTGAACCCGCATCGGTCCTGGGCTTCGACCGCGCTGCTGCTGCAAGTCGGCATCGCCTGTCTGTGGGTAACGGCATTGACACCCGCGGCAAATCCGCTGGCGGCGATGCTGTCGCAGCAAACCTACACGGCTGCCGCCGGACTGTGGCTGCAACACCACGCTGTGTTGCTGCACTGGACCCAATGGCTGGTGCGCGTAATCGGTCTACTGGCGCCGCTGCTGCTGTTCGCGCCACTGGCTTGCCAGCCGCTGCGCGCGCTGGCGGTTGTCGCGCTGGCGCTGCTGCAGATCGGCGCGCTGCTCTGTTTCGATCTGGGCGTGACGCCGTGGGTCGGACTGGTCGCGCTGACGCCTTTTATCGGCACCGAAATCTGGGACCGCCTGCACCCGCGGACCGTTGCTGAAACGCCGATACGATTGTTCCACGACCAACGTCGCCCGCGCAGCCTGCGCCTGCACCGCCTGCTGCGTGAGTTCCTGATCCTGCCGTCGGCACAGTTGCTGGCGGCACAGAACCAACCGCGCACGGCCACCCTGTTGCAGGCCAATGAGTCCTGGATCGTGATCGATCACGATGATCGCGCCTATCTGTGCTGGGGCGCACTGGTACTGTTGCTGCGCCGCTCGCCGCTGTTCGGGCCGCTGGGCTGGCTGCTGTCGAAACTGCCGCTGGCCGGCATTGGCGACAGGCTCTATCACCTGATTCGCCGTCTCGGCGGCGGCACCGTCTCTACGGCGGCGACCCTGCCCGCACCGACCAGCCGCAACGCACAACGCTTCGCCGCGTTGTGCCTGTTGCTGGCAGTGCTGTGGAATCTATCCCTGACCGGCCTGCTGCCGCGGACGCTGCAGGGCGTCTTGGCCCCGCCGTTGCGGCTACTGCGCTTGGATCAGCCCTGGGATCGTTATCTGCCGCGCGATACCCAGGGCCGCGGCTGGTTCGTGGCACCCGGTGAACTAGCCAACGGCCAACAGGTCGATCTGCTGCGTCTCGGCCAGCCGCTGGATTTCGCAGCGCCTGCCGTGCTTGCGCACCGTCAGGGCAACAGCTTCTGGCACCGCTATCTCGATGCCCTGTGGCGCCACCAGGACGACCGCGACCGTTATGCACATTATTTGTGTCGGCATCGGCAGTGGAACGTTGATACGACGCCGGCTCGCAAACTGCAGTCGCTGAAAATCGTCTACCTGCTCGAACGCGATACGCATCACGACGGCGACAGTGTCGAACAGCATGTGCTGTGGCAGCAGGACTGCGGACAACTATCAGACCCGCTCGATAGCGATGGGTGAACCGAAACTGATCGACATCGGCGCCAACCTCGCCCACGACAGCTTCGACGCCGACCGCGATGAAGTATTGCAACGCGCATGGGCGTCGGGCGTCGCCGCCATCCTCGTCACCGGCAGTTGCGCCGACAGTAACGAACGCGCGCTGCAACTGGCGCGCGCGCATCCCGGCCGCCTTTACGCCACTGCCGGCCTGCACCCGCACCACGCCGAGGACTGGAACCAAACGCTGGCGACACGCATCGCCGAACTCGCACGCGAACCACAAGTGGTGGCCGTGGGCGAGTGCGGGCTGGATTATTTCCGCGATCTGTCCCCGCGTGAATCGCAGCGTCGCGCGTTTGTCGCGCAACTCGAACTGGCGGCGAGCGCAACCAAGCCGGTGTTTTTGCATCAACGCGATGCGCACACGGATTTTCACGTCATTCTGAGCGAAGCCCGCGCCTCCCTGGACGGCTGCGTGGTGCACTGTTTCACCGACGACGACGCGGCCCTCGACGCCTATCTCGCACTCGACTGCCACATCGGCATCACCGGCTGGATCTGCGACGAACGCCGCGGCGCGCAGCTGCGCGAACTTGTCAAACGCATTCCGGCCGAGCGCCTGCTGATCGAAACAGATGCCCCCTACCTGTTGCCGCGCACGCTCAAGCCGACTCCGAAGCACCGTCGTAACGAACCGGCGTTCCTGCCGTGGGTATTACGTGCCGTCGCCGCGGCACGCGACGAAGACCCGGCGGTCCTGGCGGGCCATTGCACCGCCAATGCCCAGCGCCTGTTCAAGCTGCCACCACTCAGCGCATGAACAGCAAACTGAACAGCAGCACGGCCAATACGGTCAGCGTGATCACGACATACAGCGTGTCACGCTGGCGCGCGAAAGCCCAGGCCGCATAGGCGACGCGCAGCACGGGGGTGGCGATCAACAGCAGCAGGCCGACCTGGATCAGGCCGCGGCCGTGCAAGGCGCCCGCGTCGGTCAAGATGGCGCCGAGATGCCGCAACTGGCGCGGTTCGCCGCGGAAACTGTGGTAATTGGGCAGCTCAGCACCGTGATGCCAGAGATAGACCCCCGCACCGATCAATACCAGCGCGGCCGCGGCCGCCACGCCGATGCGCAGCAACCGCCCAATCGCCAGCTCCATGCTGCGGTCACCATCAGACATGTGCGCCGCCGTTGACGCCGCTGTAGATCATCTGCGCCGCCAGCACCAGAATCACCACGGTGAAGCCGCGCTTAAGCAGCGTCGGCGGGCTGCGCACCAGCAGCCGCGCGCCCAGCATGGAACCGGCCAGCACGCCCAGCATCACCGGCATCGCCAACCCAGGGTCGATGTAGCCGCGATTCAGATAGACCCCGGCACCCGCAGCGGCGGTGACCCCGATCATGAAATTGCTGGTGGTAGTGGAAACCTTGAACGGCAGGCCCATGATCCGGTCCAACGCCAGCACCTTGACCGCGCCCGAACCGATGCCGAGCAGGCTGGACAGCACACCCGCCCCAAACATCAGCGCAAAACCGCCGGGCACGCCTTGCACAGCGTATGCGCGCTGACCGCCCGGAACCGGCAGGTACCCGCCCAACCGTAGCCGCTGCGCCAGTGGACTGCCGAGGCCCTCGCGACCATCACCGCGACCGGCGACGGAGAAAATTGCCGACGCCAGCAACGCCAGGCCGAAAATCACCGACACCACATTGGCCGACAACAGCGCCGCCAGCACGCCGCCAGCAATCGCGCCGACCGTGGTGGCGACCTCCAGGAACATGCCGATGCGGATGTTGATATAGCCATCCCGCACGTAGGCGGCGGCGGCGCCGGACGAGGTGGCGATGACCGATACCAGCGAGGCACCGATGGCGTAACGGATGTCGACACCAAAACCCAAGGTCAGCAGTGGCACGATCACCACACCGCCGCCGAGCCCCGTCAACGCACCGACGCCACCCGCCACGAAAGCGCCCAGGCCGACCAGCAGTGTGAAACCTAGAATATCCATCCCGTCATTGTAAATGACAAGATGGAATATCTTTATGAAGGAATATCGGTAATCGCGCCGCGGCTGGCCGTGCCCACCAGTCTCATGTATTTGCCCAGCACGCCACGGGTGTAACGCGGTGCCGGCTGTTGCCACGCGGCGCGACGTTTGGCGAGTTCGTCATCGGCGACGTTAAGTTGGACCAATAATTTGTTGGCATCGATGGTGATCGAATCGCCTTCCTGCACCAGCGCGATGGTGCCACCGACATAGGCTTCCGGAGCAATGTGCCCCACCACCATGCCCCAGGTACCGCCGGAAAAACGACCGTCGGTAATCAAACCCACGCTTTCCCCATAACCCTCGCCGATCAGCGCCGAGGTGGGACTGAGCATCTCACGCATGCCCGGCCCGCCTTTCGGGCCTTCATAGCGGATCACCAGCACATCGCCGTGGTTGATTTTTCCAGCCATGATCGCCGCCATCGACGCATCCTCGGAGTCGAACACCCGCGCCGGCCCGGTAATGCTGTGCTTCTTCAGGCCGGTGATCTTGGCCACGCAACCCTCGGTGGCCA
>Ga0307373_10003169_pt1 | contig 28903 bp, 34 predicted proteins | sample OX2MG_FD_202534 | JGI IMG/M metagenome (GOLD analysis project Ga0307373, IMG submission 202534) | Soil microbial communities from Risofladan, Vaasa, Finland - OX-2 | ecosystem: Environmental > Terrestrial > Soil > Coastal area > Acid sulfate soil | place: Finland: Risofladan, Vaasa | collected... | reverse complement strand
CGAGAGCCTGATCAACCGTGAAGTAGCCAGCCTGTGAAGCGGCGATGGCGCCGAGGTCGCGGCGTAAGACGGCGGCTGGAATGCGGGTGGGCATACACCAATCCTATCATCATCATAGGTTTAACGCTAGCTGTGCTCCGCGGGCTGTATATCCAGTCGGGTGTACTGCTTCGCGTGTCCGTGCACCGCCCAACCGCTGTCGGCGAAATTCCACTGGTAGTGGTCGGGATAGTCCTCGTGCAGCAGCTTCACCCAGCCCGACGCATCGCCCGGCCGCCCTCGGAAATCGCCGTAGAAGAAACCGTACCAATCGTCGTACCCGGGGTTGCGGTGAAAGCCGTAGAACGTGTACCGCTCCGGGTTCGAGCCGACGAGCGGATCGTTCGTCTTGACCGTGGCGACCCACATGTCCGAGAACTTCGTGCACCAACCCGGCGGGTCGCCATACCCAAGGCTCCCCCAGGTCGATGCGGCGAGGACGGATGCCGGAGCCAGCGCAAGCGCCAGCGCGATCAACACCGAGAGGGGTCGGAGCACGCTCGCAAGCTACATGCAGCATCCCGATTGCGGAACCCGGCCTGTTAAGGTCGCCGCTTGAGACTTGACGAGATGACCCGTCTCATTTAGTATCAGGGCAACTTGGCCGAGCACCGCACCCGCGACCGCATCCTCACCCGGGCAGGCGGGCTCCTCTCCCAGGGAGGCAAGCCGACCGTGGAACAGTTCGCGCACGCGGCAGGCATTTCGAAATCGAGCTTCTACCGGGCCTTCCGGTCGCGCGACGCGCTGCTGGCCGCGCTCGAGGTCAGCCCGGAGCCTGCGGCGCGGGAGCGAATCCTGGACGCCGCCCTCGCGATGGTGGGCGTCCACGGGCTCGCCGCACTGTCCATGGACGAGCTCGCCGACCGTGCGCAGGTCTCGCGCGCCACGCTCTATCGCCTGTTCCCCGGCAAATCGGCCCTGTTCACCAGCCTGATCTACGCGTACTCGCCGCTCGAGCCGGTGACGCAGGTCCTGGCGTCGATGTCTGAGGAGCCGCCGGAGATCGTCATGCCCGAGATCGCGCGCACCGTCTACCGGACGATCTACGGCGGTAGCGAAAGCCGTGTCGGCCTTCTGCGGACGCTTCTTTTCGAGGTCAGCGGCCTCGGGCCCGACACAGAGGACGCCGCGCGCGAAGTGATCAGCCGTCTGGTCGGACTCCTGAAGATGTACATCGTGTCGCAGATGAGCGCCGGCCGCCTGCGCCCCACGTCTCCGCTGCTCGCCCTGCAGTCGTTCATCGGGCCGATCTTCTTCCACCTGATGACCCGGCCGGTCGCGCGAAGAGTGCTGGGGATGGAGATCGACGGCGAAGAGGCCGTCACCGAGCTCGCACAGACCTGGCTCCGAGGCATGAGGCCGGCATGAGCGAGCAGTCCGCGGTCGACGTCGAAAACGTCTCGAGGTCGTTCGGCGCGGTAAAGGCGCTTGACGGAGTGAGCTTGAAGGTGAGGCGAGGCGAGATCTACGGCCTGCTCGGGCCGAACGGAGCCGGCAAGACGACGCTCATCCGCATGCTGGTCGGCCTGCTTGAAGCCCAGACAGGGACTGTGACCGTGCTCGGGCGCCGCATGCCCGACATCGATGTGCTGCGGCACGTGGGCTACATGACACAGCAGGCGGCGCTGTACCCGGGGCTCTCGGTCGAGGAGAACGTCCGCTTCTTCGCCGCCATCAACGGAGTTGAGGACGGGGTCAAGGAGGCGATTGAGATGGTCGACCTCTACCAGCGTCGCGCGTCCGAGGTCTCCACCCTGAGCGGCGGCATGCGTCAGCGCTGCTCGCTGGCGTGTGCGCTCGTCCACCGCCCGCAGCTCCTCCTCCTGGACGAGCCGACTGTCGGCGTAGACCCGCAGCTGCGCGTCCAGTTCTGGGAGGACTTCAGGCGGATGGCCGAGAGTGGCACCACGATCATCGTGTCCAGCCACGTGATGGACGAGGCTGAGAGGTGCCAGCGCCTCGGCCTGATCCAGTACGGCAAGATGCTCGCGGAAGGAACTCCAGGGGAGATCCGCGACATAGCCGGCTCGTCCAACCTGGAGGACGCGTTCCTCAAGCTCGCCGGAACGGGAGTCCGCGCATGAGCGCCCGGCGCGTCGCGGCGATCACGCGGCGCCTGCTCCAGCAGTTCCGACGCGACCGGCGCACCCTTGCTCTCCTGTTCGTCGCGCCGATCGTCCTCCTCGGCCTGCTCGGCTACCTCATTCGCGGCTCGGCCTCTGTCCCGGTCGTGGGCATCGCCAACGAGGACCAGGGCCCGGCGGGAGCCACCATCGTGGCGGCACTGGAGCATTCGAGCGCGATCAGCACCACGACGATCAGCGCGTCGGACGGTGACTCGAAGCTCAAGGACGGGTCGCTCGCCGCCTACGTCGTGTTCCCATCCGACTTCAGCCAGCGCGCGCAGACCGGGACGATCGCCCCCGAGATGCACCTGGAAGGCTCGCAGCCGGGCACGACCGCGCCCGTGCTCCAGGCCCTGCAGGAGGCCCTCGTCACGCTCGCCTCCCAGGCGCCGGGCGCCAGCCTCCGCGTCCAGCCCCAGGTGAGCTACCTGTACGGTGGTCCCGGTTTCGACACGCTCGACTACTTCGGCGCTGCGTTCATCGGCCTCGTGGTCTTCTTCCTCGTCTTCGTCGTCACGATCGTGTCGTTCCTGAACGAGCGCTCACAGGGCACGCTCGAGCGCTTGATGGCGAGCCCACTGCGTAGAGGTGAGATCGTCCTCGGGTACATGCTCGGCTTCTCAGTGCTTGCCCTCGTTCAGTCGATCGAGGTTCTCGTCTTCTCCCTGGCCGTGCTCAAGGTCCACAACTCCGGCAACGTGGCGCTGATCTTCGGCATCGAGGCGCTCATGGCGATCGCCGCGGTCAACCTCGGCATCTTCCTCAGCATGTTCGCGAGGACCGAGTTTCAGGCGGTGCAGTTCATCCCACTGGTCATCGTGCCCCAGTTCCTCCTTTCAGGGATCCTGTTCTCGGTCTCGTCCGAGCCCAAGCCGCTCCAGGTGCTGTCCGACGTGCTCCCGCTCACCTACGCGGTCAGCGGGCTGCGCGACGTGATGGTCAAGGGCGCCGACCTGAGCTGGGGTTCGCTCCAGCTCGACGTCGGCGTGGTCTTCGCGTTCGTTGTGGTGCTCATCGTCGCGGGCACGGCTACTCTCCGCCGGCGCATCGCCTGACACCGGTACGCTGACGCTGAAATGCTCCTCGTGTGCTCGCGGCGTTGCGGCGGCCACCTCTTCCGCGCCCTGTTCGCTGAGGTGGAGATCGACTCTGCAGGCGCATACCAGGCCCACCGCATCGCGCAGCCCGGGTACGTGTGCTTGAACTGCGGATCGCCCGCGCTCGACCTCAGCGAGGTCCGCGGCGAGATGGAGGCCGATGGCGACGAGGACGCGACGGAGGTCGTATCAGACGTCCTCTGCCCGGTCTGCGAAACCATGGTCCAGCTCGACGGCAGCATGGAGTGCCCCAACTGCGGCTCCCCGCTCGAGGTCGGCTAGCCGGCCGCTTACGTCAGGGCGGCCGTGCCGACCAGGATGCCCAGCATCCACCTCGCGGCGGCGGCGTCGCGCTCGCGCAGCGCCGCCCGCAGCGCGCGCACCGCGCGCGGCGTGTCCAGGTCGTCGGCCAGGGCCGACTCGAACTCGGCGACGAGCTCTCGCCCTGGCACGGCCCTCGACGCCTTCTGCCGGGCGGCATCCTCTGCCAGCAGAGAGCGGATTCGCTCGACGAGTCGCGAGGCCCTAGCGAGCCCCTGCCAGCTGAACTCCCAGTCGCGCTGGTAGCGGTGGGAGACAAGGTACAGCCGGACTGCCGCGGCCGGCGCCCGCTGAAGCGCCTGGCTCACCTTGACCAGGTTGCCAAGCGACTTGCTCATCTTCTTGCCCTCGTAACGCACCATCCCCGTGTGCATCCAGGCGCGCGCGAACGGAGCTTTGCCCGTCATCGACTCGGACTGCGCGCGCTCGGATTCGTGGTGGCTGAACTCGAGGTCGCGCCCGCCGCCGTGGATGTCGATCTGCGCGCCGAGATAGCGCATCGCCATCGCTGAGCATTCGATGTGCCAGCCGGGCCTTCCCGGTCCGAACCTCGAAGGCCACGCCGGCTCGCCGGGTCCTGAGGCGCGCCACAGCGGAAAGTCGAGCAAGTCGCGCTTGGCCTCCGGCCCGGTCGTGCCGAGCAACCCCTCATCGCGCAGCTTGTTCAACATCGAGCGGCGGGTGCGATGCGAAAGCCGGCCATAGCCCTTGAACCGCTTGACGTCGAAGTACAGGGCATCGGTGCGATACGCGTATCCCTTCGCGTTGAGGCTGGTGGCCGCGGCCAGGATGCGGCCGATCTCGTCCGAAACCCGCGGCATCACGTCCGGCGGGCGCCAGCCCAGCACGGTCATGTCGCGGATGTGGACCTTGGTCTCCCGGTCGGCGAGCTCGCGCCAGTCGATCCTGTCCCGGCGCGCCCGCTCGAACAGCGGGTCGTCGATGTCGGTGACGTTCTGGACATAGCGGACGCGCCCGCCCTTCGCCTCTACGAAACGCACGAGTACGTCGAAGGTCGAGAACGTGAACGCGTGGCCCATGTGACCCGAGTCATACGGCGTGACGCCGCAGACATAAAGGGTGAGCGGCGACCTGCGGCCGGTGGTCGCCGGCGCGAACGGAACCTTCCGCCGCGAGAGCGTGTCGTTCACGCGGATGCGCAGGCCCGCCTGGCGCATGGGGGCTTTCAGGTGCGTGTCAGCTGGACTTCCGCGCCGCCACGGAGGCGTCGGCGCGAAGCGCTTCGACCTTGTCGGTCGCCTCCCAGGGCACACCGAGGTCGTCGCGCCCGAAGTGGCCGTACGCGGCGGTCGGGCGGTAGATGGGCCGCAGCAGGTTCATGTTCGCGATGATCGCGCCCGGCCGCAGGTCGAAATGGCGGTGGACGAGCTGCAGGAGCTCCATCTCAGGAACGGTCCCCGTGCCAAAGGTCTCGACCGCGATCGAGGTCGGGTGGGATCGGCCGATGGCATACGAGACCTGCACCTCGCAGCGGTCCGCAAGCCCGGCGGCGACCAGGTTCTTGGCCACGTGCCGCGCGGCGTAGGCGGCCGAGCGGTCGACCTTGCTGGGGTCCTTGCCGCTGAACGCCCCGCCCCCGTGCCGCGCCACCCCGCCGTAGGTGTCGACGATGATCTTGCGCCCGGTCATGCCGGCGTCGGCGGCGGGACCGCCGACGATGAACTGACCGCTTGGGTTGACCATGATCTTGGTCTCGGCGTCGACGACCATCCCTTTCAGCACGGGGTCGATGACGAGATGCCGGACGCCCTCGGCCACCTCCTTCTGGGTCGCGCTGGCGGCATGGTGGGTCGACACGACGATGGCCTCGATGCGCTTGGGCTTGCCGAACTCGTACTCGACGGTCACCTGCGTCTTGCCGTCGGGCCGCAGGAAGCGAAGCGATTTGTCCTTGCGCACCTGCGCCAGGCGGTGCGAGAGCCGGTGCGCGAGCGAGATCGTGAGCGGCATGAGCTCAGGGGTCTCGCGGCAGGCAAAGCCGATCATCATGCCCTGGTCGCCGGCTCCCTGCAGCTCGAACGGGTCGTCCTCGAGCGTGCCTTCGCGCTCTTCGAGCGAGTGGTTCACGCTTGCGGCGATGTCCGGAGACTGCTCCTTGAGGTAGACCTGGATCAGCGCGTGGTCGGCGTCGAACCCGGTCGCCTCTTCGTCGTAGCCGATCTCGCGGATGGTGTCGCGGATGGTGCGCTGGATGTCGAGCTCGGCATGGGTGGTCACCTCGCCGATGACGATGCACAGACCCTTCGTGATCGCCGTCTCGCACGCGACGCGCGCGTGCGGATCTTGGGCGAGCATGCCGTCGAGGACCGCGTCGGAAACCTGGTCGCAGATCTTGTCGGGATGACCTTCGGTTACTGATTCAGAGGTCAGCAGGTAGGACGGAGAGGAGCCAAATGAAGTTGTCACAACGGGAGCCAATGATACCGTCGGCCTGCTTTGGGCTCGACGGCGAGCTAGGAACCGTTGTGGTGCCGGCTGTCCTCCGGTTCCTGGCCGAGAAGCTGGGCCTGAAGCGCGAAGATGTCGTCGAGCACGCGGTCGATGCGGCGGCCCTCCACGCGATGGTCGGCGATGACCCCGGCGCGTTCCAGGTGGCGGCGGAGCAATCTGCCGAGCGGCCCGTCGATGCGGGCCTGACCATGCATCTGGGCCTCCTCGAGCAGCTGGAGGCATCGGTCCAGGGCCAGCTGTCTCGACCTGTGCACCCTGACGCTCATTTCAGGCCGTCCCCAGGACCTCCACCCGGCCCGCGGACGTGACCCTGACGTATACGGTGTTGAGCGAGGGAAGCGGGTACTGCGGGTCGGTGGAGCGACCGTCGGGCGTAAAGGAAGCCGGGTGACACGGGCAATCGAGGTGGGCGGTGCCGCCGTTCCACCACAGCTCGCACGGCAGGTGCGAGCAGATCGACGACACGGCGGTCACGTGGTCGCCGCGGCGGAACAGGAACGCCCCGACGCTCCCTGCCGTGACGCGCTTGCCCTGGCCTTCTACGAGGTCGCTCAGCGCCGCGACGTCGATCCAGCGGCCGCTTATAGGGTTGATCGGTCCCCCACTTGCCGCTGCGACGTGCGCTGGTTCGAGCGCCCGCGCGACCAGGCTTCCGGTGGCCGCGCCCGCAGCCAGCCCGAGGCCTGCGACCAATGCTGCGCGCCTGGTGATCCAGCCATCGCTGGGCGCATCCTGCAGCAGCCGAGCCAGCCGCTTGCGGAAGGCGGGGCTCATGCGTACCGGCCCCTGCCGGGCCGCTGCGAGGCGGGCCGCCGCAGTGATGGCGGCCTTCTCCTCGGCGTCTCCCCCACGCAGCTTCAGCCGGCGGCCCCGCAGCAGGTCCGAGACGATCTTGTCGATTCGATTCTCGGACTTGTTCATTCCAGCACGACCCTGGCCGCGGCTCGCAGGGCACGCAGCTGCATCACCTTGACGGCGCCGACTGTCGAGTGCATCTCAGCGGCCACTTCCTTCAACGAATACCCGTGCAGGAAACGCAGCTCGAGAACCCGCCGGTAATTGTCGGAAAGCTCTGCCAGCACTCGCTGCACGGAAGCCACCCCCCGGTCGGGGTCGGCGCGGGGCGGGGTCACCAACGCGAGGTCGTCGCGCAGCTCGGCCTCGGACAGTCCCAGGCGGGTGCTCCAGAAACCTCCGAGGACTGAGCGGGCGGTCGCGAAAAGGTAGCCTCGAATCGAGCTCGCCGTCGCACCCTGGCGCAACCGGGGGATCGCCTTGAGCGCCACCTGCTGGGTGAGGTCCTCAGCATCAGCCCGGTTGCCGACGCGCGCGTAGATGAAGGCGTACACGAGCTCGAGCTCGTCGAGCGCGATGTCTGCGGCGCTCGGCGCGGCCGGCAGCTCGAGGATGTCTCCAGTCTCGCCCGCCCCCTCCTCCCCCGGCCGCACCCCGCTCACCGTCGGCCTAGGGCTCCTGGGCGGGGCGCGAGATCGACGTCAAGGACACTGTCACGACTCAAGTTCACTACCGCCGAAGGTTACTGGGAGGACACGCAGACCGCTCTGCGGGCCGGGTGCGAACCCGGCCCGCGAACGGGTGCCTCTACGCGTGCTTGATCGCCGGGGCCGGGCGCCGGCGCCGCCACAGCAGGTAGCCGAGCCCGAGCAGGACCAGGAACGGCCCGACCGCCCCAAGCCCGCTGACCACGTAGTCGATCGTCGTCACGAAGTTGTGAGCCGCTTGGCTCAGAGCGGTGGCGAAGCCCCAGCTGTCGGACTGGGCCTCCTGCACCGGCGCCCCGGACTCGGTGAGGGTCACGGCGATGGAGCTGAACGCGGTGTTCTGGTCCAGGTACTTGATCTGTCCCTCGAGCTGCTCGATCTGTCCTGTGATCTGGCCGACCTGGGTCTGGATGTTGATGATGTCACTGATCGAGGTCGCCCTGGCGAGGAGCGCGAGCATGGCGTCGCGCTGTGCCTGCGCATTGGCGAGGCGGGCGTTCAGGTCGACGTACTGCGCGCTGACGTCGGTCCCCGCGATGTGCTCGCTCTGGACCTTGCCCACCTTGGTGAGAAGGTCGATCGTGGTATCGAAGTTGGCCGCGGGGACCATGAAGTTGATGACGCCGGTGCGGATCTGGCTGTCGACCGGGCTGCTCTGCGCATCGGTGCCCGCGATGTAGCCCTGCTCGGACTCGACCAGCGAGCGGACCGAGGCCAGCTTGGAGTCGAAGGAACCCGAGTTGACCGTGATCGCGAGCTGTGCCTGGCGGATGACGGGCGGCCCCTGCAGGACCGGCACCGTGTCGGTGCCGGCGGGATTGGTCGTTCCGCCTCCCTGCGCCGGTTGGGCCGGTGCGGGGTTGGACTTGACCGGCTGTCCGGTGCTGGACTGGGCAGTGCCGTTCGCCGAGCGCAGGGCGAGCGAGCTGCCTGCGCCGGTGGTGCTGGCGGCGCCGCCGCAGGCGGCCGCCGCAGCCAGGATGGCGACTGTGACGATGAGCTTTTTCATGGTTCGGCCTCCTACGGAGTTGATGCCTTACCAAACGCCGGCCGGCCGGCCACGTAACATCGCGCCGTGCTCCAGGTCCGAAACCTCGCCGTCGACGTCGCGGCGCGACGCGTCCTGTCGGACGCGAGCTTCAACGTGGCTGCGGGGGACAAGGTCGGCCTGGTCGGCCGCAACGGCGCCGGCAAGACGAGCCTGCTCAAGGTGCTGGCGGGCGAGGACGACCCGGCCGCCGGGCTCGTCCTGAAGCAGGGAACGCTCGGGTACGTGCCCCAGAACCCGCGGCCGCGAGCCGACTCCACGACCACCGCGCTGGCGCACATCCTGTCGGGCCGCGGCCTGGATCGCGCCGCGATTCGCCTTGCCGAGCTGCACGCAGAGCTCGAGCATGACCACTCGCCTGCCGTCGTCGAGCGCTTTTCGGAGGCCGAGGAGAAATACCGGCTCGACGGCGGCTACTCCGCAGAATCGGACGCCCGCCGCATCGTCACCGGCCTGGGCCTGCGGCCCGACCGCGTCGACCTTCCCGTGAGCGTGCTCTCGGGCGGTGAAGGACGGCGAGTCGAGCTGGCCCGCGTCCTGTTCGCGGAAGCCGACCTCCTGCTCCTCGATGAGCCGACGAACCACCTCGACAGCGACGCCAAGACGTGGTTAATGGATTTTCTGCGCGACTACCGGGGGTCGGTGATCGTAGTGAGCCACGACCTGGTGCTGCTGGACGCTTCGATCACGCGCGTCCTTCACCTGGATGCCGGAAAGATGCGCGAATACCGCGGCACCTACTCGCAGTACCAGAAGGCCCGTGCGCTCGAGGAGAAACGACTCACTTCGCTGGCGCAGCGACAGGAGTCGGAGATCCAGCGGTTGAGCGTCCTGGCGGAAGTCATGCGGCGCCAGACACAGAAGCGGGCGAAGACTGCGAAGTCCATCTTCAAGCGCGTCGACCGCATGAAGGCGGAGCAGGTGTCAGCGCCGAAGCGCGAGCGCAAGGTGAAGGTCACGTTTCCTGAGCCTCCGCACAGTGGACGCGTGGTGCTGTCGGTGCACGGGCTCGCCAAGGGCTACGGCGGCCCGCTCGTGTTTCGCGACGTGAGCTTCGAGGTCGAGCGCGGGCAACGGATCGTAATCATGGGCCTCAACGGCGCCGGCAAGACGAGCCTGCTACGCATCCTCGCGGGCCAGAGCGAGCCGAGCTCGGGCAGCTTCCGACTGGGGCATGGTGTCTCGCTCGGCTACTACGCACAGGAGCACGAGGGCATCCGCAAGGGCGTGGCGGTGCTGGCCCACATGCGCGAGCAGTCGGACGCCGACGAGCGCATGCTGCGGGCACTGCTCGGTTCTTTCAACCTCACCGGGGACATCGCGCGGCAGGACGCCGGGACGCTGTCGGGCGGCGAGAAGACCAAGCTCGCGCTCGCTCAGCTCGTCGCGGGCAAGCACAACCTGCTGCTGCTGGACGAGCCCACCAACAACCTCGATCCTCCGTCGCGCACGGGCGTCGCCAAGGCGCTGGCCGCGTGGCCGGGAACGATGGTGATCGTCAGCCACGACCCCGAGTTCGTGGAAGCCCTGCAGCCGCAGCGGGTGCTGTTCATGCCGGAGGGCAGGGTCGACTACTGGGAGGAGGATCTCCTCGACGTCGTTTCCCTTGCCTGACCGCGCCACAGCGACAATAAGCACGTGAGCGCCGAGGTCCGCGAGGTCGTGATGCCGGAGCTGCAGGGCGCAGAGGAGATCACGGTAGGAGCCTGGAGCAAGAAGCGCGGCGAGCGAATCGACGAGGGCGAGACGCTGATGGAGGCCCACACGGACAAGGTGAACGCCGAGATCCCCTCCCCCGTCGGCGGCGTCGTCGAAGACCTGCTGCTCGAGGTCGGTGACCCCGTCAAGCCCGGCCAGCCGATCGCGAGGGTCGCGCCCGGCTAGCGGACCGGCGCGTCAGCTGGAGGCGGTGCTCGGGGCCGCCGGCTCGTCCTCGCCCAGCTTGCGCCCGAACCACCATGCGGCCGCGAGCAGGAGGATGACCAGGATCGCGATCGGGATCACAAAAGGCGAGATGGCGGCGGCGACCTGCTGATAGTGCTCGCCCAGGTTGTAGCCGGCGAAGGCCAGGGCGAAGTTCCAGGGGATCGCGCCCGCCAGCGTCGCGAGGATGAACCTCACGTAGCCGATGTCCGAGACGCCGGCGGGAAAGGAGATGTAGGTTCGCACGATCGGGAGAAGCCGGCCGGCAAACACCGCCCATAGGCCCCAGCGGTCGAAGAACCGGTGCGCGAGCCGAAGGTGGCCCTGGCGCAGGCCGAGCCAGCGGCCCGTCCGGCTGAGCACGAACCGGGTGCCGAAACGCCGCGTCAGGTAGAAGGCGATCAGAGAACCGACGAGGTTGGCGGCGCTCGCCACCAGCACGACCAGCACGAAATTGAGCTTCCCCTGCGAGGCCAGCGCCCCGCCTAGCGGGACGACGACCTCGCTCGAGATCGGCAGGCCACAGCTCTCGCCGGCCATCGTGATGAAGATGGCGATGAGGCCGTAGCTGGCGACCAGGTGAGTGAGCGTGCTCGTCATAGGGTTTGACCGGTGGTCGAATTCACAACGCGGAAGGGTAGAGTGCGCACCTGCTGGTCGTCGACCATGATCTCGAAGTTGTAGAAGCCGGCGTGCGGGATCGCAACCCCCGCGAGGTTGATGACGATGCTCGCGGCGAGGTCCCAGCCGTGCGGGTAGTCGGCTGGCACCTGGCGCGGCGGAAGGGTCAGCATGATCGGCTGCGGCAGCACCGCCCGGCCATCCTCGTCGGTGCAGTGGACCTCGACCTTGTGTGCGCGCTCTGTCTCGAGCCTGGTGGTCAAGAGGCGGATCACGATGGACCCCCCGAACACCGTGGGGAACTGTTCGCGGACGAGCGTGTCGATCCCGGCGCCGAGGATGTACACGAGCCCGCCGGGCGGAGCTTCAGCGGCGCTGGCCAGCAGCGCCCAGTCGAGCCTCATTCGAATCGCATTATCGACGGTTGTCGGAGATGGCCCCGATCAGGCAGGCGTCATCGAGCGCAGCATCTTCTCGTCGATTCACCTGTGGTCTTGCGCGACCAGGGTGCGGAGCAGGTAGTACTCGGAGACAGGCCGATCGTCGGTGATGAGCGCCCCGAGACCGACGAAAGCGTCGTCCTGCGAGTCCTTCAACCAATCCTGGCGCATGACCAGTGCGGCCCAGCCGGCGCCGTCGAGATTGGGGTCGTCAGGGGCCGTCGCAAGGTCGGATGCCGCGGAAGCGGAGCATGGTGCGGTCGCTGGACCAGGCGGGCAGGCGCATCGGAGAGCTGTATGCGGCCAACACGCTCGGTGCCGTGGCCGGCACCGTTCACGCAGGTTACGTGTTGATCGAGCTGATCGGACTCAGCCGGACCGCACTGGTGGCAGTCGGCCTCAACCTTCTCGCCGACGGGGTAGCGCTTGTTGTGAGCCGGCGCGCGGCTACGATCGCGGACGCCCGGTTGGTCAGCTCAACCGTCCGCCCGAAGCAGACCTTGTATTGCAAGGCTCCTTGCGTTACCATGCCCCCATGCCGATCGAGGGGTTGGCGACCCAGCTGCGCAAAGGCGTCATCGAGTACTGCGTGCTGGCCATGCTCAACGAGAAACCGCGCTACGGCGGCGAGCTCGTGCAGCTGCTCAGCCGCAATGGCGGGCTGCTGGTCAGCGAGGGCACCATCTATCCGCTCCTCAGCCGCATGCGGGCGGACGGCCTCGTCGAGACCGAATGGCGGGAGACCGCGGGCGGCTCGCCCAGGCGCTACTACAGCCTGACCAGGGGCGGGCAGCAGGCGGTGACCGACTTCCACCGTGAGTGGCTTCGATTCCGCGACACGGTCGACGGCATCTTCGGCAACCAGGGAGGACGAAGACGGTGAGCACACCCCTTGCGGACCGGTTGGTGTCGGACTACCTGCAGCGCCTCGACGCCGCACTTGCCGGAGTTTCGCCGGACCGGCGAGACGAGATCGTGGGCGAGATCCGCAGCCACATCCAGGAGCAGCGCGGGGCACTGCCCGATGAGACGGACGCCGACGTCTACAACCTGCTCGAGCGGGTGGGCGAGCCGTACGCGCTCGCGGCCGCGGCTCGCTCGGAATCGAGCGCGCCCCTCGAGCCAGTCAGCGCCCGCAGCCGCGTCGGCGCCGTCGAGATCCTGGCCCTGGTGCTGACCCCATTGATCTGGCCGGTCGGCGTGATCCTGCTCTGGACCTCGTCGGCCTGGAACACGCGCGACAAGCTCATCGCCACGCTGGTTCCCCCGGGAGGTTACCTCGGGCTTCTTGTAGCTTTCTCAATCCTGGAGTTCGCCGCATTCAGCTCGGTAACGGTCAGCTCGTGTGGCGGCAGCATCACCGACTCGCACGGCAACGTGATCAACCAGGCCTGCACCGGCCCTGCCCCTCCGCCAGGCTGGGAGCAGGCCCTCATCACGATCGCAGCCGTCGGGGTCGCCGTAATACTGCTTTTGCTTCCGGTACTCGTCGGGATCTACATGGCGCGACGGCTGGCCCGGCGAGAATCCTGATTCGACGGGCTGCCTCCGAATTTTGGTGGGCCCGGATGGATTCGAACCATCGACCAGACGATTATGAGTCGCCCGCTCTAACCAGCTGAGCTACGGGCCCGCGGGCTGAGTCTATCCGGCGCCCGGCGCACACGGTGGACGGTCCCGAATCGTGCGGCAGATGCAATTCAATACGATTGCGGCGGGGATAGTGGTCTGATGCTTGCTCTCGGTTTGCTGGTCCTGCGGGTTGTGATCGGCCTCATCGTGGCCGCCCACGGCGCGCAAAAGCTCCTCGGATGGTGGGGCGGTCCCGGCATGACCGGCTGGACGGCCGCGATGACCCGCATGCGCATCCGGCCCGCCGCACCATGGGCGTGGCTGTCCGCGCTTTCGGAGCTCCTCGGAGGCCTGGGTCTCGCGCTCGGGCTCCTGACGCCGCTGCCCAGCTTCGGCATCGTGGCGGCGATGCTGGTGGCGATCGCGCTGGTCCACTGGCCGAACGGGTTCTGGAACGGCAAACGAGGTTACGAGTTCAACCTCTCACTGCTGGCTCCGGCAGTCGCGATCGCCCTTACCGGGCCAGGTGCCTACTCGCTCGACTCCGCGTTCGGAATCCACCTCCCCGAGCCTCTCACCTTCGTGGTCGTCGGGCTGGCCACGCTGGCCGGGGTGGCCGTGGCGGTCGGAACGAGAAGCAAGCCGGTCGTCGAGGCCAAGCCCGGAGCGGCCTGACCGAACCGAACCTCACCCAGCAGCTGTGGATTCAACCTCGTTGCCGTCCGGTACGAGCTTCTGAAGGGTAGTACCTCCCTTGACTGTCAGGTGCTCCGTGCCGAGTTGATCGCGGCCGCCAGCTCACTCGCACCCGGGTATCTTGCGTGCAGCACCAGCACTCACTGCCTCGGAACGTTCGAATTGAACAGCATCGCCCAACGAAGAGCTTGGTCGTTGGTGATTGAAACGTCGCCTCCGGCACGCACGATAACGACCAGGTTGTTGATTCGCCACACAAAGGCGTATGCCTTTGGTGCGGTGCCCATCGCGAACTGGGGCGCGATGAAAGCGTTCGTCGCGGACCTCGCCCCCGAAGGAGGAGGGAGATCGCCGGCTGAGGCCGCGCCCGTGAAGCCAAGTGAGGTGAGCGCGTCGATGTAGCGCTGCATGGCGTCGCCAGCAGTCTGGGCCGACCTCAGCCGAGACCCTGACGACGTTTAGCCCTGGCGCGCCCGGATCGCCGATCGTCGCGCGCTGCCCGGCGACGAAGCCATTTGTGTCCACGAGCGGTGCCTCGAGAGGGTTGGGGTTGGTGGTCGGTCCGTAGGGACCCGTCAGATCCTGGCGAGTGGCTGTCTGCCACCCGTCCGTCTGAGACGGCGTCGGCATGATTGCCGCTAGATCAGAGGCCGCATATGTTCTTGAAGCGACAGGCGTCGGGCTGGTATCTGCCGTGGGGCCAGGATTCGAGACGGCTCTCGGCGTGGCGCTTTGACACGAGACAAGTAAGGTGCTTGCGCACATTGCGACTAGCGCCTTACCAGCGGTTCTCAGAAGCTGACCCTGTCGCGCCATGCAAGCAAATTGTTCAAGCGTTCAGATCATCTGTCTTGGGACGGTTGGCTGTACTTTCGAATTCCGTCTGGTTCAGACCTTGTCACCCGAGTAATCGCGGTCTTGAGAAATGACCTCAACTTCGTTCCCGTCTGGTAATGGCTGACCAATGTAGTTCTTAGCCGTAAGCACTCCCTTTCGTTCCAAAGCGTGGCAAACGACAATGTGCCCGTGAGTAGGCGGCGCATCGTACTTGCCGTCGTCGCCGTGTTCGTCATTCTGGCCGCTGCGATCTCGCTCAGCCCCGCGCGGCTGATCGAAGCGAACGTTGATGGTCCGCCGGTGAAAGTCGAGGTTGTCGGCGTTGCGCAAATTTTCGTCCCGTGCCCCGACACCAAGACGACCTGGTGCCGTTCCTGCGCCTGATACCACGGGACGTCGTGGTGACCAACAACCGCGATAGTTCGATCCTGCGCAGGCTCAGCGTCTCCGGCGACATTGTCGTCCTGATCCGAAGAGACGGCGTCCTATATGGCCCGCCTGGTAGCTCTTATGGGCCCGCGCCTGTGAACGGCTGCGCCTAAGCGGGGCCGATCACCTCGACCTCATTGTTGTCCGGGTCGTCAACATAGAACGTGCGCACGCCCTTGAGCACGGGATGAACGCCCGACCGAACCTCGAGGCCCGCAGCTTCCAAGCGCCGCATCAGGGCGTCATAGTCGCCGGCTTCGACGCGGAACGCGATGTGATGCAGCACGCGCTTCGCCTTCTCACGCGGGAACTCTTGCGAACGGTCTGGGTGTGGGACCAGGACGATCATCTCGGGCACCCCGCCCCCTGGATCGGCCGCGCGGAGGAACTTGTTCGGCAGCGCGGGCGGAGAGATGACCTCGAGGCCGAGCAGGTCGCGGTAGAAATGCAGCGCGGCGTCCATGTCATGCGCCCACAGCACGATCTCGGCCAGGCCGGCCACGCGGGTCATGCGGCGACGGCCGTCACCATGGCGGCGAGGTTGATGTCCTTCGCGCGCGGCGGCACCGAGCATCCTGGTGCGAGCACGAGGCCTCGTCCGCCCGTCTCCGCCACGGCGCGGCGAGCTTCGGCCTCCACCTCCGGGGGCGGACCGTAGAGGAGGCTTGCGCGCTGCCCGAGACCGCCCATCACGGCGCGCCCGACGATCTCGCGACCTTCGGCCAGCGACGGGTTGCCCTGGTTGTGGACCGACCAGCTGACCACCTGCACCGGCAGGTCGCGCGCGATTCCGAAATTAAGCTTCGATCCGCACAGGTGCAGGACATTGAACCAGGCCTCTTTGGGCAGGCGCTTGAGCACGCTGAGGTCGTAGGGCAGGACGAGCTCTCGATACACCGCCTCGGGCAAGACATCCTTTCCCGCATAGCCGGAGATCGCGTAGAAGATGCCGGCCGCGCCCGCCTCGACCGACCTGCGGCTGAAATCGGCCAGCGCGTCCGCGATCTTGTCCAGCGCGGGCCGCACCAGCTCGGGGTTCTTGCGCAGCTCGCGTAGCACGCGCGCCTGGGATTTGCCGACGAGATAGCCGCCCACCGTGATCGGGCTGAACACTGTTTGGATCACGGGAACGTCGGGACTCAGCTCCTTCGCCACGAGCCGGATCGACTCGACCTGGTCGTCCAGGGCCTTCCGGTTGACGAGCCCCACGTTCTTCCACGATTCGAGGTCGGGCACGGCTTCACGGACGAGCACCGGGGCTCGCATCCGGTGGCCCGACGGTCTGTACTCCGATCCGAAGGCCTCCGCGAAGCAGCTCGCCCGAGGTTGGAACTTGACGAAGTCCCACCCGAACTGGCGGGCACGACCGACGGTGATCGCGGCCAGCGCCTCGGGCGACCACTCCTCCCGGTACGTATGGCCCCATGCTCCGACCGGGGGCCTGTCCGCCACACCCATCGCGATCGCCGCCTCGACGCGTTCCCTGCCTGTCATCAGTTCGAGTTTAAGCTGGACTCGATGACGGACATCGAGACGGAGGCGGCCCGGCTGCGCGCCGCGGCAGAGGCGAAGCCTTTGAAGCTCCCGGTCAACCGCCGTGTCGATGAGAGCCATCACACGATTACCGACGACGGCCTGTCGGTCTGGTACACGATCCAGGTCTCGCGCCACAGCCGGATCCAGGAGGCGATCTTCGAGCGCATGGACGGCATGCCTTCGGACGAGGAGTGCCGCCGGTGGCTCGACCTGCTCATCGTCGGTGCCGAAGCGATCGAGGCGCCCGGATTGCCGGACGCGATGACCCGCCGCTTCGAGGCTTTCGAGCACAACCCGGATGGCGAGGCGCCGATCGCCTGATGGCGCTTGCCGAGGGGGCCGCCGTGGAGCTGCGCCGCATCGTCGGCCGCGAGTCGGTGATCGATTCCGCGAACGACCTCCGCATCTTCGAGCGCGACGCTTCGATCGAGGGAGCTCTGCCCGACGCGGTGGTCCTGCCGTCGACCACGCAGCACGTCAGCGACGTGATCAAGGTCGCGGCCAGGCACAAGATCCCGGTCGTTCCGCGCGGAGCCGGCACCGGGCTCTCCGGTGGCGCAGTCACCATCCGTGGCGGCATCGCGCTGCAGGTGTCGCGCATGCGCGGCATCGAGATCGATACCGTCGCCCAGACTGCCCTGGTCGAGCCCGGGGTGGTCAACAAGGAGCTCACCCTGGTCGCGGCTCGGCACGGCCTGTTCTACGCTCCAGACCCTTCGAGCCAGAACGCATGCACCATCGGCGGCAACGCCGCCGAGAACTCAGGCGGCCCTCACTGCCTCTACTACGGTGTGACGACCAACCACGTCCTGGGAATGGAGGTCGTCTTCGCCGATGGGAGCGTGCACTGGGTGAGCGGAGACTCGCCGGAGCGGATCGGCCTTGACCTGTGCGGCGTGCTGGTCGGTTCCGAAGGGACGCTGTGCGCCATCACCAAGATCAAGGTGCGGCTGCTGCGCATCCCGCCCACCGTGGCCACCCTGCTCGCGGCCTTTCCCACCATCGAGGCCGCGAGCCACGCGGTGTCGGCGGTCATCGCGCGCGGCATCGTCCCCGCCGCCCTGGAGATGATGGACCAGGTCACCGTCGGCGCGGTCGAGGCCCATTACCACGCGGGCTATCCGACCGACGCGGGCGCCGTGCTGCTGGTCGAGGTGGACGGGATCGCGGAGTCGACTCGCGAGCTGATCGCCGCGATCCGCGACGTGCTCGCCAAGAACGAGGGCTACGCGATGCGCGAGGCGGAGACCCCGGCGGAACGCGACCTGCTCTGGGCTGGGCGCAAGGGCGCGATCGGTGCGCTTGGCCGCATCAAACCCAACTATTACCTCCACGACGGAGTCGTGCCGCGCTCGCGCTTGCCGCAGGTCCTGTCGGCGGTCGGCGAGATCGGCGAGCACTACGGGCTGCCCGTGGCCAACGTATTTCACGCCGGCGACGGGAACCTCCACCCCAACATCCTTTTCGACCTGCGCGAGTCCGGCATCATGCACCAGGTCGAGGACGCGGGCGAGGAGATGCTGCGGGCCGTTGTAGAGCTCGGCGGGGCCCTGTCCGGGGAGCACGGGATCGGCCTCGAGAAGTCCGCGTACATGCCCTGGGTCTTCAGTCCCGACGACCTCGACTCGATGCATCGCGTGAAGGACGTGCTCGACGAGGACGGCATCTTGAACCCGGGCAAGATCTTCCCGGACCCATCTCGAAAGTCGATCCGCCTCGCCGGCCGCACCGGCGTCGCGATCGAGGCGAAATGGTGGTGAGCGCCGGCCCGAGGGTCGAGCAACCCGCGTCTGCGGAAGAGCTCGCAAGCCGCTTGCTCGAGGCGGCCGCCTCGCACGCCGCGGTCCTGCCCGTGGGCGGCGGGCGGGCCCGTGCCATGGGCGACCCCGCCACGAGATGCGATATCGAGCTGCACACGTCCCGGCTCGATCGCGTGCTCGAGCACTCGCAGGCTGACATGGTGGTGAGCGTCGAGGCCGGCATCACGCTCGAGGCGCTGCAGGAGGAGCTCGGCAAGGCCGGCCAGTTCCTGCCGCTCGACCCGTTCAACTCGCCGGGACACACCATCGGCGGGCTGCTGGCCACCGGGTGGACCGGTCCTCTCCGCCTGCGCTACGGCTCGCCGCGCGACTTCCTCATCGGCATCCGCGTCGCGCTGCCCGACGGCAAGCTCGCCAGCGCGGGCGGCCGGGTGGTGAAGAACGTCAGCGGATACGACCTCATGAAGCTGCACTACGGCGCCCTCGGCACTCTCGGCGTGATCGTGGCGGCGTCGTTCAAAGTATTTCCACGACCCCTGCGCGACGTCACCCTCGAGACGACGTTCGAATCTCGCGACGAGGCCTGGAGCGCGGCGGCCCGTGCGCTCGCGATGCCGCTCGGGCCTTCGGCGCTGGAGCTCTTCTCGGACGGTCGTCTGCTGGCGCGCTTCACGGGGAGTCCCGACGCCGTCGAGCGCACCTCCACCGACCTGGGATGGAAGCCCGGGCCGGCCTCGGTCTGGGTCGAGCATTCGCGACGGGCGTCTGAGCGATGGGCGCGCTTCGCGGTGCCACCCCAGGATCTGAGGCGCGTGCTCGATTCGCTGCCGGGCGACGCGCAGTGGTGGGCGTCGCCCGGGGTGGGCGTGGCGCACTGGTCGATCGAGACCGACGCTGACGGCGTTCGCGCAGCCCGGGCCGTGGCCGAAGCGGCGCGCGGGACGCTGGTCCTGATGGCCGCGCCGGCGGACTTCGTGCGCGAGGTCGGCGCTTGGGGCACGCCTCCGGCGACTCTTGACATCATGCGCAGGCTCAAGCGGGCCTTCGATCCGGATGCCACCCTCAACCCCGGTAGATTCGTCGTTTGACCACCCCTTTCAGCCGTCTTAGCGATGATGACCTCGCCACATGCGTGCACTGCGGTCTGTGCCTCGACGCATGCCCCACGTTTCGCACCACCGGACTCGAAACAGAGTCGCCACGTGGGCGGATCTACCTGATGACGCAGTGGAAACGCGGCACCATGCCATTCGACGAAGGCCAGGTCCGCCACATCGACCTCTGCCTGGGCTGCCGAACCTGCGAGGCCGTGTGCCCTTCGGGCGTGCCTTACGGCCGGATCATCGAGGCCGGACGAGCCGACGTCGAAGATGTAAGGCGGCCGACGTTCAAGCGAAGGGCGAGCCGCTTTGCGCTGCGACAGCTGCTGGCTCACCCGGGACGCCTGCGTGCCGTGGGGTCTGCGACGCGGGCGGCGCAGGCGCTGCGGCTAACGTCCGCGGTGCCCTCAGGTCGGCAGCTGCCACCTCTGCACGCGCCGTTCCGTCCACCCTCCGGAAACGTCGCCCCGGCCATCGGCGAGCGCAAGCACCGCGTGGCGTTCCTGGTCGGATGTGTGATGCCGATCATCTATCCACAATCGCACCGCGCGGCGGTGAGGCTGCTGCAGCTCGCCGGATGCGAGGTGTGGTTCCCTCCCGGCGAGCGATGCTGCGGCGCGCTGCTCGCGCACAACGGAGACCTCGAGGGAGCGGAGACGCTGCGCGACGCCAACATGCGCATGTACGCGGCGGGAAGCTTCGATGCGCTGGTCGTCGACTCTGCGGGGTGCGGTGCGCACCTCAAAGATTTCTACCCTGGGCTCAAGGGCAAGGTGAAAGACCTCAGCGAGTGGCTGGCGGACACCGGCCTGCCCGAACCCAAGCGCGAGGTGAGGATGCGTGTGAGCTACCAGGACGCCTGCCATCTCGCTCATGCGCAGCACATTCGCAGGCAGCCGCGGGACCTCATTCGATCGATGCCCGGGGTGGAGCTGGTGGAGATGCGCCATCCCGAGATCTGCTGCGGGGCGGCGGGGCTCTACGCCACGCTCGAACCCGACATGTCCAACCGCATTCTCGCGGAGAAGCTGGACGACCTGGCGGGCACCGAGGCCGGCGTCGTGGTCGCCGCCAACCCCGGCTGCCAGATGCAGCTCGAGTCAGGCCTTCGCGCGCGCGGCTCGAGCATGAAGGTGGAGCACCTGGCCGAGCTGTTGGCCCGAGCGTACTGAAGCAAGCTCCTCCCCACCGGCCCTTCGGGCCACCTCCCCACCAGTGGGGAGGTTCTGGCTGTTAGAGCTTTAGTTTCGGCAGGACGGCGGTCTTGGTCACGTCGACCTCGACGCGCGCCACCGCCAGGGTCACGTTGTCCGGCGCGCCCAGCTCCCGGCACCGCTCGATGACGCGCTCGGCGCCCCGGTCGAGGTTTCCGTCCTTGAGCAGCAGGCGACCCATCTCCTCGACCGACACGCCCGCCGTCTCCACGCCGTCGCTGCACAGAACGATCGCGTCGCCTTCCTCCAGCCGCATCTTGTCGGTGAAGGACTGGATCTGCTCCCAAACGCCGATGGCGCGCGTGAGTCGGTGCTTGAGCGGATGAGTGGCGGCCTCCTCCGGCTTGATGACACCGAGCCGCACCTGCTCAGCCGGCCACGAATGGTCCTGCGAGATGAGCGTCGCGTCCCCCTCGCGGAACAGGTAGGCGGGGCTGTCGCCGACGTTGAGCAGGCCAAGCTCGCCATTGCGGATTGCTGCGACCACCATCGTGCTGCCCATCCCAGCCCAGTCGGGGTTATCGCGGGCCGCCTCGAACACTGCGCGATTCGCCTCCTTGCATGCACGCTTCAAGCGCTCGACGTCCGGCCCTTCCTGGCCGTCCTCGGAAAGGATCTTCGTCAGCGTCTTGACCGCGATCGAGCTCGCCTGCTGCCCGGCAGCGTGGCCGCCCATCCCGTCGCACACGACGAGCAGCGTGTCGAGGCCGGCCTTGTTGCGCCAGACCACGACCGAGTCCTCGTTCTCCTCACGTTCGAGACCGGGGTCCGTGGCCCACGCGATCCGTAGCCGCATCAGTAGTGAACGGACGGCTCGTACCGGCGGGTCACCACCTTCCGAGAATCGAGAATCACTAGGCCCCGAGAAGCGAGAACTGGACCGCGTTCTGTCCGACGGTGATGCGGTCGCCGTGGTTGAGCTGCTTCTCCTGCACCGGCTCGCCGTTGACGAGCGTGCCGTTCGTGCTGCCGAGGTCGACGATCCAGAACTGGTCGCCTCGGCGCTCGAGACGGGCATGGTGGCCGCTGGTCGCCGGGTCGCGCAGGATGACGTCGTTGTCGGGAGACCGTCCCATCCTGAGCGCGTGGTCGCCAGCGCGGTGGCTGTGGCCCGCGTCGGGACCTGACTCGATCGTCAGCTCGCCTTGCGCGCCTGCGCCCGGGCTCACCTCGGCCGCAGCTGCCGCCTGGCCGATCGCCATGGTCTCGGCCACGGCGGGCGGTGCCGCCGGGGGCGGCTGCCAGGCGGGCATCAGGGTGGTCGACTCGCGCTGAGCCGCGGTTTCAGGGCCCATCATCATCGTGGCCGCGACGTCGGGTTGGGCGGGCGCGGGGGCTTCGGCGGCAGGCTCCGCGGACTGCGACCCGGCGACCAGGTCGCCGTCGGTGGCGGAGGGCTCCTGCGGCTGGGCTGCCGGAGCGGCTTCTTCGGCGGGCGGGGCGGGCGGCGCTTCAGGGGCGGACCATGCCGCCGTTCCGGGCGGGCCCCATGCGGGTGCCGGCGCAGGCGCCTCGGCAGGCGCGGCCGCGGCGGCAGGGGCGGACCACGACGGGGCCGGAGGAGCTGCGGGCTCCTCGGTCTTGGGGACATCCCATGACGGAGCCGCCGGTTCGTTCCAGGCCGGCGCCGGGGAACTCGACGGCGACGAGGCCCCCGGCGCGTCCCACGATGGAGCGACGGTCGGCGGTGCGGACTGGCCGGCCGCGGCCGGGGCTCCCCAGTCGCTCGAGCCCGGCGCCGACTCCGGCGCTGCGGCGGCGGGAGCCGCCGGAGGGTTCCAGGACGGAGCCGACGGCGTGACGGTTTGAGACTCGGGTGCCGGCGTGCCCCAGGCGGGCACCGCGGGAGTGCCGGGACGCGAGGGTTCGACCGGTGGTCCGGCGGGCGGAGCCGGGGGTGCGGCCCAACCCGCCGCGGGCGCGGCCGGAGCTCCCCAGGCGGGCGCGGGCGCGGCGGGGACGGGCGCCTCCCAGGCCGGTGAAGATGGCGTAGGCGACGACGGCGCGGCGGGCGCCGCAGGCTGCGGCGGCACGCCCCAAGCTGGCGCCGGGGCGCCGGTCGGGGGCGAGGCCGGTGCGGCGGGCGGGCCAGGAGCGGCCGCGGGGGCGGGCGCGCCCCAGGTGGGGCCGCCAGGACCGGGCGGCGGAGGCGGCGCGGCCGGGGCTCCCCAGGTGGGGGCCGGAGCGGGCGCCCCAGGCGGTGCGGGCGGCGGACCGGCGGGCGCTCCCCACGACGGTGATGCAGCGGGGGCGGCGCCGGCAGGCGACGGCGGAGCGCCCCAGGTGCCCTGGGCGGGGCGTGCCGCAGGCTGCTCCCACGCCGAGCCAGGAGGGGCCGGCGGCTGAACGACCATGGTCGGCGCGACGGGGCTGGGTGCTCGAGACGCGGGTGTCGGCGGCGCCCAGGTGGCCGCGACCCCTGCCGTCTGCTTGGCCGGGGCGGCCGGGCGCACGGGGGGCGCCACTTTCTTCTTACGCCTGCTGCGACTCCTCATCAAAAGAATGGCGGCGATGAGGGCGACCAGCGCCAGGAGGATGTATGCGTATTGAAGCGGCATGCGGTGGAGGGCCTCCCTTTCGCCTAACCAGGCATTCGATCTATGAACAAAATGTCCGACTGCGTAGTGCTGAAGTATGCCATCCGGTCAAGCGAACTTCAGCCTTTCTCGTTCGATCCAGAGCCTTTCATGCGCCGGTCGGGCCCTCGATCACGAGCCGGCCCGAGGCCACGCCGGGGACGGTGATGTCGGCCTCGAGGGAATGGCCCCCGCTCGCCAGCGGCTCGCCGGTGACCACGTGGATGACGAGTCGGCGGCCCAGGGGCATGTCCAGCCTTTTGGGCAGTGGCGCCAGGCCGGCGCTGGTCTCGATGCTCAGATCGTGCCTGGCCAGCACGACCCCGTCGAGCCGCAGGCCCGCGACTCCGACCAGCACGGCGGGGCGCGTGCGGTTTTCGAGGGCAAAGCTCAGGCCTTCCTTTTCGGACCGCAAGCTCCTCAGGTCCGCGAGCCTGTCCGCGAGGTAACCCGGAATCTCCGGGCGCGGGCGCAGAGGCGGAAGGTTGGAGGTGACCGTGAACTCGAGCTCCGAGCGGTCGACCAGTTGGCCGGCCACGGTCAGACTGGCTTCAAGCACGTAGACGCCCTCCGCCGCGAGAGGCAGGCTCAGGGTCGTCGCGTTGACCGCGGGCTCGAACGCCGTGGGAATCTCCACCTCCGCCGCGCCCGCGTAAGACTTGCGGGTCACCACGTCGCGAATGCGGTTCACGCCCCGCGCCGCCGCGCCACGCTCGCGCGCGACGGACCAGCGGACCGTCCCGCGCCCGTTGAGCGCCGGGTCGTCGTTGACGACGACCAGTCGCGCCGCGAATGGGACGCCGGGCTTCTGCAGGACGCCGAATGGACGGTCGGGTTCGAAGGCAAGCGGCTCGATGATCAGGCGCGTCGCCTTGAACGCGCGCGCCAGCGCTGCGAGCGCGGCCTTGGGCCGGCGCGCTCCGTCGAGCAGCCCGAATCCGATCGCGGGGAAAGGGTCGACGAGATGAAACACGAATGCTCCCCAGCACGACTCGAATTTGCGGGTCCGCAGGTGCTCGGCCGCGAACCGCACCACCTCTGCCTGGTACGACTGCGACGCCTCGACGTACGACTCGAGGCTCTGATGCGCCGACGGGAGCCCGGCTCCGCGCTCCGCCCAGTTGAGAGGCTGGAATCCCGCGTATCTCCACGACGGTTCGTCGTCCGCGACCGGCCACCCGCGGCCGATGGCGTCCCACGCGGGCGAATCGGCCGCCGGCAGGGCCTGGGCGCCGAATGCGCCTGCGATCAGAGGCTCAACCTGGGCGAGATCTCGCCACGAGCCGGACGACCACCCGAGCATGAGAGGCAGGTCGACGTCGCCCGACGCGGCAAGCGCCGGCCGGCTTGGGTCGAGGCGCTCGAACGACGCTTTCAGCTCCTGGTCGACCGAGTGGTTCTGGCGGACCGCGTGCACGTCGCCCAGGTCGAAGTTGGTCGCCAGCCACGGCGGATCGTCGTGCGCGATCCAAAGGGTGACCGACGGCCGGTTGTGCAGCATCGCGACCATCTCGGACTGCTGCTCGCGGGCAGAGGTCTCGAAAAAACGCGCGTCGTCGAGCCTGGCGTGGTGGACATACGTCCCGGTCAGCGGGAGCTCCTGGAACACGAGCATCCCGGCGGCGTCCGCTTCGCGGTAGAACTCCTCCGGGAGGACGTTGGCGACCACCCGGATCGCGTCGATGTTGGCCTCCTTCGCGATAGCGAGGTCGCTTTCGAACCTCGCGCCGCCGAGCTCGTCCAGCCGCCACGAAGGCGCGTAGCACGCGCCCCGCAGGAACATCGGGCGGCCGTTGACGGCAAGGCTCCAGCGCCGAGGACCGACGTCCCACGTGAGGTCTCGGAACGCGAAGGTGTCGTCGACCCGCGACGACTCAATCCCGTCGGCGGTGCGGGCGGCCAGCTCGGCGCGATACACCGGTTGCTCCCCGAACCGCCATGGCTCCCAGCGGCGCGCGCCGTGAAACGCGAGGTGCATCGACACCGTCTCCTCCACACCGCCCGCGAGCCGGATCTCGCGGCGCAGGCGCAGCGGTTCGCGTCCCGGGCCTGGGACTACGAGCTCGACCTCGCCTTCCATCTGCCGGCCGTCGAGGTTGCGAAGCCGCGCCTCGACCTCGAGGCGGCCGTCGCCTCCCTCGAAGCGCGGCTTGAGGCGCAGCCAGTCGATCGTGATCGGCCCCACGTACTCGAGCTCGACCGGCCGCCACAACCCGAGCGGCACCTCGATTCGATACGGGTCCGGCAAGCTCGCGTACGCGGACGCCGGATAGGGCTTGAGGTCGCCGTCGTTGAACAGGCCCATGATGTGCCGCTTTCTGTCGGGCTCCACCTCGACCGGGGATTCGCAGCAGATCACCAGCATGTTCTCCGGCTTCAGGTACGGCGTCAGGTCGAACCCGAACGGGGCGAAATAGCCGTAGTGGGAGCCCAGGAGGCGGCCGTTGAGCCACACGTTGGTGGCGAGAAAGGCGCCCCCGATGCGCAGGACGACGCGGCCGGTATGGTCCGGCCTCGGAAACTCGGTTCGATACCAGACCGCCTGCCGCCCTTCCTGGGCGGCGAGCTGTCGCGGTACCTCGATCGGCTTCCACCCCGAGCCGCGGCCGATGGGTAGCCGCTCCGCCTCGCCTTCGCCGAGCGGCATCCAGAGCGCCTCCCACGCCGTGAGCTCACGGCGGCCTGCCGCGCGCTGCGCCATAGGGAGGAACAGGCAGTCGCTCATCGACGCCCCACGTAGGCCCCGTCCGCCGTGCTGCAGAAGAGCACCGGGCGGTCGAGCGAGGCCGCGAACGGTAGCGCCTGCTCGCGGTCGACGAGCGCGAGGACGCTGCCGCCAAAGCCCGCTCCCATGATCCGGGCGCCGCGGCAGCCCGGACCAAGTCGCGCCCTCTCGACCAGCGCGTCGACCGTCGGCGTTGACACCTCGAAATCGTCGCGCAGGCTCTGGTGCGACTCATTGAGGAGCACGCCGATGCGGTCGAAGTCGCGGCCTCGCAGCGCGTCGACGAATGAATGCACTCGGGCGATCTCGGAGTCGACGTGCCGGCGGCGTCTGGGGTCTCCAGACTCGGCCTCGCGGCGGCGCTGGTTATAGGGCGTCGAAGCGAGGGACCGATGCTCACCGGAGTCGATCACGGCGATGGCGAGCTCGTCCGGAAACGGGACCGCCTCGTAGCGCAGCGTCGCGCAGTCGAGCAGCAGCGCGTGACCGCGCCGGCCCAGGGCGGACGCGAACTGGTCCATCACGCCGACCTGCACTCCGGTGGCCTTCTGCTCGGCGCGCTGGCAGGCCAGGGCCGCCTCTTCGCCGTCCATCGCCGGCCTGAGTCCGGCCGCGACCGCGACCAGGAGCGCGGCCGACGAGCTGATTCCCGCGCCGGGCGGAACCTCGGACTCGACCTCCACCGCCTGGGGTGCAGCGCCGAGCTCCTCACCCACCGCGCGAACGTACGCGAGCCCTCCGGCGACCTCGCTCTGAATCGACCACTCGGACGCCGCGTGGCCGGTGACATGCGTGTAGCGGTCCACGGCGGCGGGCAGGACGACGCCGCCCAGGTAGTCGACGTGCTCACCGATCAGGTTCACACGACCCGGGGCGCGCCCCTCCCACGACCGCGAGGACACGTTCAGAGGGCGCGCAGCTCCGCCGCGGTGTCCTCTGCGCGGGCATCCATGATGAAGGCGCCGGCGCCGATCTCCGACCCGGCGAGGTACTTCAGCTTGTCGCGGCTGCGGTTGGGTGGATAGAACTCGACATGGAAGTGGTGGTGACGCGCGCCTCGGCCGGGCGGGCGCTGGTGCATCGCCATCACATATGGCAGCGGGCGCTGGAAGAGCCGGTCGTACTTCTGCAGCACTGTCTTGAGGGTCACGGCGAATGAGTCGTCGTCGCCATCGTCCAGGTCGGTCAGCGCGCCGCGATGTCTCACCGGCGCGATATGGACCTCGTAGGGCCACCGGGCGAACGCCGGCACAAAAGCGATCCATCGCTCGTCGCGGACCACGGTCCGCTCGCCGCCTTGCTCGCCTTCGATGACGTCGCAGTAAAGGCAGCGACCGGTCTTTCGCATGTGCCGCGCCCCGGCGGCGAGCTCGCGCCGAACCACCGGCGGGACGAACGGGTAGGCGTAGATCTGGCCGTGCGGGTGGCTGAGCGTGACACCGATCTCCTCGCCTCGATTCTCAAAGATGAACACGTAGCGGACGTTGGGCAGACGGCTCAGCTCGCGCGTCCGATCGCGCCAGACCTCGATCAGGTCCCTGATGTGGTCGACGGTCTGCCCGCCGAGCGAGGAGTCGTGGTCGGGCGTGTAGCACACCACCTCGCAGCGTCCCTGGTCGCCCGTGTACGACGGGAATCGGTTCTCGAAAACCGCGATGTGGTAGTCCGGCTCGGGGATCTCCGTCACCTCCATGCCGGGCCGGGTCGGGCAGAGAGGGCACTGCTCCGCAGGCGGGTGATAGGTCCGGTCCTGGCGCCACGGCGCGACCGTGACCCATTCGTCGAGCAGGGGATTCCACCGAAGCTCGCTCACGCTTTCTCGAAATAGATCAGGTAGCGGCCGTCAGGTTTCATGACCACTCTTTTCTTGAGACGGCGGGGCATTCGAGCCCAAAGTCTAGGGCTGCCACGAGGCCGACCCTTGATACACTGCGGTGCGAAGTTCACTGCCCAAGGGGGCAAAGGAGGTGAGGCGGAACCTTGGATAAACCGAATCGCGGTGCCAACCGCCTCGTTTGCCAGCTGGGAGCTCGGGAGGAATCGAGCCTCTAGGGCTTCGCGAATCCGGCTCCCGGAGTCGGAGACGGTAGCACTGCGAACGTCGACACGAAGGCCCCCTGAGCGGGGCCTTCGTCTTTTCACAGCTACGATTTCCTCGTGAGCAAAGACTTCGCCGCACGGTTGAACGAGACCCCCGAGGGCTGGCTGCAGGCCATGGGGGTGACCATCACGCTTGCGACCAGGGACGAGGTGCGCTGCGAGCTCGCGGTCGGGACGGCGCACCTGCAGGGTTATGGGATCGTCCACGGCGGCGTGCACTGCGGCCTCATCGAATCCCTCGCGTCAATCGGCGCCTACCTGTTCGCGCAGGAGAAGGGCCAGCACGTCGTCGGCCTCGAGAACAACACGAGCTTCATTCGAGCCGTGCGGGCGGGAACCAGCCTGCACGCGGTCGCCAAGCCCATCACGCGGGGCCGGCGCACCCAGGTTTGGGAAGCGCAGGTCCTCGACGAGCAAGAGCGCATCGTGGCCACAGGTCGCGTGCGCCTGCTGTGTCTCGAGCCGGACCAGGCTCTCGCGGGCGAGCAGGTCCAGGGGGTGCTCCACTCCGACCGGAAGTAACCCTAGAGACCCGGCCGAAAAACGGCCTTCACGGAAGTAGGCCATGGGCAAACGTGGGCACGGGCGAGTTGCGCTGACTGAAGGGCAAAAAGCCTCGGCGAGCTCCAGATGGCGGCCTGCAAGCGACGCCAGAACCCATGAACGCCGGTGAGCATCGTCGTGAGAGCGCGACGGCTCCAGCTGGGCCCTGCGAACTGGCTCGGCCCGTCCGTGGAGCTGGCGATCAGGGTCAGATTGGCAATCG